>Ga0210030_1003405_pt1 | contig 10475 bp, 7 predicted proteins | sample CryGeymeta201523_FD_183986 | JGI IMG/M metagenome (GOLD analysis project Ga0210030, IMG submission 183986) | Groundwater microbial communities from Crystal Geyser aquifers in Utah, USA - Crystal Geyser metaG 2015-23 (SPAdes) (version 2) | ecosystem: Environmental > Aquatic > Deep subsurface >...
TTTACAAACACAGAAAACGGTTGGGCCGGAACCGCTCATTAAAGCTCCTAAGGCCCCAGCTTCCAGCATCTTTCTTTTGATTTTAAGAATGGCAGGGTAGAAATTTGGTACCCAGAATTCAAAATCATTGTGTAAATTTTGGGCGATTTTTTCAACCCGACCGGTTTTAATGGCGCTGATCAAACTTTCAAGTTGTTCTTGGCCAACCTGGGAATAATCAACATTGGCGTAAGCCCATTGGGTAGAAACATTAATATTGGGATTACTGAGAACAAGATTCATTTTAGGTAAAGGAGGAAGAGTTTTTAGTTTTTCTCCTTGATGAGTGGCTAGTTGGCTGCCGCCGACCAATTGATAGGCGACATCCATGCCAATTTTCAAACCGAATTTAATTAAATCTTTAGTATTTAAACCAATATTCCAAAGTCTGTTCAAGCCGATTAAAGTTTGAGCGGCATCGGAACTACCGCCAGCCAGGCCACCACCCACCGGAATGTTTTTTTCAATTTTAATGGCAATACCAGTTTTAATTTTCATGGTTTTTTTAATCAACAAAGCCGCTTGGTAAACGGTATTAACCTGGTTGAGGGGGACATCTTGGTTATCGCAATAAACCCTGATTTCATTTTTCTTGATTTCTTGAAGATAGATACGGTCAAATAAAGAAACTTGTTGAAAGATAAATTTAACTTCGTGGTAACCCGAAGAGAGTTTTGATAAAATCGAAAGGCCAAGATTAATTTTGGCCGGTGCTTTGAGGCAGATTTTTTTCATATAAAACTGGCAAGGAAACTCCCGATTTTAATCGTAGAGAGGAATTGCTATCCTCCTTTCTTTTTGTTTGATAAACATCAGATAAACATGATATATTTATAATATGGAAACGATAACTAAAACCTGTAAAGTTAAGCTCGATATTCCCGAAGAAAGAAAGCCAGACATTCTTGAAACCTTCAAACAATATAACGATGCTCTTAATTTTGCTATTGAACAAGCGTGGAAACCCGAAAAGAAAATAATCAATAAATCTAAGCTTCACAAATTGACTTATTATCCTTTGCGAGAAAAAACTCAACTTCCTGCTAATTTTATTTGCTCTGCTCGTAATAAAGCTTGTGATGTTATTCGTTTTAATATTATTAAATGGCACAATTATAAAAAAGCTTCTAAGCCCCTCTTTAAACCTTTTTCTGCTATTCAATTGGATAAAAGAACCCTGACAATTAAAGATAGAAGCTGCACCTTTTCTACTGTTAACGGTAGAGTAAAAGCTGATTATTTTCTTGGTAATTATCAAAAGCAGATACTCGATGATCCGAATTATGATTTTAGAACTGCCACCTTGACTTTTAAAAATGGAAATTTCTTTTTGAACATCACCATTGTTAAGCCTGCTCTTGTCAAAAAGCCTGAGACCGTTATGGGGGTTGATTTGGGTATTAAAAATATAGCCGTGACTTCTACTGGTAAGTTTTTTAAATCTGGACTTCTTAATGATAGCCGAAGACAATTTAGAGAGAAAAGAGCAAGCCTTCAATCCAAGGGCACTCGTTCCTGTAAGAGGGTTTTTAAAAGACTTTCTGGACGAGAAAACCGCTTTAGTGATTGGGTTTTGCATAATGTTTCTCGGCAAATTGTTAATGAAGCCATCAATCACAATGTAGAGATTATTGCTTTTGAAAACCTTACCGATATTAGAGAAAGGGTGAACCAATGGCGTAAAAAGGAAAGAGCCAAAGTTAATCTTTGGGCTTTTTCTAAACTTCAGCAATATGTCCAATACAAAGCTCTTGAAGCTGGTATGAAGACTATTTTTGTTGAATCTAAATATACCAGCCAGAGATGTTTTAAATGCGGGCATATTGAAGCTTCTAATCGTAATGGTTTTAATTTTGTTTGTAAACGTTGTAATTATTCTATTAACGCTGACTATAATGCCAGTAAAAATATCGCTTTTAAAGTCCTTTCAGGCAAAAGCCCTGATTGGGCTGGGCTACCCCGTAAGTTAGCCTTAAAGACAAAGCGTTTTGCTTATGTCTAAAGCCCCCGAATTTATATTCGTGGGGATACTTACCCCCTTGTTAAGTAAGAGCTTTTTTGTTAAAATTCATTTTAGCATTTTTCTGACAAGGTATGTCTTTAAGTTTAGAAGAAAAACAAAAAATTATCAAAAAATTTGCCCAAACCAAGGGTGACACTGGTTCGCCGGAGGTTCAAATTGCCCTTTTGAGTCACAAGATTAAAAATTTAACTGACCATTTAAAAGAACATAAAAAAGATGTCCATTCTCGTCGGGGTCTTTTGTCAATGATTTCCAAAAGAAGAAGACTTTTGGCCTATCTTCTGAAAAAAGACGAGGCAAGATATAAGAACATTGTGGTGGAGCTAAAACTCTCCAAATAAGAAAATTTATTAATGAAAATTATTTCCAAATCAGTTGAAATCGGCGGTAAAAACCTGACTCTTGAAGTCGGTCGTTTTGCCGGTCAAGCGACGAGTGCCGTTCTGGCTCGCTATGGCGACACGATGGTTTTGGCCACCGTCGTTGTCTCTAAGCCGAGGGAAGACCTTGATTATTTCCCTTTATATGTTGAGTATGTGGAAAGGCTTTACGCCGGGGGCCGAATTAAAGGTTCCCGTTGGGTTAAAAGAGAAGGCCGGCCAACGGATGAAGCCATTCTTACCGCGCGGTTGGTTGACCGCTCTATCCGACCTTTGTTTCCCGAAGGCTACAAAAATGAAATCCAGGTGGTGATTACCGTTTTGTCGGTTGACGCTGAAAATGATGCCGACATCCCTGCTCTTTGTGCCACTTCAGCCGCTTTAAGCATCTCTAAAATTCCTTGGCAGGGGCCAATCGGGGCGGTTAGAATGGGTTTTGTCCCTAAAAATGGCGACAGCGCCTTTTTAATCAATCCTTCTTACCAAGATTTGGAGTATTCTCATTTGGATTTAATCGTCTCCATCACCAAAAAAGGAATCATTATGTTAGAAGGGGGAGCCAAAGAAATCCCCGAAGAGACAATTTTGAAGGCCATTGAAAGCGCCCAGCCAGAAATCCAGAAAGTAATTGCCCTCATTGAAGATTTAACCAAGCAAGTGGGTGTTAAAAAACAACCTTTTGAGAATATCCCGATAGAAGCGACTTTAATGAAAAATATCGAAAAAGATTTAGGCAAGAAAACAGGAGAATTAGTCGCTTCCATGGCCGTTAAAGAGGAATCAGGCGGAGTTTTGGAGGAAATTTATGAAGCTCTGTTCGAGAAATATTCAGACCAGAAAAAGGAAACCATTGTTAAAATTGTCGACAAGCTTTTGAAAAAAACCATTCGGGAACAGATTCTTAACAAAGGCAAAAGACCGGATGGAAGAAAACCGGAAGAAATCAGGCCAATCGAAGTTGAAGTCGGTATTTTACCGCGAACCCATGGTTCGGCCATGTTTAGACGCGGTAGCACCCAAGTCTTAACGGTGACGACTTTGGGTTCTCCTTCTTTAGAACAGCTGATTGAAAACATGGAAGGTGAAGAAAGCAAGCGCTATATTCATCATTATTATATGCCGCCTTTTTCGGTTGGTGAGGTTGGGCGAATCGGCTCGCCTTCCCGAAGAGAAATTGGCCACGGAGCCTTGGCGGAAAAAGCCTTAGAAGCGGTGACCCCCTCTGAAGAGGACTTCCCTTATACCATCAGGCTTGTTTCGGAAATTATGTCTTCCAACGGGTCAACCTCCATGGCTTCGGTTTGCGGTTCTACCCTTTCTTTAATGGATGCCGGCGTTCCCCTTAAGGCGCCGGTTTCCGGCATCGCCATGGGTTTGGTCAGCGAAGGTGAAAAGCAGGTGATTTTATCAGATATTATCGGTTTGGAAGATTTTAACGGCGATATGGATTTTAAGGTGGCTGGGACTAAGCAGGGGATTACCGCCATGCAGATGGATGTTAAAAAAACCGATTTAAATATTAAAACCGTGGCCAAGATTTTAAATCAGGCCAAAGAAGGAAGATTTTTCATTTTGGAAAAAATGCTGGCGGTTTTGTCTTCTTCACGGGCTTCAGTTTCTAAATTTGCCCCGAAAATTGAAGTGGTTCATGTGCCGGTGGAAAAAATCGGAGAGGTCATTGGCCCGGGTGGGAAAATTATCAGAAAAATTATTGCGGAAACCGGGGCGGTGGTTGATGTGGAGGATGATGGTTCGGTTAATATTTCCTCACCGGATGAGGCAGCTGTTAAAAAGGCAGTTGAGTGGGTTAAGAATCTGGTCAGAGAGGTTAAAGCTGGAGAAATCTTTGAAGGGACGGTTAAAAGAATTCAGCCCTTTGGCGCTTTTGTCGAGATTCTCCCCGGGAAAGACGGACTAGTCCATGTTTCCAGAATGTCAAAAGAATTTGTCAATGATCCTTCGGAAGTCGTCTCTCTTGACCAAAAGGTGACGGTCAGAGTCACTGAGATTGATTCTCAGGGCCGCATTAATCTTTCCATGATTTTAGACGAGAAGGAAAATCATCGATAGAAATGACTGATAAACTTGCCCCTCTTTTAAAAGAGGTCAACGATCTAGAAAAAAGGGTTGCTTCTGTTAATCTCCCAGCAGAACTTCAGGAAAAAATTCTGATGATGATTCAACGCTTGGGTCGGATGGTTCGCTTTGGCGAATATTCCGCCGAATATGAAAAAGCCGCTCATTATGTTGACTGGGTGACTAATTTGCCTTGGGCCAAACGCAGTCAGGATGCTTTGGATCTCGCCAACGCCAAGAAAATTTTAGACAAGAATCACTATGGCTTAAGTCAAATCAAGGAAAGGGTTTTGGAATACTTGTCAGTTTTGGGTCTGAAAAAGGGGCAAAGCGAATTTCAACGAGCCCCCATCTTGTGTTTTGTCGGCTTAGTCGGAACAGGCAAGACAACGATTGCTTCTTCCATTGCCGAAGCGATGGGCCGTAAATTTGCCCGTATTCCTTTCGGCGGCTTAGGTGACCCGCTTGATTTAAGAGGCCAATCGCGATTAAGGCCTGATGCCGAACCGGGTTTAATCATCAAAGCCTTGAGAAGAACCGGCACCAAAAATCCCGTTATCCTTCTTGACGAAATTGACCGGGTGACCGATGAAGGTCGTTCCAGTCTGATGGGTGTTTTGGTGGAACTTTTAGACCCGGAGCAGAACGTTGCCTTTCGGGACCATTTTCTTGATTATCCTTTTGATTTATCGGAGGTTTTGTTTATTGCCACCTGCAATAATACCAGCAGCATTTCCGTGGCGGTTATGGATCGCTTGGAGCCGATTCAAATGCCTTCTTATACTGATGAGGAAAAGATTGCCATTGGCAAAGATTATATTTTGCCACGAACTTTGCAGGAATCAGGCTTAAGCCCAGAGACAGTCAAAATTGACCCTGAAGTTTGGGCCAAGATTGTCAGGCCTTTAGGCTATGATGCCGGCATTAGAACTTTGGAAAGAACGATTGAAGGTATCTGTCGTAAAATCGCTAAATTGGTGGTTGAAGGCAAAGGCAAAACCTTCTATCTTAATATTGAGAACATCAAAGAATTTTTACCGACTTGGTAAAACAATGATTTTTAGAGATAAAAAAAATAATCAGCAAAATTTAAGAATTATTTCTCTTGGCGGTTTTGGCAATGTCACCCAGAACCTTTTCGTTTACGAATACCAAGACTCTCTTTTGATGGTTGATTGTGGGGTGGGTTTTGCCGAAAAGTTCCATCAAAAAACAGAATTGGTCATCCCTGATTTTAACTATTTGATTCAAAATCAAAACAAGATTAAGGCGATTATTTTTACTCACGGCCATGAGGACCATATGGCTGGCTTGCCGTTTTTCTTGTCAAAAATTAAAAGAGAAATCCCCATTTATGCTTCGCATTGGAGTGCGGCTTTAATCGAAGAAAAATTAGACGAATTCAATCTTCATCCTCAAATCAAGGTTATTAATTCCGACAGCCATTTAAATCTTAACCCTTTTGTCGTTGATTTTGTCTACATGACCCATTCCATCCCGGACAGCTATCATTTAATTATCCGAACTCCCTGCGGCGTTGTTTACCACGGCAGTGATTTTAAATTTGACTGGACGCCGGTGGCCGGAAGGCAAAGTGACGTCGGGAAAATCGCCCAAATAAGCAATGAAGGGATTGACCTTCTTTTGTCCGATTGTTTACGGAGTGAAAAAGCCGGCTATACTCTTTCCGAACAGATGATTGAGGAATCTTTTGAAAGAGAAATAAAAGACTGCCAGGGGAAATTTTTCGTAACCACCATGTCTTCTAACGTTTCCCGTTGGCAGCAGGCTTTAAACGTCATTGCCGAACATCGCCGCAAGGCGGCTTTAGTCGGCCGTTCGGTGGATAAAGTGGTTAACATTGCTGTTCGTTTAGGCTATTTGAAATTACCGCCGGGAGTGGTGATTCCTCTTAAAAAAGCTCATCAATATCAGCCTCACCAGTTGGCTTTCTTGATTTCCGGGGCTCAGGCTCAATCCGGTTCAGCCCTGGATAGGGTTGTTCACGATGAACATCATCAGATTAAAATCAAACCAGGGGACAAGGTGGTTTTTTCCACTGACTATATTCCCGGCAGTGAATTGGCCATTCATCATTTAATTGATAGACTTTCCTTTTTGGGGGCCGATGTTTCCTACTCGGAAATTTCCGATGACATCCACGTTTCTGGACATGGAGCCCAAGCTGATTTGGCTCTCTTGATTAGTTTAACCAGGCCTAAATGGCTTTTGCCGATTGGCGGCGCTTTCCGTCAGATGAAACAATATGCTCTTTTGGCTCAGAGAATGGGTTACCAGGAGAAACAGATTTTACTTCCGGAAAAAAATCGGACGATTGAAATGATACCAGGGGGACAAGTTCGTTTAGGCCCCAAAATTAATCTTCGTTCAGAATTTGCCAGATAAGATTAGATTTTTGCTATAATAGAAAATAAGATTATGTTTCAAAAAACAACTCTTAAAAATGGCCTAAGAGTTTTGACTTCTTCAACTCCTAAATCTTTTTCAATTGGGATTTGTCTTTTGGTTAAAGTCGGGTCAAGATATGAAAATGAAAAAAATGCAGGAGTTACCCATTTTTTAGAGCACATGTTTTTTAAAGGAAGCCGAAAATGGCCGAGTCAAAAAGAATTGTCTTTTGTCGTTGAAGGGAATGGTGGATACTTTAATGGTTGGACAGGGAAGAATTTAACGGGTTTTGATATTAAAATTCCTAAGGAAAAAACTGAAAAAGGAGTTGAAATTTTATTAGACATGATTCTTTACCCGCAAATAAAAGAAAAAGACTTTGAAAAAGAAAAAGGCGTAATCCTTCAAGAAATTAATTGGCGATACGATAACCCTGACAGGCATATTTGGAGCCTAATTGATGAAACTATGTGGTTTGGAAATCCTTTAGGCCAAGACGTAGTTGGCTATAAGGAAACAGTTCAAAGTCTTAAACCAGAAGATTTAAAAAATTTCTTTGAGAAGTTTTATATCCCTCAGAATATGATAATAGTTGCTGGCGGTGAATTTAACCATCAAGATTTTGTTAAGAATGTGGAAAAATTTTTTGATAAAAAATTTACAGGGGGAAAAGAAAAATTAGAATTTTTACCTGTAGAAAAAAAACAAAAGGCCTACAATTTGAAGATTGAAATAAGAGAGACAAAACAATCTCATTTTGTTTTGGGAATTAAAACTTTTGATATTAATCATCCCGATAAATTTGTTTTAAACGTTATCCATAGTCTTTTGGGTATTGGTTTTAGTTGTCGTTTGATGCTTAATATCAGAACGCAAAAAGGATTGGTTTATTCTATTCACTCAGGCGTAAATTATTTAAGTGATACGGGCTGTTTGCTTATTGATAGTAGTGTTAAAAATGAAATGATAATGTTAGCTCTTGAAGAAACAATCAAGGAATTAAAACGTTTTAAAAAAGAAAAAGTCTCCAATAGTGAACTTACTCAAGCTAAAGAAAAAATTAAAGGCAGGTTTTTATTTGGGATCGAACTACCAGAAAACCAGGCTGAATGGTATGCCCGGCAAGAGCTTTTTCAGTCTAAAGTTTTAAAACCGAAAGAAGTTTTGGCTAAAATCGATAAAGTTAGTAATAAAGATATTTTAAGAGTAGCACAAAATTTATTTGTTTCAGAGAATTTAAGTTTAGCCTTAATTAGTCCGTTTGAAGAAAAAGACAAAACAAATCTTCAACAGATTCTTAAAAAAATAGATTGAAATCTGCTATAATAGAATTATGCCCAGGGGTCGACGGCGTAAACCATTTAAATTAAAACTTAAACCGACAACGCTCTACACTTTTTCCACAGTTGGTCTCTTTATTCTGGCGGGAGTGATTATTCTTTCTTTTTCTCGCCAAGGGCCTTTTTTAACTAAACTTTATTTAATTTTGACTCATTATTTTGGCTGGGGTGTTATTTTCTTCCCTTTTTTATTGATGGTGGCCGGTTTAATGCTTTCTCGTTTACGTTGGCGTCTAGCTCACCCCAATGTTTTGGTCGGCGGTTTACTTTTGCTGTTTTCTTCCATCGCCTTGTCGCGTTCCGGCTTGATTGGCTTTGAAATGTGGCAAAACCTAGCTTTTCTGATTACCAGCGTCGGCGCCTTTTTGTTTTTATTGGGCTTTGCTTTTATCGGTCTGGTGGTTTTCTTTAACACTTCTTTGGAAGAGATGCTTTTGTTTTTAGGCAAAATTTTTTCCCTTTTAAGGAAGGCGACAACGCGTTCTCAACTCAACGGTAAAAGATTGCCTTTTCAGATTAAAGAACAAAGAGCTTCGGAAAGACCGGCTCTGAAAATTCCTACGGAATCAGGGAAACCAGCGACAGTCGATTTAGAGGGGGGTAAAAGCCCGCTGAAAAGTTTATCAGCTGAAGGACAAGTTTGGGAATATCCCTCCTTGTCTTTGTTGGCTGATGGTCTTTCCGGTAAGGCCGACAGAGGCGATATTAAAGGCAATGCGGAGAAAATTGAAAAAACGCTTGAATCTTTTGGCATTTCCGCTCGGGTTTCTGAAGTTAATTTAGGCCCGGCCGTGACCCAATACGCCTTGGAAATTGCTTTAGGAACTAAATTGTCCAAAGTCACCGCCCTAGCCAATGATTTAGCTTTGGCTTTAGCGGCCCCTACCGGTCAGATTAGGATTGAGGCGCCAATTCCGGGGCGTTCCTTAGTCGGCGTTGAAGTCCCTAACCGTAGTTTGGAAATTGTCAGTTTGAAGCGCATGTTAACCTCTGAACAGATGAAAAGAAACAAGTCTAAATTGTCAGTAGCTTTAGGCTTGAATGTTTCCGGAGAACCAATTATCGCCGATATCGGTCGGATGCCTCACGTTTTAATCGCCGGAGCAACTGGGAGTGGTAAATCGGTTTGTATCCATTCTTTTATCACCACCTTTCTTTTTCGGGCTTCTCCGGCTGAGGTCAGACTGATTTTAATTGACCCTAAAAGAGTTGAGTTGACTCAATATAATGGGATTCCTCATCTCTTGACGCCGGTTATCATTGAAGCTAATAAGGTTCTTTCGGCGCTGGAATGGTCAATCCAGACAATGGATGAACGTTACAAAAAATTTGCCGAGGTCGGGGTCCGTAACATTGAAGCCTACAATGAGCTGGCTGGTTTTACCGCCCTGCCCTATATCGTCATTATTATTGATGAGCTGGCTGATATTATTATGTATGCTCCGGCTGAGGTTGAAGACAAAATCTGTCGAATTGCCCAGATGGCCAGAGCCACCGGCATTCATCTGATTGTTTCCACTCAAAGGCCATCGGTGGACGTTATCACCGGCTTGATTAAAGCCAATATTTCCTGTCGGATTGCCTTTAATGTTTCTTCTCAGGTTGATTCCCGCGTGATTTTGGATACCCCGGGAGCAGAAAAATTATTAGGTCGAGGCGATATGCTTTTTATCCCTCCAGATCAAGCCAAACCGGCTCGTATCCAGGGGACATTTGTCTCTGACGGTGAAATAAGAAAATTAATTGACTTTTTGAAAAAATTTGAAGCGCCACCTGATTATAGTGAAGAGGTAACTAAAATACCGGCCAGAACTCAAGCCTCTAGATTCGAAAAGGGAGAGGAAGAGCAAGATGAGCTTTTTGATGACGCCGTGCGTATCGTTTGTAATTTTGAAAGAGCTTCCGCTTCTTTATTACAAAGAAAATTAAAAGTTGGTTACGCCCGTGCCGCTCGCATTTTGGACCAGATGGAAAGAGCCGGCATTGTTGGCTCTTCAGAAGGCTCAAAGGCAAGAGAAGTTTTTAGCCAAAATGCCCAAAATTATCTTGCCGTTGGGGTAAGTCAAGAATGAAAAGTGTCGGTAAAATTCTTCAAGAAACGAGATTGGGTAAAAAAATTACTTTAGAGCAAGTTGCCGCCCAAACTAAAATTCGTCAGGATGTCCTGATGGCTTTAGAGGCCGATGATTTTCAAAAATTATCTTCAGT
>Ga0210030_1003431_pt1 | contig 10417 bp, 9 predicted proteins | sample CryGeymeta201523_FD_183986 | JGI IMG/M metagenome (GOLD analysis project Ga0210030, IMG submission 183986) | Groundwater microbial communities from Crystal Geyser aquifers in Utah, USA - Crystal Geyser metaG 2015-23 (SPAdes) (version 2) | ecosystem: Environmental > Aquatic > Deep subsurface >...
GTCGAACCCGAAAATTGTGTTGTTTTTGAAGACTCCCAAAACGGTATCAAAGCCGCAAAAGCTGCGGGAATGTTTTGCATTGCTTACTGCGGGGCAAATTCGGGCACACAGGACAGGAGTCTGGCAGACATGCAGATTGACAATTTCGATGAACTGAAAACTTTTGACTGAAAGGAAATTTACAGGAATCAATAATGAAAATCAATTTAAGGCAAAACACTTCAAAACCTTTTTAAATACAAGTTATGATTAACGATGAATTAAACAAATACCAGTGGGTGAACAAACCCAGACATTCTGTGGTGGAAAAAAACCAGTTGATTATCGAAACCGAGGCCGGTACTGATTTGTGGCAAAGAACGTATTACGGTTTTCAGATTAACAATGCCCCGGCATTTTTGCAGGAAGCGTCAGGCGATTTTTCGTTTGTTGTAAAAACTGAATTCGAGGAAAGCAATTTCCAATACGACCAGTGCGGACTGTTGCTTTACATCGATGACGAAAACTGGGTAAAAGTCTCGGTCGAATATGAGAATGAATCCATTTCACGATTGGGTTCGGTGGTTACCAACCTGGGGTACTCCGACTGGGCTACTTCCGATATTCCGGCCCCAACTTCAGAAATGTGGTACAGGCTGAACCGCCGCGGGCAGGATTTTTACGTCGAAAATTCACCCGACGGAAAGAATTACTTTCAGATGAGGATGTTTCATTTATACAAAACTTCGGAAAAGTTACAAATCGGTGTTTATGCCTGCAGCCCCTTGAATTCGAGCTTTAACGCTGTTTTCTCGCTATTTGGGATCGGCCCCTGTATTTGGCCGCCTTATGAAAAACATTAAGAAAATGAGCAAAATTGATAATTTATGAAAAAGACATCTTTAAACGATATTGCACAGCAACTGGGAGTATCAAAAACGCTGGTTTCGCTGGTGCTAAATGGCAAAGCAAGGGAACACCGCATCAGCGCTGAGGTTTGCAAAAGGGTGGAAAAACTGGCCAAAGAACTCAATTATAAACCCAACCAGATTGCAAAGGGACTTCGCACCGGACAAACAAATACCATTGGTTTAATGATTGCTGATATTGCCAACCCGTTCTTTGGAAAACTGGGGCGCGAAATCGAAAAAGAGGCAGCCAGTCACGGTTACCGGGTCATATTTTGCAGTTCCGATGAAAATGCGGAGAACTCACGTGAACAAATCGAATTGCTTCAGCAGGGACAGGTTGACGGGTTTATTATTGCACCCCCCGCCGGAAGTGAGAACCAGATTCTTTCGCTGAAAAAAAACAGAACCCCTTTTGTACTGATTGACCGTCATTTTCCTGACATTGAAACCAATTACATTGTGGTTGATAATGTGCAGGCATCCTACGAAGCTGTAACTCATTTGATAAACAAGGGCTACCGTAAAATTGCCTGTGTTACCTTGAATGTTCATCTGAACAACATGAACCAGCGGGTACTGGGATACAAACAGGCGCTGATTGATAACAACATACCTGTTGACGAAGAGTTGATTAAAATGATGCCCTTCTCCCACGAAAAAAATGATGTGGTTTTTGCAGTGAAACAGTTATTTGAGGAAAAAAACAGGAAAGCAAATGCTGTATTTTTTGCCACCAGCAAACTGGGAATTATGGGAATTGAAACAATCCATTCGCTGGGTCTGACCATTCCCGATGATGTTGCCGTTGTTAGTTTCGACGACCCGGATGCTTATAAAATCAGCCAGCCTCCCATATCCGCAATTGCCCAACCGCTGCAGGAAATAGGAAGGGAATCTATTAAAGTATTAATGGAACTAATGAACAATAATAAGGCAAATTCAGAAGTTCAGAAAATAGTTTTGAAGGCGAAATTTATTGCGCGCAAATCAAGCGGATAGCCTTTTTTTGTAATTTGGCTAAATCGATTTTATAAATGATTTTAAGTTTTTAACAACATCGGAATGAAGAATGGATTTTATCTGGGAATCGACATCGGAGGTACCAAATGTGCAGTGGTTGCCGGCGATGAAGATTTCAATATCTACAAAAAAATACAGTTCGAAACCAGAACTGGAGAAAGAGATTACAACGCTGTTCTCGATGAATTTTTTGTTTATATCGAATCATTGTTTTCAACTTTTCCAAGAGAACATTTAAAAGGAATTGGAATCAGTTGCGGTGGACCACTCGATTCAAAAAAAGGAATGATTTATTCACCACCCAATCTTCCGGGTTGGGATAACGTACCGATAGTTGATATATTCAGCAACCGTTTTGGTGTTCCTGTTTCCAATCTCACTGCCAAAACTGTTGCCGAAGCTGCCGCTGCCGGCGATATATCCGCACTCGATATTATTAAGGTTTCGGCTGAATATTTAGGTCGCGGACTGGCAGTGCTTATTGATATTCTGAACCCTGAATGTATCGTTATCGGTAGTATTTACAGCCGTAACGAATTGTTGTTCAAACCGCATGTTGACCGGATTCTGGCAGAGGAAGCTATTCCTTCAGCCGTTAAAGTTAGCCAGATAAAACCTGCTTTGCTGGGCGAATCCATCGGTGATTTCGCAGCACTGTGTGTTGCTCTCTATTCAAAACATTTTTAAAAACGAATTCGAAATGGAAACTAATCAAATTCTGATGGAATTGCTAAATCGATATAATGTGCTATTACCTCTGAAAGAACATATTTCAAAGGCCGTTACTGAAATTATAAAAACTTTTAGAAGCGGTGGAAAAGTGCTGGTTTGTGGCAATGGCGGTAGTTGTTCGGATGCCGACCACATTGTTGGCGAACTGATGAAAAGTTTCGAAGGCAATCGCCCGCTTGAAAAATCTCTTCAGGAGAAATTAACTGAACTGTCACCCGAACGTGGGAAAATGCTTGCTGAAAAATTACAACAAGGGTTACCTGCGATTTCGTTAACAGTTCATCAATCACTGATTACGGCCATTGCCAACGATATCAGCGGTGAGGTAATTTATGCACAGCAGGTAGTTGGCTGGGGAAATGAAGGTGATATTCTCATTGGATTGAGTACTTCGGGAAATTCTCAGAATGTAATCGACGCACTGGTTGTGGCAAAGGCGAAAGGGTTGAAAACCATTGGCATGACCGGCGAAACGGGAGGAAAGATGAAAGACTGGTGCGACATTCTGCTCAACGTGCATGAACGACGTACAGCGTATGTACAGGAGTTGCATCTGCCTGTTTATCATGCCATCTGCAGGATGGTGGAAAGCGAAATATTCGGATAAAAAAATATATTAAATGAAAAGAGAACTTCTTGAAAAGATTATCAGTGGGATCGAGTCAGTGAAAATTGCCGTTTTAGGCGATTTTTGTCTCGATGCCTACTGGTTTATTGATGAATCGAAAAGTGAGATTTCCATTGAAACCGGCCAAATGACACGTCCTGTAAAACAACAGCGATATTCACTGGGAGGCGCCGGGAATGTTACCAACAATATAACTTCCCTGGGAGTTCAGGATGTGCGTGCATTTGGCGTAATTGGTCCCGACCCGTTCGGAACCGAAATGGTTAAGGTGATGAAACAAAATGGCATCAATCCCCAAAACCTGCTCGTACAGGAAAAAGACTGGTCAACGCATGTTTACACAAAACCGTATGTGGGTGATACCGAGCAAAGCCGCATTGACTTTGGAAATTACAATAAGCTTTCGAAACACACAGCCGATAAACTCATCAACAATTTGATTGCCGAAATTCCCGAAGTGGATATTATCATTATCAACCAGCAGGTGTTGTCGGGCATTCATACCGAATATTTCAGAAAGCAGATTACCCAAGTGATTCAGCGTTTTCCTGAAAAAATATTTATTGCTGACAGTCGCAACTACAGCGTGTCGTATGAAGGCGCTTACCGGAAAATGAACGACACCGAAGCTGCTATTTTGGGTGGTTTTAAAAAAGATGCAAACGATGTGGTATTGTATTCCGAAGTAAAAGAAGCAGCCATGAACCTGTTTAAAAGATACGGAAAACCGCTGTTTATTACCCGTGGTGCGCGAGGCTCGGTAATAGTGAGCGGGAATGGAATAACTGATATTCACGGGTTGATGATTATTTCGAAAGTTGACCCGGTTGGCGCCGGCGACAGCTACCTTGCCGGGGCAGCATCGGCTTTGGCTGCGGGTTACAGCATGGAATTGGCGGCTGAATTCGGGTCGTATGTAGCTGGAGTTACGGTGCAAAAACTTTTCATGACAGGTACCGCAAGTCCCGTTGAAATCCTGAATATCGGCACTGACCCCGATTTTGTTTACAGTCCAGAACTGGCAGAAGATATCCGCCATGCAAAATACTGGAATGGAACTGAAATTGAAGTCATTAACGAATGGAAACAGCCGCTAAACATTAAACACGCCATTTTTGACCACGACGGAACCATTTCCACACTGCGCGAAGGATGGGAGCACATTATGCAACCCATGATGATGAAAGCCATTCTGGGCAAACAATTCCAGTTGGCCGACGAGGCATTGTACCACAAAGTGTATTCACGTGTTGTTGATTTTATCGATAAAACCACAGGAATTCAGACACTTGTGCAAATGAAAGGGTTGGTTGAATTGGTGAAGGAATTTGGACTTGTTCCTGCCGACCAGATTCTCGATGAATTTGGTTACAAGGAAATTTACAACGATGAATTGCTGAAAATGGTGAGACTTCGTGAGGCAAAACTTTCTCGGGGTGAATTGTCACTCGAAGATTTCACGCTTAAAAATGCGGTTTTGCTCCTTGAAAAATTATACAATTCGGGAGTGAAGTTGTACCTGGCCAGCGGAACCGACGAAGAAGATGTGAAAAACGAAGCCCGCATTTTGGGATACGACTACCTTTTTGAGGGCGGTATTTACGGTGCAGTGGGCGATGTTACAAGGGAGGTAAAGAAAATAGTGCTCGACAGGATTTTGGATACCATTGGCAATTCAGGAAACGGACAGGTTGCAGCATTTGGTGATGGTCCCGTTGAAATTCGCGAAACCAGGAAAAGGGATGGATTAACCATCGGTATTGCCAGCAATGAACTAAAACGACACAGCCTGAACGAAAGCAAACGTTCTCGCCTTATCAAGGCAGGCGCTGATATCATCATCCCCGATTTCTCGCAACTGTCAAAATTGCTGCAATTATTAAACGTAGCCGGGAATTAAATCTTGATTATAGAATCTTGATACCTGATACTTAATTTTCTCAATACTAATTACTATTATCTCAAAAAATGCCATATCCAAAATTCGACCGTAACCTGCTTGATGTAAAACATCTGGCGAACAGAAAGAACAAAGTTTACATTGAAAAAGATCATATTCCGGTAACCGAGTTACCAAAAAACCTTTCGGAAAATGGGATTCAACTGATCGACAAAACGGCGGAAAGAATAAAAAAAGCCCGTTCGCTGAACCGTTCAGTGATGCTCACTTTTGGGGCACACACTATTAAAAACGGGATGGCTCCAACGCTGATTGCTCTGTTAAAAGAAGATTGGGTTACGCATCTCGCTACAAACGGCGCAGGAATAATTCACGACTGGGAATTTGCCTATCAGGGTAAATCCAGCGAAGATGTGCGCGAAAACGTGGATTTGGGCCAGTTCGGAATTTGGGATGACACCGGTTTTTACATCAATCTGGCGCTGGTGGCGGGGGCTTTTGAAGGTCTGGGATATGGCGAATCCATAGGAAAAATGATTTACACGGAAGGATTAGACATTCCTGAAACATCGTTTTTGTACGAAACTGCCAAAACAAAAATGGAAAGCGAACCAGCCTTGGCTGCGGCAGCCATAGATTTTGCAGGGGTGATAAATCATTTCAACCTGAAACAGGGTTGGATGAAAATTCCACACCCATTCAAACATTATTCGGTTCAGGCAAATGCGTACGAAATGAAAATTCCTTTTACCGGTCATCCCATGTTTGGGCACGATATTATTTACAACCACCCCATGAATCATGGCGCAGCCATTGGTCGCACTGCCGAAAATGATTTTCTAACCTTTGCCAAAAGTGTGAGCAAGCTCGAAGACGGAGTTTATCTTTCGATTGGTTCAGCGGTAATGTCGCCCATGATTTTTGAGAAATCGCTTTCGATGTCACAGAATATCGAAATTCAGCGAGGCAACCACATCGACCGCCATTTTATGCTGATTGTAGATTTGGCCGAATCGGACTGGGACTGGGCCAAAGATGGTGAACCACCGATAGACAATCCGGCCTACTACCTGCGTTATTGCAAAACTTTCAACCGTATGGGCGGCGAAATGCACTACCTCACCGCCGATAACCGCGATTTTTTACTGGCGTTATACCAGCAATTAGTGGGGAATTTATAAGATATTTCATTTTAACGTCTTCACCAGTTGGCTTTAAGTCCACCCGGTGAATATAAAACAAGAACATAAACTTCGAAATCAATGAATCAAAATCGTGGTTTAAAAGAAAATTTGAAATAAACTATTAACTAACAGAATATGAATAACATTGATTTTAACCCTGAAAAAAGTAACCACAATCAATCCTCCCGGCGTTTTTTTCTGAAATCTTCTGTAGCAGGAGCAGCAGCAATTGCATTTTCGCAGTTTGGCTGTGCATCTTCTCAAAAACTGGGAAAGGAAACTCCAAAAATTCAGGGATTTGAAGATCACCCGAATGTGGAAGTGGTGGCCGTGAGCGACCTGATACCTGAACGTTGCGCAGAAATGTCAAAGGTTTGCAAATGTTCAAAAACCTATTCATCGCTTGAGGAACTGGTAAAAGATAAAACCATTGAAGCCGTTTTTGTGGCTACTGATGCACCAAACCATACGAAACATTGTTTGGAAGTACTGAATCAGGCTGTAAAACCCATTTCCACACCCGAAAGTAACGTCTCGCGCTGGAACACCAATCCAAGGCAGTTAAACTCAGTATTAAACGGAACACAGGAAGAAGATTGTTCGTACTTTTTGTTTGCTGTTGCATGGGTCGGTATTACGGGGTTTTTTAACAAATAATTATCATAATAGATTCAGTTAAGAAAAGGGAATTTTGTTTTTTTGTCATATATCCAACTGATGATATTAATGAAAAAACTGACAGGGTTTCTCTTTCTGATTTTTGCAGGTTTTTATGCCAGCGCCCAACTTAAAATAACAGATACCTTACTTATCGGAGAAGTTGTGGTTACCACACAGCGCGTTCCTTTAAATGAGCAGTTAATTCCATACAGCATCAGTCTGTTGGATAAAAAGGAGATAGACTATTTCAGTAAACGTTCAACTCCCGAAATGCTGATGAACACCGAAGGGGTTTTTGTTCAGAAAACAAATCACGGTGGCGGTTCACCGTTTATTCGCGGGCTCACTGGCAATCAAACGTTGTTGTTGTTCGATGGTATTAGGCTTAACAACTCCATCTACCGCTACGGACCAAATCAATACCTGAATACGGTTGATGTTTTTACTATCGACCGCATTGAAGTCGCAAGGGGAACGGGTTCTGTGCAATATGGGTCCGACGCGTTGGGCGGCGCTTTGCAGATTTTTAGTGTCGAGCCGCTTTTAAATTCAACAGGTTCTGAATGGCATGGAAATGTGACAGGCAAAATGATGACTGACGGAATGGAGAAAACCGGTCGCGGGCAACTGGAATACAATTCGAAAAAAATGGCAATGCTGATTGGTGGCACATACCGCGATTTTGGTGACCTTGTGGGTGGAAAGGAAACAGGTGTGCAAAGCCCGTCGGGTTACACCGAGTATGCATTCGACGGAAAACTGCTTTTTGCATTGAAGGAAAACATGCAACTCACTTTGGCCAGCCAGTTTCTCAACCAGTCGCATGTGCCGGTGTATCATAAAGTTGTACTCGAAAATTACGCAGTTAACGAGTTTAAACCACAGCAGCGTTTGATGAATTATGCACGGCTCAATATTCATGGCCGCAAAAAAATATTCGACCAGGTAAAGTTTATTGCTTCGTGGCAACAAAACACCGAAAATACCGCAGCTCAAAAAAACAATACAGTTTTGATGCAACTCGACAGCAACCGGGTGAATACACTTGGTTTTGTGGCCGATGTTACCTCAGCGTTCAGTAAATTCTGGTCGGCCAATTCAGGACTTGAATATTATCACGACAATGTTTCGGGCAGCCGTTTTGTTATCGACAACACAGGTACTGTTCCTTCACTCGAAAAACGCGGATTATATCCTGATGATTCGAAATATGGTAACTTTTCGGTTTACTCGCTGCATAATTTTGCCACTGGAAACTGGATTCTCGATGCTGGTTTCAGGCTTAACACGTTTAATATTAATATAGATGATCCTGATTTGGGCAAAGTGAAAATCACACCTGAAGCGCTGGTTTTCAACGTTGGAGCAATGTACAACATCAACCGTAAGAATCATTTGTATGCCAATGTCAGCAACGGATTCAGGTCGCCAAACATCGACGATATGGGAACGCTGGGAATTGTCGATTTCAGGTACGAAATTCCGGCTTACGACCTCAAACCAGAGAAATCAGTCAATTTTGAAACCGGTTACAAACTCAACCTTCCGAAATTTCAGGCGAATGTTGCGGGTTATTATATGGACCTGAACCAGTTAATTACCCGTGTAAAAGTGGAAGGTGAATTTATTGATGGCTACCAGGTTTACAAAAAGGAAAATGTGGAAGAGGCTTTCATTACCGGGTGCGAGGCAGCATTTTTGTGGAAGGTTATACCAAATGTGGATTTAAACAGCAGCATTTCATATACTTACGGACAAAACATTACAAAAGATGAACCTTTGCGCAGGATTCCGCCGCTTAACGGAAAGGTTGCGGCAACTTATACTTTGAAGAAATTCTTTGTTTCGGGCGAGTTGCTTTTTGCTGGATTGCAGGACAGGCTGGCCGAAGGTGACAAAAGCGATAACCGGATTCCGGCGGGTGGAACTCCCGCCTGGGAAGTAGTTAACCTTTTTGCAGGTTACCAGTTGGCAATGGTAAAATTGAAAGTCGGGTTTGAAAACATTTTCAACGAAGATTACCGCACCCACGGCTCGGGCATTAATGGGGTGGGGCGCAGTGCCTGGGTGATGATGAATATTGGCTTTTAAAAAATTATTTATGAAGCAGATTTTGATATTATTAGGAATGATTTCCTTTATAGCATGCACGGGTCAAGCCGATGTAGCGCAGAAATCCGATACTCCGGAAGAACTGATTGCCGACAATGGAACGCTTACCGTGAAATTCGACCTCACACGTGGAGGGGCCATTTCGTGGATTTCGCTTTCCGGCTCTCAGCGAAGTCTGGTAAATATTGCAGATGAGGGGCGATACATTCAGCAGTCGTATTACGCAGGGAAAAGCCTCGATCGCAAAACTGACGGTCAGTCGCCAAACTGGTCGCCCTGGCCATGGAATCCGATTCAGGTGGGCGATGCATTCCGCAACAGGGCTAAAATTCTGGATTACAAACAAACCAGCGATTCATTGTATGTGAAATGTATTCCCATGCAGTGGGACATGAATAACAAACCTGCTGAAGCTGAAATGGAACAATGGACAAAACTGGATGGAAATGTTCTGAGAATAAGGAACCGGCTGACCATCCACCGCACCGATAATATTTATGGCGACAGCATTTTATGCGATCAGGAATTACCGGCTGTTTACCCGGTTTCAGCGCTGAAAAATCTGGTTATTTACCTTGGACCGGAACCATTTACAAACGACACACTCAGCAAACCGGAGGTCATTCATTTGGAGAGCGGTTTTTGGGGCAGGTACGAAAATGTACCTGAAAACTGGATGGCTTTTGTTGATGACAACCATTTTGGAATGACGGTTTACAATCCGCTATGCACAAGGTTTCTGGCGGGAATGGCTGGAGTTCCGGGTAAAGAAGCTGCGGATGGTGCAACCTCTTACATCGCACCGGTAAAAAAGGAAATTCTTTATAAAAATTGTGTTTACGAATACGAATATTATATCGTTATTGGCACGTTGGGTGAAATGAGGGAGCGGATTTATGAATTGAAAATGAAGAATTAGAAATCAATGTTGTCCGGTAAAAATATTTTTAAGGATGAGATTCTTTCGCTTCATTTTATTTCGCTCAGAATGACAACGAGTTAGGTATGGAGAGGCTTTTGGCAGGGACTGGGTTTGAGGCTTTGCCTCAAACCCAGTCCCTGCCAAAAGCAAACACCACAAAAGCGCTGTCATTCCGAGCAAAGCGAGGAATCTCATCAAATTTTACCGGACAGTAGTGATTAGAAATCTCTTAAAATAGGTTTTTAAAAACATTCACATTTTACCTTCATTCTGATTGGTATTGTTTTTGCTAATTTTCCATCCGATTAATCAACAAGAATATGAAACCAGGAATATCACTACTGCTGGCGGTTTTGTTCTCATTTTTGT
>Ga0210030_1003448_pt1 | contig 10391 bp, 9 predicted proteins | sample CryGeymeta201523_FD_183986 | JGI IMG/M metagenome (GOLD analysis project Ga0210030, IMG submission 183986) | Groundwater microbial communities from Crystal Geyser aquifers in Utah, USA - Crystal Geyser metaG 2015-23 (SPAdes) (version 2) | ecosystem: Environmental > Aquatic > Deep subsurface >...
ATCGCTTCAGCGTCCGGTAGCTCACACAACTGACTACCGAGCGCCAAGAAAGGACATCTTTTCTCCCCTTTCAACCCGTGTTCGTGCCGAACACGGGTTGAAAGGGGAGAAAAGAAGGATAGCCTCCATCGTGTAGCTGCCTGTGTGAGCTACCGGACGCTGAAGCGATCCGGCGTCCTTCTGTTGGCAAACTTGCGAAGCGACGCACTAGACAGAAACTAAAGGAGGGGAATCATGACGAACGTCTGGCAACTGCAAACCGCCAAGAACCGGTTTAGCGAGCTCGTGGAACGTGCTCTGACTTCAGGGCCGCAGATCGTCACTCGCAGGGGCAAGGAAGTTGTCGTCGTTCTTCCTGCCGAGGAATGGAAGCGGCTACAGAGGCCGAAGCAGTCGCTCGTGGAATTCTTCCAGAAGTCACCCTTGCGTGAGGTGGAAGTGAACCTGGAGCGGTCACAAGACACGGGCCGGGAGATCGAGCTGTGAGATATCTCCTTGATACTTGCCTCATCTCGAAACTCGTCAGGAAGAAGCCTTCGTCGCAAGTCACGGAGTGGGTTACGGCGCAGGAGGAGCGGGACTTGTGTCTCAGTGTTCTCACCATCGGCGAACTTGTGAAAGGAGTCCATCGGTTAACGGACGCTTCACGGAAGCGGAGCTTGTCAACGTGGATCTCACGGGACGTGATGCAGCGGTTCGGGGGTCGAGTCCTGCCGGTATCCGTTGAGATGGCGGATTGTTGGGGGAGGCTTACGGCTCAAAGAGAGACCGCGGGAGCGCCGTTGCCGGTGGTTGACGGGTTGATTGCCGCGACCGCAATGATTCATCATCTTGCTGTCGTCACCCGCAACATCAGCCACATGGCGGCAGCCGGAGTCCAAGTGCTCAACCCGTGTGAACCGGCGGCGAGATGAGCAAAGGCATATTCTGTCTCCCATTGCTGATTATTGCTGGTCTGACCGCTGGGCATGCCGCCGAGGTGAGACCGATGAACTTTTCTCTGTATAATGACCGGCCGACGCCGACTCGTGAGATTGCGCGTGTCTCCATCCCGGTGCCCGTGGGGTTGATGAAAGAAGAGCCGCCCCAGTTTGTGTCGTTTGGCGCGCGACACCTCTCCGCCCAGGCCAACGTCATTACGCGACACCCGGACGGCTCCGGGCGACGTGTCATGCTGAGTTTCCCGGTAAACCTTGCGGCAAAGAGCAGTCGCGCCTTCACTTACAAACCGACCGGAAAGGCCGCTCGCCTTCCCGCGCTCGCCCAGCTTGACGACAGGTCTGCCACCATACAGACGGACGCTTTCGACCTGCAATTCGACGACGAAAACTGGAGAGTCACAAGCAAGAGCGGGACCGAGCTGGCATCGATCGATCCCTTCGGACCGCAACTCGTGGCAGGTCGACCACCGACGATAACGGTGATCGAGAACGGTCCTTTCTTTGTCTGGTTGCGCTGGCGACAGGACGGCTCCGACTACAGTCGCGAGGTGGACATTCAGGCGGATAGACTGGGGCGAGTCAGGCTCGCGCAACGCATCGTCCGACACCTCAAAGACAACGGTTGGACCCCGGACTTTGGCTTCGAGTTCTCCGCTACGGCGGTCAAGCCTCTCAGCCTGCCGGAGAAAACTCTCCATTTTCTAACTCTGCCCATTGCCGGGCCAATCTCCAAATGCCCCGAACTTGTCGCCGCGCTTGAACTCGCGAACGGCGCGCCGCTCTCGATGGTGAACCCTCTTGCCCTGCGTCAGCATCGCGGGACCCTTGAGACGAGCCGTTCGGGCGACACGACAACCGTGCGGTTCAGCCGTGTCGAGCCGGTCGTGAAGGAGATGGACAACCTGCTCCTCCAAGAGGGGATGTGGCGCACAATCGAGGTAGTTCTCCAACCGGCGCCGCCCGAATCGCTTGCCGCGTCGGTTGACTCGCCGCTTCGGGCAAAGGTTGACTGGCAGCTTTACAACCAGGTCTACCGCACCGGCCCGCCTCTGAAGTTGAAGAGCCCCGTCCTCAAGGATATGGTCGAGAAGTACGTCACGACGCTGCAGGCGCTGTCGATGCACGGCGATGACTGGGGAAGTCTCGGCGGGCTGGAGCGGTACAACCATTGCCAATACATCTGGGAAGACTACTTCCGCACAGGCGATCCTCGTCTCCGCCGCGTCGCATTGGACTACTCGGAGAACTACAACGACTTCTCGGTTTACTGGGGACCGAACCCGGACTTGTACGGCGGCAGCCGCTATCCCGCTAACAACCAGACACAGCCGTGGGCGGGGAGCTTCCGTACTCGACACAACAATGCGGTAACCTTCTGCACCAAAGGCTATCACAGCTTCTGGCTGGCCTATGAGGAAACCGGAGACACGCGCTTCCGGTACGCTGCTGAACAGCAGGCCAGGTGGTCGTCAACTCACGTCCACGCAACGGTCAACTACATGCGCTGTATCGGCCAGGTGGTCGATTTTGTGAAGCTCTACGAATATACTGGCGACCGCTTCTACCTGGACAATGCCAGCAGACTGTGGACCGAGTTCCAGACGTGCCAGAACCCGGACCTGCTCTTCAACGAGGCCGGCGTGCCTTCGACCGGCAACGATCTGTATGTTCCCGACGATAGCTTTGGCTACAAGAACCCCTACGTGAAGTCCTACATCGTTCAGTATGCGACCAACTCGCTGCCGTACCTGCTCGCGCACAAGCCGGAGGACAAGCGCCTGCGGGACACCATCCTCGCCTGCAACGACTGGATGGCGAGAGTGCAGACAGCAGCGGGAGGCTGGTCGTATCCTGGCCCCACTACAGCCGGATTCGGATGGAACATCGAGTATTGCCACGGGCTGATGGCCGGGTACAGCGTCGAGCCAAAGGAGCAGTACATCAACGCCGTCCAACGCGAATTGTCGGCGATCATCGCCTTGTGCGAGGCGTATGGAGCGATCCCGAGCGGCGTAAAGCCCTGGGAGCACATCGCCGGCATGACAAACGCCGACTTGGGCAATATGTACCACCTCAGAACCGACCGCGATCGGAGTAGAGATTTCACGGATGGCGTTCTCCAGTTTGGCGCATCGCCCGATTCAACGGTGTATCTACGGGCACTGCTGCGCGACTATCTTGAGCGCCGCACCGAAGCATCACTCTTCACGAGGAACGAGGCCCTGGACCACGTTCTCAGAATGCCGGCGTCCGTTTCCAGGGGCGCCTACCGGCAAACCGGTGATCCGTCGCTGCGCATCACGGTGTCGAGCACAACCACCCCGGAAGGCACAAAGGTCAACCTAAAGGCAGATGCCGGATACAAACTTGCGGGCAGGGGATTGACGTATCGCTGGGTGCTCCCCACCGGAATCACCAAGGAAGGGAAGGCACTTTATTGCACCTTTGCGCGGCGTGGCGAGTTTGAGGTGAAGCTTCTCGCTCACACAGGAGATACGGAATACTCCCGATCAGTCTTCATCACGACGCCGGCCGGACCGGGTGACATCGGGCTGTCCCGCTGGCCGGACGGAATCCGCGTTCAGGCCGAATCGTTTTCTGAACAAGGGGGAGGAGCGACGACGGTCCACGTCCGCACTGCGGCCGAAAAACTCGGATCCATCGGCGGCGCCATTTCGCATTGGGAGTCCCCAGGATCTTGGGTCGACTGGAGGTTCAACGTGCCGCAAGCCGGACGCTACTTTGTGCTTCTCAGATACGCCTGCCCCGCTGTAAGCCACCGGCTGGTTTCCATTGAAGGCAAGGACCTGGGGAGCATGAACCTGGATGCGACCGGTGGCTTCGGCAGCGCGGTCCAAGACCAATGGAACGTCGAGCTGTTCCGTGACAAAGCTGGGCAACCCCAGACGGTCGACTTGACTGCCGGCCCGCACACAGTACGGTTGGCCAACGTAGAAGGGAAAGGCTGCAATCTCGACTACATCGATTTCCTCCCCGCACCGGACAACCGCTTATAGTGGGATGGCAGAGGGGGAGGTTGGAGACACGCCAACCCCCATTGCGGGGGTAATAAGGCTGACCATCACAGATCCAACTTGCACCCGGTCCCGTTCGCAACCTCAACGAGTATCTCTGAGATATGAGGTTTGAGATTGCCGCCTTGCTGCTGTTGTGGAAGAGCGGAATTGCGCCAAGAGGATGCCCTCGAGACAACCAAAGGCACCTCGGATGTTAGCATGAGAGACCGTATACACACGCCAAACACACCGCTGCACAAAACTGTTCACCTCACCGCTTGGGTGAGTTTTTTTACCGATTTCAGCAGTGAGATGATTTATCCGCTGCTGCCGCTCTTCCTCGGCAACCTGGGCGCGGGGAAAGCCTTCATCGGGCTCGTGGAAGGTGTCGCCGAAGCAACCGCCAGCCTGCTGAAGTTCGTGTCGGGAAAGGTCTCCGACCGTCTGCAGAGGCGCAAGGGACTGGTGGTTCTCGGGTATTCCGTCTCCTCGGTGGCGCGTCCACTGGTAGGACTGGCGATGCTCCCGTGGCACGTCCTGATTCTGCGGGTATTGGATCGTACCGGGAAAGGGCTGCGTTCATCACCGCGCGATGCTCTGATTGCGGATGTTACGCCGGCCGACCAGCGAGGCCGCGCATACGGATACCAGCGCGCCATGGATCACTCTGGCGCGGTGGTGGGCCCGCTGGTGGCGACGCTGTTGATGACCGGTTTTCTCGTGAGGGAGCGTACGGTCTTCCTGCTGGCGGCGATTCCTGCTGCGGTTGCAGTGGGTCTGGTATTGCTGATTCGGGAGACACCCCGTGCGTCCGACGTGAAGGCAGACCGCAACGCGTCGCCGTCGTCTCCATCGTCCCGACTGGACCCGCGCCTGATGCGGGTCATCGGAGTACTCATCCTTTTCGCGCTGAGCAATTCAAGTGACGCATTTCTTCTGCTGAGAGCGGGGGATTTGGGCGTGTCCGTGGCGCTGATTCCTGCGCTGTGGTCCATGCATCATCTGGTGAAGGCATCTCTGTCAACGCCATGCGGCGCTCTGTCCGACCGCCTGGGGCGCGTGCGAACCATTGCCGTGGGGTGGTTCGTCTACGTCTTGGTTTACGCGGGGTTTGCGCTGGCCTCGCAGCCCGTGCATATCTGGGTACTTTTCGGCGCCTACGGCCTATTCTTCGCGCTGACGGAAGGCACCGAGAAAGCGCTCATCGCAGACTTGTGTGAGTCTCACCAGCGCGGGCTGGCCTTCGGGGTCTACAACGCCGGCATTGGTGTCGCCGCACTCGTATCGAGTCTGACAACCGGCCTGTTGTGGCAGGCGTTTGGCGCCACAACCGCGTTGCTCACAGGATCGGGCATTGCGGTTCTCGCCCTTGCCCTGATGCTGTACCAGCAGGCCCGCGCCCGACCACGCGGATAGAATGAAATAGAGTCGGTTACGGGGGAATGATTACACGAAACAGTTAGCGAAACAGAATTTGTCACTCTACACGCACTCGGACAGGATGTACAAGATTGACAGGAGGGGGGAGAGCGACGAGGGAACGTCGTTGCGGTTGCGTGTAGCCTTGCACGCTTCGCCACGTTGACTCCTGCGAGCCATCGTGCGTGTAAGTCCCCGCCGAACTGCCGAAAGGCCAGTGACCGGTCTGCGCGAACTCTGTGAGTTCGCCCTCATCCTGCGCATCCAGTGAATCCTGTCAAGAGGTTATGCCTGAGCAGTTACCAGGGTTTGCGCTATAATCTTCCGCGACATTCGAGCAACCGATTTACGAAAGGCGAACAATGGAATCCATCAAACCATGCAACACCTACCGCGCTCGCGCAGCGGGGAAGAAGACGCTCAAACTGCCCGATGGCCAATCCACCTTCAAGGTCTATTTTGTGGACATCGTGGAGCGGCGGGATCCGGAGCGATTCGAGTGGAAGCTGTGCGGACGCAGTCAGGAGGGTTTCGTTGATCTCCTGAGAAAATCGGGAATTGAGGGGGTCGGCTTTGTGATCGCCTTCCCACACATCACAAAAGTCTTCCGATACGGACCGGCGATGGAGACCGTGATGAACGTCAGCGCGTTCAAGACGGATGGACTGGTGCCGTTGTCACTGGACCGAGGCGAGGGCTACGTGGAGTTCGCCTGCCTTGCCGAAGCCGTCATTGCGGCGGACGAATACCGCTTCTGGGCCGCCGCCGGATCGGTGGAGGAATACCTCACACAGTGGAGCGACTTCGACGACGGACCGGTCGTTGATCACGCGAAGTTGAGGCGATACTGGGAGTCAGTTGCTCCTGATTCGGGCACTTGCGGATCATAATTCGACACAAACAATTCTGCTCCGACCCTTGCTGTATTCTCCCGGTTGCAGTTGCTCATGCCGTATTGGAGTCTCCATGGACGTAGATTCGCCCAGGAGTAAAACTCACGCACCGCAGGACAATCGTCGTAGGTCATCAGAAAGCGGTGTGGGGTGTTGCGGAGAGTTGCCGCGAGCCGCTCATGATCGAATTCGTGCAGCCCGCCTTTCTTCCCATACAAACGTTCCGCAGAGAAGTACGGGGGATCGAGAAAGACGAACACATCCTCCCCCGGCGCGTCGATGATCTCCTGGAAATCGAGATTGGTGATTTTCACTTCCCCCAGCGCGTCCGGCATCGGGGTGAGCCGTTGGATGGATGACGCGGTGAATCGTCGTGTGCTCGCCTGGCTGGAGAAACCTCCGGCGCGCGTCGTGCCTGAGAACGTGACCCGGTTGAAGAAGAAGAACAGGAATGCCTGACGGAAGGGATCGGCCGGCTCCTCTTCGCGAGCGTTCAGGAAATACTCCTTCGTCTCGGCGGGATCGCTGAAACTGCACCGCAGCGATTCCAGTTCATCTTGCAGCCGCGCGCACTGCGCAGTGTCCTGTACGGTGGTCCAGAACGCGTACAGATCAGGGAACAGGTCGTTGATCCAGTATCGTTCGGCAATGCCCGCGCTTCGCGCGGCGAGGAAGACGGAGCCGCCGCCAACCATCGGCTCGCGGTACTCTCCCACTTGCCGCGGCAATAGCGGAAGGATTTGCTCAATGGCTTTGGACTTTCCACCGGGGTAGCGGAGGGGAGACCGGTAGCGGTGCTTCGTGTGTCCGGTCGCGTTCACGCGCCCCAACCTTGCCTCCAGGGGGCGGGAACACTGCTGGTCGCCTCGGTTTGAGGGATCTTCTGTCGCATCCAACATGACGCGCCGCGCTTGTCGCCCGGCATTTTTGGGGGATTCCACCATCGAGATTAGATCACCCCGTTGTCCCCAATCGACTTGTTCTCAAAGAAGTTGTCCTGAAGCGTCGAAGGCATGGACACTTCCAGAATCAGAGCGGGCCCGATGCCGGTGAATGAGTGCCCCAGCCCGGGTGGCATGGGCAGCAGGTCGCCTTTCTCCATGACCCGCTCTTCGACTCCCACCCTCATGCGCAGCGTTCCTTTCAGAAGGAAGAAGGTTTCATGCTTCACTTTGTGGTAATGGTAGGGACAGGTCTGGCCATCGAAGACGAAGAGGAACTTGCCGCAATAGCCAAGCTCAACCTCGTTAGCCACCCAGAACTCGGTTTCCCCAACATCCCGAAAGCGACCCAGTCCAAAGTGCAGCGGCAGCGGGGTTACGTCCGGCATGGTGATTCCCCATGCGGCGATTTGCTCCTTGACGGCCTGTACGGCTTCTTCCCGTTCGTTGCCCTGCAGTTCCAGATGATCGTATTTGCCCATCGCATGTCTCCTTGTGGAACAATCGAGCTCGTAGTCGTTCTCGCTGTCGTCGTCGAGGCGGGATTCGAGTTCTGGGAACTCGCAGAGCTCCCGCACGAGAACGACTACGAGCACGAGCTGGTTGCGGCTCCGCCGACTGATGTTGGACACCGCACCATTCACACTCGCCCAAGAAACGCATTGACATTCTACTCAATACTGCCTATCTTGGGAAACCGACGCGGGTCTATTCTACCCGCGTCCGCTTGTTTCGACAAACGGTCTGTGCACTACTCCGGGGTTATCCCGTTATCCGGCTATCCTTTTCAAGGTAGGTTATGCATGAATCCTTCAAGCTGGGCATCCGTCGATCCCACGACGGTTCCGCACATCGTTACCGACTCTATCCCAGGCCCGAAGTCTGCTGCATACAACGCTCGCGGCATGAAGCACATGACCGGCTATTCCAGCCAGGTCACCTTGTGCCCGGTGGTCTTCGGGAAGGGCCACGGAGTGACGCTGACCGATGTCGACGGCAATGTCTACATCGACTTCTCCAGCGGCATCTACGTGACTACCCTCGGTCACTGCCATCCCAAGATCAGCGAAGCCGTCGCCTTTCATGCAAAGAACCTGATGAACTGTCACGACTTCAACACACCCGTCAAAGTGGCCTTGCTGGAGAAGATGGCTGAGATTCAGCCGTGGGACCTGACCGGGATGCAGTTGTACGACAGCGGCACGACCGCGGTGGAGGCGGGTCTGCGAGTCTGCCGCGCGGCGACGGGGAAGACCGAGTTCATCTCCTGCTACATGGACTTCCACGGCAAGACCGGTCACGCGGTGAGCTTGGCGAACATGAACCCGACGAACGGTCCCGGTCGGAGTCAGGGCTTCTACATGGTGCCGCGACCGTATCCCTATCGCCCACTGTTCACGAAACCGGACGGCACGATCGACACCGACGCCTACATCAACTTCTTCGCTGAATTCATCACGTGCGCCACCACGGGCAATGTCGCTGCGTTCGTGCTTGAGCCGGTTCAGGGGTGGGCTGGGTCGATCTTCCCGCCGGATGATTTCTTCCCCAAGCTGCGCCAGTTCTGCGATGACCGAGGCATTCTGCTGATGGCCGACGAGGTTCTCACCAGCATGGGGCGGACTGGCAAGTTCTTCTGCATCGAGCACTGGGATACGCGCCCCGACGTCGTAACCGTTGGCAAAGGGTTTGGCAACGGGTTCCCCGTGACCGGGATGCTTGTGTCTGAACGGTACAAGGAAAGCATCAACAAGATTTCCGCTTCGACCAGCTACGGCGGCAATCCCATGGCCTGCGCCGCCGCGCTGGCAAGTATCGAGGTCATTCAGGAAGAGGGGTTGCTGGGGCATGCGCTGAAACTCGGTGAATACTTCGACCGACGCATGGCTGCCATGAAGGACGCACATCCCATCGTTGGCGACGTGCGCGGCAAGGGCTGTCTACTCGGTGTGGAGCTGGTCAAAGACCGCGAGACAAAAGAGCCGTTCCCCGAAGCAGGGAAGCTGGTATACCAACGGGCCTTCCAGAAGGGCCTCGCCTGGGTTCCTGCCGGCCACATCCTGCGCATGTCGCCTCCCATCGTGATGGAGGAATCCATCGCAGCAAAGGGCATGGATATCATCGAAGAATCAATCGCGGAAGTGGAGCGGGAGTTCGGTTACTGACCCTGAACAGCCTCTGGCAACTGACAGTCTGCCCACGCTGAAGTATACTGAGCGCAGCTTCCGCTATTGTCGTTTCAGAGGGCAAGGGAGAGAAAAAAATGAGTATCGCAGTAAGCATCCCGAAACCGGCAGAGCTTTCCGTCAAGCTGGAGTTCCGCTCCGAAGTGAACATCACGCCCTTCGCCGCCAAGCAGAGAGTCGATGACTACCTGCTCAATGAAGTGGGTAATCTGCTCCACGCCGACGAACCGGAACTGTTCATGGACGCGGAGGGGATTTTCTGGCGCACCCCGGTCGCGTACTCCGTACCGTCGCGCGGCAGGTTGGGCACGGTCGGTGTCCTGTTGGTGGACGTACAGACAGGCAGAATTCATCGCTCCGAAACCGAATCCCAGGAGATGCTCAGGAATGTTGAGACACTCTCTCGCGCTTCCTCATCTGAAGCAGGATAGGAAATGGATCTGCATCCCTGCCTGCGTGCGCATGGTGCTTGCCTACTACGGAGAGTCCCGGACGGAGGCTGAGTTGTGTGGTCTCCTTCGGTGCACGGCGGCAGGCACAAAGGCCGCCAATGTGCGCCTTGTGTCCGCCTTGGGGTACGATGTTGACGTCAACTACCTGGGTGTCGAGCACGCTCGAGAACACCTCGCCCATGGAACTCCCATCATTGCGTGTGTTCGGACGGGAGACCTGGAGTAAGTAGGTCGTCAAAAATACTGTCCCTGCTGAAACGAAGACGGACATACCCGATTGATTCGGTAATCCCCCCGAACTTGTTTCGGGGGATGGTTAGGACCACGCTAACGGCGGGAGGCGACAGACAGAATCCCCCCGAACTTGTTTCGGGGGATGGTTAGGACCACGCTAACGGCGGGAGGCGACAGACAGAATCCCCCCGAACTTGTTTCGGGGGATGGTTAGGACCACGCTAACGGCGGGAGGCGACAGACAGAATCCCCCCGAACTTGTTTCGGGGGATGGTTAGGACCACGCTAACCGGAGGAGTGGAAAGCCC
>Ga0210030_1003460_pt1 | contig 10383 bp, 9 predicted proteins | sample CryGeymeta201523_FD_183986 | JGI IMG/M metagenome (GOLD analysis project Ga0210030, IMG submission 183986) | Groundwater microbial communities from Crystal Geyser aquifers in Utah, USA - Crystal Geyser metaG 2015-23 (SPAdes) (version 2) | ecosystem: Environmental > Aquatic > Deep subsurface >...
AGACCGCCTGGTAATTGACACCGTCAAACGCATCGTCGGTACGCAAATTGAGCTTGTAGCGTTTGCCATCACCACGCACAGTCAGCTGGTAGCCGCTGATGTGCTCACCAGCCAGAGCGGAACAAGCGGCGCGCACCGAGGCAAAGCCGCCGTTGTTTTCCAGCGAGACGACTCCTTCAAACACAGCAAAACTCGCCGGGTCAAAACGCATGCGGCTGGCCGACATACCACCCATGACCTGATCGTCAATCGCGCGCCAATGTGCAACAGAGGCTAAAGTGTCGAAAATCAGTGCGGCGGTCATGCATGAATTGTGAATCAGACCCGGTGCTGATCGCATCAGCATTTACCCAAGTCCCCAAAGCCATGAGCAAAGCCTTCACCAAAGAATCCAGCAACGACGATGACGACGATGACGACGAGTTGCAGTTGCCGGCCTTGCCTGCAGATGGCAAAAACTACATCACGCCGCAAGGCTTTGCCACGTTACGTGCCGAGTTGAAACAGCTGGTGGAAGTAGAGCGCCCGAAAGTGGTTGAGGCCGTGCACTGGGCTGCCAGCAACGGCGACCGATCGGAAAACGGTGACTACATCTACGGTAAAAAGCGTCTGCGCGAAATCGATCGGCGTGTGCGCTTTTTGATCAAGCATCTGGAAGTGGCCGTGGTGGCCGCCCCCGCGCTGCACCATGGCAACACGCAAATCTTCTTTGGTGCCACCGTGACCTATGTCGATGACCAAAGTGTGCAGCGCACCGTGACGATTGTCGGCATTGACGAGGCCAATAGCGCAGTGGGCGAGGTCAGCTGGGTGTCGCCCATCGCCCGCACCTTGCTCAAGGCACATGAGAGCGACGTGCTGAAGCTGGTCATGCCCGACCGGGTGGACGACATTGAGGTGCTGCGGGTGAGCTACTCCGCTGCTGGATGATGCAACCTTGCCCGATCCACCAAGATATCCCACAAGACGATTGATACACACATAAACATGTCTCAACAACAAAACATTCATTGGCAAACACTTGCAATCGACAAGCGCAGGCGCGCTATGTTGAAAGGACAAGTTCCTCGGTGTATTTGGTTTACCGGTTTGTCTGGCTCTGGCAAAACTACTATCGCCAATTTGCTTGAAAAGAGGCTCTATGAGCTCGGTCGCCACACCTACTTACTTGATGGGGACAACGTGCGTCACGGGCTAAACCGCGATCTGGCATTTTCGGAGGTCGACCGCGTTGAAAACATTCGACGGGTGGCAGAAGTTGCGAAACTGATGGTCGACGCTGGCCTACTGGTTTTGGTGTCATTGATCTCGCCCTACCGAAAAGACCGAGCGTTGGCGCGTAGTCTGTTCGAGGCGGGAGAATTTGTTGAAGTATTTGTGGATGCGCCGCTATCTGTTTGCGAGCAACGTGACCATAAAGGGCTGTACTTCAAAGCACGACGAGGCGAATTGACAAACTTTACAGGGGTTGACAGCCCCTATGAGACCCCATCTGCGCCGGAAATACATTTAAAGACGGACAGTTTCTTGCCAGCTTCATTGGTGGATGCCGTTTTGAGACGATTGCTCTGAATGTCTGGTGGTGCGCCGGGCGGCATGATCAAGCAACATTTTCCCATATTCATGTGTCGGAAAAATTTACACACATCTGCAGGATGTCGCTATTTTTTTACATTCGCATTAATTTAATTAATCGCTAACCTGTTGAATATCAACAATTATTCATTTTTTCGCCGTTGTAGGCACAAGAATTGCTTATGGCTTCGGGCGGGTGAGTTGTTTGAGAAAATTCTCATTTGAATATTTCAGCAACGACCTCACGACAGCGCGTCAGCCCCGTATGGTGGTGCATTTAATTTTTGAGGAGAAAACCATGTCAAGTCGTCGATTTAAATTGGCAAGCATCGCCGCAGGAGTTGCGCTGGCGATTGTCGGTACTGCAGCCCAGGCATCGCACTTCAGAGGTGCGGCCATGATTCCAACGGTAGATGCGTCGGGTTTGCTGACCGTGACTACCACCAGTTTTTGGCGTAATGGTGCCGCCACCGGGGTCAGTGCCTTTGTTTCTGGCGGTGGCGGAGCCACTAACGTAAGTACTGCGCCGCGAATCGATAGCACGGCTGACAGCCGTTTTACCAAATCCACCAACGTTCAGACATACCGGCTTAATGGCGCTGGTACTTACAACATTACAGGTTCGAGTTGTTGCCGCGTCGAGGGCATCAACAATTGGTCAGGTAGCAGCTCAGTTTCCTGGACGATGAATTCCACGATTGTGTGGGATGGTGTGAGTGCCAAAACGCCTATCCTGTTCAATTTCAGCGCCGTCCAACCCGAGGTTGTGCGTGGTGTTGCGTATAGCGGGAACTTGGGTGCGGTCGGCGGGGCTGGCATTACCCTCAGTTACAACCAGGTCTTGAATGGTATTCCGGCACAGCCACCCGGCTTCACGGTGAACGCAGCAACTGGGGCATTAAGCATTTCGGCGGCGAATACGGCTGCCTATCTGGACAACTCCGCCGGCAACCCGGGTGCAGACTACGCCTTCAGCGGGAATATCTTGGCCAGTGACGGCAGCAGCGTGGAGTTTGACTGGTTGTTTGATGCTGTCAGCACGGCATCCAATAACGCGCCTGCTGTCAACGACGTGATCATCAATGCATTGGTTGGTAGTTCGGTCAATACCACGTTAACTGCTGCCGATGATGGCCTGCCCACCCCCCCCGGCGCACTGACCTGGACCGACATTGGCTTGATCAGTCCACAAGGCAGTTGCTCATTCTTGCCATCATTCAATACAACGACGCAGGCGTTGACGTGGAATACGACCGGCTGTGCCATTGGCAGTTACATCTATCAGGTGCAGGTCTCTGACTCGTCGTTAACCGATGTGGGCATCATCACCGTCAACCTGGCTGCGGGCAATGGTGGGGGCAACGTGCCGGAGCCTGCCACGCTGTATTTGCTGGGATTTGGTGTGCTGGGCTTGGGAGTCATGTCACGCCGGCGCAAAATGTCGGGCAAGTCGTAGGATCCAAGCAACTCTTCAGTCAAGAAGAATCCCCCATCGTTGGGGGATTTTTTTGGCTGGCACTTTGGCATTTCGTCACACTTAACACTTGCTGGTCGTCACCATGGGTAACGCTCTCCCAGGTCGAAATTCACTTTGCAGCTGCGGCAGCGGAAAAAAATTCAAACGCTGTTGCGGCGCAGAGCGCACCCAGGCTCCACCTTCATTGAATGAGAGCATTGCGCAAGCAATGAATTTCCTTGAGCGAGGTGAGTGGCAGCGGGCGCAAACGCTGCTGGAGCCACTGGTTCAGGTTAACCCGTTGCATGCCACGCTGCATTACTTGTTTGGCTTTGCGGCGCTGCAAACTGGGCAATATGTCCAGGCTGAGCTGCACATGGGTCGGGCCATGCAACTGGGGTTGTCAGATCCGGCAGCTCTGTATCACTATGGTGGCGCACTCGTAGCGCTAGGGCGTTTTTCGGAAGCGGCAGCAGCTTTTGAAAAGGCAGTGGTGTTGAAACAAGATTTTTTGCCCGCACGCACCAGCTGGGCAAATTGTCTTTTTGAACTGCGCGAATTTGACCATGCAGATCGACTTTATCGACAGGTCCTGGACAAGGAGCCGCACAATGTCGCGGCGATTCATAATCTGGCGCAAATTTTTTATCTGACCCAACATGTGGCAGATGCAATTCTCTATTTTCAGCGCGCAGCCAATGAGGCACCCAATGTTGCAGAATTTCGCGCTAGTCTGGCAACCATGCAGGAAGCAAATAACCAACTGGATGCCGCTGCAAATTCTGCCCAGATGGCGTTGACGGTTGAACCGCACAATGTGACGGCTGCCGTCGCTTTGTCCAGGGTTCTGCGCCGCCACCAACAAACTGAACACGCGCTGGCTACACTTGATCGCGCTGATCTCAAAACAGGCATGCCTCGCGGTGCTATTGCCTATTGGTCGGAGCGGGGTCAGATTCTTGAATCGCTCGGTCGTTTCCGTGAAGCATTCCAAGCATATGCAACCAGCAAGGCATTGCTTTCGCAAACCCGAAGTCAACCATATGACGGGCAGGTGCTGGCGCGGACGCTTGCACATGAGCAGAAAGTTTTGACTGCGCAGACGGTGGCGGATTGGGCGTTAAAGCAAAGTCCTACCATGCCAAGCCCACTGTTTATTGTGGGCTTTCCAAGGTCCGGCACGACGCTGTTGGAGCAGATGCTGGGCTGTCACCCAAAGGTCACAACGTGTGGTGAACTGGAAACGGTTCTCGGACGAGAGACCGGTCGCCCTGACTATCCGGAAAATATTGCCAGTTGTTTGGACCTGGAGCGCCAAGTTACGCTGTCGCTTTGGCGCGCTGACTATTTGGCGCAATTGAGTCAGCACATTGATCCGGCCCGTCAATCGCAATATGCGACTGACAAGTTACCACTTAATTTAATGCGGATCGGGCTTATTCGTTTGCTGTTTCCAGAAGCGCGCATTATTCACGTTGTGCGCCATCCGCTGGATGCTGTGCTGTCAGCTTATTTCACGCCGTTTTTGTTTGGAAATGAATGGTCGCACCGGCTGCCAGATACTGCGCAGATGTTCGTTCAGTCCTGGCACCATGCGCAGGTAATGCGACCACTTGCCGGGGCGCATTTTTCCAGTGTCCGCTACGAAGACTTGATTGCCGAACCTGAAGCGACCTTGAGGGGGGTCTTGGCGTTTCTTGATTTGCCGTGGGACGCATCGTGCCTGGATTTTCACCGTAACAAGCGCGTAGCTCGCACCGCGAGCTACGCGCAGGTGGCTCGCCCGTTGTACCAAACTTCAAAAAACAGGTATCGTCAATTCCTGGGCGACATAGATGCACAGACCTTGGCGAATTTGCGTCCAGTAATCGAGGAGGCGGGGTACGACATTGATGTATCGTTAGACCCGTTGTAAAAGTCTGCCCCAACATGCCCGTGCGGTTGGGTAGCGTCATGTCGGTAAATTCTTTTTGAGAACTTGGAAGGCAATTCATGTCGCGTCTATTTGTTTCTGGTTTGATCACATCACTGTTGATGGCTACAGTACCTATTGCGCAAGGCATTCCATTGGGGGTGGGTCAGATGCCACAGTTGGGGCTGGGTCTTGCAACCGACCCCGCTGGGCAGTCGGTGTTGTTGAATGAAGCCCTGGAACGCCTGAACCACGGCGAGCGGGCCAAAGCCAAAGCCAAACTGGCCGAGTTTTTGAAACAGTATCCGAACGATCCGAGAGGTCCCGAACTGGCTGGCATCATTTTGCTGGAAGATAAAAATTACCGGGTTGCAGCGGTTTCGTTTGCGCAGGCGCTTAAGTTAAAACCCAATAACCCAGGGGTGTTGGCCAAGCTCGGTGTAGCACTGTTACTCCAGGATATGAAAAAAGAGGGGCAGCAAGCGCTTGAGAAGGCCATTGCGCTGCGCCCAGGCGAACCGCTTGCGCGACGTTACCTTGGTTGGCTGGATGAAGGGCGCGGTAATCTTCCTGGAGCCGCGCAACATTACACGGCAGCCCTCAAAGGGGGCGAGTTGCCGGGTGACAGACTGACGGAACTCCATCTGGCGTTGGGCCGTATTTACAGTGCGCAGGGTAGAAATGAAGAGCTTGTGCACCTGCTTGCTCCGCTTGTGGATAAGGCCGATACATCCGAGGCTGCACAGTCTGCGCGTTTTCAGCTTGCCTATGCCTATATCAATCTGAACCGAAATGAAGCTGATGCGGTGATGCATAGCCTCGAAAAAACAGTCAAAGCAGATCACCCTGAGTGGCGGCTACTTGTTGCCTATGCCCAACTGGGAACTGACCCCTCAGGTGCCCGTCAGAAACTTCAGTCATTGGTTAAATCAGCCCCGGCCTATGCAGGCAGGACGAATTTTTTGATTGCCCGTAGTTACGCGATGGAAGGCAAAACTGCCCAGGCGGCAACAGAGCTTGAAGCACTCGCCGCCAAAGTTCAAAAAGGTGATTTACCAGAGGTTTTGACGGCGTTGGCGGCGTTGTATGTGAGTTCAGGGCAGTCTGCGAAAGGCATCAGTGTTCTGGACCTGTACGCGCGTAAGCATCCAGATATCGTGGAAATCAGCTATTTGCTCGCAGAGGTTCGTTTTCAGAGCGGTGATCTTGGTAATGCCGAAACGTTGCTAAAGCAAATTGTGTTGAACGCACCAAACTATGGGCGTGCCTATGCGCTGCTCGGTCAAATTGAACGCCACCGCAATGCATTGTCTTTGGCAGAGGAACATCTGCGCAAGGCGGTTGCCTTGGACAAAAACCTAGCCACCTCCTGGGTCAATTTGGCAGGTGTTTATGTCGACCGAAAAGAGCCTGACAAGGCGGTGAGCATACTTAAGCAAGGGTTGGCGGCAAATCCTGGTCAGCCATTACTGCAGTATGAGTTAGCCAACCTTTACGATTCCATTGGTAAGGCAAGCGATGCAAATCCACTTTATAAAACCGTCCTGACGACCTATACCAACTATGTTCCCGCCCTGAATGGTTTGGCTTTAAATCTGGCAGAAAGTGGCGATGTTGCTCAGGCCAAAACCTATGCGGAAAGGGCGTATGCGATTGATCAACACAATTCGACTACTCAAGATATCTACGGTTGGATTCTGGTACTCAACAAAGAAACTGGCAAAGGACTTCCCCTTTTGCAACAAGCCCTCGCCGCGTTGCCAAACGACCCTGCTGTGCTCTATCACTTGGGAGCAGCTTTGGTGCAGACCGGAAAGCAAGACGAAGGCCGCAGCTATTTGAAGCGGGCGTTGGCCACAGCGCCGCCTGAAAATATACGTGCAAAAGTTCAGTCCCTGCTGAAGTAAGCTTGGAAGTGACGCATCTTGTCCTCGACGTGCGCGTGTCTGTTAATTCCAACGATGGACACACAAGCTGGTCATGCCCGACCGGGTGGACGAGATTGAGGTGCTGCGGGTGAGCTACCCCGCACCTGCGTCAGCATCCAACTGACGCAGCAGTTGCTTTCAGGCAGCAGATTCACCCAATCGTCCGTCCCGGTGGTCGCGCAGCGCCTGGTAAATCTCTTCCTGGGTGTTCATCACAAACGGGCCGTACTGCACGATCGGCTCTTTTAAGGGCCGCCCGGCAATGAGCAACACCTTGGCATCGGCGCTGGCTTGCATCACCACGCCGTCAGACTGCACATCACTGGCCAGAATCGCCATGCGCTGCATCGGCACGGGTTTGCCGGCAATGCTTACTTCGCCCCGGTAGACGTAGACAAACGCGTTGTGGCCTGCGGGCAAAGCCTGCTCAAAACGCGCGCCCTGGGGCAAATGCACATCCAGGTACAGCGGCTCGGTGGTCTCGCGTGTAACGGCCCCGGTCACGCCATGGCTTTGCCCGGCAATCACGGTCACGGCGACACCCTCAGAGGTGACCAAGCGCGGCAATTCACCGGCCTTGAAGTCGCGGTACCAAGGGGCGCACATTTTTTGACCACCGGGCAAATTCAGCCAGAGCTGAAAGCCCTCCATCACGCCTTCTTCCTGCTGCGGAATTTCGGAGTGGATCACGCCCTTGCCCGCCGTCATCCACTGCACACCACCGTTTTCCAGCAGGCCTTCGTGGCCCGCACTGTCGCGGTGGCGCATGCGTCCGGCAATCATGTAGGTGATGGTCTCAAAGCCGCGGTGCGGGTGGTCCGGGAAACCGGCGATGTAGTCGTCGGGCTGGTCGCTGCCGAAGGCATCGAGCATCAGGAACGGGTCCAGCCGATGTTGCAGCGACTGCGACAGCACCCGAGTCAGCTTGACCCCAGCGCCATCGGAAGTCGCCTGGCCCGCAACGAGTTGCTCGACGCTGCGGGCGTGGGCAACGGTAGAAATCAGTGTGGCAGTCGTCATGGCAGATTCCTTTGAAGGAGCCGCGTTGCTCAGGCCAGCGCGTCGTTGAGGTCGGCCTCGGCCTGGGCAAAACCCTTGGTCACAGCTTCGGCGCCCATGGCCAGACCCTCAGCGTAGATGAAGCTTACATCGGTCAGGCCCAGGAAGCCCAATATGGTCTTCAGGTAAGGCACTTGTGAGTCGTTGGCAGTGTCGCGGTACATGCCGCCGCGGGCCAGTGCCACGTAGACCTTTTTGCCTTTGAGCAGGCCTTCGGGGCCGGCTTCGGTGTAGCGGAAAGTCACACCAGCACGGGCGATGGCATCCAGCCAGCTTTTGAGCTGCACCGGGATGCCAAAGTTGTACATCGGCACGCCCAGCACGATCGTGTCGTGCGCCTGAATCTCGGCAATCAGTGCATCGTCCAGCGCCACGCGTGCGGCTTGCGCCGGTGTGCGTTGGTCTGCAGGGGTGAACAGCGCGCCCAGCGCGGCTTCGTCGAGCACCGGGTGTGGTGTCACGGCCAGGTCGCGCAGGGTGCGCGTGGCAGCGGGGTTGACAGCTTGCAGGCGGGCCACGATGGTGTTGGCCAATTGGGTCGAGTTGGCACCGTTGCGGCGGGCGCTGGCATTGATTTGCAGAATGTTCATGGGGTCTCCTTGAAGGGGTAAAGTGGCGATGGATGAAGTTTATGAGCTAACAATCACGCCGATAAGCCGTCAAAATGGATATGATTGTTGTCCAAATGGAACAATCAAGCCTTGCCAGCCGCGTCGACCCGAATGACTTGCTGATCTTTGCCAGCGTGGCCGAACTGGGCAGCTTCAGCCGCGCGGCAGAGCGCCTGGGCTGGCCCAAATCCACCGTGTCACGCCGCTTGGCGGCGTTGGAGCAGCAGCTGGGTGAAAAAGTCTTGCTGCGCACCACCCGGCGCCAGACGCTGACCGAATTTGGCCTGCAACTGCTGGAGCACGCGCGCCAGGTCGCCTCTGAAGTGCAGGCAGTGTCTGTCCTGCGTGAACACCGGCAGGCCACGCCCAGCGGCCGTTTGAGGGTGTCGATGCCGAGCGACCTGGCCACCCTGCTGCTGGCTGATATGCTGGCTGCGTTCACCGCACTGCACCCGAAAATTCAGCTGGAGCTGGACCTGTCGCCACGCCGGGTCGATTTGCTCGGCGAAGGTTTTGACGTGGCCGTGCGCATGGGCGAACTGCCCGACGACGCACTGCTGGTGGCACGCAAATTGGCGGTGTTCTCGTTCGGCTTGTATGCGGCGCCCGCTTACCTGACCGAGCACGGCGAGCCCGCGCACCCGGACGAGCTGGTGCAGCACGAGGCCATCCGCCTGCTGCGCGGCAATGGCGAGCCTGCGCCATGGACGCTGCTGCAAGGCGAGCAGCGCTGGCACGGTCTGCCCCCCGGGCGCGCCAGCGCCAATGCACCCGAGTTGTTGATCCGGCTGGCCTGCGCCGCCAGCGGCATCGCCGCCGTGCCGGACTATTTTGCTGCGCCCGAGGTGCGCCGTGGCACGCTGCGCCGCGTGTTGCCAGCCTGGTGCCTGCCCAGTGTCACCGCGTGGGCGGTGTTCCCGGAACGCAAGCTCATGCCCGTCAAGTCACGGGTATTTATTGACATGCTGCAAACCGCGCTGGCGCAGGTGACGCCGTGAAGCTCGTCAGTAAGGCCTGGGCCAAGTCGATGAAAATAAGCCCATGCGCGCCCAACCCCACCGTCCGACCTTGAATCGCTCTTTTTGTCATCTGTGGCGCTGTTTATTGACGGTGTTTTTGCCGCCCCCAGAGGCACCCATCAAGCCATGAGCAAAGCCTTTACCAAAGAGTCCGACAGCGACGCCGACGAAGACCTGCAACTGCCTGCCTTGCCCGCGGGTGGCAAGAACTACATCACGCCGCAGGGCTTTGCCACGCTGCGCGCCGAGCTGAAGCAGTTGGTGGAATTGGAGCGCCCCAAAGTGGTGGAGGCCGTGCACTGGGCGGCCAGCAACGGCGACCGCTCAGAAAACGGCGACTACATTTACGGCAAAAAACGTCTGCGCGAGATCGATCGCCGCGTGCGTTTTCTGATCAAGCGGCTGGAGATCGCCGTCGTTGCCGACCCGGCGCTGCACCATGGCAGCAGGCAAATTTTTTTCGGCGCCAGCGTCACCTATATTGATGGCCAAGGCAGCGAGCGCACCGTCAGAATCGTCGGCATCGACGAAGCCAACAGTGCAGCCGGTGAAGTCAGCTGGGTGTCGCCGATCGCGCGCACCTTGCTCAAGGCGCACGCGGGCGACGTGCTCAAACTGGTGATGCCCGATCGGGTCGACGAGATCGAGGTGCTGCGGGTGCGCTATCCCGCACCTTGAAATGCGCCCATCTACCTCCAGCTACGTGGGGTGCGATTCAAAGTGATGAGGTCTCTCGACAAACCACTACCTGAGGCCAAACCCGGCACAGCGACCGGGTTATGCGCATGCGGTTTTGGGGCGTGAACACGCGCGAATCAGAGGG
>Ga0210030_1003464_pt1 | contig 10373 bp, 7 predicted proteins | sample CryGeymeta201523_FD_183986 | JGI IMG/M metagenome (GOLD analysis project Ga0210030, IMG submission 183986) | Groundwater microbial communities from Crystal Geyser aquifers in Utah, USA - Crystal Geyser metaG 2015-23 (SPAdes) (version 2) | ecosystem: Environmental > Aquatic > Deep subsurface >...
AGCCAATTTGCACGCCCCAGCGGTGGCCGTCGCCAAAATACTGTTCGATCTTGTGGTGGTTGAACGCCACGTTGACCATGATCTCGGTGATGCCGTAGCTGGCCAGGTGCTCGATCAGGTATTCCATGACCGGCTTGCCCAGGATCGGGATCATCGGTTTGGGTAAATCTTTGGTCAGGGGCCGCACGCGGGTGCCCTGCCCGGCGGCCAGAATCATGCCTTTAGCCATGGGGGTGTTCTCTTTTGGATTGCAGTGGTGCCACTCCCTGGAACGCGCGTGGCAAAGTGCTTAACTATACCCGTTGGGGTTGCTGCTTTGCCAATGCCAGGCGTCGCGGCACATGGCGGCCAGGTCACGCTGCGCGCGCCAGCCCAGCAGTTCGCGCGCGTAGGCCGGGTCGGCGTAGCAGGCAGCCACGTCACCAGGACGCCGGGGCGAAATACGGTAAGGCACGGGTTTGCCGCTGGCAACCTCAAACGCGTGCACCATATCGAGCACGCTGTAGCCGGTGCCCGTGCCCAGGTTGACGGTAAAGCACTGCGCCCGGTCGGCCAGCGTCTGCAGCGCAGCCAGGTGGCCGAGTGCCAAGTCCACCACGTGGATGTAATCGCGCACGCCGGTGCCGTCGGGCGTGGCGTAGTCATCGCCCCACACGTTCAAAAACTCACGCCGCCCCACAGCCACTTGCGCCACAAAAGGCAGCAGGTTGTTGGGCACGCCCTGTGGGTCTTCGCCAATCAGCCCGCTGCTGTGCGCGCCCACCGGGTTGAAATAACGCAGGATGCCGATGCGCCAAGCGGAATCGCTGCGGTACAGGTCGCGCAGCATGTTTTCAATCACCAGCTTGGTCTGGCCGTAAGGATTGGTGGCAGACAGCGGATGGTTTTCGGTCAGTGGCAGGCGCTGTGGGTCGCCGTAAACCGTGGCCGATGAGCTGAACACCAGCGTTTTGACTTTGGCTGATTGCATGGCTTCTAACAAGCGCACCGTGCCAACGACGTTGTTGTCATAGTAGTGCAGTGGTTGTTCCACCGACTCGCCGACTGCCTTGAGGCCGGCGAAATGAATCACCGCGCTGGCCTGGCTGCTTTGCAGTGCGGCGGTCAACGCTGGAAAATCTCGGATATCGCCTTCAATAAAGTTGATCGGTTTGCCCGTGATGCGCTGCACCCGCGCCAGCGACTCACGCTGGCTGTTGCTGAGGTTGTCGTACACGGTGACCGCGTGACCCGCCTGGAGCAATTCCACACAGGTGTGCGAGCCGATGTAGCCGGCGCCGCCAGTCACAAAAATCATGGCCATGATGCTGGGGGGGTGGTGTGCTGCATTGACCCGATTGTGGCAAAAAAAAGATGGGCACAAGGCCCATCTTTCAAACTTGACACAAGATCCTTGACTGGTTCAGAGCCAAGGTGGCCGCGCTCTACCTCAAGCCGATTTTCGGCGGCGCATACCCACCAGACCCGCCAGGGCAATGCCCAGCAAAGCCACGGTGCCGGGCTCAGGCACGCCATTGCCAGGAGGTTGCTGCGGGTCAGGTGAAGCACCCGGCGCAAATGCGGCACCGCCGTAGGTAAAGTAACTGTCGAAATTGTCATACCCGCTCAGGAGCAACTGGAACGGGTTGGCTGCCTGGATTGTGAACGGGCCGGAGGTTGCCGAGACATCAATGTTGGCATAGCTAAAGCCACTGGCCCCCAGAGCCGTGAAGGGGTCTGCCACTGCAACGCCATCCACCAGCAAAGATGCGATGTCACTGGTCTGCATGAGCAGGCTGATGAAGTCTGTTGGAAAGGCCGCAGTGCCAGAGGGAGTGGCAAAAACGTAATTCTTGAGCCATTGGTCGGCTCCAGGCACGATGGTCATCGCGGGGTCGGTGTTGCCGCCGCCTTGAGACTGGCCCACCAGATACTGAGCTACCAATACAGGCTTGTCAGCGGTAATCGTCTTGCCGGTGGGAATGCGTATCTCACGGAACTCCCCCGCATTGAGTGTTGCCAACACAACTCCGTCCACTTTGACCTCAGTGGCATTGGCAGAGGCCACGATACGGACCACGTCGCCGTTCGGTCCAGTACGTGGCGTGGGGGCGACATAGTAAGTTTTTGACAGTTGGTCAATGCTCGGCATTTGCTCGACCAGATGGTCGCAGGCAACACTCCCAACAGGCACATTCGCGCATTTCACCCCCGAAAACACGGCGATGGGCTTGTTGCCCACAACGCCGATGCCAGTGGTGTCTGCGGACTGGAACATGTATGTTTGACCGGCATTGAGGGTTACCGTTGTAGCGGCTCCGCCGCCGGGTGGGGTAAACGTAACGGTGGTACCGTCTTGCGTTGCCTGGGCTGACACTTGCGAGGGGTAGCCGCCTAACTGGTTGTAGGCTGCAACAACGTACTGTGAGCCCAGCTTGGCACCGTCGATCAGATAGGTCATGTCGGTGGTGAATGGCTGGCGGCTGAGGAAGTAGCCCCCCACGTTGCCTGCGCTCTGGATTTTGAAGCCGTTGTTTTGAATGGTGGCATTGGCCAGTTCGTAGTTGTTGGGAACGGTCAGCACGCTAAAGCCTGTTGAACCCAGATCAAAGGTCTGGTTGACAGAACCGTCGGTGCTGGTCAGCGTGCCGGTGGTGTTGGCAGCGCCAAACAGAAAGGCCTGGCGCTGCCCGAGCCCATTGTAATTGGGGTTCATCTGGAAATACAGCTCGTTGGCGTGGGCGTGCGTCAACACAGCGGATGCGCACACGGCAGCGGCAATGGCCACGCCACGGCGTGCGGGGAATCGGAACGGAACTTTCATAAAACCTCCAAAAAAGTGGATAGAGCTGGCCTTTTTGGAGTAAGCAATATGCGTGCCTATTTTTTAACTCATTGATTTATATTGAGAAAATTGTAAATCACTGACATATTGCACTGCAATATGTCAAAAAATCCGACATGGATGTTTGATCAGGCGTAGCGTTTGCTGCGAAGGTTGTTTTTCATCTCACGCAGCAGCGGCTGCAGCTTGTCACCACCAATGCGCAAGGCCAGGCAGGTGGCCAGGATGTCAATGATCATCAGGTGCAGCAGGCGTGACACCATCGGGCTGTAGCGATCGTAGCCTTCGGGGTGGTCAGCAGCGACATGGATGTCTCCGGCGGCGGCCAGCGGAGAGCCGCTGGCGGTAATGACGATGGTGGTTGCGCCATTTTTACGAGCGATGTCGGTGGAGTCCATCAGGTCGCGCGTGCGCCCCGAGTTGCTGATCACCAGCACGCAGTCGCCTGGCTGCAGCAGTGAGGCGCTCATCACCTGCATGTGGCCGTCGCTGTAAGCCACGCCGTTGATACCCAGCCGAAAAAACTTGTGTTGCGCGTCCTGCGCCACCACGCCCGAGTTGCCAACGCCAAAGAATTCGATGCGACGTCCGGCCTTGTAGGCGCGCACCAGCGCATCGACCGCTTTTTCGATGGCGCTGGCAGACGCGTCGTTGCGGTACTTCAGAAAGGCGGCCACGGTGTTGTCGATGACCTTGACCATGATGTCACTGGTTTTGTCATCAACGTCGACGCTACGGTGGATGAACGGCACGCCTTCGCTGACGCTTCCGGCCAGCTTGAGTTTGAAGTCGCTCAATCCGTCGTAGCCGACACTGCGGCAAAAGCGCACCACCGTGGGTTTGCTCACGTGCGCGCGATCTGCCAAGTCGCTGACGGGCGTCAGGGCAAAACTGCGCGGGTCGGCCAGCACCAGCTTGGCCACGCGTTGCTCGGCCGGGGCGAGCGATGGGAGAGATGCCTTGATGCGGTCAAGCATGGCAGCCGCAGCGCCGGGCCGCCCCAAGCAAGGCTCGGCCCCTGAGGGGCTGAGCCCTGCGGCTCTCAATGTGCCTACGCACATTGGGACAGGGCGAAGAGACTGCGCCTCTGGCGGTGTCATGTACAGCGCAGTACACGAAGTGACAAGCGTGGGGGCGTTTCAGCATTCTTCGCTCCAGCAATAACCATCGCGGGCGATCAGTGCGCTGGTGGCGCTGGGACCCCAGGTGCCCGCCGCGTAGGTGCGCGGGCCTTGTGCGTCGGCCTGCCAGTGGTTCAGGATCGGTTCAACCCAGCGCCAGGCTTCTTCCTGCTCGTCACTGCGCACAAACAGGTTCAAGCGGCCCTCGATCACGTCGAGCAACAGGCGTTCGTACGCACCGACGCGCTCCATGCCAAAGCGCTTGTCAAAGTCCAGGTCCAGCTGCACCGGTGACAGGGTGTGCGAGTTTTTGCGGTTGTCCTGGCCTTGCGCCAGCAGGTGCAGTTCGAGCCCGTCTTTGGGTTGCAGGTTGATCACCAGCCGGTTGGCCAGGCCGATCTGACTGTTGAAGATGGCATGCGGCGTAGGCCGAAAGTTGACCACGATGCGTGCGTCGCGCCCGGCCAGGCGCTTGCCGGTGCGAATGTAAAAGGGCACGCCGGCCCAGCGCCAGTTGGAAATTTCAGTGCGCAGCGCCACAAAGGTTTCGGTGCTGCTGGTAGGGCTGACGCCCAGCTCTTCACGGTACCCCGGCACCGACGTGCCTGCGATACTGCCTGCCGTGTACTGCCCGCGAATCACGTCCTGCGACAAAGACTCTGCCGTCCAGGGCTTGAGCGAGCGCAGCACCTTGAGTTTTTCATCACGGATCGCATCGGCGTGCGCGTTGACGGGCGGCTCCATGCCGATGGCGCACAGCAATTGCAGCGCATGGTTTTGCACCATGTCGCGCAGCGCCCCGGTGGTCTCATAGAACGCGCCGCGCTTTTCCACGCCCAGTTCTTCGGCGATGGTGATCTGGATGTTGGCGATGTGTTCACGGCGCCACAGCGGTTCAAACAGTGCGTTGCCAAAGCGCAGTGCAAACAGGTTTTGCACCGACGGTTTACCCAGGTAGTGGTCAATGCGGTAGATCTGGTGCTCGGTAAACACCTGGCCCACCGTGTGGTTGATGGCGCGGTTGCTGGCCAGGTCGTGGCCCAGGGGCTTTTCCAGCACCACACGGGTCTGCGGGGTGTTCAGGCCAGCGGTGGCCAACTGCTCGGCAATGGTGGCAAACAGGGTGGGGGCGGTGGCTAAATACATCACCACGGTGTCGGCCTGGCGCTGCGCCAATTTGTCGCGCAAATAGGCGTAATGCGCGGGCTTGGACAGATCCATGCTGACAAATTCAAGCAGGGCAGAAAAGCGTGCAAATTCCTCCGGGCTGGGGCGTTTGGCCAGTTCCACCTGGTCAAAGCGTGCCGCAATCTGGGCGCGGTAGCGCTCGTCGCTGAGGTCGTCGCGGCCCACGCCGATGATGCGCGCGCCAGCAGGCAAGGTGCCGTGTTTGAAGGCCTGGAACAGCGCGGGCATCAGTTTGCGCCAGCACAAATCGCCAGTGCCACCAAAAAGGACAAGGTCAAAACTCATAGCAAATTCATCAGAAGAATTGTTGACAGTCAAAAACCGCTGTAATGTAACTTAGTTTCATAAAAAACAAAAAATCATGTAACTAGGCTGTGCCTTCGGTGATGGTGAGGTTTGATAATGGCGCCATGAACCAACTCGATGCGCTCAAACAATTCACCACGGTGGTCGCTGACACCGGCGACTTCAAGCAGATGGAGGCCTTCTCGCCCCAGGATGCCACCACCAACCCGTCGTTGATTCTCAAGGCGGTGCAAAAGCCCGAATACCGCACGCTGCTCGATGACACCGTGGCGCAGTACCGGGGTCGCGCCCTCGATGAGCTGACCGACCGCCTGCTGGTGCGTTTTGGCTGCGAGATTTTGTCCATCGTGCCGGGCCGGGTATCGACCGAAGTGGACGCGCGCCTGAGCTTTGATACCAGTGCTTCCGTCACGCGTGCGCAGCGGCTGATTGAGCTGTACCAGGCGCAAGGCATCCACATCGACCGGGTGCTGATCAAGGTGGCTGCCACCTGGGAGGGCATTCAGGCGGCGGCCGAGTTGGAGCGCAAAGGCATTCATACCAATCTGACGTTGCTTTTTTCGTTTTGCCAGGCAGTGGCGTGCGGCCAGGCCAAGGTGCAACTGATTTCGCCCTTTGTCGGGCGCATCTACGACTGGTACAAAAAAGCAGCCGGCGTTGCCTGGGTGGAAGCCGACCGCACGGGGGTCAACGACCCCGGTGTGCAGTCGGTCACGCACATCTTCAACTACTACAAAAAGTTTGGCATCCAGACCGAAATCATGGGTGCAAGCTTTCGCAATATCGGGCAAATCACCGCGCTGGCGGGGTGCGACTTGCTGACCATCAGCCCTGATCTGCTGGCACAACTGGCCGCTAGCAAGGCCCCCCTGTCCCGGGCGCTGGATGCGCAGGCTGCTCGGGCGCTGGACTTGCCACGCCTGACGTATGACGAGGCCAGCTTCAGGTTTGCGCTGAATCAGGACGCCATGGCCACCGAAAAACTGGCCGAGGGCATTCGTGCGTTTTGTGCCGATGCCGCCAAGCTGGACCAGCTGTTGCAAGCCGCCTGAAGAGGAGCTGACATGAACCGTACCCGCTGTGACCACACCCCCGCCTGGGGCCAGCTGCAGGCTGCTTTTGAGGCCCACGGCCGCACCTTTGATGTGCGCGGTGCTTTTGCTTGCGACCCGGCCCGCTTTGACGCATTTAGCCAAAGCGCGCCGCATGTATTTGCCGACTTGTCAAAAAACCGCATCGATGCCGCCGCCGAACAGTTGCTGCTGGCTTTGGCGCAGCAAACCGGGATGCCAGCGCACCGCGACGCGATGTTTGCCGGCCAGGCGATCAACACCACCGAGCGTCGGCAAGTGATGCATTGGTTATTAAGAAATCCGCCTCTAGCCCAGATACAGCAACCGCGACAAGCTCTACAAAATGTAGCGTCCGAGTTGGCTGCTGTGCACGCCACACTGGACGCCATGCTGGCTTATGCCGAGCAAGTGCGTGCCGATGAATGCATCACCGACGTGGTCAACATCGGCATTGGCGGCTCCGACCTGGGGCCGCAGATGGCGGTGCTGGCGTTGGACGAATTTGTGTTGCCTGGCAAACGTTTTCACTTTGTCTCCAATGTCGATGGTCATGAACTGGCAGCTGTGTTGCGCAAATTGAAGCCGCAAAGCACGCTGTTCCTGATCGCCAGCAAGACCTTCACCACGATCGAGACCATGACCAACGCACAGAGTGCCAAGGCCTGGTTTGAAGCCCAGGGCGGCACCGACGTGGCGCGCCACTTTGCTGCACTGACCACCAACGTGGCCGCAGCCCAGGCGTTCGGCATCAGCACCACCTTCGGGTTTTGGGATTGGGTGGGCGGGCGCTATTCGGTCTGGTCAGCCATTGGTTTGCCGCTGGCCATCGCGATTGGCGCGCAGGGGTTCAGAGACTTTCTGGCCGGTGCGCACGACATGGATGAGCACTTTCGCAGTGCGCCGCTGGCGCGCAACCTGCCGGTGCGCCTCGGGCTGCTGGACGTGTGGTACCGCAACTTTCATGGCTTTACCAGCCGGTCTGTTGCGCCGTATCACAGCGCTTTGAAGCGCTACCCGGCGTACCTGCAACAGCTGGAGATGGAAAGCAACGGCAAGCGGGTGGATGCGCAAGGCGCCGCTTTGCCGTTTGCTACGGCACCGGTGGTGTGGGGCGAGCCCGGCACCAATGGCCAGCACGCGTATTTTCAGATGCTGCACCAGGGCACGGACGTGGTGCCGGTGGAGTTTGTGGCGGTCAAAACCCCCAAACACACGCTGCAAGGTCACCACACGCTGCTGTTGGCCAATGCCGTGGCGCAGGCCCAGGCGCTGATGCTGGGCAAGGCAGACGATGGCGGTCATAAGCACTTCACCGGCAACCGCCCCAGCACCTTTTTGCTGCTCGACGAACTCAGTCCCACCAGCCTGGGGGCGTTGATTGCTTTGCAGGAACACCGGGTGTTTGTGTCGGGCAGCCTGTGGGGCATCAACAGCTTTGACCAGTGGGGCGTAGAACTGGGCAAAGTGCTGGCCAAGGACATCGAGGCGCGCATGGGCAGTGGCAACGCGGCGGGGCTGGACAGCTCAACGGCGGGGCTGCTGGGGCGCTTGCGGGTGTGAATATCGTCTTTGATTTTGGTGCGGTGCTGTTCAACTGGCAGCCGGGTGCCTTGCTACAGCAGTTCTTTCCGGAACGAGTCACTTCAGCACCAGCGGCGCAAGCCATGGCCAAAGTGCTGTTTGGCCACGCGGACTGGCACGATTTTGACCGTGGTGTGCTCGACATGGAGACGGTCATCGAGCGAACGGCCACACGCATGGCGCTGCCCCGGCAGGCCACTCAGCGCATGGTGCAGGGGATTGGCGAGCACCTGCAGCCGATGGCAGAGACGGTGGCGCTGTTGCGCCAATTGCAGGATTGGCGTGACACCGGGGGTGGTGACTGCCGTTTGTATTACCTGTCAAACATGCCTGTTCCTTACGCACGGTTTTTGCAGGCGCAACATGCTTTTTTGCGGTGCTTTGACGGTGGCCTGTTTTCGGGCGACGTGCAACTGGCCAAACCTGATCCCGCCATTTACCTGGCATTGCAACAGCGCTACGCCTTGCAGCCGCAAGACACTTTGTTCATCGACGACGTGCTGGCCAATGTGCAGGCGGCGCAGGCACTGGGTTGGCAGGGACTGCATTTTGAGTCGCCGCAGCGGCTATCGGCGCAACTGGGCAAAGACAGCAGGTGTACCGCAGCCCGCCTTGATGCCGTCGGCGGATAAATCTACACGACGCAACAAAAACCCCCGCAGGTCTTGCGCTCTGCGGGGGTTTTTTTGCAACTTGAATCGCGCGTTGCCGCGCAACCCGTTGACGGCAAGAAGTGGCTTTACATGCCCATGCCGCCCATGCCACCCATACCGCCCATGCCACCCATGTCACCGCCGCCCATGCCGCCAGCAGACTCAGCCTTGGGAGACTCAGACACCATGCATTCGGTGGTCAACATCAAAGAGGCCACAGAGGCAGCGTTTTGCAGCGCAGTGCGGGTCACTTTGGTCGGATCCAAAATACCCATTTCGATCATGTCGCCATAGGTGTCATTGGCAGCGTTGAAGCCGTAGTTGCCGGTGCCAGCCATAACAGCATTGACCACCACCGAAGCTTCGCCACCGGCATTGGCCACAATTTCGCGCAGCGGCGCTTCAATGGCTTTCATCACCAGGGTGATGCCAGCGTCTTGGTCGTGGTTGTCGCCTTTGAGCGCGCCCACAGCTTGCTTGGCGCGCAGCAAGGCCACGCCACCACCAGCCACAATACCTTCTTCCACGGCTGCGCGGGTGGCGTGCAGCGCGTCTTCTACGCGGGCTTTCTTCTCTTTCATTTCGACTTCGGTGGCTGCACCGACCTTGATCACGGCCACACCGCCAGCCAACTTGGCAACGCGTTCTTGCAGTTTTTCGCGGTCGTAGTCGCTGGTGGCTTCTTCGATTTGCACGCGCACTTGTTTCACGCGGGCTTCGATGTCAGCAGCCGGGCCAGCACCGTCGATGATGATGGTGTTTTCTTTGCCCACTTCGATGCGCTTGGCCGAGCCCAGGTCGGTCAGTTGCACTTTTTCCAGGGTCAGGCCGACCTCTTCGGCGATGACCTTGCCGCCGGTCAGGATGGCGATGTCTTCCAGCATGGCCTTGCGACGGTCACCAAAACCAGGTGCCTTGACAGCCACCACCTTCAGGATGCCACGGATGGTGTTGACCACCAAAGTGGCCAGCGCTTCGCCTTCGACGTCTTCGGCAATGATCAACAGCGGACGGCCAGCCTTGGCGACTTGTTCCAGCGTGGGCAACAGATCACGGATGTTGCTGATCTTCTTGTCATACAGCAGCACAAAGGGGTTGTCCAGCAAAGCAGCTTGCTTTTCAGGGTTGTTGATGAAGTAGGGTGACAAGTAGCCACGGTCAAACTGCATGCCTTCGACCACGTCGAGCTCGTTTTGCAGGCTCTTGCCGTCTTCCACGGTAATCACGCCTTCTTTGCCGACCTTGTCCATGGCATTGGCGATGATCTCGCCGATGCTGGCGTCAGAGTTGGCAGAAATGGAGCCCACTTGGGCGATTTCCTTGGAGGTGGTGGTGGGCTTGCTGGCTTTTTTCAGCTCGGCAATGAGGGCTTCCACGGCCTTGTCAATACCGCGCTTCAGATCCATCGGGTTCATGCCGGCGGTGACGTACTTCATGCCTTCGCGCACGATGGCTTGCGCCAGCACGGTGGCGGTGGTGGTGCCGTCGCCAGCGTTGTCAGACGTCTTGGAAGCGACTTCCTTGACCATCTGCGCGCCCATGTTTTGCAGCTTGTCCTTGAGTTCGATTTCTTTGGCCACGGACACGCCGTCCTTGGTCACGGTGGGGGCGCCAAAACTGCGCTCCA
>Ga0210030_1003471_pt1 | contig 10362 bp, 10 predicted proteins | sample CryGeymeta201523_FD_183986 | JGI IMG/M metagenome (GOLD analysis project Ga0210030, IMG submission 183986) | Groundwater microbial communities from Crystal Geyser aquifers in Utah, USA - Crystal Geyser metaG 2015-23 (SPAdes) (version 2) | ecosystem: Environmental > Aquatic > Deep subsurface >...
GTCCAGCGTGGGTGTGAAGGCGAGAGTGGCCGCCACCTGGGTGGAGAGCAGCGAATAAGTTGCGTCGTAATCCGGCGTGGCAACGGCCGAGGATAAGTTGCAGGCAGGGACAAGGATTGCCAACCCGATTAGGATGGAACTGGTTAGGAATTTTGTCGTTTTTCCTCTCATGCGAATATCCTTTTTGATATGTAGAGAAGTTGACCGATCTTAAAATCCGATTAATTTATTATACACTGTACGCATTGAAATTGTATATATTTTGGAATCCCCCTTGCGTCCCTGCTGTAACGTGCCCGATCGGATATGGAGGAAAACCTGCCGAAGATGTCCACGCAAATTGACATGGTTATTCTTGACGCGCAGGTGATATGTCAGGTTAATGTCACTCCTCCAAAGTTATGTACTTCCTTCTCGGTTTGATCCCTACGATCCCTGAGAAGGACCCTTTGATCGCTTTTATATCTGCTTCCATATTTTCTGTTGGATAGAATATCTGTCCAACATGGACTGTTTTGTGTTTGCCATCCACTTTTGCCATCACCAGGGGAATCCCTGCATTTTTGGCGATGTGATAAAAGCCCATCTTCCATTCACTTACATAATGCCGCGTCCCTTCGGGAGTGATGGTCAGGATGAATTTTTCTGATTGTTTACAAGCATTCACCATTTGATCCACCAATCCCTGCGGCTTGGAACGGTCCACAGGAACGCCGCCGCACCAGTAGAAGAACCATCCAATCGGCGAGCGAAATAATTCTGCCTTACCCATAAAGCGGACATTTGCCCGAAGGTGGAATACAACACCGAGGAACAGGACAAAATCCCAGTTGGTGGTGTGCGGCGCGCCGACCAAAATGAACTTGGGGAGATCGGGAAGTTTCCCATCCACACGCCAGCCCGACAGTTTAAGAAGGAGACGGGTGAGGCCGCGGAACAGGCCGGTCAGGATGGGGGTGTCGAAGATGGTGGTATTCACGTCCCTGCCAGCCAGCACGCGGCGCGGTGACCATCGCCCACTTGCGCGTACTCGGGGTCGTCCACTTTGCAACGCTCCACCGCGACGGGACAGCGCGGATGGAAGCGGCAGCCGCCGGGCAGGTGGATCGGGTTGGGAGTTTCGCCCTGCAAGATGACGCGCTCGCGGCGCAGGCGCGGATTCGGGACAGGCACGACCGAGAGCAGGGCTTTGGTGTACGGGTGTTGGGGATTGGTGAGCACGGAGGCGGTCGGACCAATTTCCACAATGCGCCCCAGGTACATGACCGCGATGCGGTCCGCAAAATAGCCCACCGTGCCGAGGTCGTGCGTGATGAGGATGATGGAGATTTGCCGCGTCTTTCGCAGGTCGGCCAGCAGGTTCAGGATCTCGGCGCGGATGGAGACATCCAGCATCGAGACGGGTTCGTCCGCGATCAGCAGGCGCGGCTCGAGCACGAGCGCGCCCGCGATGACGACGCGCTGGCGCTGTCCGCCCGAAAGCTGGTGGGGGAAGCGGCGCATGTACGTCTCGGCGGGTTTGAGTCCCGCGTCTTCGAGCGCCTTCACCACTTTGGTTTCGCGCTCGCTTTTGCTGTGGACGAGTCCATGCACGTCCAGCGGTTCGCCGACGATCTCCCCGATGGTCTGGGTTGGGTTCAACGATTCATACGGGTCTTGAAAAACCATCTGGATGCGCTGGCGCAGAAGTTTGCGATCATGCTCGTTGGCGTGCGTGATTTCTTTGGATTCAAAGGTGATCGTCCCGGCGGTTGATTCCTCGAGTCCCATCAACGTCAGCGCGAGCGTGGACTTGCCGCATCCGCTTTCGCCGACAATAGCCACCACTTCGCCGCGCTTGAGTTGCAGACTGACCCCGTCCACCGCGTGGACGTGTTCGACGCGGCGGTTGAACAGGCTCGGCCTGCCCGCGAGGAAGTATTTTTTCAGGTCGTGGACTTCGAGGAAGAATTCTGAGTTCATCTTTTATCCATGCAAATCAGCAAAAGAGCAAATTATAAGTTTCTCCGTCATTGCGAGGCAGTGCTCTTCCGCCGAAGCAATCTCCTCATCGAACAGGGGATTGCTTCGGGAAGCCTGTCCTGAGCGAAGTCGAAGGGAACGCCCTCGCAATGACGGGATGGGAGGAACGTTTGAATCAAACCCGTGATTTACTGAAATTACGCACTACGCACTACGCAACACGCAACACATCCTTCATCCTTTAGCCTTCATCTTTTCCACCAAATGACAACTGGCGTAATGCCAATCGCTCAACGCGTGGATGGGAGGCTGTTCGACGCGGCAACGCTCGAACACGGCGGGACAGCGCGGCGCAAAGCGACAACCCGCGGGCAGGTCGTCCAGCCGCGGGGGATAGCCGGGGATGGAAACCAGCCGCTTGTCAGGTTGCGACAGGTCGGGGAAGGCTTTCAGCAATTCCTGCGTGTACGGATGCTGGGCGAGATTATAGATCGTGTCCACGTCGGAGTATTCGGCGGTCACGCCGCCGTACATCACCAGCACCGAGTCGCACATTTCCGCGACCACGCCCAGGTCGTGAGTCACGAAGATAATGGAAAGCCCCAGCCTCTTTCGCAGGCTGTCGAGCAATTCCAAAACCTGCGCTTGGATCATCACGTCCAGCGCGGTGGTGGGTTCGTCCGCGATGACCACTTTCGGGTTGCAGGCCAAAGCCATGGCGATCATGGCGCGCTGGCGCATCCCGCCTGAATACTGGTGCGGAAAATGTTTTTTGTGTTCGGGCGAAATCCCCACGAGATCGAGCAATTCTGAAACGCGCGCATTCAACACCGCACCCTTCGTCAACGGGTTGTGTTTGATGATGGCCTCCGCGATCTGGTCGCCGACCGAACGCACGGGGTTGAGCGCGTTCATCGCGCCCTGGAAGACGATCGAGATTCTCTTCCAGCGCACGGCCTCCATCTCCTCTTCCGTCAGCGCGGTCAGTTCGGTGTCGCCGAACCAGACCTCGCCGTTCACGATCTGACCCGCCGCGGGGAGCAACCTTAAAAGCCCGAGCATGAGCGTCGTCTTGCCGCAGCCGCTCTCGCCGACGAGTCCCATCAGTTCGCCTTCGCGCAGGGTGAACGAGACGTTCTCGACGGCGCGCGCGGGGGGCTTGTCCTCCGTCAGATACGAGATTGACAGGTTATCCACCTCGAGCAGGATCGGCGCCTCGGACGGAATCCGCTCGCGGGTCGCGTGACGAAGTGGCTTGCCCGTCGCCACATTCTTGACGATGGGGCGGGCGCGCGTCAAATGGTGGGTTTCCAACCTCGGATTTAAAACCTGCTCGAGCCCGTGCCCGAAGAGGGTCAGCCCGAGGACGACCCACACGATGCCGAAGCCTGGGGTGACCAGCGCCCACCACGCGCCCGTGGACATCGCGCCGCGGCCGAACGCGTAGTTGAGCATCTGTCCCCACGAGAGCGCGGTCGGGTCGCCGAGGCCGAGGAAGGCGAGCGTGCTTTCGTTGAGGATCGCGAGCGAGACGACCAGCACCGCGTTGACCACGAGGATCGGCATGACCAGCGGCAGGATGTGATGGCGGATGATATGCCCATTGCCCGCGCCGATGGCTTTGGCGCGCAGGACAAACTTGCGCGACTTGACCGCCAGCGTCTGCGAGCGGACGATGCGCGCGGTGGTTGTCCAGCCGAGCAGGCCGATGACGAAGATGATGTTGAGCAGGGATGGTTTTTTGGTGAGCGCAATGATGACGACCATCAGCGGCAGGTCGGGGATGACGAGCATGATGTCGGTGAAGCGCATGAGCAGGTTTTCGACGCGCCCGCCGTAGAAGCCCGCCACGATGCCGAGCACGCCGCCGATGAAAACCGAGATGAAGGCCGCGAAGAAACCGACGATGAGCGAGACGCGCGCCCCGAAGATGAAATTGGAGAATATGTCTTTGCCCGCGTCGTCGGTGCCGATCCAATGTTGTGCGCTGGGCGGATTATAGATGTCGCTGGTGGAGACGTCAATGGAGGATTGGACAGCGTACGGCGCGATGACGCCCGCGAAGACCGCCACGAAGACGATGACGACCAGCATAACCAGGCCGACGAGTCCCATCTTGTTGCGATGGAAGACGCGCCAAAAGTCCGCGAGGCGCGAAGTGGGGGAAGTCGTGGGTGAGGAGGCGGGGTCGGTCATGGTCTTTTCGTACACGGATTACGCGGATTTGACGGAGTCTCACGGATTATTTTAAAAAAAGAATTCATCCGTGTAAATCCATAAATCCGTGTCATCCGTGTACAGAAGAATTATTCCGTCTGCACGCGCGGGTCGAGGTAGGAATACATCAGGTCGGCGATCAGGTTGGCGAGGATGACCGCGACCGCGATCAGCAGGAACGCGCCTTGAAGCACAGGGAAGTCGCGGCGGTTGACCGCTTCGTAGACCGCGCCGCCCAGCCCCGGCCACGAGAAGACCGATTCGATCTGCACCGCGCCCGCCATCGTGAATCCGAGATTGATGGCGATGACCGTCACCAGCGGGAGCATGGCGTTTTTCAGCGCGTGATCTTTCAGCACCTGGAAGGTACTTAACCCTTTCGCCTTGGCGGTCAGGATGTAATCTTCAGACAGCACGTCCAGCAGACTGGAACGCATGATGAGCATGTACTCACCCATGTAAACGATGGTGTAGGTGAGCGTGGGCAGGAACATGTGACGAAGAACGTCGCCCGCGCGCGCGAAGAACGGCTGACTGCTCATCCCAGGCGTTTGCATTCCGCCGATGGGAAGCCCGCTGTTACTACCCCAAAATAGAAGAATAATTCCAAGCCAGAAGGTGGGCAAACTCCACGCCACGAGACTGATGATGAGCGCGCCGTAGTCAATGTTCGTACGCGCCTTCCAGGCCGCGAACATACCAAAGATCACGCCAATGATGATGGCGAGGATCTGCCCCGCGCCGATGAGCAGGATGGTATTCCACAACCGCTCCATGAGGATGTCCGCCACCGGGCGGTTGCTGTGATAGCTGATCCCCATCTCCCCGTGCAGGAGATTGTTGACGTAAATAAAAAATTGTGTGTCGAGGGGATTGACCGTACACGAACCGAACTTGATCGGGTTCAGCGACTCGAAGCAGTTGATCACCGGCTTGTCCAGCCCAAAGCGGACGCGGATGGCTTCGATGGCGTCCTTCTTCAAGCGCGGGTCGCGAATGCCCGCCCGCGCCGGGTCACCGGGCAGGACGCGGAACAGGAAAAAGTTCAGGATCAGGACAAACAGGATGGTGAAGAACGCCCACCCAATTTTGCCAAGCAGGGTTCGCCAGCGTTTCAAGAGGTTGTCCTGGTTGCGCCCTCACCCCTGCCCCCCTCTCCCAGCGGGAGAGGGGACGGGGGTGAGGGAGAGTATGGGCAGATTTCAGCTATTCTACCATTACAGGGCAAGGTTGCCATTTTTACCCTGGTTTCGGATGCAGTTAGACTGCATCCCGCTCGCACACTTGCCCTGGCGGGCAGTGCCAGGGGTGCAACTGCTCGCGAACGAACTTTGCGCTGTAATACTACTTGACAGGCTCGATCACCACAAGTGAACTCGTGTCCGAGAGTTCCACTTTTGCGAAGCCGGTCAGCCAGCCGGTGAAGCGGTCCACGCGATACGCCTGGATGGACTGCTCGTAATACGGGATGATGTAGACCACATCGTCGAAGACGATCTTCTGCATCTTCCAGACCAGGTCAATGCGATTCTGCAGGTCGAGTTCGGTGGCTTGCTGGCCATACAGCGCGTCGTACTCCGGGTTGGAGTAGCCTGTCTCGCTGGAACCGGTCGGGATCTCGTCTGTGGTCATCACGCTGAGCAACAGGTTCGGATCGGGATCCGAACCCCAGCCCCACAGGATGATGTCGAAATCGAACGCGGGACAGCACTCCGAGGTCAGCGCGTCGGGGTCAATGGCTTGCAGTTCGGTTTTCACGCCGATTTCCAGCCACATCTCCGAGAGCAGTTCAGCCAGGCGCGGGGCGTCTATGCTGTCGCTCGGCCAGTGCATGCGGAAGGTCAGGGACTGAGAACCGTCAGGCGTGTCGCGAATGCCATCGCCGTCGGCGTCCTTGTAGCCCGCGTCGTCGAGCATCTGTTTGGCCTCCGCCGTATCAAATTCATAATCCTTGATCTTGTCGTTGTACCACACGCCCAACCCATCGGGGATGAGCGTCAAGCCGGGCGTGCCGTAGCCGAGCAGGACCACGTCAATCAGTTTCTGCTTGTCCACGGCGTGCGCCAGCGCCAGGCGCACGTTGCGGTCGCGCAGGGCGGGATGCCCTGCGCAGAGTCCGCCCTCTTCGGCGGTGGGACAGTTCTCGGGATCCACCTGGTTGAAGATGATGTCCGAAACGCCCGGGGCGAACGGCGCGCCGGTCACCACCTGGATGTTCGGGTCGCCTTCCAGCGTCTTCACTGCGGTGGCGGGCATTTCAGTGATCATGTCCACCTGTCCGCTTTTGAGAGCCTGCACCAGCACGTCCTGGCTTTCGAAGGTCTGGAAGATCACTTCGTCCACTTTGGGCGGATAGGAAAAATGTTCCTTGTTCGCCGCCAGTTGGACAAATTCGTTCTGCTTGTATTCCACCACCTTGAAAGGACCGCTTCCGATCATCGCGGTGTTCTCGAATTCAACCGCGTCTTCGTTCTCCCAGATGTGCTTTGGCAGGACATACAGGAAGACCAATTGGCTTTCGATGTTGGGAATCGCTTCGGATAGCGTGATCACCACCGTATCCGGGGAGGGCGCCTCAACGCTTTCGAAGTACGACGTGTAATCTCCCATCCAGGGATAGCCTTCCGTGGCGCCATACAGGTTATACGAGAAAACCACGTCTTCGGCGGTCAATGGCGTGCCGTCGTGGAAGTTGGTCTCACGCAGCTTGAAGGTCCACACCAGGCCGTCTTCCGATGGGGTGGCGCTTTCTGCCAGGTTGAGCGAGAACGTGCCATCCAGGTTGAGGTCGTACATCGAATCGTACACCAGTTCGAAGATCGTGTACGCCTCCGAGAGCACCGCCACCCCCGGGTTGAGCGTGTCGGGGCTGCCGGCCCACCCGATGCGGACAACGACCGGTTCGGCGGAAACCGGCGGCTCGGTGCCTGGTGGTTGCGTGGCAGGCGGTTGCGTGGCGGGCGGCTCCGTCCCGGGACCACATGCCGTCAGCGCAATAGCCAAAAGCATCAACAGGGTCAGAAACTTTTTCATGGGATTCTCCTCCTTACAAGTAGATTGGACGATAGATCAATTATGCAGCAGATATAGCCAAATGCGTTAAAATTCGACCATGCGAATCATCCGCGCCTCCGAGATCGGGACCTACCTCTACTGCCGCCGCGCCTGGTGGTACCGCAAGCAGGGCGTGGAAGCGGACAACCAGTCAGAACTGACCGCCGGGACCGCGCTCCACCGCCAGCATGGACGCAAAGTCCTCGCCTCGGCTCTCACGCGGACCTTGGGGCTGGTCCTGCTCCTATTGGCCCTAGCTCTGCTGACGGCCTACCTCACCACCTCGCTTCTGCGGTAACACGTACACAAGTACACAGGTAAACAGGTACACACGGAACACGCAACACGCAACACGTATCTCCTATCTCCTATCGCCTATCCCGCATCTCCCATCTCGCGCCTCCCCCAAAGGAGTCCCCATGTCCGTCCTCGACCGCCTCGCCCATTTCCAGAACCGCCGCGACGAAGTCCCCAACCGGGAACTCGCCCGCGACCTGGCCGCCAAAAAAGACCGCGCCGGCATCCGCGAAATTGCCGAGCATCTGTGGGACAAGAACACGAATATCGCCGCGGATTGCATCAAAGCGCTGTACGAAGTCGGTTACATTGACCCCGCGCTGATCGGTGGCTATGTCGAAGACTTCGTTAAACTGCTCAAGAGTCCCAACAACCGACTCGTCTGGGGCGGGATGATCGCCCTCGCGGAAGCCGCCCGCGCGAATCCCGACGCGGTCTACCAGCGCCTCGCCGAGATCAAGAAAGCCATGGACGCGGGTTCCGTCATCACCGTGGATAGCGCCGTCAAAGCCCTGGCCCTCACCGCTTCCGCGAAAGCCGAATACAACGAAACCATCTTCCCGATCCTGCTCAAACACCTGCAAACCTGCCGTCCCAAAGACGTGGCACAGCATTCCGAAAAATCCCTGCTCGCCGTCACCAAAGCGAACAAGACCAGATTCATTTCCACTCTCGAAAAGCGCATGGAAGACCTTTCGGGTTCTGCGCTGTCGCGTGTCAAGAAGGTCATCAAGCAAGCCGCGTTGAGGTAGACAGGTATACACGTACACAGGTAAACACTTCGACGTGAAACTACGTAACCACGTAACTATCCAACTACGTAACTATCATGCTCTACCTCTCCCTCTTTCTCCTCCTTCTCGCCCTCTTCCTCCTCTGGCGATCCTCGCGCCAGCAAAGGGACGCGGGCCTGCCCGGCGGGCGCGTCATCTACACCGACACGCGCGCCTGGGGCGCTCCGCTCGAACAACCGCTCTTCAACAAGGAACTCGGCCTCACCGGCAAGCCCGATTACCTCGTGGAGCAAAAGGGAGGGATCATCCCCGTCGAAGTCAAATCGGGACGCGCGCCCGAATCCCCGTACGACTCACACATCTACCAGTTGGCCGCGTACTGCCTGCTGGTCGAAAAGACCTACGGCAAACGCCCGCCCTACGGAATCATCCACTACCCCTCGCGCACCTTTGCCATAGATTTCACCCCCGCGCTTGAAGCCTCCCTGCTCGACCTGCTGGCCGATATCCGCCGCGACGAAACCCGCGCCGAAGTGGACTGCTCCCACGCCGAACCCGCCCGCTGTCGCAAATGCGGCTTCCGCTCCTCGTGCGAGCAGAAGCTGGCGTAAACCATCAATTGTTTTCATTGACAGTGAAAACTTTTCGGTGTATTATTTCACTATGAATGAAAACTTTTGGAGACAGAAGTGGTCAACGGACCAAATCAAGTCCCTGCTGTTTGAGCAATTCGATCTATTTTGTGGGTTGGATACGGGGATTCCCCGCGAAAAAATGGGGGAGGTGGAACGTGCCTCCAGCCTGCCTCATGCCGTTATTATCTCGGGTATGCGTCGTGCGGGCAAGTCCACTCTATTGGCGCAAATGGCGCATAAATTCGGCAGGGACGCGTTCTATTACCTGAACTTTGAAGATGATCGTTTCCTCGGCTTTCAAGCTGAGGATGCCAGCTTTCTATATGGGGTTTTGATGGAGCTATTCGGGGAACGTAAAATCTTTATCGTGGACGAGATACAGAACGTGCCAGGCTGGGAACATTTCGTCCGCCGCTTCATGGAAATGGGACTTAAGTTCTACATCACCGGGTCCAACGCCTCCCTCCTCAGTCGCGAACTGGGCACGCGGCTCACGGGCCGTTACGTCCCCGTGGAGTTGTTTCCCTTCTCTTTCGCTGAATTCCTGCAATTTCGCGGCGAGCCGCTCCCCAACCTGGAGCGGATGACGACGGCTGATTCGGCGCGCTTGAAGTCCACCCTTAACACCTATATCCAAATGGGCGGCATTCCCGAAGCGATCAAATATCCCGAACTGCCGTTGTTGCAGTCTTTATACGATGATGTGCTTTATCGCGATATTGCAACTCGCTACAAACTGGAGGCGGTCACCGCGCTCAAAGAACTGGCGCATACCCTGATAAGCAATCCGGCGACGCTCGTTTCGTTTAATAAGCTCAAGGAACAACTTCATTTGGGAAGCGTGAATACGATCAAGAACTATATTAATTACATGGAAAATAGCTGGTTGATCTTTACGCTGAACCTTTACGATTTTTCGCTCAAACGCCAGCAGATCGCGCCTAAAAAGGTTTATTGTATTGATACAGGATTATCCAACAAAGTGGGGTTTGGGTTTTCTCCCAATACCGGCCGATTGTTGGAAAACCTGGTATTCCTTGCCCTGCGCCAGCGCACACGGGAAATTTATTATTACACCTCGCCCGGCGGTTACGAAGTGGATTTCTATTTGCCCGAAGAACGCCGCTTGATTCAGGTGGCGCAGAATCTTGAAAATTCCGCCACGCGAGAGCGGGAGCTACGCGCTCTTGGAGATGTCGCTCAAAATTTGCCGGTCGCCAGCGCGCTGATTCTGTCCGATGCAAATGAAGATCCAATCGAGATAAATGGCGTGCCAGTGGAGATTCTATCCACGTCACGATGGTTGCTTGGAAAATAATGCTCGAATCCACCCTGCCCGACCTGCTGGCCGACATCCGCCGCGACGAAACCCGCGCCGAGGTCAACTGCTCCCACGCCGAGCCTGCGCGCTGTCGCAAATGCGGATTTCGGAATGTATGCGAACAAAAGTTAGCATAACTCAC
>Ga0210030_1003478_pt1 | contig 10353 bp, 8 predicted proteins | sample CryGeymeta201523_FD_183986 | JGI IMG/M metagenome (GOLD analysis project Ga0210030, IMG submission 183986) | Groundwater microbial communities from Crystal Geyser aquifers in Utah, USA - Crystal Geyser metaG 2015-23 (SPAdes) (version 2) | ecosystem: Environmental > Aquatic > Deep subsurface >...
AATTTTACTCGGATTTGTAGTAACGCTCATGTTCATCACTTTTGGAAATTATCTTTATCAAAAGCAGAAAAGGGAAAGAATAAAAAGAGAACTTGAGCTGAAAAATCAGTTGAATAGAGCTGAGTTGGAGAAAAAAGCCTCCGAAGAAAAACTAAGAATTGCCCGCGAACTTCATGATAACATTGGTTCTCACTTAACTTTTATTATCAGTTCGCTTGATAATGTTACGTATGGAGCAAAAGAAGATAAAGTGCTTGAAAAATTAACCGGTTTATGTTCATTCAGCAGGGAGACGCTTAATGAATTGCGGAACACTATTTGGGCTATGAAAGAGGAGGATTCCTCGTTACAGCAATTACTCTTAAAACTTAGCGACTTGAAGCACCGGCTCAATAATCAAATTGATAATCTGAACTTGCAAGTTACAAGCGATGTTTCAAGATCGGTCAGTCTTACCTCTGCACAACTTTTGAATTTATACCGGATCGTTCAGGAAGCCGTCCAAAACAGCATTAAATATGCTCAAGCTGAAAACATATCTGTAATTTTTCAAGAAAAAGAAGCGGGATTTCAAATGCAAATTAAAGACGATGGAAAGGGTTTCGATTTACAAAATGCAGAACCTGGAAACGGGCTTAAAAACATGGAGTCGCGTTGTAAAGAAGCCGGCGGCAAATTTGAGATTGAAAGTGATGGTGGCGGTACAACAATAATCTGTTTGATGACGATAAAATAAGTCATCTGCCTTATTTTTTACTACTGTGATATCAGATAATTTTGACCATGAAAATAAAAGTAGCAACCGCAGAAGATAATAACTTATTAGCCGGCTCAATACGTGAAAAGTTGAATTTGTTCCCGCATGATATCGAATTTAAGTACCGCGCGGTGAACGGCTCAGATCTTTTGAAGAAATTGAATACGGATCCCTCTGTTGATACTATTTTGATGGATATTGAAATGCCGGTAATGGACGGCATAGAAGCGACACACCAAATCTCGCAACTTTTCCCGCAGATAAAAATAATTATGTTAACGGTTTTTGACGATGAAGATAAAATCTTTCAATCCATCCAAGCCGGTGCGATGGGCTATTTGTTAAAGGATGAAACGCCGGATAAGATTTGCGAAAGCATTAAAGAAATTATGAAAGGCGGCGCTCCGATGTCTCCTGCTATTGCAGCGAAATCTTTAGCGCTGTTAAGAAATCCTACTAAATTAGTTCCTTCAGAAAATGAAGAAGATTACGCGTTAACGAAAAGAGAAATAGAAGTTCTAAACAAACTCAGCCTGGGGTTAGACTATCTTGAAATTTCCGAAGCGCTATTTGTTTCTCCCTTCACCGTAAGAAAACATATCGAAAACATTTACCGGAAACTTCAAGTACACAACAAGATGACGGCTGTAAAGAAAGCTATTCAGCATAAAATAATTTAAGAGCTTTTCTCATTACTCTCCTCCCTGTTACAAAATACGGCATTTGCCTTATTTATACTTTCTACCTTTTCCTCTAAATTTATTTCGAAAATAAAATTATTGTTTTAATGTAGGTATGTCTGATATGTACATAAGGCATCGCTAGCCTGGTTATTTAAACTACTAATAATAAACATTTCATTCAACCAAATTGAATGATCGTATTCAAATAAGGAGACAAAATGAAGAGTGTAGCTTTGATATTGTTTTTTGTGATGATTGCCTCGGTAGCAAAACTTACTGCTCAATGGGAAAAAATATATACAAATAGTACCTGGCCTAATTATAACGCATTATATTCACATAAAAATGTATTATTTCTATCTGGTAATTACGGTGAGCAAATTCTAAGAACCAGTGACAACGGAACAAGCTGGACAGATATCTCATCCTCTTTTCGTAATGATATCGATGTGAATATTTACCATATGCTAAGTTTTGGTAACATTGTTTTTGCTGTAACAGATTCCCTGGGAGGGCCTAATGACTATTTTATTTACGCTTCAACAGATGATGGAGTTACATGGTCTGTAAAATCAATAATTGACCGTGGACCTAATAACGGAGCAATATTAAGTTTGGCTGCAGATGGAAATAATCTTTTTGCAATATCAAACAAAAGGTCAATATACAAATCAACAGATGGTGGCAGTACCTGGGTTGAAACTGTTATTAATTATACTGGCACATCTGGAATATTAAGTTTTGCTGCTTCAGGCAATACATACCTTGCATTTTTGGAAGGCGTTGGAGCTATTCTATCAACTGATGCCGGGCTTAATTGGACACTTAAAAACAGCACAAGCAGTATAGATTGGATTTATAAAATAAATAATGATATATGGGGTTTTACTCTTTTTGCAGGAATTTACAAATATAATCTGTCTACAAACGAGTGGGAAAATAATTTTTTGCCTGGTTCATTTTATAAGCCGATAAGTATTGCGACAAACGGTACACAATTAATTTCATCCTTCTTGGGTTTTTTAACAAGTGATACAAGATATTATTCTTCCAATAACAATGGAACAAGCTGGAGTGAATTAACTAACAGTGTAGTCACAGCCGGAGTTTATAGACTTCCATTAACAACAACATCATTAACATCTGAAAAAAGTATTCCGAATTCATATCATTTAAGTCAAAATTATCCAAATCCATTTAATCCAAGCACAACAATTAGCTGGCAGTTGGCAGCAAGCAGTTTCGTAACATTAAAAGTACACAATGTGCTCGGTAAAGAAGTTGCAGCCCTTGTGAACGAAGAAGTACAAGCCGGAATGCATTCGGTTAATTTTGATGCGTCTCATCTTTCAAGCGGAATTTATTTCTACACCTTGAAGACAAATAGTTTTATGCAAACCAAGAAAATGATTCTGCTGAGATAAGAAGATGTTGAGAAGGTCGGGATGAAAGTCTCGACCTTTCTTTTTGTTTCTCCCTTCACCGTAAGAAAACATATCGAAAACATTTACCGGAAACTTCAAGTACACAATAAAATGACAGCGGTTAAAAAAGCTATCCAGTATAGGATTATTTAATTGCATTTCTAATTTTTAACCCGGTAAACCAGAACCAAACAGCTTCAAATCATGGGCAACGATTGAATGGCTGAATGGAAAACATTCAACCATTCATTTTCATTCATCCCTTCTCCCGTTTTTTTTTGCAAATATTTTCGCCACTCAGTTCGGATATGTTTCTGCAAAAACAGAAGTGTAGTATGCTGAACAAAAATTCTTAGATCATCAAACAAATAAATTAAAACAACAGAGAATAACTCTCCGGAGACTCGAATTTGCTCTAAAGTCAGCGGTTAAATTACAACTAAAAGTAAGCACCACTATTTTTCGCATTTGAAAACCCCAAAATTGAGATTGCAAGATACCGTTCAAAACTTTTTAGGCATTTAGAGAATCACTATTGCTAACATGTTAACGATAATTAAATATCAAATAATGAACAAGGGATAATGAATTTCGAAGTGAATGCAGATTGTCTTACAACTTCATCATTCGAAATTGCTTGTTCGAGATTCATTATTCGTTTTTTCCTTTAGCCTTTTTCCCAAGTATCGTCCCGGGAAAAATGTAGAAACTATTGGTTTAGCTTCTCCTTTAAAGTTTATTTTGTGCTAAAGAATTTTTGCCGTTAATATACAATCTTGTCTCAATAAGCTCTTTGTTCATAATAAAAAAAACCGGCGTAATTTAGGATTAAATTAAACCGGTTTACCTATTGTCCCTAAAGAATACTTGCATATTTTTTTCTCCCACGCCCACTTTAGCAAGTGAACATTTTTTGTTCTCCCAAATAAAAGCTATTTCAACCGGAAAAAACAGTAGGGTAAACCCTAATAATTTGTAGGGTTTACCCTACAAATTTCTTTTTTAACCAAATTCTTTACTATTTTTCACTCACACTAATTTAGAATTTAAAATGGAACAAAATACAAATGAGTATGGGAAAATATTTTCCCTTTCAGATGTAGTACATCTTTTTGGAGGAGTAAAAACTTCGTTTCCGGTCAATTCAAAGGAACTGCTCACCCTTTGTTCAAAAACAGACTCAGTAATTATGTTTGGTGTTGAAAATGCGACGCTATTTATTGCAGGAAAAGGGCGAAATGTTCTACAGCCGGTTGGAGGAACGTTATTTCCGGAGTTCATCATGCGGGTTTTTCAGATACTAAAAGTAGAAGAATTGTTAAAATTAGGGAATAGTGAGATTACGGAAATTGAGTTACGCGATGAAGTCCTTGATTTAAAGAACGGAGAATTTATTTTAGAATTAGGAACGCCATGTCCTCCCTATTGTGATTAAACCAATATAAAATGAAGTTTCTAAGTCCAATTTCGCAAATCTTGCTTTTTCTCTCGCTTTTCTTGTTTCTTTTTAATAAAATTGAGATAGAAAAAGAAAAAAAACTTTTTGTTCTCTATATCGTTCTTTCTTTTCTCTCGGAAGCAATATCGGTTGCGACTTACATTTATAAGATTAGAAATGTATGGCTTGCACACCTCTTTCTCCCTGTCGAATTTATTCTTTTCTTCTTGATATTGCTCCAATGGGAAAACAGGTATCGGAAGTACTGGATAGCGGGAGGGATTACAATTGGGGCATACATTTTTGCAGATTATTTTTTCTTAACCGATTTTTCTCATTATGCGACTATGGCGATGAGTCTGCAAAACCTTTTTTTCTTTTTGTTTTCGGCGCGGATACTTATAGAAATAACTACTAGAAATTTTATCCCGTTTTATAAAGATGAACGGTTCTATGTTGTTGCGGGTATATTTATCTATACCAGCTTAACTTCATTAATGTACTTGTTTTATAATTTTTTTCAAGTGCTTCTGCCATTTTATATCGTTACTTTTGCCGGAGTTAGTTTAAATTTAATGTTTACAGGATCAATGTTGTGCTATTACAGATACAGGAAAATATTGTCTCAAATTTAAGCTTTATCGCACTTACTATACTTATTATTTTGGTGCTGATATTTCTTCTTTTTTATTTCATCATCCGGGACCGCAAACGGCGCGATGAAATACATGATCTAAAGAATCAATTAAATACTTTGCTCTTACAGCGAGAACTGGAAAATGAAGAAAAAAATTCTCATAGCTGAAGATGAACAACTTCACCGTTTTTATCTTAAACGAGATATTGAGAGAGAACGGACTGAAGCATATCAAGTTGTTGGCGAAGCGGCTAACGGGCTTGAATTGTTAAAACTGTGGAAACACTTTTCCCCTGATATTATTATCTGTGATCTGAAAATGCCGATTTTAACTGGTGGAGAAGCTATTAAAGAAATCCGCAGAACCGATTCAACTGTGAAAATAATCGTTCTCACCAGCCAGGAAGAAAAATATCTGCTTGAAGCGATAAATCCTTTTGTTGACGCCTATTTGTTTAAATCAAAAGAAAAACCGGAGGATTTTCTAGAAAAACTTGATGAAGTTGCCGGATTTAAACAACATCAAACAAGGGATTATGTTACTTCATTACTAAGAGAAGATGAATCCCGGTGTGTTGAATTATCCTGCAAGATACTTGAAAAGTTAAAAAACGGGGCTTTAAATAAAGAAATCGCTTTGGACTTAAATATCTCCCTCAAATATGTGGAGAGACTAATATCTGATCTTTTCAAAAAGTACAATGTAAAAAATCGAGTTCAACTGATCATAAAAATTAGTGAACTAAAAGAGGGTTAACCCTGACCTTTTCTTAATCGTGAAGTCGAAACATTAGTATTGGCATTCTTGCGGAAGTAAAAGCAAAAGATATTAATTTCTTGCTAATTCTTAAAATAAATGGTAACTTTGGCAAGTAATTTTTCGCCCGTATAGGGCGATTTTTGTTTGTATGCAGTTAGTAGAAAAAAAAATAGTAAACATAACCAAAGCAATAATAGACCAAAATGGTTTGTTGTTGATTGATTTTATTTTCCGCGGATTTCACAATTCTACGGTAATTGAGGTGTATGTTGATGGAGAAAAAGGTGTTTCGGTAGAAGACTGCGCTAAGGTTAGCAGAGAAATAAACGAGCTCATTGAAGCTGAAAACCTCATCGAATCGGCTTACCGGCTTGAAGTATCTTCCCCCGGTGTAGATAAACCGCTCGTTTTTCTTAAGCAGTTTACTAAACACATCAACCGGAATTTTGATCTTCAACTGGCAGAGGAATCTGGAACAAACAAAAAAGTAGTCGGCAAACTCCTTGCTGTTGAAGGGGAAAATTTGATTTTTCTTATTCATCAAAAGGAAGTTGTTGTTCCCTTTAACAAAATTAAAAAAGCAAAAGTAATTATTAGTTTTTCATGACGGAGATAGCGTAATATGAATGCAGTGATAGTTGAATCGTTCGCCCAAATGGTAAGAGAAAAAGGAATTGATAAAGATATCCTTGTCGGGATTATTTCTGAAATATTCGGACTTTTGGTCAAGAAAAAATATGGCGAAGAAGTTAATTTTGATATTGTTACCAATATGGATAGAGGCGATATCGAAATTTATTTGATCCGCGAGGTTGTTGAGGCTGTTGAAGACCCGACCCATCAAATTAGTTTGGAGGAAGTAAATCAACGCGGTAATGTGGAAGAATTAGAAATTGGCGAAGATTATGTTGAGCGGCTTAAACTTGAATCTTTCGGAAGAAGATTAATAAATTTTGCTAAACAAAGTCTCAATCAGCGCATTCGCGAATTAGAAAAAGATATCATTTATAATGAGTACAAAGAACTTCTCGGAGAGATCGTTATCGGGGATATCTATCAACTTAGAAAAACCGATATTTTGGTTAATCATAATAAAAACGAACTGCTCATGCCTCGAAGCGAACAAATTCCGTTTGAACGCTATCGCAAAGGAGAAACCGTTCGCGCTATTGTTAAAGAAGTTAAAAAAACCACCAGCGGTCCTCAAATAATAATTTCTCGGGCAGACAACTTGTTCCTCCGCAGATTATTTGAAATTGAAATTCCTGAAATTTATGACGGCATTATTGATATTAAAGGAATTGCACGCGAACCAGGAGAAAGAGCAAAAGTATTTGTTGAATCTTCAGACAGAAGGATTGATGCCGTCGGCGCTTGCGTTGGAATGAAAGGCGTGCGTATTCATGCAATTGTAAGAGAATTACACAACGAAAATATTGATGTCATTAATTATTCAGAAGATCCTGAAACGCAGATTACACGCGCATTGGCTCCCGGAAAACTGAAACAGATTGAAATTAATCAGCAAGAGAAAAAAGTAACGGTTCATGCCGATAGCGATCAAGCCTCATTGATCGTAGGAAGAAACGGAGTGAATATCCGCCTTGCTATGAAATTAACCGGCTATCAGATTGACCTTATCCGCGAAGAAAAACCGCTTGAAGAATATGAAGATGATATAGAATTAATTGATCTTCGTGAAGAACTTACCGAGGAAGTTTACCAGATATTGATTAACAATCGCTTCGACACCGCTGTTGAAGTGCTTCAAGCCGGAGAAGAGAAACTAAAAGAAATTCCTGAAATCAGCGAAGAAAAAGCAAAAGAGATTATCGAGATCATTAAATCACAATTTGAAGAAGAGTAGTTAAAGACAGGTTATTCGTTCCATGGAAGAAGAAAAAAGTAAAAAAATCCGGATCTATAAGTTAGCCGCGGAATACAACCTGGCTGCAGATTCTATCGTTGAATTCTTAAAGAAAAAAGGATACACGGTAAAGACGCACATGACGCTCGTTTCTGATGAAATGATGGCAGATATTCAAAATCATTTTAAAAAAGATTTAGAAAAAGTAGAAAAACATCAAAAAAAACTTGCCGAATTTTCTAAAAAAATGAGCGATAAAGCTCATAAAGAAAAAGAGGTAAAGATTGATGAAGAACCGCTTCCCCAACATTTCGAAGAGGTTCCCAAAGCGGAACCGGTAAAAGAATTGAAACCTGTTGTTGAAGAAAAACCTATTGAAGTTGAGCCTGCAGCAAAATCGAAATCACAAGAAAAGATAGTTGAAAGTACCGTTCCCCAGGCGAAATCTGTTAAGGTAAAACAAGTTGACAAAGTTGAAACCACTCCGGTAGCGGCGCCACAAACCGCAGAAGAACCGGAAGTTGCGGTTGAAGAACCAACTAAACGCAAAGGTTTAACCGTTCTTGGCAAAATGGACTTGAGAACGGGGAAAGAAATAATTTCCGGGCAAGAAGTTGTTAAGAAAACAGAAACTGCACAAACTACCATTAAGAAGAAGAAAAAGAAACCGAAACCTAAAAAGAAGGGTGAAGCTGCCCCAGAAGAAAATATTGCAGCTAAAAAAGTTAAAAAAGTTAAGAAATTTGAGATTGATGATAAGGAAGTAAAAGATACTATCCGTAAAACTTTACTCAGTATGGATGATGCCGGCGCTTCGGGCAGGGCTTTGAGCAGAAAGAAAAAGAAAAGAGAACGGGAAGAATTAGAAATTCAGAAACAAGAATCCATTGCTCTCGATAAAAACAAAATAAAAGTAACTGAATTTATTGCAGTTAGTGAACTTGCCAATTTAATGGGTGTCCCGGTTGGCGATGTTATTTCAAAATGTATTTCTCTCGGGCTAATGGTCTCCATAAATCAACGTTTAGAAATTGATAATATTACGCTCGTTGCTGATGAGTTCGGTTTTGAGGTAGAAATTGCAAAAGAATTTACTTCCGAAATTTTAGAAGATACTCCTGACGCGGCAGAAACTTTACTTTTTCGTTCTCCGGTTGTAACAATAATGGGACACGTTGATCACGGGAAAACATCATTGCTAGATTATATTCGAAGGGCAAATGTAGTAGCAGGTGAAGCCGGTGGAATCACCCAGCATATCGGCGCATATAAAGTTGATGTCGGTTCCGGGAAAACAATTTCATTTTTAGATACTCCCGGGCATGAAGCGTTTACAGCGATGCGTGCGCGAGGCGCTCAAATTACGGATATTGTTGTGCTTGTTGTTGCTGCGGATGATGCCGTAATGCCGCAAACTATCGAAGCAATTAACCACGCTCAAGCAGCTAATGTTTCAATGATTGTTGCCATCAACAAGATAGATAAACCGGGCGCTAACCCTGAAAGAATTAAACAACAATTATCCGATAGAAAAATTTTAGTTGAAGATTGGGGAGGAAAATATCAATGTGTTGAACTCTCGGCTAAAACAGGGAAAAATGTTGATGTTCTGCTTGAAAAAATTCTCCTCGAATCAGAAATGCTTGATCTTAAAGCTAATCCGAATCGCGCTGCCCGCGGAGTAATTATTGAGTCGGAACTTGATAAAGGACGCGGTATAACGGCAACCGTCTTAGTTCAAAAAGGAACGCTAAAGATCGGCGATCCATTTGTTGCCGGCATTCATCATGGGCGCGTAAGAGCGATGTTCGATGAAAGAAATAGAAAGGTTCAAGAAGCCACTCCTTCAACGCCGGTTCTTGTTATTGGTATGGAGGGGGCGCCTCAAGCCGGTGATCTTTTTATCGCGGTTGAAAGCGAACGCGCGGCAAGAGAAATTTCAATCAAACGCCAGCAGTTAAAACGTGAACAGGATCAGAAGCAAGTTCATCATGTAACGCTGGATGAAATTTCGCGTCAAATAAGTATTGGCGGTGTAAAAGAACTTCCTATGATTGTGAAGGGTGATGTTGATGGTTCGGTAGAAGCTTTGGCTGATTCGTTAATGAAACTTTCTCGGGAAGAAGTGCTTGTAAAAGTTATTCACCGCGGAGTTGGAGCAATTTCTGAAGGCGACGTGCTTCTTGCAGCCGCATCAAACGCCATCATTATAGGCTTTCACGTTCGTCCGAATTTAAACGCAAGAAAATTGGCGGAAAATCAAAAAGTTGATATTCGTTTATACAGCATTATTTATGATGCAATCAACGAAGTTAAATTAGCGCTTGAAGGATTACTTGCCCCTGTTATTTCTGAGGAGGTTACAGCTACTGTTGAGATTCGCGAAGTATTCAAAATTTCAAAAATCGGCACCGTTGCCGGTTGCCGTGTACAAGAAGGAAAAATCCAGCGGAATAATAAAGTCAGATTGGTGAGAGACGGAATCGTTATTTTTGAAGGCGATATTTTAACGCTGAAAAGATTTAAGGACGATGTCCGCGATGTTGATGCCGGTTTTGAATGTGGTATCAGTCTTGCAAATTATAACGATTTAAAAGTTGGTGATATTATTGAAGCTTATAAAGTAGTTGAGACAAAAAAGAAATTTGTCTGAACTGGTTTAGGGTTTTAGGCTCTTAGATTCTTGTTAGCGCTAACATGTTAACGATAATTGAATAACGAATAATGAACAAGAAATAATGAATTTCGAAGTGAATGCAATCCGTATTTTAACTTCATCATTCGAAA
>Ga0210030_1003511_pt1 | contig 10298 bp, 10 predicted proteins | sample CryGeymeta201523_FD_183986 | JGI IMG/M metagenome (GOLD analysis project Ga0210030, IMG submission 183986) | Groundwater microbial communities from Crystal Geyser aquifers in Utah, USA - Crystal Geyser metaG 2015-23 (SPAdes) (version 2) | ecosystem: Environmental > Aquatic > Deep subsurface >...
TTTCCATCGGTGCTTATCTGCCTGCCCTTCGTAGCTTCAGCGAAGAATGGGTGGCAATAGATCCCTGCCTGACGGCAGGCAGGTGTGGTAGTTTTTACTTCAACTTAAACTTTCTCCAAAATAATAACTTCACTTTCTTCCTGGGGTAAAGATGCCTTCGTAATTTTAGCGTTTTTGCCTACCGAACCCTCTAAACCTTCTTTCTTCAATAGCTGGATATCACTGTAAAGCATCGGGATTATGATGCCTGGTTCTAAAGTTGAAGAAAGTTCAAGGGCGTCCTTAAGCGACATCGAATCTTCTTCGCCGCAGGGTAAAAATAAAAGATCAACGCCATCCAGAGCTTCAATTTGTTTATCAGAAAACTTCTTAGACTTTCCAGGATAAAGAATTATCACGTCCTCGACAAGAATTTTGAAAACTGGCTGTTCAAATGGTGCCTCAACAAAAACATTTTTTCTCTCATACTCGCCTGGACCATTAATAACGAATCCATCAATATCAACGCGGTCAGCTGCCAAAGTGATATTAGCCTCACGAGTTTTAATTCTAAATTTATCACCACCCAAGTAAGTTATTATCATTTCTCCTCCTTGTTTGCCTTGGATTGCTTAATTTTTGGGCTTTTAGCTTTTCCCGGTTTTTCAACTTTCTTCTCTTTTGTCTCTAAAGTTTTGGTTCCGGATTTTTTTCGTTCTTCGGTTCTTTCGCCCGCCTGCCTGGCCGCCATCGGCTTTGCCGAAGGCATGCCGGCGGGCAACGCTGTAGCATCTGCGGGCAGGTTCTTCGGTTCTTTCGTTTTTCCAACGGCTTTCAAACTCAGGCCTAATCGGTGAGTTTCTGGCTCGATAGAGATAATCTTAAAATCATAGGTCTTGCCAAGTTCAACAATCTGCCCTGGGTCAATGATATGTTGGTCAGATAGCTCAGAGACATGGACCAAGCCGTCAATGGCGCTGTCCAAAGAAACAAATGCCCCAAACGGCGTGATCTTAGTCACTTCGCCAGAGATTTTATCACCAACTTTGTATTTTCTGGCCGCCGCCGTCCACGGGTCATTAGCTAATTTCTTCAACGATAATGACAGTCTGCCGTCTTCAACGGCGATAATCATTACTTTGATAGGATCACCAACTTTGAAGAGTTTATTAAGATCAGAAACCCGTGACCACGAAACCTCAGAAATATGGACTAGCCCTTCGACCAGCGGGTCGATTTTGACAAAGAGCCCAAAATCAACAATACCAGAGATTTTACCCTCAACAATATCACCCGCCTTGTATTTCTCAATCTTCGAGGCCAATTTCTCAGCGTCAACTGCTTTCTCAGAAAATATCAATTTATTAGAGCTCTTGTCACAATTAATAACTTTAACATAAAGTTTTTCGCCAATGAGCTTGGAGAGCCTGGAAAGAATTTCGTCACGATCACCGCCAGCAACTCGTGGATAGTGTTCCGGCGAGAGCTGCGAAACTGGCAAAAATCCCGGTATGCCACCAATTTCCGAAATCAAGCCACCTTTGTTAGCCTCATTGATGGTAATTTCTACCGGTTCGCCAGTTTTGTATCGCTCTTCCATATTTTTCCAGTAACGCTCGCGATCAGCTCGTTTAAGGGAGAGCACAACATTACCATCCTCATCCTCAAGAAGAATGACATAAGTTAGAATTGTATCCCCGACTTTGACATCTGAGTTTAGGGTAATTTCTTTCTCTGGAATGTAGCCCAACGAGAGCCCTTGGACATCAACCCAAATTTTGTTGCGACTAACTGAAAGAACCTTAGCCTCAACAATTTCACCCTCTTTGTAGGGAAGCAGAGTATCGCCAGCTTCCTCGATTAAGCTGGCCATTGATTCAGTGGCCCTAGATTCCTTTATTTTTTTCTCATCCGTCTTTTGCATTTGGATTTCTCCTTAATTCTCAATTCTATATTCTCAATTCTTTCTCTTTTTCTTTGGCAAATATTGTAAATATTTCTCCTGCGCTTTTTTTAACCTTACTTCCTTGGGCATTTTTGTGATGCTATAGAGGGTGATGGCCAGATACCAAATAATCGTAAAGGTAAGTAGCAAAAGCATTACAAACCGGACGCCAATATACGGAATACTTTCGTAGCGGAAAAAAGAAAACAAAACTCCGAGGATTCCGATTGTCAGAAAAAAGTTAAACAATCTTGATTTAAGCGGCAAATGGATACTCTGGTTATAATTTAGAAGCACTGAAATTATTATAAACAGCACAAAGATACCAAAGATGATCAGAAAAAGCTTCTTATCAGTTGGCGCTGTAGTTGCAAACAGATATTCGGTTGTAAAAAAGTTTTCCGGAATTTGCATAAAAAGTAATTTCAAAATGCAAAATTATGATATTAAACTATATATGATATTAAACTATAATAGTTATTCCATAATTTTAAATTTTAAATTTTAAATTTTTTAGATGGTGGGCGCTAAGCGTCGTTTAAACCACGCTGAGCGTGGTGCCGAGGAGAGGACTCGAACCTCCATGCTCTTGCGAGCGCTACCACCTCAAGGTAGTGCGTGTGCCAATTTCGCCACCTCGGCATTTAAAGCTTTAAATATTTTTTTCTTTTTTCTTGACAAATACACGCAATCATCGCTACAAAACATTTTTTTAATAATTAACTTGGACGATTTTTTGGCAAAAATTAACTGATGGCTTCTTGTCGATTTCCTTATTTTTCCTTGAACATTAATGAGATCAAAAATTTTATTATTGAGCCAAATCAAATGTTTTTTGCTCCCAGAAGTAAACTGCAAATAAAACATGAAACTGCTCTTCCATCTAGGATCCCAATAAGAGTAGAAACAACCGTCACCATCATGACTCCCGCGCAGAAAGTCAAAGAAATACTCGTCGGGAATTTCTAAAGATCCTATCGTTTTCGATTTATTTGGGTGCAAACCAATATTTTCTAGCCAACGATAAAACTTCACATCGCCAAATTGGATTCTTGGATATTTTTTATTTGAAAACCCGCTACTTTTAAAACAGATTGTGTATTTTTTATTCAAACATCTGTTAAAATTTTCTAGCTGTTCAATATCTTTTGATGTTAAATCGATGTGGCGACCATCTTTTGAAAGACAACCATCAGTTGCCAATAAACCAACCGCATATGCTAAATTGTTCGACCACTTAAATTCTGACATTTCTCAAAGTTAAAGCGTCTACCAATTTATTTTACTAATGATTACATTTGTTGTCAAAGTGCGTGGTGGAGCCAGAGGGACTCGAACCCCCGACCTTCTCAGTGTAAATGAGTCGCTCTACCAACTGAGCTATGGCTCCGAATCATGCAAAATCTCGGAACTAGCCCGAGATAATTTCAGCGTCAGTCCGCGTTTAGTCCGCGTAATTCCGCGTTAAGTATTCAAGCTGGCTTAATGATAATTTCTAAACTGATTGTAGCAAATGATTTTTAGTTTGTCAAAAGAAAAACTAGCCCAGATTGGGCTAGCCGGCAAATCACGGGTTAGTCGCACCCTGACTGGCTTCACTCCACCACTTTCATCTTCCTCAATCTCCTATCGCTTCTCCCTGCGGACTTGGCAAACGGCTATTATGAGAATGAATAATGCCAGCACCGCGGCAGCAACCAGTATGGCGATCAACATGCGAGCATCTCCTCTCAGAAATTCTATTTTGCGGACAATCACTCCGCAGGTGGACCATCGACATAAAGCCCGGCATCCCAAGCGCGTCGGCGAAATTCGGCGCAAATTGGATTAATGGAAGTATGTGTCTGTTTGCCGGTTTTCAAATGCGCCAATTCGTGCAGCAGGATTTCGGATTGATCAACCAAACGGGGATACCGAACGAATGTAACTTCACTATACCAAATACACTGCTCGCTGATCCAAGAAAAGGCGTTAAACTGCTGATCGAGTTCAACGGTTGTCACTAGACGAATTCGTCCTCGATCGTACAAACCCCGCCCGAAATCCGAATAGTCGGTCATCCTGACTAGTTCTATGACATCGAGCATTTGGCCGAATCTTGAATCCGTCACTCCCGCCGACGCCACATCCGACGAATTTGCGACCTGGCCGCCGCTACTACAACCTACTAGACAGAGTAAAACTACAACGGTTATCAAAAGCAACGCTTTCGTTTCTATCTTACTCACCCCTTTCGAAAATTCTGTTTGCACTAACAAATTATCACAACCCCAACAAAAAAACAAGTCGCGGACTTGTTTTTGGTGCCGAAGGCGGGAGTTGAACCCGCACGATCTTGCGATCACAGCGTTCTGAACAGTTTATCCCGCACCGTCTCGCCGAAGGCGGACTGGTGCTGGGACTGCGTGCCCCGCACTATTTCTGGTGGGCAAGACAGGAGTTGAACCTGCACGATCTTGCGATCACAGCGCCCTGAACGCTGCGTGTCTACCAGTTCCACCACTTGCCCCAGAAAAATGCGGGGTAAATCTACCAATTTCACCACTTCGGCATTTTATTTTTCTAATATTTCGAATTTTATTTGTTTGTTTCGGATTTCGACATTCGGATTTCGGATTTTTTCAATTACGGTTTTACCCTTTTGGTCTTTATATACCAACCAGCGAAAGAATTCAGATGATCCTGTGGCTCGCTGCCTTTCAATGTTTCAACACCCAAAACACCATTTTTTACCGCAAGATGAAATTCCTGATTAGGATAAAAGATTACCGGAACCTTGTCAGCAAGAATAGCGAAGAACTGATCATATTTCTGATTTCGAACACCACTATCTACTGTCATTCTAGCATCTTCCAATAAGATGTCAGCAGCTTTTTCCGAAAAACCAGAAAAATTTAAGCCTGAGGCTACCTGGCTCGAATGCCAGAACTCGTAGGGGTCACGATCGTAGCCGGAATCGAAGCCATAAAGCACCGTTTGAAATGTCCTCTTGTCTAGTGCGTTCTGATAATCAATCGCATTTTTCTTATCAATATTAACCACAGCGCCAAACTGGGAAAAATTATTCTTAATTTCTTCGGCTTGAGCAAGAGGTAGCGGTTTATCTAGCACCAAAAGTTGAAATTCAAATTCTGGCTCAAATTTCTCGCCGGCCTTCCCGTCTAGACTCGCTTTAGCCGAGGCTGATATCTTTTTTCTGATATTTATATCCTTGAATTTATCATCCCGGAGGTTAAAGACGAAACCAAAATATCTTGAAGTTGGGAATGTATAATTTGCCACTCCTTTCTTGCTAACCTTTATCCCAGCAACTGCTGTCACACCCCAAGAATCTAACATCTTTTGTGCCCCATTTTCATCTTCAACAATTTGGAAACTTACTTCTTCGATGTACGGTTTTTCTCCATAGTAAATCTCGTTTCGCTTGAGGATCACTTCTTTAATTTTGCTATTCTTACCGGAGATAACTTTTGAAAACCTATACGGCCCGGTGCCAATTGGTGAAGAGGAAATCGAAGACGGATCAACATGAGCTGGAATAATACCGACCAAGGTATTATAAATGAAGGGGCCATAGGGATCCTTTAGGCTAAACTTGACCGTTTCTTTGTCTGGCGTCTCCACAACTACATCTTTCCAGGCTTCAAAGTAAGGACTTTTGATGTTTTGGTTCTTGATTGCTTCAATCGTGACCGCAACATCGGAAGAAGTAAACTCGGCTCCGTCATGCCACTTGACTTCTGATTTTAAATGAAAAGTATAGGTTCTTCCATCTGGAGTAATTTCCCAGTTTTTAGCTAAATCGGGTACAAGTTGGCCTGAGTTATCAATTTTAGAAAGACCGCAATAGAGCAGGCGGTCTATCGTTTTATCCGTATCGCTTTTAGCCAAAACTGGGTTTAAATATCTCGCTTCGCCAATCAAAACCTCTTTATATGAACCGCCAGTTGCCGGCACTTTTTTTGACTTCGCGAGCCAATCACGATCGAATTTATAGCCAAGAAGCCCAAGCAAAATTATTGCCAGAATCAATAGAGCAATTTTATCAGCGCGATTAAGAACTTTTGGTAATCGGAGAATCCGTTTAAGGAACTTTCTAAAAGCTTTAATAGCCGATCGCCATCGTTGAGAAAAATCAGATGAAAATTTGAATTTGGGTAACCTAAAACGCTTTTTCCCAGAACTCAATCTGTCTCTTGCTGAACCCCAAAAATCATTAAGATTAGACATAATTCTCCTTTGGGGTTAGACCAGAAAGAGTGGAATAGCAACAGAGGCAATAAAAAGGACAATGAGTCCGATCGTTGAATAGAATAGGACCTTCTCTAGTCCGCGTTTTGAGCGGTAAAAATTGCCTTCACCGCCAAAAGCGGCACCAAGGCCGGAGCCCTGCTGCTGAAGCAAAATTGTGACGATAACCAAAATCGCCAGTATCAGTTGTCCGATTTCAAATGCTTTTGTGACCATAATTTCCTTATATTTAAATGGTGCCGATGGACAGAGTCGAACTGTCGACGCAAGGATTTTCAGTCCTTCGCTCTACCGCTGAGCTACATCGGCGTCTCATTTTATTCGATGTAAACGTTTATACTGAGCCAATCGAAGATTGGTGAAGTGGAGGCCTCGGCCGGAATTGAACCGGCGTACGCGCCTGCCTGTCGGCAGACAGGGTTTTGCCCGCCCGCCTGACTTGGAGGCCTGAGTGGGATTCGAACCCACGTAAACGGTTTTGCAGACCGTTGTGTAGCCACTCCACCATCAGGCCAGGCATGTCGGGCAGGCAGACCGCGGAGCCTATCCCGCTTTCCTCGGCGGGATAGCCACTCCGCCACGAGGCCGAGGTAATGGAGCGGGAAACGGGACTTTCACAAGCCGATAAATCGGCTTTTCAAAACCCACGGTTTTGAATGATTTCCTCACGCGGGAAACTCCCGTTTCCCGACCCCTTCCCGGCTTCAACTCCCTTTTCCCACTATTAGAAAAGAAATCTGGAGCGGGAAACGGGACTTGAACCCGCGACCTCATCCTTGGCAAGGACGCGCTCTACCACTGAGCTACTCCCGCATGACTGCAGTAAAATAATAGCAAGATTAGCCATTTTTGTAAAGAAAGGATAAGCATTCTTGGGCTTTTCAAAACCAATATTTTGCGCTATAATCAGGGATAGGAGAACAATGAGCAGAAGAAATCGACATAAGAAAAAGAAGAAGCTAAAACTGCAGAAAAAAATCAGTCAGTTCGCAGCGGCAGGTAAAGAATCGCCAGCAGAACCGGAGCAAATTCAAACTACCGGAGAGAGCGCGGTGCAACAGGCACCAGTTGAATCAGAAGAAAGTGAAAGCATCATTGATACACCCACTAGAAAATTGATAGCCAAAGACGTCAGAATGATTATTATCACTTTGCTTGGGCTCGCAGTAATACTAGTAGCGGTTAAAACTCTCCAGCTAAAGACCGGCTATATCAATAGTTTTGGCGACTGGCTCTATAAGATCACAAACATTCAAACGATGTGACGAACACGGATCTTGTACACGGATTAGCACGGATCAATACAAATTCGGATTTTATCAGTGTTCCAATCAGTGTGAGAAATCAGTGTAGTTACTTCCGCTTAGTACTCCCTCTTTTCTTTTGGTCTATATTGGAGCGCTTCGGCCACATGCTCTGGCGCGACGTTTTCTGCCTCTGTCAAATCGGCAATTGTTCGTGCTAAGCGTAAAATCCGATGATATGCGCGAGCTGACAGTCCTAGTCTTTCAACGGCTAGATTTAATAAATTTTTGGTTCTCTCATCTATCTGGCAATAACTCTTTATATCGCGGCTTTTCATTTCCGCGTTTGTTTTGATCTTGGTGCCAGCAAAGCGTTTTTGCTGTTTTTCTTTGGCTCTCATTACCCGCCTGCGGACTTCTTTGCTTGCCTCGGCGACTTTTTCACTCGAAAGTTTTTCGATTTTAACTCGCGGCACTTCAACATAAAGATCAATTCGGTCGAGTAGTGGCCCGGAAATTCGTTTTTGATATCTTAAAATTTGCGTTGGCGTGCAGATGCAATCTTTATAATCCGAGCCTAGGTATCCGCACGGGCAAGGATTCTGGGCCGCGACTAAAATAAATTGCGCCGGAAAACTAATTGACCCTTGGGCACGGGAAACGGTGATCAAACCGTCTTCAAGCGGCTGTCGTAAGGCCTCTAAAACGCTGCGCGGAAATTCTGGAAATTCATCCAAAAATAATACACCGCGATGCGACAAGGATATTTCTCCCGGCCGCGGCCAAGTGCCGCCGCCAACCATCGCGACTGACGAAGTTGTGTGATGCGGCGACCGAAACGGCCGACTGGATATAAGTCCGCTATCGCCGCGATGCAAAAGTCCAGCGATACTGTAAATTTTTGATGCTTCCAAAACCTCATCTTCATCCATCGGCGGCAGAATCGTTGGAAAACCCCGAGCCAGCAAAGTTTTGCCAGAGCCAGGCGGGCCAGAGAGCAAGACATTATGCATACCGGCAGCGGCAATTTCCAGTGCCCGCTTGGCATTCTCCTGGCCAGCAACATAGGCAAAGTCATATTCGCTGGCAATTTCGCTTAAATCACTGATACCTCGACCAACGATACATTTAACTTTTATCTCCCCTCGCAAGAAGAAAACAAGCTGTTCCAACGACTCAACGGGATAAATTTTCATTCCTTTTATCAGCTCAGCTTCTTTCGAATTGCCGCTGGGAATAAACACCCGTTTCGCTCCCCACTCTTTAGCGGCAATTATCGAGGGGAGTATTCCAGAAACTGCCCGAACTTCGCCGGAAAGTGAAAGTTCACCAATAAAAATGTCATCCTTTTTGCTGATAGAGTCGCTTGATATCTGCTCCCCCGCCAACAGAATTGAAACCGCAATCGGCAAATCATAAGTTGGGCCTTCTTTTTTAATGTCGGCCGGCGCCAAATTAACCGTCAAGCGCTTGTCGGGAAATTCAAGTCCAGAGTTTTTTATTGCACTCCGAACCCGATCTTTTGACTCATCAATTGCTTTGTCCGGCAGGCCAACAATTGAAAAAGACGGGAGCCCCCGCCCAATGTCGACCTCGACTTCTACGGGAAAAGCATCCAAGCCAAAAACCGCACAACTCTTAATTTTGGCAATCTTTTTCATATTGCGCCGTGATATTTCTATTTGATTATAGCAGAAAATGCCTAGCTTCCTTTTCAGCCGATTTGAGGTCGAGGCACCATTTGATCTCCGGAAACCGGCGGAGTCAGGTCAGTTGACATTGACGCTGAAATAGAGACATAATAAAATTAATGTAGGATTCCTAAATTCACCCCCCAAGTGCAACTATGGATACTTCATCTGCGCCAGTATCGGACATTTCACCCTCGCCTTTAGTTGAACTTTCAATCCTGCCGCAAACCGGCTGTGAAGAGGTAAAATTTCCTATTTTTTATATTGTTTTTTCACTAGTCCTTCTGACAACAATATATTCGGTGGTAAAAAGTGGTTTCTGGTGATGATGAAAAAGAAAATTTCAATTACAACTATTACCCATATTACCCAGATAATTTTTGGAATTGTTTTGGTTTTGATTTTTTTATTACAGCCTGTCAATATAACCGCAACTGTTTCCAACTCCACCGCTTACACTCATCTTGGCCAAACTGATAGTTCTAGCAATCCTGATCCGACTAAAGGATTTCAGCATAATCTCTCGCCGATGTATGGCGGGGAAATGTCTAATGTTGCCTTTGACACTCTTAATCATCGCTTGTATGCCATTGACTGGTCTTGTCATCGGATTATTTACTATAATTTGAAAAGCGACAATTCTTTTGATGATAATTTAATTGACGGCGTTATCGGTCAAGTTGATCTCTATCACGGCTATTATGCCAATCGCGGCGGCTCGCCAGCCAATAATACTTTAAAGTTTGGCGGGATTTGGTCTGCCAAAGGACTTTTAGTTGATGATAGCGGCAATCTTTGGGTTTCCGATAATGTCAACAATCGGGTTTTGCGTTTTCCAGCGCCGATCGTCGGCGATGGCAGCGATGCGGCTGATAAAGTCGTTGGTCAAGCAAATTTTACCTCTGGCTCAGTCAACCGCGGCGGCGGCGTTGATGGCACGGCCGCTAACTCTTTATCAAAACCGGCGCAGATATTAATTAAAGATAATAATTTGTATATTACCGACAGAAACAATATCAGAATAATTCGTTTTACCGCGCCGATTGTCGGCAATGGCAGCGATAATGCTGACTGGATTATCGGTCAGTCAAACTTTACCAGCCACGCAAACGGTTTCTCTTCCAGTCAAATGGAACAGCCGGTGGCATTTGTCTTTGACCATAATAATAATCTATTGATCTCTGATTA
>Ga0210030_1003513_pt1 | contig 10296 bp, 10 predicted proteins | sample CryGeymeta201523_FD_183986 | JGI IMG/M metagenome (GOLD analysis project Ga0210030, IMG submission 183986) | Groundwater microbial communities from Crystal Geyser aquifers in Utah, USA - Crystal Geyser metaG 2015-23 (SPAdes) (version 2) | ecosystem: Environmental > Aquatic > Deep subsurface >...
ATCAACTTGAGCAAACATCTTTTCCGCCCAGTCGTCGCCAAGAGCGATATTTTGAAGCCGTGATTTTAATTGATCAGCGAGCAAGTCCTCGCGCAAATATCTTTGCGAACATTTGCCCAACTTTTTTGTGCAACGATAATAGCGATATGTTCCACCATGTCCGTGGGCAAATTGCGCGGTAATGGCTCCGCTACACTCGCCACAAGTGAAAAGCCCGACAAATGGGAAGTTATGCCTCTTTTTGCTTTTGCGAGGCCTTGCTCGCTGTTTTAATACTTTTTGTACGGCTTCAAAAGTCGCTTTGGAAACAATTGCCGGAAAACCGCCCTCGTAACTTTCGCCGTTGTGTTTGATAATTCCAAGATAAACAGGATTAGTCAGCATTCGTTGCAAAGTCGCTTTGCAGATCGGTTTTCCGGTTCCGCTCACCACGCCCCAAAAACTCAGGCGTTGGCCCAAACTTTCCAAAGTATGGCGGCCTTGCGAAAATTCCTCAAACGCTTTGACAACGCACCTTGATTTTGTCGGTTCCGGTTCAATGGTTCTCGTTTTCGGATTATTCACATAGCCGAACGGCGCAAGACCGGGCCACTCGCCCCGCCTGAGTTTTTGGCGAATCCCGCGCTTTACATTTTCCGACAAATTGTCAGAATAATATTTTGACTGGCCAAAGGCGACTTGAAGCATAAATAATCCTTGCGGAGTTGGCTCAAACCAGAATGTAGGAAAGCGCAAAGAAACGATCTTGCCGATGTCTATGCTGTAAATGATTTGTCCGCCGTCAACGGAATTTCTTGCCAAGCGGTCGGGGTGCCACGTAATCAAACCGATTGGCTCTTTGCTATCGTGGACTTTGCTCATCATCTCGTTAAAAATTTCTCGGCCGGGTTTCTTTGCGCTTTTATTTTCAATAAAGGTTTCCGCAATTTCAATGTTTTCCCGCTTGGCAAATTCCGCCAACTCCGTGAGCTGGGCTTCAATGCTCATCACTTGGCGTTCCTCGTCCTCGGTGCTCTTGCGAGCGTATAGAAAGTATTTGGTATTCATATTATTAGTCGCCTTTGGCCGTAAAGCGCGAGATTAAAAACTGGCTTCGTATTCCGCCGAAGGCGGAAAGGAAAAAATTGGATATCCCGCATTTGCGGGATGAATTGCTTCGCAATTCCGAACCGCCGTTTGCTTTCCCAAAAAACTGAATTTGAATTTGTCCGACCTTACGATTTAATTCCGAAATACAGGGCTTTCTGCGAAGCGAGACCCGCTCCCGCATCGCCGTGCGGGATAAACTCCGGCGGGGCGAGCGAGCAACAAAACGCCTCTGAATTTTCAAAATGTCTGAATTGGTCGCAATTACTGAACGCCGCTCGAACCTTTTTTGAACAAAATCCTGACTGATTGCCGCGCTTCGCGCGGCAGAAACTGAACGCTCGGGCGGGCGAAAAGGAAGGCCTGCCCGCAACGCTTCGCGTAGCGAGGCGGGCGGGGGGTTGGGGGGAAGGAATTTTCGCCCGCCCTCGCTTTCCGATTCCAATTTCTTTCCGCCGCCGCCAAATTTCATATTTCGCTTTGCGAAATGCGCCGCAAGAAAATATGGAGTTGTGTTTGCCCCGCCCGCCCTTGCGCGCACAACCGGTTTTTACTCCTTTTGTTCTTTACTAAAAATAAATTCTGTAGTATCATTGTAGTGGTGCTAATAAGTTTAGCCATACTTCAATATAATAGTACTACCATAAATAATTTATGTCAAAGCAAGATTATCCACTATCGAATAACCTAAAGAAATTGAGGGGAAAAAAGGGGCTTTCGCAAGATCGGCTCGCCAAGCTCGCAGATGTTGCCAATAATACGATTATCAAAATTGAACAGGGCGAAAATATGAATCCAACACTTGATACGCTAAAGAAAATGGCGAAAGCCCTTGGAGTTAGTTTGGATGAATTAACCGGTTATCAATTACGGGGTAAATAAAAGTCTAACCAATTAAGGAATTAAATTATGATCACAGTTAAAAACGAGGGAATAATTTTAGAAAAAACAGATATGGAATTCGAAAATAAGGCCGTTCTCAACCCGGCCTGCATCCAGGTGGATGACATTACCCACATGTTCTATCGGGCAATTGACCACAACGATGTTTCTTCCATAGGCTACTGCCAGATGAAAGGTAATAAAGTTGTAAAAAGACTTAAAGAGCCGGTTCTCTTTCCCGAATATGATTATGAGAAAAAGGGCGTAGAAGATCCCAGAATTACTCTTTTAAAAGGAACATACTACCTTCTCTACACCGCCTTTGACGGTAAAAACGCTCTTATTGCCTACGCCACAAGTAAGGATCTTGCCCATTTCGTCAAACAGGGTCTTATCTCGCCAAAAATCTCTTACGATGAAGCGGAAGACATTTTTCGCACTTCAAAAGTCAGGGAGAGATATACCACGTTCGAGAAGCTCTATAAAGAAAAGGGGGGCAAGGATATCTTACTATTTGAAAAAGACGCTGCTCTCTTTCCCCGAAAATTCGGCAGTAAGTTTGCTCTTCTCCACCGAATCTTACCCGGAATTCAAATTATTTACTTTGACAATTTTTCCGAACTTACCAAAGATTACTGGCGAGATTATTTTAAGAATTTAGGTGATTTTATTGTACTCGATCCTCTTTTCCGGTTTGAAAACCGCAACATCGGCGACGGTTGTCCTCCTATTGAAACAGAAGACGGATGGCTTATTATTTATCATGCGGTGGAGGATACTCCACTTGGAAAAATCTACCATGCCTCGGCGGCCCTTTTTGATCTCAAAGACCCTCTAAAACTTGTGGGGCGGTTAAAAGAACCTTTGTTTTCTCCGAAGACTCCCTGGGAAAAAAATGGTGTTACAAATAATGTTATCTTTCCTACCGGAGCAGTAGTAAGAGATAAAAGACTTTATATTTATTATGGGGCTGCCGACAAGTTAATCGCCGCGAAATCTGTTGACCTGACAGAACTGTTGACTGAACTCAAGAAAAGCTCCCTAAAACTATGAGCCCCAACCAAAACAAATCTTGGATCGTCTATCTCTCCACCTTCCCGCCACGACAGTGCGGTATAGCTACCTTTACCGCTGACCTTACCAATGCCATTGATCAAATGTTTGAACCGTCGGTTAAGTCAAAGATTGTCGCGATGAATCTTACTGAAGTAAGTAATTTTCCTTATTCTGACAAAGTAATTCTCCAGATAAGCCAGCCTCGTGAAGAGGATTATATTAACGCTGCTAACAAGCTCAATCAGCTCAAAGAAGTAAAGCTTGTCAACATTCAACATGAATTTGGCATCTTCGGAGGGGAATACGGTTCGCATCTGCTTCTCCTTCTGAAAAAACTTCAGAAACCGATTGTTACTACCTTACACACTGTTCTTCCCACTCCAGATGAAAGAATGCTCAACATCGTTCAAGCCATAATGAAATATTCGAAAGGAATAATCGTCATGACCCACCCCTCAAGGGAAATTCTTGAGAAGGATTATGGGTTAGATCCTGATCGAATTCAAGTTATTCCTCATGGAATCCATAATATTCCCTATAGAACCAGTAAGAATGCTAAGTCTGTCCTCGGTTTTTCCGGTAAACTAATTCTTTCAACCTTTGGGTTTCTTAGTCCCGGTAAAGGAGTTGAGTATGTAATTGAGGCCTTGCCAAAGGTAGTAGCCAAGTTTCCTAGTATTCAGTTCCTTATTATCGGTGTCACTCATCCTGTTGTTCTGGAGCAGGCAGGCGAAAGCTACCGTAATTTTCTTATCAAAAAAGTTTATGAACTTAATCTCGCTAACCATGTTTCTTTTTATAATACCTATTTTGATATAAATAAACTCCTTCAATTTTTAGAGGCTACCGATGTCTATCTGGCCACCTCCTTAAATCCAAACCAGACTGTTTCCGGCACTTTATCTTACGCCCTGGGCAGCGGTCGTCCGGTTATATCCACCGCCTTTGCCCAAGCCAAACAAGACATTACGAAAGAGGTCGGCATATTGGTTGACTTTAAAAACCCGCCGGCTTTTACCGAGGCCATCATTAAATTAATAAGTAACAATGAATTATATTTACAGATAGGTAAAAACGCTTACTTCCGCACCAGACATATGGCCTGGGAAAATGTTGCCCATTCCTACCTGAAATATTTCTCGCAATTTGCGCCGGAGCTAACCAGGGGACAAAGAAAACTTCCGTCTATAAAACTTGAACATTTAAATAAATTGACTGACAATTTTGGTATTATTCAGTTTGCGAAACTGACCGAACCGGATCTTTCTTCCGGATATACCTTGGACGATAATGCCCGAGCTTTAGTCGTCGCTACCCTACATTATAAAAAATTTAGAACTTACTCTGTGTTAAAACTCATCTCCATATACTTAAACTTTCTTTATCGGGCAGTCAAACCTGATGGTTATTTTGATAATTATGTCAATTCAAACCGCGCTATTGATGAGCAAAGAAATATCCGGGAAAATTCAGAAGATCCCAGCGCCAGAGCCTTATATGCTCTAGCCTTAGTTTCAACTACCAAAGGAATCCCCAAACGCTTTAGAAAACAAGCCCATTCTCTTTTTGAACAAAGTTTCCGGAAAAAAGTTGCTTTCTCCTCGCCTCGCGCTAGCGCTTTTTATATTAAGGCTCTTTATTGTTTACTTTCGAAATGGAAGGAACCTGAAGTCCTTGCTACATTAAGATACCACTGTGAACAACTTACAGCTCTATATGAGAAGAGTCACTCGCCGGACTGGGAATGGTTTGAGCATTATTTAACATATTCAAATGCCATCCTGCCAGAAGCACTTCTCCTCGGATACAAAATAACCGGTGAGAAAAGATACCTCGAAGTGGCTGGGAAATCCCTCAACTTCTTAATTAAACATACCTTTTCCACCCAAGGCGGACCCGCCTCGGGTGGGAAGGACAATATGTACATTCCAATCGGCCAAAGCGGTTGGTTTCCTAAGGAAGGGACAAGACAGTATTTTGACCAGCAGCCCGAGGACACTGCTGCCATTGTAGAAGCTCTCAATATAATGTTTCAGGTGACAAATGAGAAACATTACAAGAAATTAGCGAATATTGCGTTTAACTGGTTTCTAGGGGATAATGTTCTGGGACAGGTTGTATATGATCGGACCGCTGGAGGGTGCTATGATGGGATTGGGGAAAAATTTATTAATCTCAACCAGGGTGCCGAGTCTACAATTTCTTACCTTTTGGCCCGTCTTTCTTTTGAGAACTAGATTCGGCCTTCTCTGTTTCTGCGAGGAATGGGTGGCGCACCAGTTTCACTGGCACGAAATTCGGCGGCGAAAAAATCGGAATCGGAAAGCGAGGGCGGGCAAAAATTCCTTCCCCCCACACCAGTATGAGAGAATTAAATTAAATATTGCTCTATGATATTGTGAAAGCAGGAGGCAAACAATGTTTACCCCAAACCTGCCAATTTAAGGCTTCTAGGGGATTGCAATTTGCCTCATGCTTTCACCAAAATGAACCAATAGAATATTGCCGCCCGCCGATAAGCGGGTAAGGCTATGATACTGGTGTTTCATTGGTGAATAAGGAAAAATATATGAGCAATATTATCAAATGGCCTGGCGAAGCTGATGGGCCGAATCCAAATCAGTTTCTGTATGTGGGCGTGGACATACATAAAGACAAACATACGGCGGTAGCGACCAACTGTTTCGGACATAAACTCATGGAAATGGAATTTGCCAATACGGCCAAAGATTTCAAGCAATTTGTGGCCAGCATGCAAAGCCTGGCCGACCGGCAAAACCGTGAATTCATTTTCGGGCTGGAAGACAGTTTCGGCTACGGCCTGCATCTGGCCAAGCATCTGTTTGACAGCCATTTGCCGGTCAAGATGATTCCGCCGGTATTGGTTGACCGGTCGCGCAAATACGAAACGCACCCAGAAAAATCTGATTCCCTGGATGCGCTCGGAGTAGCTAAAGTCTTGATCCAAAGGATTGACACGCTACCCGATTACAGTATATCAATAACCGATGAACTGGCAAAAGAAATTAAGGAATTAGCCATGGACAGGGATTTTTTAGTCAAAGAACAGACCCGAATCAAAAATCAGCTGCACCGGCTATTGCATAAGACCTATGGCTCGGAGTATCAGAAAAAGTTTAAAGATATCTTTGCGTTAAAAGCCCTGCGCTACTGGAAAAAATATCCGACCGGCAAAGCATACATATTAGTTGATGACAGCATATTAAAAAATCAGGTTAGGAGAAAAATCAATAGGCTAATGGATATCAGGCAGGAATGTAAGGAAATTAAAAATGAATTGAAAATATTACTTGACCGCACCGGTCAGAAACTACCGACTATGAATGGCTGCGGTACGGTGTTGGCTTCAGCCGTCATGGCCGAAATCAGAAATATCGAGCGTTTCCATTCTCTTGCCGCTTTGGCCAAATACGCCGGTCTGGCGCCCAGACAGAAGTCATCGGGGAAAACCATCAGACATGTTAAAAGTAAGTCCGGCAACCGGAAACTGAATATGGCCATCCACCGTATCGCTTTAAGCCAGATTAGCAACTCGGGCAATCAATATGCCAAAGCGTATTTTAAAAAGAAAATAACCGAAGGCAAAAGTAAAAATCAGGCGTTATGCTGTTTAAAGAGAAAATTGGTTAATATCATCTATATGATGCTGAAACACAAACAGGCTTACAATTACCAAAAATAAATTCACCTTATCATGGAGCGGATATTGACATAGAATATCCCCTTCCTTTTTGCCCGCCCGAGCGTTCAGTTTTCTGCTCCGCCAAAGGCGGAACAATCAATCGGAGTTTCGCTCGAAAAAGGTTCGAGCTTCGTTCAGTAATTGCGACATTAGAGTCGTTTAACGATCCGCCAGCCGGCGGAGAGTTTTAGCGACTCTTATGTCCTCCTAAGTGAAGTTTCGTCTGCGTGGCTGTAAGCCTCGAGACGAACCTGAACGCAGGAGAACTAAAACAGCATGAGCCGTGACCGTTTATCCTGAGCGAAGTCGAAAGAAATAGTTCTTTAAAGGTAAATGTTAAGTTGAAGAGAACAAAATGTTATGTAAAGGTTCGTGTCCCCTTTAAATCAATACGTTGAGCAAATCCGTCCGCCCCGACCAGATTAAACCTTTTTTAAATCTTGAGTGTAAGAAATAATGGTTTGGTGAATTTTTTTGTTTGCTAAAACTGCGCCTTTGATATCATCATCATATCTTTGGTCACTACCAAATAAGTCTGTAACTACTCCTCCAGCCTCCTCGACAATCACTTTGACCGCGGCAATATCGACATTTTTCCCTTTTCCGCCGGCAAACACCACGGCTTCAAGCTGGCCGGAGGCAACCAAACAAGAAGCGGCCGTCACCGACCCGATCTGATACATGTCGGTATTCGTATCAAGGCTGAATTGATACATCTGCCTGCTGATATCATACTGTGCACTAAACCACCACTCGACATTGATCGTGGCCCCGATTTTGGCCCTGATATCACTAACCATTATTAGCCGATCATCCAAAAAAGCTCCTTCTCCTTTCACTGCACTATACATCCTTTTCATAAAAGGATCATAAACGACGCCCAACTGCGGCTCCCCATTCTTCACCAAGGCAAGTGAGAACACTGAAATCGGAATTCCTTTTGAAAAAGGAACGGTCCCGTCAATCGGATCGCAGACCCAGGCAAAATCGGATCGATTATCTTGTGTTTTTTCTTCGCCAAGAATTGAATGGACCGGATAAATTTTTGTTATTTGATCAATCACCATTTGGTTGATTTTGATATCTGCTTCAGTGACAATGCTTTTGTCTTTTTTCACTGTAAATTCAACTCCCTGTTTAAAATATGTCAGCATGATGCCTCCGGCTGTTAAAGCAAGTTTCTTGGCGAACTGAAGATAATTATCCATTGTTCTATTATACCAATCCCATATATAATATTCCCTATGCAACTTCAAATCTTTCAACTCAATATTTTCAAAGGGCTGTATCTTGACCGAATAATTTCTTATCTGCAACAAAATGATTTCGACATTATCTGTCTTCAGGAGGTCACAGGAGGAGAGTTGGGAGAAAAAAACTCTCGCGACTGTTTCCAAGAACTTAAAGATGAGTTAAATTGTTTTGGAAAGGTTAGTTATGATTTGCAAAATCCAACCGATCCAAAATCGTATTTTGGAAATGCAATATTTTTCCATAAAAATTATCAAATAAATAATCTAAAAACAATTTATGCTGAACAAAATCGTATTGTTGACTATCAAAAAATTATTACTACTCCAAATTGGGCAATGATTCCTCGTCATTGTCTTGTATTGAAGATGCAAATAAATAATATAGATATCAGTATTCTGACAGCACATGCCCCATGGAGTAAATACCCAACAGATAGTCCGGAAAAAATTGAATTTGCTAAAGAAATTACCACCTATCTTCAAACACTTAAAGAACCTTTTGTTTTAACCGGTGATTTTAACATGCAAAGTTCATCGCAAACAATCCAAATTATAAATAAGGTTTCTAATAATTTAATAGATGAGTATAAAGTGACCAATACACTCAATTCTCATATTCATTACGCAGCCAAAGAAATTTTCCCCGCTGGACTTGCAGTTGATTATATTTTCACGTCAAAAGATATGAAGATAAATGATTTCAAAGTTATTGACACTCTTGATTTATCAGATCATTATGGATTAGCTGTTGAAATAGATTTGACATAATAAAGTATGTAATGTATTATGTAGTTAATTATGTTAAATACAGACTTCTCACAAATCAAATCAATTTCCAGTTTACCGCGCCAATACAATGAATATGTCACATTGGCAAAAACTAAAGGGTCGGTAGTTTTCTTACGCCACAGTCAACCTGAAGTAGTTTTAGTTGATTTTAAAATATGGCAGAAACTAGAAGAATTAAAACAACAAGATGACACAAGGCTGGCTTTAGCTTCAATCAAGCAAAGCGAAAGTGAATATAAAAAGGGACAAGCTAAACGATTGAAAACGTTAAAAGAAATATGAAATCCATTGTCACAATTTACTACACGCCAACTTTCCAAAAAAACTTCCATCGACTACCAAAACCCATTAGAGAAAAAGCGCTTAAGAAAGAACCGATATTTATCATTAATCCCTTTGATCCTCGCTTAAAAACTCATAGATTGACCGGTAAATTAAAACAATATTGGTCATTCTCGATTGATTATCAATGGAAAATTGTCTTTCGTTTGATTAAACCAAATGCCGTCCTTTTTGTTGACGTAGGAACGCATGAGATATATAAAAAATAATGAAATCTTACTTCCTTTTCTTCAGCTCCGGATATAAATACATCCATCCTCCTGTAATTATCATGACAAAAAGCACGATCCCAAATAACGGACTAAGTTGATTATGCAGATAACGTACCAAACCCAGATTAATCAAATTAAAATTTAATGTAGGATATTTCAACATTAGACCGGTAATCCCCATTAATAAACTAAAAACTGTAATAATCAAAACTAAAATCCGGTGGAATTTTTTTGCCAATAAATAATATTTAGTCATCCTATTCCCCATCTCAACTCGCTTTTCATAATAATATGATACTATATAAAGACTGTCTTTACAGGACTGTTTTTATTTTTAAATATTTATTTCTATGAATATTGGTGTTTTTGATTCAGGTCTGGGTGGACTTTCGATTTTAAAAGAACTTATTAAGAAACTCCCGCAATATAATTATATTTATTTAGGTGATAATGCTCGCGTACCCTATGGTGGTCGTTCACCAGAAATGGTTTATGAATTCACAACACATGCATTAGATTTTTTATTTTCTCAAAACTGCCATCTTGTGATTCTTGCCTGCAACACTGCCTCTTCAACTGCGCTACGAAAAATTCAACATAAATTTATTCCTCAAAAATATCCTGATAAAAAAGTTTTAGGCGTGATTAAACCAACCGCTGAAACTGTGGTAGAAAATACAGCAAAAAAAGTGGGAATTATTGCAACATATTCAACTGTAAAATCACAGAGTTTTATAAAAGAAATTAACAAGCTTAATCCGTCAATAAAAATTTGGCAAAACCCCGCTCTACTTCTTGTTCCAATCATTGAAGAAAATGAATTAAAGTGGAAAGGATTAAAGCTAATTTTAAAAAAATACTTACAACCTTTATTGACTCATCAAATCAATACTCTAGTCTTGGGTTGTACTCATTATGGTTTGATTGAAGAAACCATTCAACAAATGATTGGGAAAAAAATAAAGGTTATTTA
>Ga0210030_1003536_pt1 | contig 10254 bp, 7 predicted proteins | sample CryGeymeta201523_FD_183986 | JGI IMG/M metagenome (GOLD analysis project Ga0210030, IMG submission 183986) | Groundwater microbial communities from Crystal Geyser aquifers in Utah, USA - Crystal Geyser metaG 2015-23 (SPAdes) (version 2) | ecosystem: Environmental > Aquatic > Deep subsurface >...
GTATCTGGCTGCATTTTCACCAAAAGAGTCGGCCTGTCTGGAGTATCTTTCGGATAGTTTCTCAAGGGCATTGACCCTGGCCCTCAAGGAAGCAACCTCCGTCACAAGCTGGGCGTGCGTCTTTTCATGCTCCATAACACTCATCTCCCTCTTGGATGGGGCGAAAGACCTTTGTGCCTATGATGATTGGTCAGTCGCCCTACGAAAAATTAGTGTAGCATAAAGGCGAAGAAGGTTTAATGAGGAAATGAGCAGAGAGATGACTCTCTGAATCAGCGAGCAACCCCTTTCTTTCAGGAAACGCCAAAGAACTGTGTGTATGCATGTTTTGCTACCCACTGTAGGCAACGCAGCCACGACTGTGAATAATGACTCACCTGATAGTTACAGGTAGAAAGGCAGGTGCGGCTGCATTGCTCTTTAATCCGGGCCAACCGCTCAGAATCAAATCTGCTGCCTCGACGTATATCTCCCCAGTCCTCCTCGGAGCTATAAAGCTCAAAACATGGTGAAAAGCTGCCGTTGAGTCTGATGACCATGGACATCTGCCCCGCCTTACATTGCCAAGCGGGAGGCTTATTGCGAATGAAGCTCTTCATCGCTTTCAGATGATCAACGGAATTGACCATATTGTAGCCCTCCTGCTCTTTCTCTACGAGCCAGTCGATAAGCTCGTTCACCTCCCGGATTTCGTTATCGGTAATCCATGCCCCGTCCTTTTCATGGCCGAATTCTTCGTAGCGGATGGGGGGAGGCTCGTTGATATGATAATCCGTCGCAATCCCGTAATGATGTGCTATTTCGGTCAATTGCTTCACATCCATGACGTTCCGGCTCGTGATGTTGATATTCAAAAAGGTGATGTAACCGTACTTCTTCTCCTGCTGGACCAGGTATTCAAATTGCCTTTTAATCCTCCCAAAATACTTAGGAATCCCTTCATATCCATCCACAGCGTCCACGGCCAGATTCACGGCGGCAATCCCCGCTTCGCCGATCGCATCGATAAAGGCCTCCTCAAGGAGGATTCCGTTTGTGGGCAAATACACAAAAAAACCTCGGTTTGCGGCGTACCTGGTTAGCTCCACAATAAAGTCCTTTCGCATAAGTGGCTCGCCACCCATGTAGGCCAGAACCCGGCAACCGACAGAACCCAGCCAATCAACTGCCGCCCGCGCAGTCTCCATGGTCATTCCGGGTATCCTCTTTCCACGGCTGTAACAATAATGGCAGTCAAGATTGCAGCTAAGATCGGTATAGAGAAACGACAACACCGGTCTGAACTCCTTGGAAAGGAGTCGAGACTTTATGTAAGGCAGCAGCCAACTCCGATAAGCTTTACTGAAGTTATGAAGATGATAGGAAGGGCTATGGTATGGCACTTTTCCGAATGGGAGCCCTCCTGTTGGAAGTTGGTCCGATTTCGCAAATTGTTGATTGGCCACACAGAACACCTCCTTTCGACGATGCTGTTCTCAGCTTTTGAAAAATCTCAATTAAGGCGAAAGCCACCATCAAAACGATTCCATCTGAGGGCTTTTTCGACAGCCCTCTTCAACTCCCTTAGCCCAAAGGGCTTGAGCAAAAGCGCTTGAAACTCCTCACTATGTTTTTTTAGCCAGGACGCCAAACTCATCATCTCCGCTTGCAAGGATGCAAGGGATATCCGGCCGGATCTTGCGTAACTCCTCCAGAACTCCCCACCTTAGCCACCGGCTTTTCGTTTTGTGTCTGGAGTATATTGTCCCCGAATAGAGGTAGAAAGACCTGAAGTGTAGTGCCTTGGCCGGGTTTGCTTTCAACCCTGACAGCCCCATCGTGGGCCTTCACCAACCCGAGGGCAACAGGAAGGCCAAGTCCTCTTCCGGTAAATTTCGTGGAGAAAAACGGATCAAAGACCTTCTCCATGGTCTCCATATCCATGCCGCAACCCGTATCGGTAACTGAAACACACGCATAGACATATTCTTTCGGCTCCCAGTCGGCCGGATAAACCTGAGATTTGGGGATATCGCTTGTGGTCATCCGACTGATGGCGACGGTGATATTCCCTATCCCTTCTCCTATTGCCTCACCTGCGTTCACCAATATGTTTGTTATAGACCGGCCGATTTGCGCCGCATCACCCAGCACCGCGGGACCCTTCTCCGGTAAATCGGTCGTAAGCCCCACTTTAGGCGGTAGTGAATCGCCTAGGTGGCTCAACACATCACGGCATATCTCGGAGAGGTCAATGGGCTCCCTTTTTCCAATACTCTGGCCCAGATAGGAGAGCAGGAGCTGGCTTATTTCTGCTACCCTTCGTGAAGCGTTCATTGCGCTGGCAATATAACTCCTATGCACGGAATTAAACGGGATTTCATCGAGTGCAAGCTCCAGATTTCCGATTATGACACTCATAAGGTTGTTGCAATGGTGGGCGACGGCCCCGGCCATCCGGCCCATGCTCTCGGCTTTCTGCAATTTCTTGATTTGACGTTCAAGTTCAATGCGTTTGTCCTCTTCTCGCCTGCGTTCAGTGATATCGCGGACAACGCCCAGAATCTCAACCGGACTGCACTGCTCATCAACTATCAATATTGCGTGAACCTCCACCGGCAGGATGTTCCCATCCCTGTGGAGAGCCTCCAGTTGAAGAATTTCCGGTTCTTTCCTCCCGTTTTTAACGGCCGCAAGCATGGTATTGATTTGCTTTGCATAGGAGTCTGGCGTAAGGACATCCTCTGCTTTCAAAGAAAGGCAATCTTCTGGAGAATATCCAAGGATTCTTTCTGCAGAAGGGCTTACATATGTAAAACGATTCTCCTTTATGTTCAATCTGTAGATAATGTCTGCGGAGTGTTCCGCAAGAAATCTGTATTTTTCTTCGCTTTCCCTCAACTTCCTTTCCATCTTTGCCTTGTAAAGGCCCATCTCCAGTGTGATCTTCAGATCTTCTATTCTCAGGGGTTTTTTGAGATATCCGAAGGGTTCGCACGCCTTTGCGCGATCCAGGGTTTCCTCTCCAGAGTAAGCGGTAACAAAAACAATAGGGATATTAAGATGCTCTTTGATCCTTCTTGCCGCCTCGACACCGTCCGTCTCCCCCTTGAGTTTGATATCCATCAGGATCAGATCAGGCTTGTTCTTTTCCGCCTCCTCCAGCACTTCTTCTCCATAACGGACAATAGGGCACGCGTCGTATCCGAGCTTAGTCAACTTGTCTCTGATATCTGCGCTCACCACGACCTCGTCTTCAACAATCATTATCCTGTCTTTCGGCATCTGTATCCCTCCCATCACCGGGAAACCGGCCACCGGATTATCCATTTGGTACCCCCATCCCTCTGAACTCGCCAGGTCCCTTCAAGCTGCTCTTCCGCCAACTCGGTAACGAGCCGCAGACCCAGGGTATGGGCATTGGCCGGATCGAAATCCGACCCCAGTCCTATCCCGTTGTCGCTCACCGATGCCACAATTTCCGTGCTTCCCTCCTTTCTTACCTCAATTCTTATCTCTCCCCCGGCGCCCGAAGGAAAAGCGTATTTCAGTGAATTGGAGATCAATTCATTGATGATCAGGCCGAACGGCATCGCCTGATCTATTCCAAGATAGACCGTCTCTGCATGGATGCTTATTGCCACTCCTCTCCCAGGGGTTTCAAAGGAGCGGGAAAGATACCCTGCCAATTTGTTAAGGTATGACTGCAACTCAATCTCTCTAAGGGTGTCGGACTGGTAAAGGATTTCATGCACAAAGGACATGGCCTGAACGCGGTTTTGGGCCTCCTGAAAGGCATCTATGATCTCCCGACTCTCGGTCTTTGAGGATTGAAGGCTTAGAAGGCTTGATATCACCTGCATGTTGTTTTTGACCCGATGGTGTATCTCCTTTAGAAGAATTTCTTTCTCCTTGAGGGCATCCTGCGCAATCTTTTCCGAACGTTTGATGTCGGTGATATCAACACGAAAACCTACGGTGCTTCCGTCGGGGGTCTTTCGCTCTGAGATCTTTACCCACCGCCCATCGCTCAGCTCCTGTTCGATGCTGCTGCCGGCCAGGCGGTGCAAAGCCATTCGTTCGGAAACCCACTCTTCTTCCTTTCCCGCTGCAGATGCGTATTGTCCCCTCATGGCCCCTTCGCGAAGAGCGGCTTCGTATTTTGCTCCAGGGACAATGAATTCGCTTGAGTCCTTGTATATCTCCAAATACTTTGGATTGCACAGAACCAGACGGTCTTCTTCGTCATAGACGGCGAATCCCTCGTCAATGGCGTCAATGGCGGCCAGGAGTCTTTCCTCGATTCTCTTTCTTGCGGCTTGAGCCTCCAGCCGCTCGGTGATGTCCCTGGCGATCCCAAAAATAGCTTCCTTATTATTCCACGAACCCAGAGAAACCTTTGTTTCAACGGGTATTATCCGACCGTCTGCGGTCATTAGAGGAATGGGACAGAACATGGTCTTCCCTTCCAACATGTCCTTTACTATTTTTGCTGCTTCGTCCCTTCGATCCGGGGGATGAAGGTCAAAGACATTCATTGTAAGGAGCTTCTGCGATGAATAGCCCAGACGCTTTTCAACAACGGGATTGAAGCCCACAATCCGTCCTGCACCATCCAGGACGAAGAGGAAGTCTTCCAAGGTTTCAAACAGCGCCTTAAGATTCCGCTCACTGCGTTTTAACGCCTGGTCCGCTTCGATCCTCGCCAAGGCTCCCGCTGTCTGAGAAGCAATAGTTTCAAGGGCGTATCGGGAGAATTGTGAAATAGACTCCCTGCTCCTGGATGCCGCATTTAAGACTGCGATCACCCTTTCTTCATGTTTGACCGGTATCACGCCGATGGAACGGATGCCGCTTTTCCTTTTGATGTCTAATTCCTTCGCTTCATAAACCAAAATAGAGAGCAATTCCTCATAGGGCAAAAAGACCGGTTCCACGCTTTCAATCAAACGTGCCTGCGCTGAGTTGCTCTCATAATATGAGCTTATTGTCACGAACTCGGGCGAAAGATTCTTATGAACCTTAAGGCTGAGGCTCCCGTCTTCAGGATTGACAAGGTAGATTCCTCCGCAGTCTATACCATCAACCTTCAATGTTGCATCCAAACAAACCGTCAGCGCCTCTTCAAGGCCCGCTATGGACCCCAAGGCAGTGCCCAGGTCTCTTTGGATTCTTAAGGTTGCCTCAGATCTAACGAGTTCTTCGGTCCTAGCGGCCACTTGTCTTCTTAGTTGCAGGTTCCAAAACCATATCAATGCAATCAAAACAAGGAACGCTGCCGCGAGACCCATAATGTGAAAACTGTAAGTTTCCAGAAATGACTTCCCGGTAGTGAGTTGAACACCCAGCCACTTGCGTTCAATGCTATCCAGAGCGCCGTTTTTGCGGGCAAGCGCTACTCCCTTATTTAAGATGGACTGAAGGACAAGGCTTCCCTCTTTGACGGCCATGCAGTTGTACCCTATGTAAAGCGGCTGGCCCACCTTCTTGATGCGATCCGTCAAATGATTTGAATAGACATGATATAAGACGATCTGCTCATCGCCTATGACGGCATCCGCCTGGCCGGCAATCACCCGGTCCGTGGCCTCGGCAAAGTTAACGGTATCCAACACAGAAAATGAGATTCCTTTGGCTCTCAAGAACTCCAGGGCGTAATCCCCCTTCTGCATGGCAATGATTTTACCGTTCAGGTCCGCCATCTCCTTAATATCCGGTCTGTCTGCTGCTACGAAGATGGATGCAGGCACCTCAAACATGGTAGAGGTGAAGTCAAAATGCTTGTCACGGTTTTCGCTATAAAAAAGACTTGTGAGGATATCGGCTTTTCCAGAGAGAACCGCTTGCTGTGCCTCTTTAAATGACTTGTCTGTAAATATGGCCTTGAAACCGAACTCAGTCGCCATCCAGCGAGCCAACTCTATACACATCCCGGTGTGGTCTCCCTGTTTGTCTACAAACTCGAATGGGGGATAGACCGTCTGACTTACAAAGGTGATTTCTCCCTTGTCCTTGAGATATGCTTTTTCTTCTTGGGTGAGCTGTTCACTGGACCATGCATGCGAAGTGAACATAACTAATATCAGGAAGGAGGCCACGATCCTTGTGAGGTGAAGCATTACTGTTTTCATGCGAAACCTCTTCAAAAAACCAGAAAGGATTACTAAGCCGTTCGGATATGTCTCGGGAATCGCCTATCTCAGGCGGTGAAGAATCTCATTAAGCAGCCCATGAGGCGATCAACCACTGATGCATAATAGCACGCTTGGACGGTCGCTTCAAGTTTGAAGTCTCACGGGTCTCTCTCAGGCTGCCTGCCGCCAAGGCAGCGATAAGACATCAAAGCGCTTATCGGTGTGGCTTCTCGCAGTCTCTTTGCCGCGGCACAGGCCACTGGTCAGGCCTAGGGCGCCATTGATTAAGCGGAGGATTTGCGGCAATAGTTTGAATTAGCGCGGTGTGTGTCCGCAGGGCAGGGATGCTTCCGCATCGTCTTTGGCTCTGAAACTATCCCCCCGGCGTGCATTAGAAAAGCCGAGCAGTTAAGGTTGACTTAAGTCAATGACAACACCCTGCGTTGATTGTAATAATGAAACAGTTAGTGACGCACGGGCAACCTTCCCGTATGAAATGTGACGACAAGATGGAACCGATCAATCTAAAAGACAAGGAAGCATTCAAGAAGGAGTGGCGGGGGATGGACAACCTGGTAGATAATAAACCTTACTTGCTGATCAACACGGCTTCCGTGGAACCGGGGAACAGCGTCACAGAGCATCAGGTCGGTTCCACCGTAACCCCTGAGGTGGTTTTCGGGGAGAATATCTTCGGCGTCGGCTGTGGGGAGGTGATCAGTATGGGATCTAAGAATGTGCTGCGAGTTTCGGCGGATCTACTGCATTACCGGCCGCGTCAAATCGCTCAGAGGCCAGTATCATCCGGGTTGGAACTTCCGGACCGTCAGGACGAGAGACAAACTGAGCCTGGGGACAAAGGAGTTGATTTTAGTCGAGTGGACCATGCTCCACTGGTCGGAAAAGGTGTTCTGCTACCCCACCGGAGACGACATACTCTTCAGCAACGAAGACTCCGTTCGGGATTGTCCCTCGAAGTATCCCTTCAACGACCTATGCGACCAGACGGAACTGGTGGCCGAGTACCTCTTGTACCGCGCGTACATTCTTGCCCCTTTCACGAAAGCTACCCAATAGCCTTCGTGATCGCTCGTTGAGGCATCTGGATGAGACAGTCAACTACCCCGTCCTGAAGGGCGGAGCTTGGGGAAACCTGAGCCAGGTTGACCAGGGGGAGCGGGGAATCCGCTACGTTGGCAACAGGTCGTTAAGACCCACTCCGGGATGCTTCCTCAGTCCCGGACACTGGAAGGCTCGGATCATGCTGGCGAAAGGTAAAGCGCCGAAGGTTCAAGTCGCCGCGAAAGCGGGAGCCGGTTGCCGACATCCCCGAGGGGAGCGAAGCCGGAAGGCTTCCGTTACAAGGCCCCTAAGGGCAGAAGTTGGGAGAAAACAATGGCTGTTTTTGTATTGGACAGAAGGAAAAGACCGTTGATGCCGTGCTCTGAGAAGCGGGCAAGATTGCTGCTTGCACGGGGACGGGCAAGGATCCATCGGTTGACGCCGTTCACCATTCGATTGGTCAACCGCACGGTTGAGCAATCCGTGTTGCAGCCTGTACGCATCAAGTTGGACCCTGGAAGCAGGACAACCGGAATTGCGCTGGTAAGAGACGGTGAAACGGGTAGGACAGCGCATGTGCTGTTTCTCGCCGAACTGCACCATCGTGGGCAGGTGATCAGGGATGCGCTCACACAGCGCAGGGCTTTCAGACGCAGGCGACGCACGGCAAACCTGCGGTATCGAGCAAAGCGATTTTATAACCGCACGAGACCTGAAGGCTGGATTGCGCCATCTTTGCGGCATCGTATCGAGACGACTGTTTCTTGGGTGAACCGGCTGCGGCGCTGGACACCGGTTGCAGCGATCAGCCAGGAGCTGGTTCGCTTCGATACCCAAAAGCTTCAGAACCCGGAAATCTCCGGAGTTGAATACCAGAAGGGGACGCTTTTCGGCCTCGAGGTGCGCGAATACCTGTTGGAGAAGTGGAACCGAGCCTGCGCGTATTGTGGTGCTCGGAATGTTCCTCTGGAAATAGAGCATATCCAGCCCAGGAGCCGAGGCGGGTCGGATCGGGTATCGAACCTAACGCTTGCCTGTGACAGGTGCAACAAGCGGAAAGGGAATAAATCCATCGAGGAGTTCCTGGCCCACGATCCGAAGCGCCTGGCTCAGGTCAAGGCGCAGGCCAAATCACCACTCAAGGACGCAGCGGCGGTCAACAGCACACGGTGGACCTTGTGGCGACAGCTTCGGGATATGGACCTGGAAATAGAGGTCGGCACAGGCGGTCGGACGAAGTGGAACCGGACCCGTTTGGGGCTACCTAAAACCCATGCCCTTGATGCGGTTTGTGTGGGGGATGTGAAAGCGGTGCAAGGATGGGCCGTGCCGGTGTTACAAGTTAAAGCTGCTGGCCATGGGAGCTATCAGCGCACACGTCTTGACCGTTTTGGTTTTCCAAGAGGCTGCCTGATACGTCAAAAACGTGTTCAGGGGTTTCAGATCGGAGACCTGGTCAAGGCTGCGATATCAAAGGGTATAAAGGCAGGAATTTATGTTGGCCGTGTTGCTGTGCGGGCTTCGGGAAGTTTCAACGTGCAAACGGCACACGGCGTTGTTGAGGGGATTTCATACCGCTATTGCCGATTGCTCCAACGCGCAGACGGCTATGGCTACTTTGTGCAACTTTGTGGAATAGCCCTTGGAAAGGAAGAATTGCGAGAGGCCGCCTGACGGCGGTGCGCTATCCCTCTCCGACCTAAAGGACGGGGTCTCTCGCGCAAAAATTGATGAAATTTTTGTCCATTAATCGTCGGATCTGGGCGCTGCTCGCGGTCATCATACCGCTGGCTTTGTTGTTAATTTATGTGGCGTTGCGAGCTGGACCACTGGCGCCTGTTCCAGTAACCGTTACCACGGTTGAAAGCCGTTCTATCATACCGGCTCTGTTCGGTACAGGAAGGGTGGAGGTCCGCTATACTTACCTGATCGGCCCCACCGTTGCCGGGCGGGTCAAACGGGTAGAGGTGCAGGTGGGTGACAAGGTTCATGCGGGACAGTTACTCGGTGAAATGGACCCTGTGGACTTCAATGATCGCGTAGCCGCGCAAGAGGCTGCCTTCAAGCGTGCGGAAGCCGTTGTTATTGTTGCTGAAGCCCAGTTGAGTGAAGCGTCGGCGCGTAAGACCTATGCGGAAAACCTTGCCGACCGTTATAAACAACTGCTGCAAGATCACGCCGTAAGCGCTGAGGCTGTTGAAGACAAGCGCCTGGAGCGTCTGGTGACCGAGGCAGGGTTCACCGCCGCGAGGGCCAATTTGGATGCGGCGCGGCAAGGCTTGGAGCGCATTCGCTCCGATCGCGAGGCCCTGATTCAACAGCGCGCCAATCTGCGCTTGATCGCGCCTGTAAGTGGGCTGGTGGCTATACGAAACGCCGACCCCGGCACCACTGTGGTCCCAGGGCAGTCGGTGGTGGAGGTGATAGACCCGGCGAGTCTGTGGATCAATGTGCGCTTTGATCAATTGAGCGTGGCAGGTCTGTCCGCGGGACTGCCGGTTAGTATCGTGCTACGGTCGCTAAACGGGCTTACCTTTGAAGGGAGCGTGGCGCGGTTGGAGCCTTTGGCCGATGCCGTGACCGAGGAGACCTTGGCCAAGGTGACGTTCGATAACTTGCCGAAGAGATTGCCTCCCGTTGGCGAATTGGCCGAGGTCACTGTTGCGATGCCCGCGTTGCCGGCTGCACCGGTTGTGCCGAATGCGAGTGTGCACCGTCTAGACGGCCGTCTTGGCGTATGGCTGATCCAGCGCGATGAACTGCATTTCGTACCCATCAAGGTAGGCGCAACCGATCTCGACGGGTGGGTGCAAATTCTTGAAGGGCTCAAGGTGGGTGAGCGCGTGGTCGTTTACAGCCAGCGCGCACTTTCTTCTCGCAGCCGCGTCAAGGTTGTTGAGTGGCTGGAAGGGGTTTCGCCATGATCAGTCTCGCCGGACGCGACATTATGCACTCCTGGGGAAAATTTGTCTTTACCGGCATAGGGCTGGGACTGTTGATCGGAGTTACGCTTACGATGGCCGGTGTTTATCGCGGCATGGTGGACGACGCCAAAGTGCTGCTCGATAACAGCGGCGCC
>Ga0210030_1003556_pt1 | contig 10209 bp, 8 predicted proteins | sample CryGeymeta201523_FD_183986 | JGI IMG/M metagenome (GOLD analysis project Ga0210030, IMG submission 183986) | Groundwater microbial communities from Crystal Geyser aquifers in Utah, USA - Crystal Geyser metaG 2015-23 (SPAdes) (version 2) | ecosystem: Environmental > Aquatic > Deep subsurface >...
AGCCCCACCCTCGGCGCCCAGCCCCGGCCCTGACCCCGGCCCTGTAGCCAAGGTCTTGGTGCCTGACCCCGGCCTCCGGGGGCGCGGTCGCCCCCGCCCCCGGCCCGCGGCAACCCCCGGCGCCCGGCCCCACCCCCGGCGCCCAGCCCCACCCTCGGCGCCCAGCCCCGGCCTTGGGAGGTCGCCGGCGGCGCGCGCCCCTTCCCGCGGCCCCGGTAAGGTGCGGCGCCCTGACCTCGCCCCCCGGCTGGGCGCCGCCTTCCGCCCTGCGCTGCGCCATCGCCAGTCCGCGCGCCGGGGGAAGGATCCCGCCTGCCCGGTAGGAACCCCCTCCCGCCGCCGAAGCGGGTGGTTGCGGGGCTGACCGCCGGCGAAGCGTCTCCTCCGGTCCGCGCGCCTGGCCGCGCTGACCCGCACGGGGAGGCGGCCGGTGGCTGCAGATCCGCGCGCAAGAGCTCGCCTTTCCCACGTACCCGCAAGCGGTGTCGAGTTCTGGCGCGTGCGGGCAAACCGGCGGCTGTGGATTGCACGGGGCGCTCGTCCCTCTTCTTGTCCCACCCTCTCGCCGTGGCCGGAGGTTTGGGGCAGGGGCGCCCGCCCGGCGCGCTCAGCGGAAGTCACGGCTCGCGGCGGTCACCACCGGTTGCGCCAGCTGCGGCTGCCAGAGCCGTTCGGCGAGCAGGTGGACCACCTCGCCCCGGCGCTCGATGCGGCCGCCCACCGCCACCAGCGGGGCGGTGCGGATCACCTCCGCATAGCGCGCGAAGATCCGCCGCCACACCACCACGTTCACCAGGCCGGTCTCGTCCTCCAGGGTCATGAAGCAGGTGCCCGCCGCATTGGTCGGCCGCTGGCGGCAGAGGACCGCGCCGGCGTAGCGCAGGCGTGCGCCGTGAGCCGCCTTGGCCACCTCGCAAGCCTCCACGATCCCGGCCGCCCGGAGCTCTTGCCGCAGGGGGCCGAGGGGATGGCCGTGGGTGGAACAGCCCGTGGTGCGGTAGTCCCAGGCGATCTCGGCGCCAAGATCGAGGGGGGCGAAGGGGGGCGCGGCCGGTTCGGCAAGGCACAAGGGGGGGGCGGCGGTGGCCACCTGCCACAGGGCGGCGCGCCGGCCGACCCCGAAGGGGGCGAGGCCGCCCGCCTCGGCGAGCCGCTCCAAGGTGGCGCGCGCCAGGCCGGCAGCGCGCACGAACCCGTCGAGGTGGGTGGCCCCTCCGACGGCGACGATCCGTTCCCCCTCGGCGCGTGACAGGCCGGCAATCGTGTGCAGCCCCAGGCGTACGGCAAACGGTAGGGGGTCTGCGCCGTGGTCCCGCCACCCGCCGCCCGCCGCCTCCGCCGCGGGGGGGGGCGGGTCCGCCTTGGGAGTGCCACCGGATCCACACCCTTGGGGCCGGGGCCCAACCCCACCGCGACCACGAAGTTCGCACCCCACCCCCGCCACCCCCCACCGCCCATGGCCCGCGCCGCACCCTTCGGGTGGAGAGGCCCCGCGCGCCTTGCGATCGCCCCCGATGGCGGTCGCTTGGCCGCCCCCCCCGCCGCCGGGGAGGCAGGTACCCAAGCGGGGTTCAAGGCTGGACTCCCAGCGGCTCGCCCCCACCGCCACCGGTCGCACCTCCACGCCGTGGCGCTGGGCGTCGGCGACGATCGTCGAGATGGGATAGAACCCCATGGGCTGGGCGTTGAGCAGGGCGCAGGTGAACTCCACCGGGAAGTGGCGTTTGAGGTAGCAGGTGGCGTAGGCGATCAAGGCGAAGCTCGCCGCGTGGCTCTCCGGGAAGCCGTACTCGCCGAAGCCACGGATCTGCTCGAAGACCGCCGCGGCAAACTCCCGCGCGATTCCCTTGGCCACCATCCGCGCGATCAGCCGCTCGCGGTGGTCGTCGAGGGCGCCCGTGCGCGCCCACGCCCCCATGGCGCGGCGCAGTTGGTCCGCCTCGCCCGGCGTGTAGTCGGCGGCAACCACCGCCAACCGCATCACCTGCTCCTGAAACAGCGGGATGCCGAGGGTGCGACCGAGGACCGGCGCCAGCGAGGGGTGGGGGAAGGTGACCGGCTCCCCACCCGAGCGCCGGCGCAGGTAGGGGTGGACCATGCCGCCGCTGATCGGCCCGGGGCGCACCAGGGCGATCTCGATCACCAGGTCGTAAAAGCAGCGCGGCGCCAGGCGCGGGAGCATCGCCATCTGCGCCCGGCTCTCGATCTGAAAGACCCCCACCGTGTCTCCCGCACTCGCCATCGCGAAGGTCGCCGCGTCCGCCGGCGGGATCGTTGCCATCTCCAGCTCGATCCCGCGCTCCTCGCGCAGGAGGCGGAAGCAGAGGTCGAGGTGGGTAAGCGCCCCGAGGGCGAGGAGGTCCACCTTGAACAGGGCGAGGGCCTCCACGTCGTACTTGTCCCACTGGACCACCGTGCGGCCCGCCATGGCCGCCGGCTCGATGGGGACCAGCTCGCTCACCGGCGTCGCCCCGAGGAGGAAGCCGCCGGGGTGGATCGACAGGTGACGCGGCGCGCCGAGGAGCTGGTTTGCCAGGCGCAAGAGGTGGCCGACCGCCGGGGCCTCCGGGTCGAGGCCGGCCGCGGCCACGGCCGCACGCCCCACCTCCCCGTGGTGGGCGAGGTGGCGCGCGAGGCGGTCGAGGGCGGTGGCGGGCAGGCCGAGGGTGCCGCCCACGTCGCGCACCGCCGAGCGCGGCCGGTAGCGCACCACGTTCGCCACCATCGCCGCCCGCTCCCGGCCGAAGCGGGCGTAGAGGTGCTGGATCACCTCCTCGCGCCGGTGGTGCTGAATGTCGAGGTCGATGTCCGGCGGTTCGGCCCGCTCGCGGGAGAGGAAGCGCTCAAACAGCAGCTCCATGCGCACCGGGTCGATGGCGGTGATCCCGAGGCAGTAGCAGACCGCCGAGTTCGCTGCCGAGCCGCGCCCCTGGCAGAGGATCGACTGGTCGTGGCAGAAGTCGACGAGCTCCTTCATGGTGAGGAAGTAGCCGCCGTAGCCGAGCTCGCCAATCAGGCGGAGCTCGTGGGCAAGCTGGCGGCGCACCGGCGGTGGCACCAGGCCGCCGTACCGGCGGCGGGCCCCGGCGAGGGTCAGGGCGCGCAGGCGCGCCATCCCCCCCGCCTCCACCGGGTAGCGGTAGTCGATCTCGGCCAGGGAGAAGGAACAGCGCTGAGCCACCTCCACGGTACGCGCCACCGCCGCCGGGTCGTCGGCGAAGAGGGCGGCGAAGGTGGCTGGGTCGCGCAGGTGGTGCTCGCCGTTGGGGCGCAGGCGGCGGCCGGCGGTGGCGAGGGAGACGTGGTGGCGGATGCAGGTGACCACATCTTGCAGCGCCTGCCCGCTCCGGATCGGATAGAGGACCTCGGTGGCCACCACCACCGGCAGGCCGAAGCGGTTCGCCCGTTGCCGGATCCGCGCCTCGGCCGCCCGCTCCCGCGGCTCCAGGTGGCGCGCCACCAGGGCGTAGAGGCGATCGCCAAAGGCGTCGCGCAACTCGCCCGCCACGCCGTCCACCGGTGCGGCCCCGGCCAGCAGACTCGGGCTCCCGCCCCACAGCCCCAGCAGCCCGCCGGCGTGCGCCGCCACCTCGGTCCACGACACGCAGGGAGCCGCCCCGCGCCCCTGCGCACCGCTCCGCCTGGCCCCCTCCGCGGGGGCGGGCAAAGGGGGCTTGCCCCCCCGCCGCTCGACCTGCGCCACCGCCGGCGGCCGGTGGCGGTGGCTGGCGGTCAGCAGCCGGCAGAGGTTGGCGTAGCCGCTGCGGTCCTGGGCGAGGAGGACCACGCAGCTCCCATCCTCCACCGTCACCTGCGCGCCCACGACCAGGTAGATCCCGAGCGCCCGGGCGCGGCCGTGGGCGCGGACGATCCCATACACCCCGTCGCGGTCGGTGAGCGCCACCGCCGGGAGCCGGAGGGCGGCGGCCCGCTCCACCACCTCCTCCGGATGGCCCGCCCCCTCCAGAAATGAGTAGTTCGACTTACACCAGAGGGGCACGTAGCTGCTGCCTTGGTTGGGTCGATCCATCGTTGCCATTGCCACGCCTCGGCGGGAGGGTAACAGACATGCGTCTGTTTTTCCCCGCGACCGTGGCGGGCGGGGGACGTCCGAGGGAGCGGGCAATCACCGCGGCCACCAGCCACGCCACACTCACCCCCAACACCGGCGCCACGCCCCAGGGAGGCGAGCCACGGATGGGGCCGGCCGTGGGGCTCAGCCACCTGCGCAGCGTCTGCGGGCCGACCCGTGGCGTGTGTCACCTCGATGGGTCCGGTTACCGAGGGCAACACGGAGGCGCCGTGGCAAGAGGCCGGTCGCCACTCGCTCCTCGGTTGCCGGGAGGAAGGTCGCTCCCCGCCTCCCCCAGAATGGCAGGAGGGGTGATCAAAACGGCCAGCCATCGGCACAGCGTGGTAGTTTGAATCGCACCCGGTCCGGTGGTTTTCCACTCGCGGCCAGGGGGATCCACCCATCGGTGGGTGGAAAGGGTGGGAGGGAGGATGACCACCGTGACGCGCTCCGCTGTGGCTCGCTCCAGCACCTCTCTCCTCTGGGCCCTCGCCCTCCTCTTGACCGCCTGCGGCGGCGGGGGGGGAGGCAGCAACGCCGGGGGTGACCCCACCCCCACCACGGTGGTGGTCACCGGCAGCCTCGCCGCCCTCAGCAGCAGCGCCGTCACGGCCCAAGCACTGGCCAGCGACGTGGTGGTGGTGGCGACGGCGAGCGCGGTCGATGCCGGGGCGCAAGAAGCCGCCGCGGTACGCGCCGCAGCCCAGGCGCCGGGCTTACCGGTAACCGACACCCATCGCCAGGCGGTGCAGCAACTCTTCGACGCGGCCCGGGCGGTGGGGCAACAGTGAGGGAGGTGGCGGGGCGCACGGGGCCGCGTTGTGCCGGCCACCCCGTGTGCCCCCCGAGGGATCCGGCGCCGGCGCGCGGGGAGATCGGTGGCCCAGGGGCTCCGCGGAGGCGCGGCGCGCCTGCATCGACGGGGTCAAGAGCCACGGGGAGCAGGCGGTTCGCCGTGCCGGGCGTAACGCCTCTCGGGAGTGACCGGCGCGGCTTCGCCCAGGGACCTCCGCGGGAGGGAGCCGTGGGGGAGCCGCGGATGGGCGCCGGGCGGTGGGGGTTGGCCGGATCGGCGCCGGTCGCGCCCGAGGCTCTTGAGGGTGCCACCCGACTCGCGATGGGCCGAGGGCGATCTCGCACCGATCACGGCGGCGTTCGATCGCGCGGTGTAACCCCACTCGCGATGGGCCGAGGGCGGGGCCCGATGGAAGTCGGTGGGCAACGGGTCGAGCCCCTGCCGCGGGGGGCGCATGGCTGGCCAGTGATCACCCCGGCCCACAACCCTCCACCACCGCCGCACCGCCTCGCAGAGAGGGTGCGCCCGCCGCACCCGCGGTGGTTCAACCGCTTGCAGGCCGGCGCCGAGGGGGGTGGGTCGCCGCCCATGACGCCACCCTTGCGGCCTCCACGATGCGGGTCGATCCGGACTCGTGCCCGCTGGCTGCCACCACGCTCGCCAAAGTCCGACCACCTCCGAGGTGCGGCGCCTCCCTTCGTGGGGGTATCGCGGGCAACGAGAGGGTTGGCGGATGGACCAGAACAGGTCGCCTCTCCCCGGCAAGGCGCACCGCGCCGAGGGGGGGTCTCGTCGCAAGGTTCGGATGGACCACCCCGGGCCGCCCTCTCATCCCACCTCCCCCTGCTGGTACCAGCGGCCGGTGGCCCGTTCTTGGTAGAGCCAGAGGAGGGCGTGGTCGGGGGTGGTGGCGAACCAGTAGTCGCGGATCGCCGCGGCCGCCCACCAGCCGGTGGCGAGGCGGAAGGGGCCGGCGAGCAGGCGGTGGCGGGGGGGCGGGGCGATGGCCACCGGCTGGCGGGCGATGCGGCGCACGAGCCGCGGCGCTTGCGCCGCCGGCGGCTGGGGGGCGGGGAGGTCCACCCTCGGCTCGAGGGTGAAACGTGCCTCTGGGAGGTGGGCGTCGTGGACCACGAAGCGGCCGACCACCCCGTCGCCGAGCTCGGCGACGATGCGCGCCAGGGCGGCCGCGGCGGCGGCGCGGTCGTGGTGGGGTTGGGGGGGGAGCAGGCAGGTCTGGGGCGGGGCAAGGGCCACGCCCTCCAGCCGTACGCCGAGTTCCACCACCCCGGCAACCACCGGCTGGCCGGCGAGGCGCAGGCGCACCAGCTCCAGCAGGGGGGCGGGGTCGTGGGTGGGGGTGGCAGGGCGCAACCGATGGCGCACCGCGCCGCCGCCGTCGAGGTGGAGGCGGAGGTGGAGGGCAGAGGCGGCCTCGCCGCGGCGGGCGAGGCGGGCGAGCAGCGGCGGGAGGAGGCGGGCCACCTCGGCGAGCAGGGGGCGGCGGTCCGCCAGCGGTTCGTCGAAGGCAGTGGCGGCGGTGGCCGGGAGCTCCTCGGGGGTGGGTTGGAGGGGAGGGTCGAGGGCGCCGCTGGCGAGGTGGTGGAGGCGAGAGAGCGCGGCGCCGAACCGCGCGGCCACCCCGGCCGCCTCCAGGCAGGTGAGGTGGGCGACGGTGGTGACCCCGAGCTTGGCGAGGCGGCGCACCGCCGCGGACGGCAGGGCGAGGCGGGCGAGGGGGAGGCGGGCGATCGCCCCCTGTTCGGCCGCGGGGGTGGCGAGGAGGGTGAGGCCGGGGCGGCTGCGGGCAACCGCCAAGGTGCCGAAGCGGGTGAAGCCGATCGCCACCGTGGCCTCCAGGCCGGCGCGGGTGAGGGTGGCAACGATCGCCTCCCCCCAGGCGGCGAGGGAGGGGTAGAGCGGGGTGAGGCCGCGGCCGCCGAGCCAGAAGGTGTCGCCCCCGTCGCCAACCTCCACCTCGGGGGTGTGGCGGCGAAGCAACCGGGTCAGGGCGGCCACCGCCCGCGCCACCTCCACCTCGCCCACCACCCCGGCGCGGAGGGAGGCGGTGCGACCGGCGACCTCGCCGTACCGCTGCCCCGCTGCCACCCCCAGGCGACGGGCGGCGCGGTTCACCCACAGGATGCGGCCGTGGGGGGTGAGCTCCGCCACCACCGCCACCGGCGCCGCGCGCCACCCGGGGTGGTGGCGGCAGAGGAGCTGGAGGGGGAGGGGGTGGAGATCAACACAGGCCAGCCGGTCCACCGTAGGGCTCCACGTGGCGCCACCCCGGCCCGCGCCGCCGGTCGCGGAGGGCGGTGAGGTGGCAAAGGAAGGGGCCGGCCTCGGCGTCGGCGTCGGGCGAACGGATGGGATCGGCGCCCAGGGCAGCGGGCGCGCGCCCGGAGGTCGAGCCCTCCGCGGAAGAGGGTCGGGCCAGGCGTGGGGCGGACGGGGTCGAGCGGGCGGGGCGGCCAGGGCGTGTACCCGCACACGGCTGCCGGGGGTGAGAGGCGCCGGCCGCCACGGAAGCCGAGTCCACGCCCAGCCGCGCGCCGGGGGGTTCACCGCCGAGGGCCACGGCGGCCGCAGGGGAAGAGGGGGCTCGGTCGCCTCGACCCTCCGCCCCCTTGCACGGCGGGGCGGTCGCCAACCCAAGCCGCCTGGGCTGCGCCCCTCCCGTCCCTGCGGCGCGGCCCTCCGCGGCAATCTCGAACAAACCTTTTTCCGACCCCTTCCCCAACCGGACCGCCCGCACCGCAACCGCCTGACCCCCATCTCCACCCCCCGCAGGGCGCCAGACTCCGAGGCCACGAAGAACGGGGGCCGATGCGGATCCGGGTTCACGCCCCGCGCCGCTGCCTGGTCGCCGCCCGGGCCAAGGTCCGACCACCGCCTCGGCCAGGTTCGGCTGCCGTTCTTCCGCGCCCCGCTCGCCGCCGTCCGGCCAACGCCGCGCGCCGCGCGGATCGGGAGGGGGACGCAACCCGCCGCCCGCCGGCAGCAGGCTGGGGGGGCTCTCCCCCCGTGGTGGGCGGGGGGTGCGCCCGCCTGCCGCGCACCGGGAGGGTTCCACTCCCGGTGCGTGGTGGGGTCGATCGGGCGGGGGTCCGACCCCTGCCGCGGCCGCGGTGCGGCGGGTGTGGAGGCGCAGGGAGACGAGGGGGGAGAGGGAGGGGTCACCCTCCCCCTTGGTGGTGAGGCAGAGGAGGGCGGTGGCGTGGCCACGGGCGAGGTGGGCAAGGAGGGTGGCCGCCGCCGCCTCCAGCTCCACCCTCCCGAGGTCGAGGACCACCAGGGCAAAGCAGCCGGCGCGCAGGAGGTGGAGGGCGGCGCGCGCCGCGGTCGCACCGCCCGCGCCGCACCTCCCCCTGGCGCTCCTCTGGCCAGGGTGGGGGGGCAACTTCTCAGGGAGCTGGACTACCGCCAGGGCGGCGAGGTCGACCCCAGCGGCGGCCGCGTCCGGGGGGAAGAAGGGGTCGGTCACCGTGACCCAGGCGGCGTTCCCCCCCTGGCGGTGGGCCGCCGCCACCAGCCCCACGGCGAGGCTGAGGGCGGCCGAGTCGCCCTCGCCGGAGAGCTCCACCAGGCGACCGGCGAGGTCGGTGAGCTCCCACCCGCAGGGGGCCTCGGCCACCGCGACCCGGCCGTAGGCGACCTGGCCGCGGAGGGTGGGGAGGCTCTCGAGGCTAAGCCGCATGGCGCACCGCCAATCTGCCGCGCGGGCGCCACGGCGCGCAGCGGTGGGCCGTCGCTGTACCCGCGGTGGGAGCCGGGTGCCGCCGGTGGCCCGCGCCACCACGGGTGGCCCCCCCGGTCGGGGCCTCGCCGAGGGGAGGGCTCCTCCTCCCGGCCGCTGAGCCGCTCGAGCCCATCGCCACCCTGTCGCGACCCTCCCGTGACCACTCTGGCCTAGGGGGCTGGCAGACTGCGTCCCGATCGACGGCACGGCAGCGGACCCATGCCGGATCGTGGGCCCGGATCGGGGTCCGATCTTCGTGACCGAGCCCCACGATGCGCCGTGCACGGTTCGCACTCTGGACTCGCGCCCGCTTGCTTGCGTCACGATCGACGAAGTTCGACAGGCTCTTCGATCCGCTCATCCCTCGTCCTCCCCGAGGGGTACCGGCTCCAGGTGGCGGTGGATCTCCACCACCTTGCCGAGGATCTCCACCGCCCCGGGTTCCGCCACGATCGGGGCGAACGCGGGATTCTCCGGGTGGAGCTCGACCCGGCCGGCCACGAGGCGCAGCCGCTTCACCGTTGCCTCGTCCCCCACCCGAGCGACGACGATCTCCCCCGCCTCGGCGGTGGCCTGGCGGCGCACCACCACCACGTCGCCATCAAGGATCGCCGCCCCCACCATGGACTCCCCGCGCACCCGCAGGGCGAAGAGCTCCGCGCCCGGAGGCGACCGCACCACCACGTAGCCCGCCGCCTCCTCCACCGCCAGGGAGAGCTCCCCCGCCGCCACCCGCCCGATCAGCCCCACCCACACCAACCCCCCCGCGGTCGCCGGGAGACGGTAGCCGCGCGCCTTGCCGCCTCCCTCCTTGGTCAGGTGGCCCGCCGCCACCAGCGCCTCCAGGTGGCTGCGGGCCGACTGCACGGCGCGGAAGCCGAAGGCCTCCTGGACCTCGCGCACGGTGGGCGGATCCCCGGCGAGGATCCGCTCGCGGACGAACCGCAGGATTGCCGCACGGCGAGGGGTGGGAGGGGCCATCGCGCTTCTCCGGTGGGGAATGGGGAGAGAGACTAGAGCAGACATGCGTCTGTTTGCCAGGGGAGGGACCAGGCGAAGAGGCGGCCGCGAAAGGCCACCAGCAGCGCGGCGCGGCCGCCCTGGCGGGCGACCCCGTGGCGGCCGGTGAGCGCCACGGTGGCGGCGAAGGGGTGGCCCGGTCGGGCACACCGCTTCGCGGTCCGTGGCGCGGCACCCCGCGGGGGTGCCGCCCTCCGGCCGCTGGGCCGGCCCGGGGGGTCGAGGGGTTGCACGCAAGCCCCGGTGGGGCCCGCGGTCGCCCGGCGCGCCGTGGTGAGAGCCGTGGCCTGGCCGAGGAGCGCATCGCCGGTCTCTGCCTTGACCGCGGCCGGGTGCGGCGCACCCGCAACCCCCGTCCCGTGCCGCACGCGGCGGGGCGCGCGTGGGGCGCGGGCCGACTCAGCCGGTCGAACCTTGGCGATCGTGTGCCGAGGAGAGGCGGGCGCTGAGTCCGGTCGCCCGGCGCGCCGTGGTGAGAGCCGTGGCCTGGCCGAGGAGCGCATCGCCGGTCTCTGCCTTGACCGCGGCCGGGTGCGGCGCACCCGCAACCCCCGTCCCGTGCCGCACGCGGCGGGGCGC
>Ga0210030_1003574_pt1 | contig 10178 bp, 10 predicted proteins | sample CryGeymeta201523_FD_183986 | JGI IMG/M metagenome (GOLD analysis project Ga0210030, IMG submission 183986) | Groundwater microbial communities from Crystal Geyser aquifers in Utah, USA - Crystal Geyser metaG 2015-23 (SPAdes) (version 2) | ecosystem: Environmental > Aquatic > Deep subsurface >...
ACGAAAAAAGGGAGTTTGTCAATTGGTATTCGGCCAAGCCTTTCGAGATAGTTCAGATTGATATAAAAGAAATTAGGGATTTAAAGGCTTTAAGCAAGGCCCAGATAGTCCATTTAGATAAATTTGACATCCCCAATTACCAGTGGGGAGCAATGGATGTGAATTCAAGATTCAAACTCATTGCATATTCAAAGGAAAAAACCTGGACCAATGGGCTTTGCTTTTACCTTTGGGTCATTTCCTGGATACGAAGCCATGGAATAACAAGTGAGATTGTCTTTACTGTTGATAGGGGTGAAGAATTTGGAGGCAAATCCTGGATGAAGGTTCGGGAATTAAGAAAACTCATCTTGGCTTTTGGCTGCAGGCTCATCCAGAATAGAAAAGGCCATCCCGAGGATAATTCACACCTGGAAAGAAGCCACCGAACTGATGATGAAGAATTCTACATCCAAAGAGTATTCAAGATAAAGTCGGAAGGAGATCTTCTTAAAGAAGCCCTAAATTACATTTACTACTACGACTGTGTCAGGGAACATTCATCCTTAAACAATATGACTCCGTTTGACTACCTTAAAAGACAGTTGCCTGACTTAGATGATACAATAAAGCTTGTGCTGCCGATAATACTGGATAATATCTCAACTAAAATAGGTCCTTGGGGTGGATACAATGTCTTGGCTCAGAACCATTTTTAGCCAATTTTGAAGCTAAGGGGTAGAAATTAAATTGAGAGCGAAAGAGGAAAAATAATTCCAAAAATTCTTGCCGCCAAATTAAAAACTAGAGAAGAAAGAGAAAAAAAACGGTTAGGGAAAAGAAAAAGAAAAAGAACCAGATAAATCCCGATGTTTTCCAAAGAGGCCAGCGCTCGGCCGGTTTTTTCCGGAAGCAACGCGACTGCTACCCGGCCGCCGTCAAGAGGCGGAACAGGAATTAAATTAAAAAAAGCCAGGACTAAGTTCAAAAGACAAGCATTGGCTAAAACCTGAAGTAAACTAAAAGGTAAAATCGTAAAGAAAATTCTCCCCAAAAGAGCAAAAACTAAAGCCAAAATAAGATTGGTGGCCGGCCCGGCCAGACCGACCAAACCCATATCTTTTTTGGGATTTCTAAAATTATAAGAATCGATAGGAACCGGTTTTGCCGCGCCGATAACTACCGGAAAATGAGTAAAGATCATCATTGCCGGCAGAAGAATACTCATTATCGGATCAATGTGAGGAATAGGATTAAGGGTTAATCGGCCGGAAAGTCTGGCTGTCGGGTCACCCAAACGCTCGGCTACCCAACCATGAGCGATCTCATGCAGGATAACCGAATAGATAAAAATGATAAAACCAATAATACCGACTAGCATAAACGGGTTGTCAACAGCCTGTGAGTTATGTTATCATAATATATTAAATTTTAAAAAAAATAAAATCTATGTCACGAGTTTGCCAACTTTGTCATAAAAGAAAACAATACGGCCGCCAATCCAGACATAAAAAAGGGGTGGCCGGTAAGCAGTGGTCCAAAAGGGCTCAAAGCACCTTGCGGATTTATGACGTTAATTTGCAACACGCGACTATTAATGGTCAAAAAATGTTACTCTGCGCCAAGTGCCTTAAACTTTTGCGGGGAAAGAAAACTCAGGATATCCTTCCAAAAACTGCTGCCAAGTAACGGGATTTTTGCCTTCAAGTTGAACTTCATCCAAAATTAATTTTTCTTTTTCCAAATGAGCTTTTAATATTTTTAATCTTTTCGCTTGCCCTTCCGAAGTCCCGTCTTCGGCGGGACGAAGGAGGGTCCAAGCACCCGGCTCAGGATAAGCAGCGCGAATCAGCCGGTCAATTTCTATTGCCGGCTTTTGCCAATTGATTTTAGTATTTTCTATTTCCAACTTTCCGGCATAGGACGGTTCACCAATTTGCTGAAAGGGTTGAAGATTACCTGAGAGAAAATCAGCAATTATTTTTGGTGTTTCTGCTATTGCTTTTTCTAGTAATTTTTCGGTTAAACTTTGGCTGGTTTCTTTAAGATTAAGAGGAAGTGAGGTTTGGGTAAGTATTTTACCCTCATCAATTTTTTCGTCAATTAACATGTAGGTAATCCAAGCGGTCGTATCTCCATTTAAAATGGTTGCTTGAACCGGTGCCGGACCCCGGTATTGAGGTAATTTGGAAAAGTGAATATTGACAATTCCCAAGGAGAATAAATCAATAACTTCTTTGGGGAGAATCCGGTTATAGTCAAAAATAAGACCTAAATTATTACTATTTTTTTTAAAATCATTGGGAACAAAGGATAAAGCGGTATGAAAGGGAATTTTATGGGTTTTGGCAAAGGCAACCACCGGATTTTCCGTTATTATCTGCTTTCGGCCGATTGGTTTAGGCGGAGCGGAAATAACCATCCCGATTTTAAAGCTGTCTTTGGTCATTGCCTCCAGGAATTTTAAGGAATTTTTACTGGTGCCGAAAAAAATTATCATATTTGTACCTCTCTTAAATATTCCTTGTCTTCTTCGTCTTTAACCATTTCATAAATTTTGGCTTTTTGCTCTAATGCCCGGTCAATGAACAAGATACCCTTAAGGTGATCATATTCATGTTGGACTTCAATGGCCATCATCCCGGAAAATTTTCTGACCTGCTCTTTACCACCCTCAGTTTGATATTTAATTTTTACTTCTTTTGATCGTTTGATTATGGCCCACCTTCCGGGAACCGAAAGACAGCCTTCAAATTTACTTTTTTTAGAGTCAGTCATTCTTTGGGAAAACCAAATTATTTCCGGATTGATAAAAGTTAAAAGCTTTTTACTATTGGGTGAGTAAGCTAAAAAAACCTGCTTGAGTACGCCGATTTGAACGGCGGCCAAACCCACCCCAATCATTTTTTCCTCAGAGTCCAGCAAGGTTTGTTTAAGCTCTTTAATTAACTCTAAAGTCTTTTTATCAACTAAAACTGGTTTGGAAATCTCTCTTAATTTATGGTTAGGAACGGTAATAATCTTTGCCATGGGGTTATTATAACCGCTTTGCTTAGATTCCGCACCTCAATATAAAAAATATAGGCAAGGCGGTTTCAAGGTTCCCTGAAAAATTTACAGCGAAGGGAAGCTTATACCAGATTTCTTGACTTTAAAGGTAATTAAGCATATCATTTGGCCAGCCTATAGCAATTAATTTAGTTACTTTTTTTGTCTTTAGATGAAGCTGAAAATCAGCTTTTAGTAAAGGCTAAAGACAGGTTCTTTGACTTGACAGCCGGTAGAGTTTCTTAATTGGCAAAGGGGGCGAAATGTACAGCGAGGAGGGTCATTGGTATCGTAATGTTATTGCTCTTGTTATCTTGGCTGCTTTGGTTATAACTTTGTCTTTGGGGTTTATCTCAAACAAGTCCTATCCTAAGTCGTGGGAGGAACGAATTTTTTGGGTACAGATTTCTTCTCGATAAGGAAAAAGCCGTGTAACGAGCAAAATGACGTTTTGCCGCACGGCTTCCCATTCTTTTTTTCCATCTCTGCCGGCTGTTTTTTCTAAGATTACTTCTTTAGTTTTTCAATTCTTGCCATTATCTCCGGATCATTTGGTTTTCCTTGGAGGATTATTTTTAATTGTTCAATGGCCTTATCGTTTTGACCTAAATCCTCATAAAAAAGAGCCAGCGCGTTTCTGGCTTCTTCGTAATTAGGTTTTAATTCAATTGCTTTTTCAATAGTGGAAAAAGCTTGCTCAGTTTTGCCAACTTTTCCGTATAAAAGTCCAAGATTGTAAACGAGTTTCGGATCGGTAGGCGAGAGTTTAATCGCTTCTTGAGTTGCCTCAATTGCCTTAATGGCATAATTATGGTCAAAAGTGGAAAGAGTATAGAAAACTTTTATTCTGGTTTTCCAGAGATTAATATTTTTTGGGCTTTCTTTAATTGCTCGATCGGAAAAAGCAACGGCGCCTTTAGTCAATTCAGCGGCGGCAGTAGCATTTTTTTGCAAAGAGGAAACTAAAGCTAAAGTAGCCGTGTTGGAGGAAAGTTCGCTTAAGAAAACCGGTTCTTGGGGAGAAAGATTAACTGCTTTGCTGGTTTCCTGGTAAGCTAAAGAATATTCATTTTGTTTAGTTAATTTTAAGCCTTGAGAATAGAAAAAATCTGCCCGCCAAAGATTAACAACAGAAAGTAACAGGTAAAAAGTAACCAGTAACAAGAAGATTAGGGGGACAGTTGGGTTTTTGAGGGGTTTGGAAGGAGCAGGGAATGACTGAGAATTATTAAGAACGAAAATTAGAGCGGGGATGAGATAAAACCAAAGTGAAACTATAACTACCGAAAAACCGAAAAAGTTGGAAACCAGGATAGAAAGCCAACCGGAAAATAAAGCAAAAGGCAAAAGGCAAAAGTCAAAATTATCTGAAGGAACCATATTTTTATTTACTTTTGAATTTTGAATTTCATTTTTAACTTTTAACTTTTGATTTTTAAATTGAATGACATTTTTAGTAATGAAGAAGCCAATAAAAAATAAATAAGTTCCTAGACCAACAGTGCCTGTGGTGGCTAAATAGTTCAAATATTCGTTATGGGCTTTGTTGTATAAAAAATCCCACTCGGAAACCAGGTTATGCTCCACGGGTCGGAAATTGTAATAAGAATAAGCAAAAGTTTCCACGCCCGAACCGAAAAACGGGTAATGCCTAAAAACATTAATGGCTCCCTTCCAGACAATCTGCCGAATTTTTCCGGACTCGGTGCCGCCTACTTCCAGCTGGGTCCCCTGGCCGGAAGGATGCTGGGGCTCTCGGGTGTTGAGGGCCTTGGGAGCAAGAAAGGATTGGTAGTAAATAAATTTGTTAATTTGGGAAAAAGGCGAGCCAAAAATTATAACCAGAATTAAGAATAATGAATTAAGAATTATGAATAGGGTGATATAACTTTTAATTCGCTGGCGATTGGTAAAAAAAGTCAGTAGCCAATAGATTATTAAGGCAATAACTAGTCCCAAGAAGCCGGAGCGCGAGCCGGTAAATAATAAACAGGCGAAGTAACCAGTAGTTAGTAGTAAGTAGTAAGCGCGGGAGATTTTTGTTTTGGCAGTAATAAAAAAATAAATGGCGATAGGAATCAAAATTGCCAAATAAGCGGCCAGCCAATTGGGCTGGCCTAAGGTGGCAAAAACCCGGGTCTGGACATCCTGAACCCAACAACCAGTGTCAAATTTTCCGCTGAAGATTAAACAGGAAAAAGAATGGCCAAAGTGTTCTAAGATGCCATAGATTGATATTATTAAGCCGGAGGCAAAAACAGACTTGATGAGGCGATAAACATCACCTTTTTCCAAATTGCTGACAAAGGCAAAATAAAGTAAAAGATAGCCGGTTAAAGACAAAAACCCGCCGTTAAAGCGTGAATAATAACCGAAAAGACTGGTGTGAGGGTCAAGGGAAAATATGGTTGAAATAACTTGAGAAAGAAAAAATACTGCTATGGGAATTTCTAAAGGAGTATGTCTGAAAATAAACTTTTTTTGAATAATCATCCGGCCTGCCCAGGCAGCCGCGATAAGAATGGTTAAAAAATAGACCAGAATGATTTTATTGAATTCAAAAAGTTCGTAATTGAGTGGGAGGAAGAAGAGGGGGACCAAGAAAAACAGGACCGGGAAGAGAATCGAGATTAACTTTTTTAGAAATAAATCAAGTTTCACCGCATATCAGTATATCAAAAAATGATACAATTATTCTGATGTTTGATAAACTTTTTAATTTGGTGACTTATGATTTGGGGATTGATTTGGGGACGACCAACACCACGATTTTTGTTTTGGGTAAAGGGATTGCGATTCGGGAGCCAACGGTGGTCGCCAGGAACAAAAAATCAAAAGAAATTGTCGCGGTTGGTATCGAGGCAAAAAAAATGATTGGCCGGACACCGGGACAGCTGGAAACCATCCGGCCATTGGAGAACGGAGTAATTTCCGACTTTGACGCGACCGTCGGTCTTCTTTCTTACTATTTTAAGAAATTGCATGAAACTTATGGTTTTCAGATAAAAATTCCCAGGCCGAAAGTGGTAGTTTCCATTCCGACCAGCGTGACTGATGTAGAAAGAAAAGCGGCCCAGGATGCGGCGCTTAATGCCGGGGCTCGAGAGGCTTTTTTAATTGAGTCGCCGATCGCCACAGCGATAGGGGCGGAATTGCCGATTTTTGAGGCAGCGGGAGCATTGATTATTAATATTGGCGGCGGAACAACGGAATTGGCAGTAATTTCTTTGGGAGGAATTGTTATTGGTAAATCACTCCGTTTGGCGGGAGATTCTATGGATGAGGCGATGGTTAATTTTATGCGCCTTAAATACTCGCTTTTAATCGGTTTGCCGACAGCGGAGAGCTTAAAAATTCAAATTGGGTCAGTAACGGAGACTAAGGACAAGGAGGGAAAAATGATGATTATTAGAGGACGGGATCTTTCGACCGGTCTTCCTCATTCCATTAGAATTAATACGGCAGAAGTGAGAGAGGCATTAGCGCCGACGGTCAATCAAATCGTCAGGGCCATTTCCGACATTATTGAAGAAACACCTCCGGAACTTTTGGGCGACATTACCACCCGGGGGATTTATCTTGCCGGCGGAATAGCCCAATTGCCTGGATGGGATACTTTGGTTACCGAAATGACCAAAATGCCCTGTGTAGTGGTTGACGATCCCATGACGGTAGTGGTCAGAGGTTGTGCCAAAGTGCTTTCGGATAAAAATTTATTGGATAAGGTAAAAGTTCGCGGCGGGGTAAAATAAGCGCCATTTAAATATAAAAATGTTTGTTAAAAAAAGCTTTCCACGACCCTTTTTTTATTTGCTGGCGGTTTTTTCAATTCTTTTCTTAATCGGATTAACGGGAATTTCCCGGCCGTTTCGTCAACTGGAGGAAAAAATCTTAATAATTCCTTTAAGAGAAAAGATTTTTCGTTGGCAAAAAACCCTTAAAAAAGACTTAAACGCTGACAGTTTAAAAAATGAGAGTAATTTAAATTTATCGGAATTACAAGTAAAAAATGCCGCTTTGCTTGAAGAAAATCAGGAGTTAAGACGGCTTTTGTCAGTGCCTTTGCCTAAAAACTGGCAATTTTTACCGGTAAAAGTAATTGGGGTTGAGGGAGAAATTTTAATTATTGACGCAGGGGGAAAAGATGGTCTTGTCCGGGGAATGATTGCAGTTTCCGGAGGAAGTTATATTGGCAGGGTTGATGATGTAAGTGAATCAATAGGGAGAATAAAAATGGCTTCATTTTTGGAGGAAAAATTATCAGTCAAAATTGTTGATAAAGAAACCAACCAAATTAACGGTCGGGCTTTGGCAATTGGCCGCGGTCTAGACAGAATTAATTTGGAACAAATTCTTTCTTCTGAATTTCCCCAAAAAAGTGATTTAGTTATGGTTAGCTTATCGGGCGGGGATTTGTTGGTAGGAGAAGTAAATGAAGTAACTCAAACAAAAGGAGAGCCATTTAAAACAGCAACGGTTAAAACTCTTTTTGATCCCGAAAATTTGTCTACGATTTTTCTGGTTCGGGGAAAATTGTAATCTTAATTATTGCAATGTTGATTTTACTTTCAATTTTATACTTTGTTTTTTCAAGAAAGGCAGAATGGATTTTATGGTCTATGATCCCTGCTGGGCTTATTCTCGATTTTTGGGAGCAAAGACCGTTAGGTTTATCGGGGTTAATAATGTTGGCGTTTTTGTTTTTTTTATGGCTTGTTTTTGGCTATTTAGGGAAAGACGAACAAAGGATAAGAATTTAATAAATGACAGACAGACGGATAAAAATTCTTACTTTTCTTTTGTTTGCAGTTTTTACGGTATTTTTAGGCCGGCTTTTTCAATTGCAAATTATTGAAGGTAAAAAAAACCGTAATTTGGCAGAAACAAATCGTCTAATAAAAATCCCAATTCCGGCGCCGAGAGGAATAATTTATGACCGTCACGGAATAGTTTTGGCTGATAATGAACCAAAATATTTAGTTAAAGACAAAGAAATTTCCCGCGAAGAAGGGATTATCAGACAGTCAGAAGGCAGAGACGCTGATTTAAAAATTGTATTGCAAAGAAAATACCGTCAAAGCTCAATGTTTGCTCACTCTATTGGTTATTTGGGGGAAGTAACAGAGAAAGAACTGTCAACAGGTAAACTGGATTTAAAAGGTTATGGTTTGGGCAGTTGGTTGGGCAGAGTAGGGATAGAGGCAGAATATGAGGAAATTTTAAAAGGCCGTGACGGTACGGAATTGGCAGAGGTTGACACTCAAGGTAGTATTGTCAGACGGACAGGAAGAATTTTACCTACTTCGGGCAAAGCTTTAAATTTGGCTTTGGATAGCAAATTACAAGAAGTAGCGGCCAAAGAATTGACAGGCAAGAAAGGGGCAGTAATTGCCCAAAATCCTCAGAATGGTGAAGTATTTATTTTATATTCTTCACCTTCTTTTGATCCCAATTTGTTCATCACCAAAGACAACAATAATTCTTTGGCAAAATTAATTACCGATGAAGAAAACCGGCCGCTTTTTAACCGGGTTATTTCCGGAATTTTTGCTCCAGGATCAACTTTTAAAATTGTTACTTCAACCGCCGGTTTGGAAGAGAAAAAAATCACCGAGAATACCCTAATCAACGATCCGGGAGTTTTGACGGTAGGTGATTTTAAATACGCCAACTGGTATTTTACTCAGTACGGCCGGACAGAAGGGGAAATTAATGTTGTCAGAGCTTTGATCCGGTCCACCGACACATTTTTTTATAAATTAGGAGAGATGGTGGGGCCGGAAAAAATTAATTTTTGGGCGCAAAAATATAATTTAGACAAAATCTTTGGTATTGATTTGCCCGGTGAAATTCCCGGCTTTGTCGGTACACCGGAATGGAAGAAAAAATATAAAAATGAAGGGTGGTTTTTGGGGAATACCTACCATTTGGCTATTGGTCAGGGAGACATTGATTTAACTCCTCTGGCGGTTAATGAAATGGCTTCAGTAGTGGCTAATAACGGCAAATATTGCACGCCAAGAATGCTTAGATTGGGTACCGAAAATACGCCTTATCAAGCCGAGTGCAAAGATACCGGAGTTAAGAAAGAATATTTAGATATTATTAAAAGGGGCATGATTGGCGCTTGCGAAACCGGAGGAACTGCCTATCCATTTTTTGATTTTAAGCCGGTAGCCGCCTGTAAAACAGGAACAGCGGAAACAGGGGACGGTAAAACTACTCATGCCTGGTTTACAGTTTTTGCACCTTCTGAAAACCCAACGATAGTTTTAACGGTTTTGGTGGAACGTGGAGGCGAAGGTTCTACTGTTGCCGCCCCAATTGCCAAGGAAATCTTAAAGGAATATTTTAAAGGAAAGTAAATACCTTTTTTTGTAATAATTTTGGGTCTTGCATAGATAACGGCTGTATAATTAGTTATTAATGCCGTTATCAGAGCCTAAATCTATTACTATCCGACGGATCCGTATTTCTGACAAGAAATTTACCCTGCTTATTCGCTCTTTTGCTATTGATCTGACAGCCCTACAAACGGCAAAAATTGTTCTGCTTAACCGCAACACCGTTAACCGTTACTTCGGTTATTTTCGTCGTCAGGTAATTGCCAGAGCTCTCAAAGAACGGGAAGAGGAACAAATTACCAACGGGGTAGAAATTGACGAAAGCTATTTTGGCCCCAGACGTCAGCGAGGGAAAAGGGGTCGAGGAGCCAGTAAAAAAATCATTGTTTTGGGTCTTCTAAAAAGGGACGGGAATGTCTATGCCCAAATCATTCCCGATGCTTCTAGGGAAGAAATCCTGCCTATTATTAGAGCCACAGTAAAGAGTGGGGCAGACATTTACACTGATGGGTGGAGGTCTTATGATGCCCTGGCAGTCTATGGCTACAATCACAAGAAGGTTAACCACGAAAAGAACGATTTTGCCCACCGGGATATTCATATCAACGGAGTGGAATCTTTTTGGAGCTGGACCAAGCGCAGGCTAGCTAAGTTTAACGGTATCCCCAAACCGCTATTTGGAACAAATCTCTTGGAATCAGAATGGCGATTTAACCACCGAACTGATATACTTAAGCAAATCAGAAAGCTGATTCGTTTTAGAAGGAGAAATTTACACCTTATCTAGGCAAGACCCTAACATATTCC
>Ga0210030_1003606_pt1 | contig 10114 bp, 9 predicted proteins | sample CryGeymeta201523_FD_183986 | JGI IMG/M metagenome (GOLD analysis project Ga0210030, IMG submission 183986) | Groundwater microbial communities from Crystal Geyser aquifers in Utah, USA - Crystal Geyser metaG 2015-23 (SPAdes) (version 2) | ecosystem: Environmental > Aquatic > Deep subsurface >...
GAAGGCGCCATGTTCGACTGGAGCGGGCTGTATTTCAAAGATGTTGTGGATGCGCCTGCTTCATTAATTATTTTGGGTTACACCTCTTTTATGATTATGATGGCAACCGGGCGTTTTATGGCCGACCGAATCATTTCTAAAATCGGCCGGAAAAGGATGTTGCAAATCAGCGGAGTAGTGATTTCAAGCGGATTGTTTACTGCTGTAATTTTCCCAACTTTGGTAGCGAGTACCATTGGTTTTATGTTGGTTGGTGTGGGAGTATCGAGCATTGTTCCAACCGTTTACAGCACCGCAGGAAAACAAAACCGGGTTCCGCCGGGAATTGCACTGGCTACGGTTTCGAGTGTTAGTTTTCTTGGGTTCCTGATGGGACCACCGCTGATTGGGTACATTGCTGAAATTGCCAGTTTGCGTTATTCCTTTGCACTGATTGGCATTTTCGGAATTGGAATTACACTGATGGTTTCACGGATAAGAGCTTTTCAGAATTAATAAAATGAATCAGTTTTATTGTTCCCCTGAAATTATCAAATTCTGAATGTTACTTTTTATTCTTATCACTTTCTCCTTCAGGCACAAACAACAGCGAAACCGAGTTTACGCAGTGGCGCGTGTTTTTGGAAGTATATCTCTCGCCATAAAACACATGGCCCAAATGCCCGCCGCAGTTGGTACAGGTAATTTCGGTGCGGCGTCCGTCAGCATCAAGAGTTTTAGTAACCGCCCCTGTAATTTCGTCGTCGAAACTGGGCCAGCCACAATCCGATTCAAACTTGTCATTCGATTTGTACAAGGCAGCGCCACATTGCTTGCAGGTGTAAGTGCCCTTCGATTTGTTATTGGTGTACTCGCCTGTAAACGGGCGTTCCGTTCCCTTTTGAATAATTACGTACTCTTCAAAATCGGTTAATTTCCTGTATTCTTTCATCTTTTCTCCCTCCTTCACGATTTTTTTTGCATCAGTCTTCTTATTCTCCGGCATCTGTGCACAGGCAGAAAACGTCACCGCAAAAAATAATAGAATTAAAATTGTTTTCATAGCTATATAAAGACAAATAAGGACTGGAATTGGTTCAAATTTCTTTTATCCCAATTCCAGGCCTGTCAATCAATGTAATTTTTCCATCCACAATTTTTACGCCTTCAAACCGGTCGTTGCTGATTAGCAGGTTGCCGTCCAAATCGGCCCAGGTTGCCAGTGGAGAAAGTTGTGCGGCGGCAGAGATGGCACACGAAGTCTCAGTCATGCAACCAATCATCACTTTCATTTTGTTGGCCAGCGCCAGGTTCATCATTTTGTGTGCCTCGCGCATACCGGTACATTTCATCAGTTTAATGTTGATGCCCGAATAAACGCCCACTGTTTTCTGCACATCGGTAAGCCTTTGTAACGCTTCATCGGCAATAATTGGCAGCGGAGAATTTTGCGTGAGCCAGGCAATATCGTCCGGGTTTTCTTTGGACATCGGCTGCTCCACATATTTCACCCCTTTTTCATTTAACCAGTAAATCATGTCGAGTGCCTTATGCTTGTCTTTCCAGCCCTGATTAACATCCACACACAGGGGCACATCAGTTACCGACCGAATGGTTTCAATCATTTCCCTATCGTTTTCGCGGCCCAGTTTTACTTTCAGAATTTTGAATTCAGCCGCTTCTTTTACTTTTTGTCGCACCACTTCTGGCGAATCAATTCCAATGGTAAATGAGGTTACCGGTGTCTTTTCAGCCGAAAGTCCCCAGATTTTATACCACGGCTGACCCATGATTTTGCCAACCAAATCGTGCAATGCAATGTCAACTGCAGCTTTTGCCGCGGTATTGCCGGGAGCCGAATTATCAACATATTCAAGAATTTCATCCACTCTGAACGGGTCGGTGAATTGATCCAGTTTCAAACCCGCTAAAAATCTGCCCGCTGACTCCTGCGATTCGCCCAAGTACGGCGGCATTGAAGCCTCCCCGTAACCGGTTATTCCTTCAAATTCAATTTTGGTAAGCATTACCGGTGTTGTGCTGCGCGAACTTCCGGCAAGGGTGAACACGTGTTTTAGTTGCAAATTACAGGGGTCAAAACTGAGTTTTAAATTGGCTTTGGGTAGATTTCCTTTTTTCATATTCGAAATACTGTTGTATGGTAAAACTAATCCGCTCACTAAAGCAAGAGTGGAAGTTTGAATAAAATTTCGTCTTTTAAGTATCATTTGATTTTTATTACTTCCAGATGATAATTCCACTGGTCAAAATAAAGATTTCCGCCTTTCCATTCCAATTCTCCGCGCTGAAAATCGATGGGTTCACTGCGGTAAAACTTTTTAGGCGGATTGAAACTACTATCAAAATCGTCGTTTATTATCAACCGGTACTCATCAATTCCGGAAAGATAAAACTCCCTGATTTCCTGAACATCAGAATCCTGCAAGCCAAACGACTGGTCAACAGGCACCCAGCCAATTCCTTCATAATACACTTCACACCAGTCGTGCAGATTGATTTCACCGGGGTGGAGCATCCAGCCACTTTGCCATTTACACGGAATACCCAAACTGCGCGCCATCGACATAAAAAGCAAGGTTTTCATTCCGCAATCGCCATGACGGTTTTGAAGCACGTATTCAGGAATACATTCCATGATGGAATATTCGAGCGCCGAAGCCCAGGGAATATTTTGGTCAATCCAGTAAAAAATGGCCCGTGTTTTTGCGAAAGGCGATTTTAAACCATTTGTCAAACTGTCGGCCAGCACTGTAATTTCATCCGAAAAAACAATGTGCGGCGGCCGTTCCGATGTGAATTGCCTGAATAAATCCGAATTAATATCGTAAGGTTTCAATTTGGCAGTATCCATTTTTTGGTACTGACCTGTAATTTCAAAAGTGGCTGAATATTCGAAAATGACAGGGTCGCTGGCAACTGCAATCTTTTCAATGTACAAACTTCGTTGTAAATTTTGATTGCCGGCAATTTCGAAGTTTTCATGATTTACTGCAACCAATTCCACATTGTTCTGACGTGGTTCCGATTCACGTGGAAAAGGCATCCAGCATTTTACGGTTTCGCCCGCCGGAACAGCATCTGGTTTTAACGTAATTGTAAAATCGATTCTAAATTTTGCAGGAGTTTCCAGCAGATTCCGTCCTGTTTCAAATTGCTGAACCAGTTTTTCGGTGTGTGCCAAACAGAACAAATCAAGCGGGTCGGGTTCGCTTCCCTGCTTTTCTTCCCAAATTTTCTTAGCTTCCGGGTTAATCATAGAAAGGTTGCTCACAGCTCGTTTAAAATATTTTGGCTGTCTATCGATGATTTTCATTTCCAGGCTTTTATCCGATTCCCATTTTCGGAGTTGTTCATCTGTGAGGCCGGGAAAAAATGGTATCAATTCCGATTTTATTTCGTCTTCAGTTTTTGAAAAATCAATTCGAATCCGCTCCATTTTGGCCTCCAGAATTTCGATTTCAAAGGCCAAAGAATCCGATAAACCAGTCGCTTTATATTCGGCAATCAAATTCTCAGCTTCTGTAAAATTCCCTTGGTTGAACTGTTCTTTAATTTGCGGAAGAAAGTCTGGCTTTTGGGTACAACTATGCACCAAAATAAAAACAAAAACAATTAATAATTGATTTATACGACTCATTTTAAACTGATTAAGGTTAATTTACCTATATTATTTTAAAAGGATATCAAGACGAAATTTAAATTAAAAACTGAAATAAATCCTGCTTTTCATTCAGGTATTCATACACAAAGCCGTTTTCCTCCATTCGCTGAACCAGTCCGTTAAAATCTTCCTTGTTCTGAACTTCAATTCCAATCACGGCCGGCCCTTTTTCGCGGTTATTTTTTTTTGAATATTCAAAATGGGTAACATCGTCGGTTGGTCCAAGCACAACATCGACAAAAGTACGCAAAGCCCCAGTGCGCTGTGGAAAGCGCACGATAAAATAGTGTTTCAACCCTTCGTATAAAAGCGAACGTTCCTTGATTTCTTCGGTGCGGGTAATGTCGTTGTTGCTGCCGCTGACAATGCAAACCACGTTTTTACCCCTGATTTCATCGCGGTAAAAATCGAGAGCGGCAATTGAAAGCGCCCCGGCGGGTTCAAGCACAATGGCATCGCGGTTATACAAATCGAGTATTTTGGTGCAAATCCTGCCTTCGGGCACAATGATAATATGGTCAACTACTTCGCGGCAAATGTCGAAAGTTAATTGCCCTACCTTTTGCACGGCAGCGCCATCCACAAATTTGTCGATGTTTTTTAGTTCAACCACTTTACCTGCTTCCAGCGATTTTTGCATCGAAGGCGCCCCGGCAGGTTCAACGCCGATGATTTTTGTTTGCGGGCTTACCTGCCTGAAATAAGCGCCCATTCCGGCAATCAGACCGCCTCCGCCAATGGGTACAAAAACAAAATCGATGTTTTCGCGGGTATCCTGCAAAATTTCGAGGGCAACCGTTGCCTGTCCTTCAATAATCTGCGGGTCGTTGAACGGATGAATAAATGCCATCCCGGTTTTAACTGCATCGGCAAGGGCTGTACTTTGTGCATCATCGAAAGTATCGCCTGATAAAACAATCTCAACAAACGCTTTCCCAAACATTTTTACCTGTTTTATTTTTTGCTGGGGCGTAGTTGTGGGCATGTAAATTTTGCCTTTTATTCCCAATTTATTACACGAGTATGCCACTCCCTGTGCATGATTCCCGGCGCTGGCACAAACCACACCATTTTTTAATTCTTCTGCCGACAGATGCACAATCTTGTTGTAGGCGCCACGCAGTTTGTACGAACGAACCACTTGCAAATCCTCACGTTTCAGCATAACATTAGCTTGAAATTCGTCAGAGAGGTTCAGGTTTTTTTGCAATGGTGTTTGCAGAATAACATCGTTTAGGTTGATTTTTGCCTGGTTAATATCCTGCAAACGGGGAAAGTATTTTTGTTCCTGATTCATTTTACAATTTTTTTACAAAGATAACCATTGCATTTGTGGCGATTTCCAATCAAACTAAAATAATTTCAACGTTAAATTATTTCAGTTTGCCGAAATATTTTTAACCATTTTTATTTCCGGCGGGGTAATCCAGTACCCTTTTATCATCGGTGTTGAGAGAAAAAACTGATACACCCCTGATTGTTTCGGGGTAAAATAAGGATGAGTTAAACTGACTGTATTGTTGATTTCGTACCTGGCATTTTTTAACGCCGGAAAATTAGGTGCATGTCGATAAAAAACAACAGTTTCGTTGATATAATCGCCTTGAAATTGAATCTGATAAAGCGAATCAGCAATCAGTTGCGCGGTTTTATCGAACAAGTAAAATCCAAATCGCGGAATTTCAAACAGGTACGTGTTATACACCTGCAAATCGTCAATATTCAGCTTTTTCACCTTCTTATTAAGATATAATATCTCCAATTGATTAGATTTTTCTTTGCCTGAAATCATCATTTTGGCTGAATCAGAAATACATCTGATTGAATCCTGTTCGCCATTCTGAATTTTAAAATTCCATTGAATGTTGTCAATATTTTTATCAAAATGACGTTGAAAAGCGTAAACTGAATCCTTAAGATGAAGGAGAACCTTTTTTTTATGTATAAGCTGATTGGCTGATTTTTTTGATTTTCGGGTAACAGTATAAGAATTTACTGAAGTAAGTGTTTTTTCAAAATCAATATTTTCACTTGATAATTTATCCTGATTTTTCTGCAATGGCACTGCATACTGGTATTGAGGATTTATGTAATATTTGGTCGCCTTGTCGAATTTATTGTTTGCAAAATAAGACCAAATCATCATTTGTTTTACGAGCCGGTAATCGTCATATATTAAATTCAGGAACTCGAGTTCAGTAATTTGATATCGCATATAAAGGTTTGAAACCTTTTTATTGGAACGGCTGTAATTTGTCCAGTCGGGCAAGTCGTATTCCCTGAATGTTCTTACCATTGCCTGGTAACTTTCGTCGTGAATTCGCCGGGCAAGTGTGTCGCTGGGGAAAAAGTTCAAATATTCCTTCAATCCAATCAGCCCATTGATAAAACCATTTAAAACCTGCGGATTATTTTTTGAATTGGGATATTCTTCAATAAAAGTGTATCCTTCGGGTGTTTTGCCAATTGTTCCGCCAATATCTTCGGGCCTGAGCATGAAATAAACCAGTTGTTGTGCTTTTTGTAACGCCCCAACATCACCACTTAATTTGTAATACCTGAGCATAAAAGAAACCGCAAAACCTTGTGCCATAACCGAATACCAGGGAGGTTGGAGATCAAAAAATTTAAATTTATACGGGAGCCCCATGCCCCTAAAATCATCGATATAATCAACCCGGGTACTGTCGCAAAAATATTTATACTGGTTAAAAACATATCTGAAAGAGGCCGAATCTCCGGAAACAACAAAATCCGCGTAACTTAAAATACCAAATCCGGCAATGGTAAGTGCATGATATTCTTTATTTTGGGTTACACTCATTTTTAAAACTTCAATTTTCCTCTGGAAGTAAACTCAACTGATTTGCAGGGACTTCGACTGAAAAAATGCTGTTTATTTGTGAGAACCTGATTATAAATTTGTTTTTCCCGCGTGCTTCAATCAATTCTCCACGCAGCCCAATCAGTGGCCCTTCAACAACCTCAACCCTTTTACCGGGAGCAAAATTTTCGGCGGTAACCTCAACGTCAAAATCATACTGTTTTAGCATTTGTTTCAGCGCATCAATCTGGCTTTCCGGAATAACGGCTGCTTTACCCTCAAAACGCACATACGATACCACATTGTAGGTTTGCAGCACCAAATCATACTCTTTGCGCGTGATATACACGAAACAGTAACCCGACATCAACGGCATTTCGACCCACTTTTTGCGGTCCTTCCATTGACGCAGTTTTTTTTGAATGGGAAGAAAATTTACGATGTTTTTAAAATTAAGTTCCTGTTGCACTTTCTTTTCCGCCCGCGACCGGGTGTAAACTACGTGCCATTGTTTTTGCAAGTTTTTATTTTGTACGATCATTGTATATTAGTATGTTAGGTGCATATTTATTGATTCAGCAAATCTAATATTTTTCAATTGATTTTTATCTTGTTGTTTCGTGTAGGAATTTCATAAATTTACATTTCTTATAAATGAGTTTTTAGATGAATCAATTTTTTAACATAAATCGCTATTTTTTTGTTTTTATTTTAGCAATTTTTATTTTTCAGTCGTGCAAAACAGATGAATTTAAGTTGAGCGAAATAACTGTAAAAGAAGACTTTGGAATAAAAATAATTACTCCCATATTTTCCGGTAATGACAAATCAGGTCATAATATTGAATTCAGGGATTTTATTCACGATTGGAGCAAACCAATCCCCGATTTACCGGGCGATAAAATTGTTCTCGATTATTCAAATACAGAATACAAAATTATTCCGAAACAGTTAATTTTTGAACCATCCTTAATAATCGACAGTTTGGAGTTTTTAATTCAGGGAAATTACAGTTTAAAAGATGTTGAACTTGTTTTTATAGTGGCCAATAGTTGTCCATTCCCTTTAAATTTGCAACTACAGTTTATTAACCACAATGTTCTTGGTCCCCCTGTGTTGCCTCCTGCCTTTAGCGGGGCCGATTTTAATCAATTACCCATTATGCCAGTTAAAACTATTCGTTCAGTTCCTCTGGATTCCATGCAACTGCAAAGTTTTACTTTCAGCAAAAGATTAAGATTAACATCGTGGTTCAATCAAAATAATTTTATTAATCAAAATGATACGCTGTCTGCTCATTATCCAATTGATGTTACAATAGTGATGATCGGAACGGTTCAGACAAGAAAATGAAGTTTATTCATCACAAATATACTACCCCAACTTGTCTTTTGATTTTCATAAGTTTTCTCTTATCGGAAAATATCAATGGTCAAATTAATGGCTCGCTGTTTATGTTACCCAATAATTTTTACGCCCAAATGTATAATCCGGCATACATGAGAACGGATAAAGCCATTGAAATTTCTTTTGCAGGCCTTAGTGGATTTTCATTTATGAACCAGGGGAACTTTAAAATCTCGGACCTGGTTACAACACCAAATGGCAGTCCTGTGATTGATCCGGTGCATTTTTATGAAAATATCAGTCAAAACAGCCATATCAGGCAGGATATTTCTGTACCCCTGGCTTTCTTCAGTTTTCCGCTTAAGAAAGGAGTTTTTAACGCTTACTATAAGGAGAATATTAGTTCAGCGCTTAAATTCAAAAAGGATTTAATTGATTTTCTCGTAAACGGGAATACGGAGAGGGAATACAGGAATTTTAGCACCGATGCGCTTAATTTGATAAGTACAGGTTATCGAGAATTTGCTGTTGGTTACACAATAAAAATGAATAAGAAACTGGATGCAGGTGCATACGCAAAATTGCTTTTTGGGGCAGCTTTTCTTGAAGCTGATAACTGGAATTTTCATATTGAAACTTCTGCCAACGGAAGTCTTATTAACTTGATGGCTGATGGCGATGGTTATATGATGATACCTCTACCTGTTACTTTAAGAACTGATAGCACCATTTTAAGAATTGACACCAAAGATGTATTCTCGAAATATATAAAATCTTATCAAAATCCGGGTTTTGCGATTGATTTGGGATTAAATTATCGCATCAACAGCAAAAACAGTTTTTCGGCAAGTGTTAGAGATTTGGGGATGATTTTGTACAATACTGACGCTATGACCTTGTATGAGTATGAAAGATATGATTATATTGGTTTTGATCTTGTCAGTGCTGTACGTTTCAATGAAGAACCCGGATATGAGCATCCACTGTATCTTATTGATTTGTTAAAAGATAGTATTCGCAATGTGTGGCATCCTAAGGCCGTGAAATCAGGTTTTACTTCTGCCCTGGCAACTAAAACTATATTACACTATCAGCACAAATATTCTGAAAAACTATCGTTTGGGGTTACCAACCAGTCGACCTTTCAAAAAAACAATTTTCAGAATATTTTAACGCTGACCGCAATGCAAAGCTGGCCTTATTTTTCGGTGTTTGAAAATTTAAATTTGCATGGGGCAAGCAATGTTTGTGTTGGCGGGGGTTTTCAGTATGAAGGCGATTTTTTTCAGGCATTTTTGGCTACCGATAACATCATTGCTTTTTATCATCCGGCAAACAATAAAACTTTTTCAGTTACGGCCGGTATATGTATTTTGTTGAACCACAAAACAGAGAAAGATATTTATGACAATAATAAGGGCATCAAAAACAGAAAAGGAAAAATATCTCCCGATTTGCCTTATTACAAAAAGCTTCGTGAATTGCACCAATAATTTGAAGGTGACTAATCTTTTTTTAAGCCTTTTTTCAATTCCGAAATTCTGGTTATTTCATCCTGTTTATTAACTTGTGCCCCCAAATTAAAACGTATCAAATATGGCAGTTATTAAATTTGACGAAGTTCCTTATGAACATGTAAAAGAGGGTTTACAAAGAAAAATTATTCATACCAACGAATTAATGTCCGTGCTGATTGATTTCAGCAATGGCCCGTGGGAAACGCCGGAGCCGCCTCATTCGCACCCACATCAGCAAACCTCGTATGTTGCCGGAGGAGAAATAATTTTCTATTGCGAAGGTGAGCCCGACCAGCATTTAAAAGCGGGAGACATGTTTGCTATTCCATCGGGACTGAAACACACCATAAAACTACTCACCAAAAACGTTCGGCTGATTGATAGTTTTTATCCTGTCCGCGAAGACTTCCTGTAAAATACTGAAATACTGAGGGACTGAAATACTGAATATAGATAATCAAGTTACTGGTCATTGGCCATTGGCCATTGGTAATCTGTCACTGCCTGCCCGACTGCTCAATTCAGGCGGGGGTCATCGGGGAAATATGAAAATTGGATGTTAGGTATTCGTTGTTGGATATTTGCAGTTTTTTTAAGACACAAGACAATCGGACACAAGTATCAAGTCTCAAAATTTCTCTTCTTTCTATCATTCAGTCAATCAGTTCTTCGATTCTTCATTCCTCCATTCTTGCATTCCTGCATTACAGCATTGTAACATTACCGCATTTATTAAAAGGTGTAAACCACTGACAACCCGCTTTG
>Ga0210030_1003612_pt1 | contig 10106 bp, 12 predicted proteins | sample CryGeymeta201523_FD_183986 | JGI IMG/M metagenome (GOLD analysis project Ga0210030, IMG submission 183986) | Groundwater microbial communities from Crystal Geyser aquifers in Utah, USA - Crystal Geyser metaG 2015-23 (SPAdes) (version 2) | ecosystem: Environmental > Aquatic > Deep subsurface >...
CCCCTTGTGAAGGGCTGGTTTGTTTCTGCAAAGTCTTTGTAAGATTCAACTACGCCCCCCTTTATTGCAGAGAGCAACTTCATTGCTTGCCAGTTGAAGATATACGAGAGATTTTCATTCCATTTCGAATAACCCTCATCCGGATAATCAACATTCTTTGAGAACACTGTATTGCATAGTTCCTCTTCATCTGCTGGATGCCCACCGCCCCATTCAATGCCACAAAACCAAATACTTTTATTATTATGGTTGCCAATATCGCCTCCATCACAGCCAGAAAATCCAGTAGCCCATTTTGAAAATTTATCTTCAGCCATTTCCCGCATCCTCTTCTTTCAAATCAAATCAAACCAATCGCAAGCAATGCGACCTATATTACTCCGACTAAAAATAGTGAGCATCAAAGGTATTCATTGGTTTCTCCTATCAACATCCTTCGCATCCCGCGTTCATCCTTAGTAGTCACCACGTCACCTTCCAATGCTTCAAGCAAAGCCGCTGCTCGGGTGTTATTGATTCGAAATGTGCGTTGCGCTAACGAAATGGAAGGCATCTTAGTTTCGATAACTAATTGCTTTACTGCATCGAACACCGGGCCGTGCTTTGCATAGTTGCTCATTTCATCAATTCTCACTCCCATCTCAGGAAACGTATTTAGCAACCTGGATACGTCACGTTGTGTCGCATACAGGAAATAGGATGGTGACATTGACGATAAATGGCCTTAACTGGTCTGAAAGAGATTGGTGTATGCCACAACCCACATACTACCCATCCGACCGTCAACCGTTAAATGGCGGCATCCGCGTACTTGGCGAGATTGGTGGTTTGCCTTGCATTGAAATCAATTCCGCTGGAGAGGCATTCGCGCGCCTTGCAACTGCGGATGACGTGCCATCAACGCTACGACGGTTTTATGAAAAGGTAGGTAAGAAGCTCACGGATACAGGCATGCGCCTGAAGAAATACTTAGATGCTACTGAACATGAAGCAATTAACTTGTCGGTGTGTGTCCAGAATGCGCTTGGCCGAAACGAGTTGTCCGAAAAAGATATGGAAAGGCTGCGCCACGTCAACACGCGACTGCAAGCGTTAGAAAAAGTCCTTCAGGACAAACTGGACGAAATGCACGAACGGTTGGAAGGATTAAACCCTGCTGGTGTGGAATGGGATAGATGGGATGGCACAGACATTGTTCTCTGGCTTAGCTTCGAATCGGATAGCGAACGACCATCATACAACGCAGATGCTTGGGCGGATGATGGCATCATGGAGCCGCTGGAAATCCGTGTGAAACTTGGATCTCGCAGAAAACGAGCCCATGATAAAGAACCGTGGGGGCTGGATGACGGCAAAGATCATAGCGACCTTGGTGGATTCGAGGGTTCGCAACTTCGACATTTTCACCAGTGCTACCTATTTCACGAGCTTTTGGATCATGTCGATGTGAGTGTGTGGGGAATGTTGCATCTTCAATCCATCTGGATCGAAGTTATTCCGCATCGTTCTGGAGATTTTGTAATTTGAACGGCCACGCGAAAGAATGATAGTAGCTCAATGAATGACTATCCCGTCTAATATAATGCAACGTCTTATCAGATAAACAACAAAGGAAAAAAATAATGGAGATTTCAGGAATTGAACTAAACGACGGGGCTGACTTTGGTGATGATGGAGTCGATTATTCGATTTGGGATGGCGAAGAACAATTAGATAATGGCAGCACATTGAAAGTCACTGCAAAACCTTCTAACGGGCGGAAGTGCGAGTACATCGAAAATGACAATATTGAACAAATACTTTACAGCATTGAGCTATTCAACGCTGATGGTGGTTATGTTTTGGATGTGGGAAAACACGGGGTGCTTGCAGCGACTTGTGAATTAAATAAAGAAAAAGCTGAATGGGTAATCGGTGTTATTCGAAAACTTCTCATAGCAAGTAAAATTCAACCCAAACTTTTAGGGACGGAGTGGGCGATTCGTCGCGCAGCGCAACCACGTCGTCTTTAGTTTTACTACCGCACAAAACCAACAACAAGTAACTCGGGAATAATCATGGATAAGAAAACACTAACCACGCTTTTCGCCGAATCTCTTTTTCAAATTCCAGATTATCAGCGTGGGTACGCTTGGGAGAAAGATCAGCTAGTCGATTTTATACAGGATATTGATGCTTTAGTGGAGGAGAAAAAGGTAACCAGTCACTATACCGGCACCGTGGTTGTTTATTGCGGAAGCAAAGCAAAGACTCAAGAATATGAAAGAAAAAGTCTAAAGGTTGTTGATGTAGTTGATGGTCAGCAACGATTGACCACATCATGTCTCTACCTCTCTGTGATCATTCGATCTCTGATAAGCAAAGGTGAATCGGCCTACAAACGTGACAAATCTGATTTTTTGTATTCGGGTACGACTTGTAAATTAACCCTTAATAATGACACTGGCGGCATTTTTTATGACCTTTTAAAAAATGGGCGGGCGAATACCGCAGCGAAGTCTCCCCATGAAAAGCGCCTCATCGATGCATGCAATCGTTTTCAGTTACACATTGATAATCAATTGGCAAAGCCAAGCGCTGATGGCGTTGCCTACCTCAAGGAGCTTTTCAACGCGATTACTCAGAAACTCCACTTCACCTTCTACACGATTGAGGAGGAGTGCGAGATCGGAATGACATTCGAGCTGATGAATTCGCGGGGCAAAGATCTTTCCATACTAGAACTGCTCAAGAACTACCTTATGCACTGGGTTTCCCGGAACGCTGATGTGAGCGAACGGGGCACGCTGGCCACCCTCATCAACAAAAACTGGAAGGATACCTATACTAATCTAGGAGCATGCGACGGCGACGAGGATCAGTGCTTGAGAATCGCATGGACTCTATATTGCAATCACACCCCGGCGAAATGGATCGGATACAAAGGTTTCAAGGGTGATGAGTATATTCCGCTGAGAACATTTACTAAGCGTACCGAGGTAGAAACGAAGAAATTCATCGAACAGTTCGCCGATGAATTAGCGGTTATATCCAGTCACTATGCCATCATCACGAGCCCGACCAAAAGCAATACTCTTTCGCCGGAAGAATTTCTTGGGCTTACCAAAATCCATCATACTGGCAACATTGCCAATTTTTTACCACTGATGGTGGCAGCCCGTAAGCATAGAGTTGTTGGACTAATCTCTGAACAAGATTATATCAAGCTCCTGAAATCGCTGGAGTGCTATGCCTATCGGGTCTTTTTATTCCAAGGCAAACGTAGCAATGCGGGAAAATCAAGTTTCCACCGCTGGGGCTTTGAAATCCTTAACAAGCCGCAATCAATCGTCGGCGTTATTGCGTCGGTGTATGAGTTGACTCGCTATTACGCCAGCGAAGAGTCTTTTAACAATGCGAACGAAAAACCAAGCAACTGGTATGGAAGCCGGAATCGCCTGAAATACACCCTGTTCGAGTACGAACTCCATCTTCTGGCAACAGAAGGTAAAGGAAAAGCACCGAATTTGACATGGGAGAAATTAGGTGACTCCACAATTGAACACATCCTCCCGCAAACACCCGATGTAAATTCTCACTGGAAAGCGGTGTGGAGTCCAGATGAATTCAATACTTGCTTGCATGACATCGCAAACCTCGTTTTGACACAAAATAATTCTAATTACTTGAACTTCGAGTTCTCCCGCAAGAAGGGCTTACCAGGTCGGGGGCCTAGCTACAGCTATTCCGACATCAAGCAGGAAAGGAAAATTTCAGGTTTTCCAGACTGGACTCCAAAAGAATTCAATGAAAGACGGAATGAACTAATGGCATGGCGGTTTCAAGTACCAAGTGCAAATAACGCAGCATGATGCTGCCTATAGTCAAATGCGTCCGGCGTGAACAATTGCGCGGGGCATTTGAAGCCAAGTGACTTGCGTGGGCGGGTGGCATTTGAAGCCAAGTGACTTGCGTGGGCGGGTGTTCAGTTTCCACGCAATCGCATCCAGTTCTTTTTGAGAGAACACGCTCAGGTCACTTCCTTTCGGCAAGTACTGGCGTGCCAGTCCGTTAGTATTCTCGTTGATGCCGCGCTGCCATGGGCTGTGCGGGTCTGCGAAATACACTTTGATGCCAGTGTTTTCCGCCAATTGCCGGTGTCCCGCCATCTCTTTCCCTTGATCGTAGGTCATCGACAGGCGCTTTTGCGCCTCGATGCGATTGAGAACAAACCCGAAGCTCTTTACCGCCGAGGCCGCACTGGCATCGTCCATCTTGGCCAGCACAGTGAACAAGGTGGTGCGTTCGACCAACGTGCCCACGGAGGAACGGTTATGCGCCCCCTTGATGAGGTCGCCTTCCCAGTGTCCAGGCACGAGCCGCTCTTCAATCTCGGATGGCCGATCATGGATGCTCACCATGTCTTGAATCTGCCCTCGCCGATCTTCGCCACGTGCGCGCGGACGGCGTTTGGCATGACCAAAGCGTAACCAGCCAATGACTTCCGTGCGCAACTCGCCTCGCGGCATCGCATAGATTGCCGTATAGATGGTTTCGTGGGAAGCCTGTAGGGTTGGGGTATCGGGATGCACAACCGTCAGTGTGCCTGCAATCTGTTCCGGCGAGTAACCCGCTTGCAAATAACGAGTGACGTGCTTCCAGAGCGCCGTGCCCGGCCGCACCTTGTGCAATGCGTGCGGCTTGATTGTACAAGCGGTGGCGCGCTGCTGTGCCATATCGGCACGGTAACCGCCCGCAATCGCGGGTCTGCCAACACCTCGCGGCAGCTTGGGACGAATCCATCCGTTACGTTTTAACTCTCGACTCAGTGTTCCAGCAGAGCGACCAAGCTCACGGGCAATTTGCCCAGGCTTGAACCCCATTGATAACTGCGTCTGAATCATCGTTCTCTCTTCAACACTCAACTGCTTGTATAATTTTCCCATGTAACATTTTCCTCTAAAAATGTTGCACTTGGTTTTTGAGCGCGCCCATGGATTAATCAGCGCTGGAAGACGGAAATTGGCTTGGCGAGCATCAAACTGCCGGAGATCATTGATGAAGCGGATGATGACGGTTCGGATCAGCCTGGGGGTGGGTCAACATCGGAATAAAAATTTATCTAATGATCTACAAACACATCAACAACGTAACCGTATCTGCACAATTCGCATGTGAAGGCGATTTGCGCTACCGATATAGACTGAAGATTGTCTTGAATGATGCACCGACCGCAGGTAAAACCGCCTGCGTAGTAATGCAGAACCCAAGTTATGCTGGCGAGGACGTGGCGGATAAATCGGTTCAGTTTATGGAGAAGGTCGTATTCCAAAAAGGACTGGTGGAATTTGCAGACGTGCGCCGATTGATTGTGGTGAACCAGTTCGCGTTTATTCAAACCAATGACTTTCAAGGTTTGCCTCACGAAATTGGTTTGCTTAACGATGTAACCATCCGTGATGCGTTGCTGGAATCAGATGTCGTTATACTGGGCTGGGGGTCATCAAACCGATTTAAGGAACGAAAAGACTATGTTCTTGGCCTGCTGGGTGAGATGAAACAGAAAGTGATATTGAAGACCAGAATGCATCCATCTCGTGGACGATATGAAAATTTCATTCAACCATTTTCGTTCCAAGAAACTCGGGTATTTTGAACGCTCGTTTAAACTGGGTTTGTATACTTAATAAATGAAGTGCGTATTCCAAAACCGGAAGAATATGCCAAGGAAATTTAAGGAATATCCATGAATATAAATTCAGTTAATCACATTATTGAAACTGCTAATAAATCCCTCTCAGAGGTACTAGATGAATCTGGGTGCGTATTGTATAGCAGCAAAGAAACCCTTAAAGAAGGTGAAATATATTTAATGGGATTTAATCCCGGCTCGAGCGGCGGCCCTAAACTTAAACAAACCATTGAATCCATCAGAAGTAGAACTACCAACGCTTACCTTGAAAAGTGGGATACAGAATTTAGAGAGTGGGAGGAAGGGAAAGCACCTTTTCAAAAAAGAGTACACCATGTTCTGAATGCTTTTGGACATAAGACTAATGATGTTTGTGCGAGCAATCTGATATTTATTCAAAGTAAACGATCAAAAGATATCTCTCTCGAACTTGCAAATATGTGTTGGCCTGTTCATCAAGCAATTATTGATGTGGTTCAACCTAAAGTAATCATCGCTATCGGAAATGGACAGGTATCAGCCTATAGATTCCTACACTCAATTATGGGGGCGAATTCCATTGAAAATAATTGCATGGCCAATCATGGATCTTGGCAGGTAAAGTGGTTTTCGACCAAATATAAAGGACGAACAATTTCAGTTGTCGGATTTCCACACTTTAGCTACTACGACCCAGCTAGAATGGCAAAGCTGAATGAGTTAAGAACGATTCTTTTTGAATAACAAGTTGTGAACCCAATTTACACATCGAAACTTCTTGCTGCCTTCCCGCTACTCTTCAGAAGTTTACGCGGTCAGAGTTTTGAGTGTGGAGATGGCTGGTTCGATTTGGTGTGGCAAGTATCCGCTGAAATCGAAGCGGCAGCGAAGGTCGAAGGTACACCAATAACTGCCGAGGCTTGGCCTAAAGTGGGCGTACTCAAACAAAAGTTTGGCACTTTGCGTTTTCAGTTCAATGGCAATGTAAGCGAGGCGATTGAAGCCTTGGCCACCAAGGCTTATGAACAATCAATGTTAATCTGTGAGCAATGCGGAGCGCCAACTCAGTTGGATAAAGATCGTCAGCATGGCAATTTGGTAGAGGCACTGTGCGGTGACTGCCGCAAGTCGCGCATCCTCACCCACGCATTAACGATATAACCAAGTTGCCAGCTTGGATAATGGAGAGAGACGGCAGGTTGTAAATTTGTATCTTCATTTCTCGACCAGTCGACTCAGCAATCTTCTTTTACTCCTGTACCACAATGTAATTTTTCAACAATGATCTTTCTATCTGCCGAACTTCCCAGTGACACCAGAAGCTTCTTGCCTCTATTCCAATAGGTGGTGCTTGGAATTTCTCGCCAGTAATCAACTCGATATTCAGCCGCATACGCTGTAATTGTACATAGTCATTTTCTCCACACTCTAGCGTGACCGCATCGGCCCGTGCAATATCTTCCTCAGTAACAATTCCATTCCTTGTTGCTACCATCCCCGATGGATGCCATTCTTTAATTTCACTAGCTGGAATATCGTACTGCTTTCCTTCAATCGTACAGATCATGCCTTCTCTCCTTTAAGGTTTACTTTGGTTGCACTGTGCAGCGAATCACCAAAGCCGCGTAGCCACCAATCCAACATGGCTGAATCCACGACGGTTGCCGTGATCTCGTAATCACCTTCCGTTTCCTTCACCTCTTGGTCTTCCGAAAGTTTTGACTCAAGTAGGTGAAAGCCCGCTTCCTTCTCGATGCACATAGTGAGTTTGATACGCTTGCCGACTCCATAGCCGAAGCGACCATCGTCATCGTATTTTTGCAAGTCAAAATCTTTCGGACGTTCAAAGTCAAATTCAGATGCCTTGGCACTATTGATCCGGTGCAGTGCCAAACTACGCTCGTTGTCGTAATCCTTGAAGCGGCAGACTAGGTAAAGGCGTGTGCCTTGTTGAGCCAATCCGAGTGGCATGACATCCGCTTCAGTACGTTTACCAGCGGCATTCTCGTAGTCCACGTTCAACCACAGGTTGGCGTACAGCGCATTGCTGACTTCGTCAAACACCTTGGGTTTGATCTTGGGGGGGAGCAACGGTTGTGTGGTGCTAACTACACGCACCTTTTCCAGCCACTCGCGCTCACGCTTGCCTTTCTCATCGTTGTACGGAGCCAGGTTCTTGCGAGCTTGCACAAAGAAGCCATCCATTGACTTCATTAAACCGGCTGGCAGCAAACTGCGTAAGTGTTGCTCGGCCAGAGTTAGCAACAGCGACTCTTGTTCAGAGAGCATGGGCAACCCCATACCCTTAGCTGATTCCTTCCAACGATAGCCATAAGGCTTGCTACGGTCGTCACGCTCAATTTCAAAGTGTTCGCTCAGCATTTCTACTTGTCGCTGAATGGTACGAAGGTCTCGACTGACTTCGGTGTCGGCAAGCTGCTCATGCAGTTCTTTGGTTGTAATCGTTCCCTTGCGCGGAATGCGGCGCATCAACTCAAGAGCGAGTAGGACTGTTTCTTTGGTATCGGATCGTTTAGACATGATGACCCTTACTCAAAACGTAGGTCATTGCGACCTGCAAGGAACTGCCACAACCTCACCATGGCAAATGTATCCAGCCCGCAATAGACAAGAAGTTGCTGCTCGATCTGTGCTTTACGTTGGGGTGTGGTGGTGGAGTGGATGGCCTCCTCAAAGGCTTCCATTGCCATTCCGCCATTCTTCACACCATCCAATGCCTCATAGCTTAAGTCAGGTGCTACGGCAGGAAGGACAGCCTTGATACTCCAGCTTCCGTGTTGGCTTGGGTGGTAGTAATTCGCTCTGGTGATGGGAAGCAGATCAACCAGACGTTCATTGATGGCCAGTAGTGAGATGGCGAATTCTGGGTAGCGCTCCGCAAGTTCGCGGATTCGTGCACCTTCAAACCCTGCGTTATAGACATACACGGGGCCACTGACTCCACATACCGCGATGAGTTTTTCTGAGAATGCGCGCGATGGGTCATTGCCAGACAAGTCCAGGAATGCCTGTGATTCCAGCTTTCCGCTTTCCCGCAGCGTGTGCAGACTGAACTGGAACGGAATCATTTGATAGGGGCGAGTGCCTTTCCAGATGGGCACGGCGAACTGGATGGTTTCAAAGTCCAGGAAATACGCTGGCAGGCTGTAGGACTTGAGTGCTTCAGCCGCACCCACCGCATCAAAATAGACATCCCCGGAAAGGGTGTGAGCCTTGACCCGTTGTTGCTGTTCGTTCAGCAGGTCATCGGGGGTGTCACGCAAATCGAGCGCAGGAGGCAACCAATGAATGGGGTATTCCGCTTGAGGTTTTTTCGATTGGCAGTAATCGAAAAATCCGCATACAAAAGGTGTGGCACATTGATTGCCCACCTTCATTTCAGGCTCTGCTTTCATTGCCACCACTTCATGCGCTGCGGCTATCCATTCGCGTACTTCATCAAAACGAGCGAAGGCTTCAGCAGTCAGGTCATTCTCTTCGAGTAAGCCGCGATAGTCGCCTTCTCCCGGATAAACCCAGCTACTGTTGATGTGTGCCAAAGCAACTGATGCCAGTGGCACGCCAGCATTGCGTGCGATGTAGGATTGAACGGCGACATCATCGCGGTGGTATTCCTTGACCCCTGTGGACGATTTAACCTCGACCATGCGCCAGACACGCTTGCTATCCACTATGTCCGGCATCATTACATCGGCAAAGGCCAATGCACCGTTGGCGGAATAGCCAGCTTCAAATATTGGCTGATTGGTAGCCAGTAATTCAAGGCTACGCTTGAAGGTCACGTCGAAGCCATCACGCTGTGCATCTAGCAATACCCCCGTTCCGTCTGGGTCATACAGTTGATGTGCAATATCCCCGACAGTGTTACCTACTGCGAAGCTGGCTTGTGTTGCATCCGAATCTTCACGCAACTCAGGACGATGCACTTCCAGCCAGACTCGCTTGGGGCACTGCCGATAGGCGATCAGTTTGGATTTTGAGAGGTTGCGCATGAATGCTCCAAGTTGTTTGAAGATTCAGTATCGTAACTCGCACGACAAATTGTGTCGCAGGGAAAGTGGGGAGTTTGAGTAGTTCGAAAAACCAACTCTGTAGCTGGGTTTCTCAAAGTTGCGTATATGACCTACGGACAGCCTGCAAAACCAGTTTCACCTATGACCGCTGACCATTCCACAGCGGTCGTTTGCCCATCTAGATGCTACCGTCTCTTGAGGCCGAATTACTGTCTTTCAGGTAGGGTATTCAACCAATATGCGTTTTCGATGGATTGTACTGCTCGGCAAATTTTCAACCACGATGATTTAGTTTCTGAGCAACCAGAAAGAACACGATTCCAGCCTCGGATTGAAATAGCCCATGCAACCTGTGAACGGCGATTGAAATCCGCGTAAATCTGGGCGCAAAGCCAAACCGCTTGAGCACGCGCTCGATAAAC
>Ga0210030_1003622_pt1 | contig 10090 bp, 6 predicted proteins | sample CryGeymeta201523_FD_183986 | JGI IMG/M metagenome (GOLD analysis project Ga0210030, IMG submission 183986) | Groundwater microbial communities from Crystal Geyser aquifers in Utah, USA - Crystal Geyser metaG 2015-23 (SPAdes) (version 2) | ecosystem: Environmental > Aquatic > Deep subsurface >...
TGTTTTGGCATAATCGCCGGCATCTTGCAATTTAACATCGACATATTCCAAATTCCAGTTGGCAATTTCCGAGAAGTCAGATTGAATTGTTCCATTTTCGCCACCCCAGATTCCTTTGTTGGGCAGGGTGAAACTCTCGCGCCAGATTTCCTGTGACTGCAAAGCGCTGTTAATAAAAAGACAAAAGAATATTAAGATTTTCGACCGATTGCTAATCATCACATTTACAATTAGAAGCAAAATATTACATTTGCACCGGTTTAAAGATAGCTATTACATTACATTTAAAAAAAATTACGAATGAAAATTGCAGTTGTTGGAGCAAGCGGCGCAGTAGGACAGGAGTTCCTGCAGGTACTTGCTGAGCGGAATTTTCCGATAGATGAGTTGGTGTTGTTTGGTTCGGTTAGAAGCGCAGGAAAAGTTTATGATTTCAAAGGCACAAAATTGGTGGTGAAGGAATTAAAGCACGGCGATGATTTTAAGGGAATCGACATTGCTTTAACATCGGCCGGAGCGAGTATTTCAAAGGAATTTGCAACCACTATCACCAAACACGGCGCAATTATGATCGACAACTCCAGCGCATTTCGTTATGATAGCGATGTGCCTCTGGTGGTACCTGAAGTAAATCCTGAAGATTCAAGAAACCGACCGAGAAATATAATTGCAAATCCAAACTGCTCAACAATTCAAATGGTAGTTGCGTTAAAACCCATCGATAATCTTTCAAAAATCAAACGGGTTCGTGTTGCTACTTACCAGGCTGCAAGCGGCGCCGGCGCTCAGGGAATTGCCGAACTGGAGCAGCAAATCAAAGATGTTGCCAATGGAGAAGAAGTAACCATTAATAAATTTCCATACCAGTTGGCCATGAATATCATTCCACACATCGACGTTTTCCTCGATAACGATTACACTAAAGAGGAGATGAAAATGAACTGGGAAACCAAGAAAATTATGCACACCGACGCCGAAGTGAGCGCAACTTGTGTGCGTATTCCGGTCGCCCGCGCACATTCAGAAGCGATATGGGTTGAAACCGAAAAACCACTTTCGGTGGAAGAGGTAAAAGTCGCATTTGAAAAATTTGAAGGATTAACTGTTGTTGATATTCCGGCAGAAAAGAAATATCCGATGCCTCTTTTTGTTTCGGGAAAAGACGATGTTTATGTTGGAAGAATTCGTAAAGATGTAACCGACACAAACAGTTTAACTTTCTGGTGTGTTGGCGATCAGATTAAAAAAGGCGCTGCCCTGAATGCAGTGCAAATTGCTGAGTGGCTCATTGCCAACGGAGAAGTGAAATAAATTATAAATTATAAATGGGTTCGCTGAAAGGTGAGCCGGAATAAAAAAACCTGCGACGTGGATTCGCAGGTTTTTTTAACCATGATTACTGCCAACTATCATTAGCTTTTAATATTTTAAACTTATAAATGTTTCTATTTCAAATTTTTCACATTCAAAACCTAAACTATTGTTGTATTTTTTGGTTTAATAGTTAATCAAAAATAGTAATGAAGGAAAAAGCAACATTTATGATATTCTTTGCCATAGTATTCACCGTTAACCTGGTTGTTAACATTTATATTTTTTCGCGTACCCGGTCAGTTTTCCCTCCGGGAAACGCGGTCTGGTGGGGAGCTACCATTTTGTTCTGGCTGTTGGCCTTTGCTTACGTAATAGGGCGTTTTACTGAAAGGGCAGGATCGGTTTGGCTTGCCGAACCGTTTGTAAAAATTGGTTCATGGTGGCTGGGTGCAATGCTTTATTTAACTTTAATTTTTTCGCTTGCCGATATTCTTCGCGGGTTGAATGGGCTATTCAACTTTACCGAAATCTTGCGCTTCAACTGGTTAAGCAGTAGGGGAAAAACAGCCGTTTTACTTGTCTATTCAGTAACTGCAATAATTTTAGTTATTGGTTATCTGAATGCAAAATATCCAACGTTGCGAAAAGAATCATTCCAAATCAGCAAAATTGTGCCCGAAGGTTATCAAAAAGTGGTGCTGGTATCCGACATTCATTTGGGGATGATGATTGCAAACGGCAGGTTAAACCGATTGGTTAATTTAGTAAATAATGAAAATGCGGATATTGTTTTACTTGCCGGTGATGTTTTTGATGAAGATCTTGGACCTGTTATACAAAAAAACATGGGCGATCTGCTTAAAACCTTGCAGGCAAAACAAGGTGTTTATGCTATTTTAGGAAACCACGAATTTTACGGAAATGCTTTGGCTGCCCAAAAATATCTTGAAAATCACAAAATTACCGTTCTTCGCGACAGCGCTGTTGTTCTTTCGAATGGAATTGCAATTGTTGGCCGCGAGGATATTACCGGCGAAAGGATGAATGGAAAACCCCGCAAACCAATTAAAGAATTGCTAACAGGGATTGATTTGGAAAACCCGGTTTTGATGCTCGATCACCAACCGTACAAACTTGCTGAAGTTGCTTCGCACAGGGTAGATTTGCAGGTTTCGGGGCATACCCACCACGGGCAAATGTGGCCTTTTAATTATATCACCGGAGCTATGTTCCAAATCAGTCGCGGTTATGGTAAAATAAACGATACCCACTTTTACGTTTCTTCCGGTTACGGAACCTGGGGCCCACCCATTCGAACCAACAGTCGCTCAGAGATTGTGGTTCTGGAAATTAGCGGAAAATAAGAAGTTATTCCTGCTCTTCCTCTTCCCAATCCGTGTTGTAAAGATAATCATTATAAGGAAACCGCTGGGAATGAATTGCTTTTACCTGTTCATACAGATTTGCTTTAAAATCTTCAAGGTTCTCTTTTAGTTTTGCCGAAATAAAAAGCGCCGGTGTATTGTGCTTGGCCATCCACGAGTTTTTCCATTCATCGAGCGAAAAATTCTCCTTTGTCCGCATACTCAGGTCATCTTCATCCTTTTTGGTATAGGTGAAAATATCGATTTTATTGAATACAAAAATGGTTGGTTTGTCGCTGGCATTGATTTCCAGCAGCGTGGAATTTACAGTTTCTATTTGCTCTTCAAAGCCGGGATGAGAAATATCGACAATATGCAACAAAACATCAGCTTCGCGCACCTCGTCAAGCGTTGATTTAAACGATTCGACCAAACCATGCGGCAATTTTCGGATAAAACCCACCGTGTCGGCCAGTAAAAACGGCAGATTTCCGATTACAACCTTTCTTACAGTTGTATCGAGGGTGGCGAATAATTTGTTCTCTGCAAAAACTTCCGATTTTGAAATCATATTCATAATGGTGGATTTGCCAACGTTTGTATAACCTACCAAAGCTACACGTACCAGTTTCCCGCGGTTTTTGCGCTGAATCGATTTTTGCATGTCGATCTTTTTGAGCTTTTCTTTCAATAAGGCGATCTTATCCAGAATAATGCGGCGGTCGGTTTCAATTTGTGATTCACCTGGGCCGCGTGTACCAATTCCCCCCTGCTGTCGCTCGAGATGGGTCCACATTCGGGTTAATCGCGGCAAAAGATACTGGTATTGAGCCAGTTCAACCTGAGTTTTTGCGTGAGCTGTTTTAGCACGCTTTGCAAAAATATCGAGAATCAGATTGGTACGATCCAGCACTTTACATTCCAGACTTCGTTCGATATTCCGGAGTTGTGTTGGTGTAAGTTCATCGTCAAATATTACTGTATCGGCTTCTGCTGCTTTTATAAAAGTGTGTATTTCCTCGAGCTTACCCGAACCAACAAACGTGGCAGTATTTGGAACCTCAAGTCTTTGCGTGAATTTTTTTAAAACCACAGCTCCCGCTGTGTCAGTCAGAAATTCCAACTCATCAAGATATTCCTTTGCCTGTTTTTCATCCTGTGAACCAGTTATCAACCCAACAAGTACTGCTTTTTCGGTAATTGGCGCTGTTTCAATCATTTTCCCGTTTTATTAAAATAAAAAACTCCCGACCCATTAATGGATCGGGAGTACAAAAATATTGTTTTTAAATTCTTATTGCAACACAAAGTTTATTGGAACTGTGTAAGAAACATTAACCGGTTTCCCGCGTTGTTTTCCTGGTTTCCATTTTGGAAGCGTATTAACCACACGAAGAGCTTCCTTATCAAGAGAAGGATCAACTCCCCTGGCAATACTTGCATTGTTAACCGAACCATCTTTACCAACAACGAATGTTACATAGACTTTCCCCTGAATGCCATTTTCCTGAGCAATAACAGGATATTTAATAGCAGTGGCGATATAAGTTCGAAGAGCCATTTCACCTCCGGGAAACTCTGGCATGTCTTCAACAATAAAGAAAACCTGTTGTTCTTCTTCTTCTTCTTCTGGTGCGGTTGAAATAACCGGAGCAACAGTAATTAACGTTTTATCGTCAGCTTCTGTATCAATTACCAAATCATCCTCAATCTCAACATCATCGTCAACGATATTTAAAACCTCCACTACTTTTGGTGGCGGTGGTGGTGGGGGTGGTTTAATTTCCTGTTCACGGGTAATGGGGATAATTTCTTCTTCAACATCTACAGCATTCATAGAGCCCAAAGAATCAGCTTTTTTAGGTTTTGCTGTCCATTCAAAGGCCAAAAGAATGATGCCCAAAGAAATTACAAGACCTAACATAAAGTACACGTTCCTTTTGTTTTCCAGATCTACTTTAGGTGATTTTTTTAATTCCATTTTTTTAATTTTATTTGATTAATTCGATTTTTTAACCTTAAAAACGGGGCCTAAAGATAAAAAATAATTGTCAATTACAAATCAATATTGATTTGATTTCAAATTTCTGTTTTTTCTCCATACCAAATGTTGTTAAAAGTGATAAAATAAATAAAGAACATCGGTTGCTATTGTCTTTCTTTTCGCAACAAAAACTTTACCATACTTGATATTACTAAATTAAAAATTTTAAAAAAATTAACATGGAATATTGATTTTACAGAAATTGTAAATTCATGCCGATTAAAAATAATTTTTATATTTGCAGGCTTCAAAGGGGGTTTAGCTCAGTTGGCTAGAGCGTTTGACTGGCAGTCAAAAGGTCAGGGGTTCGATTCCCCTATCCTCCACTTGAAAATCAAAGAGTTACGAAATAGTTCGTAACTCTTTTTAATTACATACATACCAAATACATACAGATTCGACCTTAAAAAAAAATAAAAGTCAAACATAGGAATTGTAAACCACAGATATTTTTTTCAAAAATTGTTTGTGCAAAACAAAAAGTAGCAGACAAAATTATTCTATTAATAAACAAATATGAAGTTGTAACTTATACTTAAATTCTATTTTGACTTATGCTGCTAACGTAATACAGTTTGTAAAAAAATACATTAATGGATTTGACACAGACATAAGTAAAGCAGAAGAAAAAACATGAATTCTATTATTCATATGGTTTTGGAGGATTATCGTATATCTGCTGGTTGTCACTCCATTTCATTACGGTACAGGAAACAAGTACGGAAAAATCCTTTTCTCAAATGCTTATATTTTCAATAGCTGGCGTTTATTATTTCCTTTTGCATTTTACCTTTTCTACACCTTCAAATACAGATTCACAACAGAACAGCCTATAAACATACAAAGAAAAGCACATACTTAAGTCATACATTACCCAAACATAGCCACAAACTACCATCCATAGAACTTTCATCTTCTTATTAGCTAAGTTTGCTTTCAAGAACTAAAAAGAGATATAAAAAGAAAACGAAAGCGGCTTTCGTTCATTGTCTAATTTTAAAATAGAAAAAATGAACGAATTAAATATTAAAGAACGGCTCGACCGAATAGAGCGACTAATTATTTCAGAAAAAAAAGGTATTAACCTTTAATGAGACTTGTGATTACACAGGTATTTCCCGCAGTTATTTATACAAATTAACTTCGTCGGGTGTAATTCCACATTCAAAACCTAATGGTAAGGTAATCTTTTTCGATAAAGAAAAGTTAAATAAATGGTTGCTCAAAAATGAACGCAAATCGGCAGATGAAATTGAAAAAGAAGCCCTAAGCTATAATATGAAAAAGAAAAAAGTATGAGGCTGTAAAGCCCCAATCGTTAAACTTTTTTACTTTAATCCGAAAATCTACATCCAAATATAAGGTTTTCCTTCAAAATCATTTACCCAATGAAATCAAAAGAAAACGATTTATGTGTCTCCAATAACCTGAAAAAAGTATTCAACTGCAATTACCTCATATTCTGAATGATAAATAAATCGCTGAAATAAAATCATACCCAACTTGGTGACAACTTGTCAAATAAGAATTTTCCATTGCCTCATTTTTGTTAAAACAAAATTTAGGAAATATGGAATTGATAACATTCGAAAGCAAAGCATACCACGAACTGGTTGGTAAAATTGATAAGATAGCGGGTTACATCGCCAAATGTGAAACCTCTGTTTCATTAGATGAGAAGGAATTTTGGCTGGACAGTAATGAGTTGGCCGAATTGCTAAAAATAAGTACCAGAACACTTCAACGTCTCCGTAAGGACAACCTGATAAGTTATTCCATCCTTCGGGGAAAATGCCTTTACCGATTGTCTGATATTGAAGAATCCCTCCGGGAAAGGTTAATCCCAAGCGACCCAAAAACCCTGGAAGACTTTCGTAAAAAATATATGCTTCATAGTAACAAACAATTTTAAAATCCAACATCATGCTGTACATCGACAAAAATACATTTGAAGCCTGGATGGAGCGTATTCTGGAAAGGATTGAGATGCTAAACAAAAAAATTGAAAAACTCAACAATACCAAAAATCAATTGAATGGTGACTCTCTTCTGGACAATCAGGATTTATGTTTATTGCTTAAAGTGAGTAATCGCACGCTTCAACGTTACCGAAGTTCCGGAATCCTTCCTTATAAACGCATCCAGCAAAAAACCTATTATTTGGAGTCGGATGTCCATAAATTTATCAGCCAGGAGTTTGTATACAAGAAAAGAAATTAGGGAGGGATATTCCCTCTCTTTTTTCGATACAACAGAATTCAACCAACTTTAATTCTCTGTTCCAAAATCGAATTACCATTTAATTGAACTATTTCCTTTTCACCTTTTTCAGGTTGTTTATCACTCAACGAAAGCTGAATTTTTCTTTCCAATGAAGATAATTCCGATTTTAGCTGTTTTAATTTGTCTTCCTTTTTCCATGAGCCATTTACAACCTCTTCGAAGACAGGAAGGTCTTTCGCCGCTTTTTCAGCGTACATATTGTGATTATCAATCAGTGATGGTATCCGTTCCAGGGCCTTTAAAAAATTAAGGGCTGCAAGTGTTGGGTCTTTGGCAATATGGCCATTGTTGTAGGTGTATCTGATTTTACTTACCCCTTCAATGTAGAACCGGTTTTCCTTAAAATCAAATCCATCTTTCAGGCTGGCTTCTGTTTTTACAAGGATTTTAAAACCGTAAAGCGTTCCTATTTTTCTATACTCATCGTTGGTTCGGACATTTTCATTCATCTCATTTAATTTTAATCCAATTGCTTTAGGGTCAGGGCCATTTACACCATTGATTTGAATTAGATTTAAAATATTTCCGGAATCGTCTTTTTGAACACGATTCATCAAAAAATCCCAATCATTTTGCATTCGGGATACCATTTTATTATTCCCTTCAATACTCTGTTGAATATCTTCCAACCTGAAACGGGCCGAAGATTTGCTTCGATTAAATGCTTGTCGCTCACTTTCCAAAGTTGTGATTTGTTTTTCCAGTTTGGCTTTTTCCAATAAATCGGTATTGCCGGAAAGGATTGCCACATATTCAGAAAAATTCATACCTGACTTTTCATCTAAACTTCCTTCATCGATAGTTCTTTTCCCCAGATTATTGGATTTTAATTGTCCGATAAAAAGCTGTTTGTTATGAAGCAAGTTGAACTTGTACGAATCGAGGCTTTTTTCAACTGCGTAAATAATTACATCCACTTTATTCTCAGCACAGAATTTGGCAATTTCGTTGCCCCTGCGGATTGCCCTGCCTTCCCTTTGTTCCAAATCGGAAGGTCGCCATGGCGAATCCAAATGATGAAGGGCAACAGCCCTCTTTTGAGCATTCACGCCTGTTCCCAACATGTCGGTTGAGCCAAACAAAACCCTTATCCGTCCTTCGTTCATCGCTGCAATCATTGATTTTCTTGCCTGTTCCGTTTTAGCCTCCTGAATAAAACGGACTTCATGTGCAGGAATATTATGGTCTTCAACCAACTTCCGTTTTATTTCACTGTATGGGGACCATTCACCCGGTTTGTATGTGCCCAGGTCAGAGAATACAAATTGTGTCCCTTTGTATTCATAGTATTTTTTATAGTAATCCGATATTTGGGTAGCACAATGTGAGGCTTTGTTATCAATATGGTCCTCGTAATGCGGGCTTATCATCCGCATATCCAACGACATTTTTCGGGCGTAGTTTGTTGCAATTAACATCCTGGCTTTTTCTTCCTGCTCCGAAAGTGGTGCCCTTCCCAATAAGGTTGCATCCCCATTTTTTGCAAAGGCAACCAGTTTTTGAATAAATTCTTCCTGTTGGGGCGTTGGTGGGATATTGTAGAGGATTTCATTCTTTTCCGGCCGGTCAATTTTTATATGTTTTGCCGTCCTGAAATCCGTTATTTCATTATAAAATGCTGCAAGCTCAGGAACTTTAATAAAATACCTAAACCGTTCCTTTTGAACAATCTCATTGGTTACCGAAAATTCATAATCAGTAGTTTTTTTGGCATAAACTGCTGCCCAGGCATCAAAGGTTTTTATTTGTTGCCGCTCCATTTCTTTTGGTCTCAGGTATTTAAAAAGAAGAAATAACTCTGTTAGAGAATTGGAAATTGTTGTCCCTGACAAAAAAGTTGCCCCCAAATCTTTTCCGGTTCTTTCCTGAATGGTCCGGATGGCAAAAAGCATGTTCAATGCCCGTTGGCTTCCCAGTGGATTACCCATTCCTGCAACCCTGTCATGGCGGGTATTGAACATCAGGTTTTTAAACCTGTGGCTTTCATCAACAAAAAGATGGTCAATTCCCATCATTTTAAAGTCAACCACATCATCTTTTTTATTCTCAATTTCGTGGGCTATGGTTTTGAGTTTTACTTCCAAATTTTGTTGCCGTTTGAGCAATCCCTTTAACATGCCCCGCGAAACGTCTCCTCCCTGTTGACGGACAACCTGAAGGTTTTCTTCCACGCTGTCCAATTCAGCTTGTAAAATCTTCTTTTGTACTTCCGGGGATTGAGGTATCATCCCAAACTGTTCGTGAGTCAATATTACTGCATCCCAGGAGTTGTTTTTTATGTCGTGAAAGATTTTCATCCTCCTGGCAGGGGTAAAATCCTGCTTGCCCGGATATAGGACTTTTGCATAAGGATAAGCTGCCCTAAAAGTCTGGGCAATTTCATGGATATTGGCTTTTAGCCCTACAATCATGGGTTTGTTTGCCAGCTTTAAACGTTTCATCTCATACGCACCGCAACACATTATCAAAGTTTTCCCTGAACCAACTTCATGGTCGCAAATGCCGCCACCGTTTTGTTTCAACATCCAAACGGCATCTTTCTGGCTTGAATACAAATTGGGTATCCCCAGCGCTTTTAAATCAAGTCCGGGTAAAGTTTGGTGTGAACCATCGTATTTAGGGCGGACATAACAATTGTATGTTGAATTGTAAAGATTAGTCAGTCGGTCTTTAAATTGTGGCGTTTGCTCTCTTAGCCAGTCGGAAAACCCATTCCTTATTTCATCAATTTTGCTATTTGCCAGTTGCATGGCTTCGGCGTCCCTTACTTTTACCTCTTTATCGCCAACAGTAATATTTTTTGTGATATTGGGTGTGGTATTCACCAGGGCATGTTTCATCAATGCTATACCATCAAATAAACGGCTTTGTGATTGTATGGCATATTTTTCATAAATGTTGGCATTTGTAAATTGAGCTTTTACCGAAAATTCATCAACTGAAGGGGAAAAATGAATATTTGTTTCTGTTTTGAATAAGTGGGATGCATACTGGCTGTAAATATGAGCAGGAATCCACCTTTCCCCAAAATTAAAATCCAATTCATCAAAAGCGATTGGTTGTGGTTTTGCTTTTTGAAGGACTT
>Ga0210030_1003637_pt1 | contig 10054 bp, 6 predicted proteins | sample CryGeymeta201523_FD_183986 | JGI IMG/M metagenome (GOLD analysis project Ga0210030, IMG submission 183986) | Groundwater microbial communities from Crystal Geyser aquifers in Utah, USA - Crystal Geyser metaG 2015-23 (SPAdes) (version 2) | ecosystem: Environmental > Aquatic > Deep subsurface >...
AAAGGAGAGGTCCAAACAAAGTAAAAACCCTGATTGTGGACGATGAACCCAGGATTAGAGAGATCCTTTCCCAGAAGCTAATCGAAGAAGGACACAAGTGTGCCACAGCTTTTGATGGCGATAATGCCTTGAAGCAACTCAAGTCTCGTCGCTTCGACCTGGTTTTGCTGGACATCACCATGCCAGGAAAATCGGGTGTGGACGTCTTGAGGGAAATTCAGGTCAAGTATGCGGATACCGCTACCATCATGGTAACCGCCGTAGCCGATGTCCAAACAGCTATCAAGTCTATGAAGATGGGGGCTTATGACTACATCATTAAACCTGTTGACCTGAATATGCTTCTGGTTAGTATAGATAGAGCCCTGGATAGAAAAAGGCTGATACTGGAAAACAAAGGCTATCAGCTTCACCTTGAAGAAAGAGTTGAGGAGCAAACCAGAAAGATCCGCCAGTCATTTCTTAATTCCATCACATCCTTGGCCTATGCTCTAGAAGCCAAAGACAAATATACCAGCGGCCACTCGCAGAGGGTGACGGACACAGCTTTAGCTATAGCCGAGGAGCTCGGCCTTCCGCAAGACACCATTGAGAAGATACGTCTTGCCGGTCTGCTCCACGATATTGGCAAGATAGGGGTGAGAGAATCGGTTTTAAACAAGCCAGGCAAGCTTACCGATGACGAATATGAACATGTGAAGTCTCACTGCGAGCTAGGGGAGCATATCTTGAGTCCTATAATAGAAGACAAGGAAGTCCTGGAAATGGTCAGACATCACCACGAACGCTATGATGGCAAAGGTTACCCGGATGGGATACCGGGCGAGCACATAAGCCAGGGGGCTGGAATCATAGCAGTTGCCGAGAGCTACGATGCTATAATTTCACGTGGTGCTATGGCTTTGGCGGTAGCTGATTCTTATGATGCTATGACCTCTGACCGTCCCTATCGGCAGGCAATGGGTTCTGAAGCTGCCTGTGCCGAACTAAAGAAAGGTAAGGGGAAACAGTTTAACCCGGTCCTGGTGGATGCCTTCATCAGGGTACTGAGTAAAGGCAAAAATGGGCAGAAAAACGCTTAGTGAAGAAACAATGGCATTTCAAATGATTGGAGGTAATGAGGATGGTAGGCAGCAATAGAAAATCTGGAATTGGTGTTGTGGGTGATGTTCCCTGGGGTACGCACCTGTGCCAGTTTTATCAAACAAAAGAAGACCTGATTGAAATTCTGGTTCCCTATTTCAAAGCCGGGCTGGAGAACAACGAGTTTTGCATGTGGATCACTTCTGAGCCTCTACAGGTTGAGGAAGCAAAGGCGGCACTTAAGAAAGCGGTAATAAATCTTGATGATTACATTAAGAAGGGGCAGATAGAGATTCTCGATTACAGTGAGTGGTATACTAGAGCAGGGAAATTCGATGCCGATGAAGTATTGCAGGGCTGGGTCGATAAAGAGAAGCTTGCTCTTGAAAAAGGCCTTGACGGACTACGGCTAACCGGGAATACCTTCTGGCTGGAACCCAAGGACTGGAAAGATTTTTATGATTATGAAGCGATGGTGGATAGAGTTATTGGCCAATACCACATGCTTGCTATCTGTACCTATTCACTTGAATTGTGCGGTATAAACGATGTCCTGGATGTGGTTAGCAACCATCAATTCGCCATACTCAGGCGAGCTGGTGAGTGGGAGATTATTGTAAGTGCAGGGCGCAAGCGGTCGATAGATGCGCTGAAGAAGGCAGAGCAGAACTTCCACAGCTCTCTCGATGAATCCCCGTTAGGAATCCGCATCGTCAGTGCAGAAGGAGAATTGCTTTATGCCAATCAGGCTATACTGGATATCTATGGCTACAGCAGTCTTGAGGAATTAGCAGCCGTGCCAACCAAACAGCGCTATACTCCCGAAAGCTACGCTGAGCACCAGAAAAGGAAAGAGAAGAGGAAACGAGGAGAGTTTGTCCCGTCCAATTATGAAATAAGCATTGTGCGTAAGGATGGCGAAGTTCGCCACCTCAACGTATTTCGCAGAGAAGTAATTTGGAATGGTGAAACGCAATTTCAGGTGCTCCATGAGGACATCACCGAGCGCAAGCGGGCGGAGGAGGCACTAAGGGAAAGTCGAGAGAAATACAAAGAGTTAGTCGACTTTTTGCCTCAAACTGTGTTTGAAATTGATGAAACAGGCAATTTTGTATTTGCTAACCGTCATGGACTTGAAACTTCTGGAAATACCCAGCAAGATATTGATAAAGGTTTGAACGCCCTTCAACTGTTTATTCCCGAGGACAGGAATAGAGTAAGGGAGAATATGCGAAGAATATTGGCGGGAGAACGGTTAGGCGGCACTGAATACACGGCAATGAGGAAGGATGGCAGCACATTCCCCGCTCTCGTATATTCGGTGCCTATTACCCGGGGAGGTAAACCGGCAGGCTTAAGGGGGCTGGTCATAGACATCACGGAGCGCGAGCGGGCAGAGGAAGCGCTGCGGGAGAGTGAGGAGCGTTACCGCACCTTATTTGATTCCAGCCTGGATGGGATTGCCTTCCACAACATGGAAGGTCGCATCCTTGATGCTAACCAGGCATATCTGGACATGCTCGGCTATACCATGGGAGAAATCAAGAAATTGACCTACCTGCAGCTTACCCCGAAAAAGTGGTACAAGACGGAGGCGAGAATCGTTGAAGATGAGATAACGGAAAGAGGTTACTCGGATGAATACGAAAAAGAGTACATCAGAAAGGACGGGACAGTATTCCCTGTTTCTCTCAGAAGGTGGCTGATTAGAGATGAGAAAGGAAAACCTGTGGGCATATGGGGCATCACCAGGGATATCACGGAGCACAAGCAGTTGCAAGATGAGAAAGCGGAGTGGGAGCGGAAAGCTCATGTCGCTAGCCGCCTGGCTTCGATTGGCCAGATGGCAGCAGGCGTGGCACACGAGATAAATAACCCCCTGACTGCGGTTATCGGTTATGCCCGCTTACTACAAACGAAAAAGGATATCCCAGGTGACATCAGACAAGATATAGACATAATTCATGAGGAAGCCCAGCGGGTGGCCAACATTGTAAGGAAATTGCTTGCCTTTGCTCGCCAGCAGAAGCCAGAGCGAAAGCTTGTCAATATCAACGACACTATCAGTACTACTCTAGACCTGCGAGCTTATTCTTTGAAGACTAATAATATAGAGGTCACTACTCAGCTTGACCCTGACTTGCCCATGACCCTTGCTGATGCCAGCCAACTCCAGCAGGTGTTCCTCAATATAATTTTGAATGCCGAGACGGAGATGAAATTAGCCCACGGCAAGGGCAAATTCCTGGTTAAGACAGCGCAGGTAAATAACAACATAAGGATATCTTTTGAAGATAATGGGCCCGGGATAGCGGAAGAAAACCTGGATAGAATATTTGAGCCCTTCTTTACCACCAGAGAGGTGGGGCAGGGAACAGGGCTGGGCTTGAGTCTCTGCCACGGGATAGTAGCTGAACATGGCGGCAGGATATATGCCCAAAGCAAACTGGGCAAGGGAGCTACCTTTGTTGTGGAACTGCCTATCATCTTATGAAATTGCGGGGAGTAATAGAATGCAAATGGATGGACTTCTTAAGCTAATGGTGGACAGAGGCGCCTCTGATTTACATCTCAAGGTGCCAAGCCCACCGGTGTTTCGTATTGATGGTGTGCTTATACCACAAGAAAGTTTCCCCCCATTCACACCCAAAGGTATCGAATCCGTATTTGAACAGCTTACTACTCAAGAGCAAAGGATTACTTTCGCCAGAGAACTAGAGCTGGATTTTGCCTACTCTGTTCCCGGCTTAGCTCGATTCCGAGTTAATGCACTCCAACAAAGAGGCACAATGAGCCTTGCCTTTCGCTTCGTACCATTCAACGTTCCATCTATTGATGAGTTAGGACTGCCCCAGATTTGTAAGGAGCTTATTCTCAAGCCAAGAGGGCTTATCCTGGTCACTGGCCCTGCCGGCAGTGGCAAATCAACTACCCTGGCAGCGATGATTAATCATCTCAATGAGAATAAGAGGCGAAATGTTATTACCATTGAAGACCCTATTGAATTCTTATTCCGCGACAAAAAATGCATCATCCGGCAGCGAGATTTGGGGGACGATACCAAATCTTTCTCCACTGCCTTAATACACGCTCTGCGCCATGACCCCGATGTCATCGTCATTGGTGAGATGCGTGACCTGGATACGATAAGCATAGCTATGACGGCGGCTGAGACCGGGCATCTGGTGCTGGGTACGCTGCATACCATTGACGCTGCCCAGTCTATTGACCGTATTATTGATATGTTCCCTTATGGGCAGCAACGACAAATCAGGCTACAATTATCACAGGTGCTGGAGACAGTGCTATCACAGACGCTCTTACCCCGAATTGGCGGAGGTCGAATAGCTGCCTTCGAGCTCATGTTTGCCACCAGCGTAATCAGAAGGCTCATCCGTGACCAGAAGATCTACGAAATACCCCCTAATCTGGAGATGGGTAAACCAGAGGGCATGCAGACCATGGACCAGGCATTAGCCGACCTGGTAAAAAGGAATATAGTTACTCAAGAAGAAGCCCTGATGAAAAGCAGTAATCCACAAAAGTTAAACAGGCTTACTTTAATTGTGAAATGAGGCGTTTAAAGTCTGATACGCTGGCTACTACTATGACATTTTATTGCCACCTGTCAAGGGAAAGAAGGCTTACAACAGAGGACTAAATGGGCAAGAAGAAAATACTTGTCGTTGATGACGAACAAATATCAGGTTGATAGTGAGAAGGCTTCTGGGCAAGGACTACATTGTCCTTGAGGCAAATGATGGCGAAGAGGCAGTAGATGCGGCTCGCAAACAAAAGCCTGACCTTATCCTCATGGATATTATGATGCCACGGATGGATGGATATAGCGCTTGCCATACAATTAGAACGGGCCAGGGTACCAAGACAATCCCTGTGGTTATGCTCGCCGCCGTAGGCTATGAACTCAACAAGAAGCTTAGCAAGGAAGTAGGTGCTAGCGGATATATAACCAAGCCATTCAGCTTACAGGACTTACTGGATACGATTGGCAAATTCTTGATAAAGGACAAGTGAGGCACAGAGTCCTTCCTTCCCCTTGTTATTCTTGTGGTATTGTAACTACTCACCCTGCTGTCATTCTGAGCCCTGAAAGAAACTTCAGGGTAAACTCCGCGAAGAATCTGTAGTTGCCTGATTTATCAGGCGGGAAAGCCCAATAAATTGGGCAACTACTCAGGGTGACATAAGCCCTGAACTAGTGTTAAAATATTGGAAAAATATAGAGGAGGAAAGAGGAGTATGAGTATTAAATTCGGCACTGATGGCTGGAGGGGAATTATTGCTGAAGATTTTACCTTCGATAATGTCCGTATTTGTGCTCAAGGAATAGCACATTATCTTAAGCAAAGCGGGCTTACATCGAAGGGGCTAGTCATTGGCTATGATACTCGTTTTGCTTCCGAAGACTTTGCTGCCACCGCCGCTGAAGTGATTGCCGGTAATGACATTAAAATTCATTTGTGCCTTAAGCCAACTCCTACACCGGTAATAAGTTATACTGTTCTGGCTACCAAGTCCGCCGGTGCTATCATTATTACTGCCAGTCATAACCCAGGCTTGTGGAACGGAATCAAATATAGAACACAAGATGGTGCCAGCGCCCCGGGTGAGGTCACCAGTGAGATAGAAGAAAACATCGCTGCCCTCAGCACGAGGCTAAAGCCTCGCACTACTTCTCCAAGTGTAAAAAGACTTCCCCTGGAGAAAGCCCTCAAGCGAGGAGTGGTTGATTACTTAGATCCTTCCTCTGCCTACTTCAAACACCTGAACCAACTTATTAACCCTGAATCAAGTTCAGGACAGGCTATAGAAGAATTGCGCCAACACAGGTTGAAGATAATCATTGACTCTATGTATGGGGCCGGCGCTGGTTATTTTAAAATGCTGCTTCAGGGCGGCAATATGGAGGTCAGTGAAATTAACGCCGAAAGAAATCCTTTGTTTCCGGGAATACAGCCCGAGCCAATTGCTAGAAACTTGGCAAGACTTTCCCGGTTGGTTGTGGAGCAAAAAGCCGATGTTGGTTTAGCTACTGACGGAGATGCTGACCGCATCGGTATCATAGATGAAAAGGGAAACTTCCTAAATCAGCATCAAATTTTTGCCCTGCTCTGTCTCTACCTCTTAGAAATTCGTGGTGAACGAGGAGCCATAATCAAGACACTGACCTCTACCAACATGCTTTTTTCTTTAGCGAAGATTTTTGGTGTCCCTGTTTATGAAACGCTGGTGGGATTTAGGTATGTGGCTCCTTTGATGTTACAGAAAAACGCCCTTATTGGTGGTGAAGAAAGCGGTGGCTACGGTTTTCGTGGTCATATTCCGGAAAGGGATGGTATTCTGGCTGGGCTTTATTTCCTTGACTTCATGCTGAAAACAGGTAAAACACCATCGCAACTTCTGGATTACCTTTACAGTAAGGTGGGGCCTCATTACTACGACCGAGTGGATGTTCCTATCTCTGCGAGCCGGCGTGAGAAACTTGTGAGCCGGCTTGCTTCTGCTTTTCCCAATGCCATAATTGGAGTCAAAGTGACCAGCGTAGATACCACCGATGGTTTTCGCTTCCTCCTCGCTGACGATTCTTGGCTGCTTATTCGCCTCTCAGGCACAGAGCCATTGTTACGCATTTATGCCGAAGCTGAAAGTGAGGAAAAGGTAAAAAAGTTACTAACCGAAGGTAAAATGTTGGCAAATATCAAAAATCAAACATAAACATGCAAAACTCAACAATATTGTCATGCTGAACTTGATTCAGCATCTCTGCCCCGAAACAAGTTCGGGGTGAGATTCCGAAACAAGTTCGGAATGACATTGGTACAGATCTTTGACTTTCTTTTGCTATTCATGGCGCAGTGCTTCAATAGGGTCAAGACGTGCTGCCCGAATTGCGGGGTAAATACCAGAGACAATTCCAACCAAGATTGATACTCCCACTGCCAGGGCAATAACATCACCTGAAACCATGGCCGAGAAAGCAAATCCAAAATTTGCCGCTACGACGGACGCAATTTTAACTATGAGCCATCCAAGAGCCACACCTATAGCGCCACCACAAAAGCTTAGCGTGGCAGATTCAGTGAGAAACTGCATCAAAATGTCTCGACGTTTGGCTCCTACTGCCTTTCGCAGACCAATTTCCCTGGTACGTTCGGTTACCGAAACCAGCATGATATTCATTATGCCAATAGCACCAACCAGTAAGGAAATACCAGCTATAGCAGCAAGAACAAGCTGGACTATTCCCAGTATTTGCCCAGCAATACTGCTTATAGCCTCCATGCTCATAACAGTGAAGTCTTCTTCTTCCCCTTCCCTGAGATGATGACGCTGACGTAAAAGGTTAGTTATTTCCTCTTTAGCTGAATCTATAGCGTCTCCGCTTTTGGCTTGAACACTGATAGCACTGACACTATAACCTAAACTGCTCACTTGTTGAGCTACTAATGTTGATTGCACCGTGGAGAGTGGAGCATAAGCAACAAGGTCCTCCATCCCAAAAGAGGTCCCTTTGCTTTGCAGTACACCAATGACCCTGAATTGATGCCCGTTAATCCTCATGGTTTGCCCTACAGGATTCATAGAGCCAAACAGATTTTCAGCTAATTGACTTCCCAGAACAACCACCCTTGACCTTCCCTTATAGTCTAATTCGCTAATGAAACTCCCTTCCGCTACAGCAAGGTTGTTAACCCATTGGTATTCGGGAGTTACGCCGGCGACTGTACTTCCCAAATTCTCACCACCAGCTTTCATCTGGGCAGTTGTCTGCACCGTTGGTGCTACCGCAGCCACGGAAGGAGCATAGCGAGCAATTGCCGCGGCATCCTCCAGTGTTAGCGTGGCAGCACTACCCATTGTTCCTCTCATACCCATAGCACTAGAAGCACCCGGCATAACATAGATCAGATTGCTTCCTAAAGAGGCAAAGGCTTCCCCCTGCATGTTCTGCTGTATTCTGCCCAAAGACATTATCGAGGTAACTGCAGCTACACCAATCAAAACGCCTAATATAGTCAACATCGAGCGTAGTTTGCTACTAGACAAAGCATGTAGCGCAGTGGTAAAGCAATCTCGTAGTTTCATGCTGATGCCTCGATCTTCCCATCCCGAATCCTGATAGTGTGTTGAGTATAGGCGGCAATATCGGGTTCATGCGTAACAAAGACAATGGTTATTCCCTGCTGATTCAGTTGCTGGAAAAGGAGCATGATCCCCTTACTAGTCTGAGTATCCAGATTACCTGTAGGTTCATCGGCTAAGATAATAGAAGGGTTATTCACCAATGCTCTGGCAATAGCTACTCTTTGTTGCTCACCTCCAGCCAGTTCACTAGGTCTATGATTAGCCCGATGGGCTAGCCCAACAGACTCCAGAATTTGTAGTGCCCTTTGTCGCCGACTGCGGCTGCCACTGTAAATAAGCGGCAGCTCTACATTAGCTAAAGCCGAAGCTCCGGGCAACAAGTTGAAACTCTGGAAGACGAAACCTATTTTTTTGTTCCTTATCTCCGCCAATTGATTATCGTTGAGTTTGTTCACTTCCACTCCCTCCAAGCAGTACCTTCCTGAAGTAGGTCTATCGAGGCAGCCAATGATGTTCATCAGTGTTGATTTGCCTGAACCTGATGGACCCATAATGGATACCATCTCCCCTTGTCCAATATGGCAGTTTATTTCCTTAAGGGCGAGAACCTCCGTGCGTCCCATTCTATAGATTTTGGTTATATTCTCAAGCTCAATCATGTTCATCCACCAAATGATAGGAAGGGAGATTGCGTCACGCGGGGCAATACTATTCTCTCCCCTTCTCTTAGTCCGGATAAAACTTCAGTACTTACTCCGTTGCTTAAACCTACGGTAATCTCTCTTTGTTCCGTTCCTTTTTCGGTAACAACTTCGACCGAGGGTTTTTCCAGAGTGCCATGGATAGCTCGATTTGGTATCAGCAAAACATCCTGACGGCGCTCAATGTGAATCTCAGCAGTAGCGCTCATACCATCTTTGAGTTCTTCGCCAGGATTCTCCAGAGTTATGGTGGTTTTGTAAGATACCACCCCTGCTCTTACTGTACCAATTGGAGAGACAAAAGCCACTTTGCCCTGTACTTGTTTGTCGGGCGAAGCATCTAAGATAATGGTAGCTTCCTGACCTGACTTCACCTTGGAGACGTCTATTTCATCAATGACACCGCTCATCTTTATTTGGTTGGGATCAACTATACTTATTGCCGGATTGGTATATGTCATGCTGGAAAGCTGTTGCCCTTCCTTGACAAGAATGTCAGCTATGACGCCATCGAAAGGAGCAACTATCATTGCTTTGTCTAATTCTAAATTGGCTCTGGCTAGCTCTGTTTTAGCTATATCCAGGGATGATTTGGCGCTTTCAGTTTGCAGTTCTACCAGCTTGACAGAAAGAGGCAGTGCCCATACTCTGGCCTGTGATTTTTCCCCCGCCTTATTTAAGCTCCCCTCAAGCTGCTCCAGTATTTTTCTTACCTCCTCTGTCTTTCCTTCATTCAACAATTTCCGCACCTCTGCCAATTCATTTTGAGCTTTATCCAGAGATAGCCATACTCCAGGCAAGTCAGTGGCAAAGGTATCAGTATAGTAGGGGTAAATCGTCTGCATAAGGTTGTTTTCTGCCACTTCATATCCAATCTGAGCCGCTTCATATCTTGCTTGAGCCGTTGTGACATTCCATTCCAGAGAGCGAGCATCAAGCTTAGCTAATACTTCACCTTTGCTTACTTCATCTCCTTCGTTAGCCATTATCTCTGCTACTGTGCCGGTAGTGCCAAATGATAAATCCATTTTGCGCGGCATTTCCAGATTACCGCTTACAGAGACGCTTATAACCAGATCGCCCCGGGTAACCACAGCAGTTTCCTGTGGCGTAGTCTGAGCATTAGCACAACCACTAAGGAAGGCGCTTATGAAACAAATCAA
>Ga0210030_1003644_pt1 | contig 10042 bp, 8 predicted proteins | sample CryGeymeta201523_FD_183986 | JGI IMG/M metagenome (GOLD analysis project Ga0210030, IMG submission 183986) | Groundwater microbial communities from Crystal Geyser aquifers in Utah, USA - Crystal Geyser metaG 2015-23 (SPAdes) (version 2) | ecosystem: Environmental > Aquatic > Deep subsurface >...
CTTCTGACCGCTTTGGCCGCAAGCGGGTGATTGTGTTTGGCTTGCTGGTGTTTGCCGCAGGTAGCCTGGTGGCGGCGCTGGCCCCCAGCCTGACCTGGCTGGCCATTGGGCGGGCGGTGCAGGGCGCAGGGGCGGTGTCTGCCGCCGTGACGGCCTTGCTGGCCGACCAGACGCGTGACGAGGTGCGCACCAAATCGATGGCCATGGTGGGTGCCAGCATCGGCCTGATGTTTGCCGTGTCGCTGGTGGCTGCGCCGGTGTTGGCGGGCTGGATTGGTCTGGTGGGTATTTTTGCCTTGACCGGTGTGCTGGCTTTGTTGGGTGTGGTCGGGGTCATCTGGTGGGTACCGCCAGAACCCGGCAAGCACAAGGACGCGCCCAAAGGCCGGGTGGTGGATGTGCTGCGTTCCCCGGCTTTGCTGCGGCTCAATTTTGGTGTGTTTGTGTTGCATGCGGTGCAGCTGGCGATGTGGCTGGCGCTGCCCGCCATGCTGGTGCAAGCGGGTTTGAGCCGTGACCACCACTGGCAGGTGTATTTGCCTGCGGTGCTGGGCTCGTTTGTGGTGATGGGGGGCAGCTTGTTTCAGCTGGAAAAGCGCGGTTATTTGCGCGCTGTGTTTTTGACTTCGATTGGTTTGACCACTGCGGTGCAGGCGGCGTTGTGGTCACAGGTAGGTGCTGCACCCAGCGTTGCCTTGTTGGGCGGCCTGCTGTTTGTGTTTTTTTACGGCTTTAATGTGCTTGAAGCCAGCCAGCCCAGCATCGTGTCGCGGCTCGCCCCGGCGCAAAGCCGGGGGGCTGCCATTGGGGTCTACAACACGCTGCAGTCGCTGGGGTTTTTTGCCGGTGGCATGGGCGGTGGCTGGTTGGTTAAACATTTTGGTGCAAGTGGTTTGTTTGCCACTTGTGCGGGGCTGATGCTGCTTTGGCTGCTGGTGGCTTGGCCCATGCAGTCATCCGGGCGCGGGTCTGCTGTGGCAAAAGCGGGATAAACTGAAACGCTGTGAACAGCCGCGCCAAATGCGGCTTATCAAGGCACTGATCAAATAGAAAGACGAACCATGGCATCTGTAAATAAAGTGATTTTGCTCGGCAACCTGGGGCGCGACCCCGAAGTGCGCTACCTGCCCAGCGGCGACCCGGTGGCCAACATCACCATTGCCACCAGCAGCCGCTACAAAAACAAAGCCGGTGAAATGGTCGATGAAACCGAATGGCACCGTGTGACGTTTTTTGGCCGCCTGGCTGAAATTGCCAGCCAGTACCTGAGAAAAGGCCGCCCGGTGTATGTGGAAGGGCGCATCAAAACCAACAAGTACACCGACAAAAACGGTGTGGAACGCTACTCTACCGACGTGATTGCCAGCGAGATGCAATTGCTCGGTGACCGTGAAGGCCGGGGGGAGCCCAGTCAGGGTGAAGACGACGGTGGTTACAGCCGGCAGGCCCCAGCACCGCGCCTGGCGCCGGCACCGGCACGCCAGCCCAGCGCCGCGCCCGCGCCCGCCGCCCGCCCAGCCAGTGGGTTTGATGACATGGATGACGACATCCCGTTTTAAACGACACGTTTTTGTAAAACGTTGATAAAAACCCCAAAAAGCCCTGATTTATCAGGGCTTTTTCTATTTTTAGTGGAAAAATTGTTGATTAAATATTTTCTAGGATGCATACTTACACTTTGTTGATAAAAGATAGGTAGCTGAGGGTATGGGACGACTGATGCACTTGGTTTTTTCTGAAGGTGAGCGTTACCCCATGCTGGTTGACCGTGATGGGGTGCCTGACTTTTGGGTCACTCTTTTTGTCACTGAAAATCTGAGGCCGTCGCTAATGCAGACAACCATAGAAAACACAATTCGGGATCTTATTCACCTAAAGTTGTGGGAGGAAATCAATGGTCGTGACCTGATATCAGAGATTAGCCGGGCCAAATTTCTGTCTGGTGCTGATATCGTCGCGATGCGCGACCATTGTTTGCTCAACACAAGAACCCTTCGTGAGTGGCAGGAGTCCACATCCAGAAAGAACGTGACCCGGTTGTTGGCAAGTCATCCTGTAGGCGTTCATCATCTACGGGGCGTTTCAAAGAACCATGCGGCCAATCGTCTGGTGCACATTGCCGAGTTTCTTTATTTCACTGCCATGGCGATGCTAAGGGCACGAGCCGACTTCGTTTCTCTGACAACAGGTATTGAGAAGATGAAGGGAGACATCATCAAACAGAAGCCGAAAGGTCTGGGAGATAAAGGTCTGGCTAACGATCCAAATGAAAAAGCGCCACCACCTGAAGTGTTCGATAGGCTGATGAAGGTGGTCAAAGAAGACTCACCCGACAACCCATACAAAAGTCCTGGTGTTCGCACGAGGAACGCATTGATGTTCAATGTGATGTATGAGACGGGTATGCGGTCAGGCGAGATTCTTGCACTGAAAATTGAAGACATTGATTGGCATTCTGGAAAGATATGTGTTGTTCGCCGTCACGATGATCCAGATGATCCACGTAGAAGACAGCCAGTTGTAAAAACCTGTGAGCGCGACATCCCAATCAGTCAGGAATTTGTGAGACAACTTCGCGCATACGTGATGGACGTACGCTCAAAAGTGCCGAACGCAAATCAAAGGCCCTTTTTATTTGTGAGGTTAAAAAGTGGGAAAGATCAAGGACATCCCCTTTCCGACAGCTCATTTAGAAATAGGGTTTTAGGCCCGGCCATCTCCACTGACTCTGAACTATTTAACGAAATCTGTAGGCATGGCTTTCGTCACAACTTTAACTATCGTCTTTCCAAGAAAATAGATGAACACAATCGACGAGCCAAGTTAGATAAAACTATAGAGCCTATAAACGAAAAAAAAGAAATCCAGATTCGTATGTATTTGAATGGGTGGGCTTCTGAGGGAACTGCAAAAACCTACAACTTACGGCATATCCAAGAGATTTCGAACGTATTGATGCGGGATGACATGAATGAACAGTCAAAGTACATATCCAAGAGCGGGAAATAGTATGCAGCCCATTGCCAGTTCGGCCCAGAAAGTACCCGCCAATCAGCTGAGAAAGAGAGATTGGCGAACATCGAAGATGGGGTACAAATTTGATTTTTATGATGATTTCTGGCAGCTTGATGGATCAAAAGTCATTAATCTTGGTCGTCTGAGGAAGCTGGATAGCAATACTCAGGAGGGATTGAAGCAGACGCTTTGTCGGTATGCAGAGGAACTTTCTGCAGATAGCACCGACAATAATTTCACAAAACTCAACATGTACTGCGATCAAACTGGAGAGGAAAGTATTAGTGTGCTGGGGTTAACAAAGTGGCGGGCGTCATTGCCTCCCGAGAATGAGTGGTGGTTAGGCGCTTTAAAAGGCTTTCTGATTGCATGGAATGAGTGGGGATACCCTGGTGTTACCGACGATGTTGTCGAATATCTTGACGAGTTGACTTTGAAAGGGAATGTAAAGGGCAAGGCCGTTAAGCGCGCATGCCCTTATTCAGGGCCACTAACGCAGATTGAGCAGGGTGCCTTGGTGGATTGGGCATCGAATGCATTTTTAATAAAAGCGATTACCTTAACCCAGTTCGCCTACTTTCTGACACTGTTATTTACTGGGCGCAGGTCGGTTCAGATACAGGCATTGCGAGCATGCGATTTGACCTTTAGAGACGACCCAAAGGGATGTGATTACATCGTCAAGTTTCCACGCGCAAAGCAACCTGGAGGTGGATTTCGAAAAGCATTCAGGTCTTTGTCCGTCAACGATGATCTTTATCTTCTATTGGAGAATCAGTCCGCAGACTCTCAGGCCCGTGTGGAACGCGTGCTTGGCAAGAAATTGCCCCCAGCGATGTTGCGGCAAATCCCCATATTTCTGGCAGAGGAACGAATTGAGGGACTTCGTGATCTGGAACATTTGGCTAAATGTCTGGATGAAACTCCAGACTTTCTACACATGACCAAGCAGCAAGCAGCAGCGGTCTTAAGGGTTGTTGCCATTAAAAATATGGCCCGCTCAGAGAGGACCGGGGAATTTATCAATTTCACTTCGCGTCGGTTCCGGTACACCAAAGGCACAAACTTGGCACGGCGAGGCATCACAGGGGTTGCGCTTGCGGCTGCGTTAGACCACACTGACACCCAGAATATTGATGTTTATACCGAAAATACCGAGGAAATGGGGCAACAAATTAGTGCCATCATGGCACCGATTTTGGCTCCACTGGCGCAAGCTTTTGCTGGAAAACTCATTAATTCTGAACGAGATGCACTGAGAGCGAATGATCCTCACAGTCGCGTTAAAAATGGGATATCAAAAACTGTAGGCAATTGCGGCACATTTGCATTTTGTGCCTCTGGCTATCGGGCCTGCTACACATGCGTGAATTTTCAGCCTTGGCGCGATGCACCACACGAAGAAGTCCTGAATGAGATTCTCAGTGAAAGAAAGCGTCAGGAAGAATTACAAGTTTCACCGAATGTCATTCAGTCAACAGATCGTCTGTTGCTGGCAGTTCAGCAGGTTATTTTAATATGTCAGCAAGCCAAGTCAGAAGCTCGAAATGAGGTTCAGATTGGCTGAGATCATTTACTTTCAATCGCGTTCTGAGCTTGATGCTCGCCAGAATTTGGCGGCCTTCATAAATCATTGCCGAAGCAACCTGACTCTTTATGAAGATCAAGGAGGTTTTTCAGTAAACAAGTGGCAGTTCAAGTCCGGTAACAGGTCTTTCTCAATGGCGTTTTCAAAATACAACGAAAAGAATGACCCCTACAACTTTGAGACTCTTGATGAGCCATTTTTGACTTTTGCCAAAGCGCGTGTGCGATACACCCAGAGTCACCGACAAGTAAAGAGCGTTGGGCAAAACATGATCATCTTACGGTTACTGCACGACGCTCTGATATTTGTTCATGGTGCGGCTGATGTTCTGAAGGCTGATGGATTGGTAATTCAAAAAGTCAGGGAGCTTGCCGATTCGCGGTATCCGGTGTCTGGACTTCGCTACCGTCTTGGGCAATTGCTGGAATTGCTTTATGAGTTCTTGCGAAAAAAATATCTTGTGCCAACGCTGCCGCAGTGGGTTAACCCCTGGTCCCGTGGGAGGTCAAAAGCTGAACAAACTGACAAGGCATCAAGAAAGTGGCAGGAAGAGAGATGCCCAAGCTTGCATCAAATGACTTCGATTGCAGATTGTTTTTCCAGAGCCGAAACATCCGAAGAAGAATATTGGTCAAGTGTCGTGACCATGTTGATGTTCGCTCCATCACGGGCGGGTGAATTGCCCTCCCTGACAGTCGATTGTTTGCACGTGGGCGCGACAGGTAGTCTGGGCGTTCGTTGGTGTGGTGAAAAGGGGTTCGGCGACACTATAAAGTGGGTGCCGGAGGTGATGCGTGAGACCGTTATTGAAGCGCATCGTCGTTTAGTTGATATCGGTGCACCAGCGCGGGCAGCAGCTAAATTCGCCCATGACAATCCCAACCTTTTTTTCCGTCATGAGGGGTGCGTTACGCCCCCTGACTTTGCGGAAAACAAGGCATTGAGTGCACTGGAATTTGGTTGTGCCATGAGCTTTGGAGCGTCAACTCTTGAATTGATCGAAGCAAGGTCAAAAGTTTGTGACGATGAAGTTGCCTGGAAAATTTTGAGTTCAACGAACTGGGTTCATAAAATTAGGAAAGATGGCAACCCAACATATCAGCAACTTGCCAAATACACGCTGGGTGAATACCGAAATAATGACTGGCCTAATTTGGCCGGTTCCAATAGACCGATCTGGGAAGCTCTGTTATTGGTACGCGATCGTGAATTCCACAAAAGTTTTGGCCCCCGAGCGTTCAGTTGGGTGCAGCCCTCGGTAAATCAGATCAACTGGCAACTGGCTCCGCGGACTGGGATCAGATATCCGCCGAAGACGTTGTTTCAACGCTTTGACATCGTCAATGAAGATGGATCAGAAATCGCGCTCACGTCTCACCAATTGAGAGTCTGGCTTTCTACCACTGCCGAGCGCGGTGGTATGGATAGTTGGCAGCTCGCAAAATGGGCAGGGCGTGCGCGGATTCAAGACAACCGTCACTACGACTTGCGCACACCAACGGAGCGCGAAAATCAGGCTCGGGAAATCATGTTCCTCGATGAGCGGCCCACGGCACTGCAGGCCATCAAATTGAACTTGCCAGTCTCGTATGAAGACCTCGGGCTGAATCGAATGGGAATTGCCGACGTAACCGAATACGGCATGTGTACCCATGATTACGCCATGTCGCCTTGTGTCAAAGGCGGAGAGTGCATGATCTGCAAAGAACATGTCTGCATAAAGGGGATGCCAAATACGCTGGAGCGAATCAAACGACTTGAAGAGCTTGTTGCTACCCAATTCGAAAAGGCGAAAACGGATGCCTCTGTTGGCGTGTTTGGTGCTGACAGGTGGGTGACACACCTGGGTTGGAAACTGGCTCACATTCGAACTCAACGCGTGAGGTTGGAGTCAAGCGACACGCCGGAGGGTGCAATCCTATGGATACCACCTGAACATGACCCCAGTCCGATAAAGCGTTCACTGGAACAGAGACACCTCAAGTCAAAACCCAATGAGAATCGGCTCGTTGACTTCTCGGAAGTGATTGCACTGCTTGGGGCGTCCGGTGCCTAAGAAGATCATTACGGAGGGCACCGTACCCATCGCCCTGCACCATATAGACAAATGGGCAGGGAAACTGACCTGGGAGCTGTACGCGGAACGTCTGGCAAAAGCTCTTGGTCAGACGCGGATCAGTCGTCATACTTTACTGTCCTACCCGGTCTTGGTTGAAGCGTTTAACGCCAAGAAAGATGCCCTCAAAGCGTCATCCAAGAATTCTGAGGGCAAGGAATCCAACGTTACTCTTGATTTTGCCAAGCAAGAGATCGCTACCCTTGAAGCCAAGGTGGCGCGGCTTGAACGACAAAACGATCTTCTGCGTCAGCAGTTTGTACGCTGGCAACACAACTTGTACATGATGCCCGGCGTTGACATGGAAAAGCTCAACGCGGCGGTAGACAAGCCAATGGTGGCGGTGAACCGGCGATGACAAAGGGCAAGAACGGCCAGCAAATCGCGAGTGAAAACGTTGCGGCGGTAACCGTGTGGATCGCAGAAAGAAATCAACGTCGCGATTGGCATGAATATGCTTACAACAACCGAATCAACCGAAGCGTGCTTGCAGATGAACTTGACTTCGCAAAGTCTGTCTGCACACAAAACAGTACCGTCAGAGCACTGCTGGATGCTGCCGACGCGCTTTGGTTTAAGTACGAGACGGTTGAAAAAGCTGCGCATGAAGCGGCTCGTGAGCGGGCACAAGTTCAGTCTAGTCGAATCACCGCCGATAACAGCGAGCTTCAAAAGCGGGTTGCCGAACTGGAGGCGGAGAATCGCCAACTCCGACGAGAGGTAAATGCCTACAAAAAGCAGCAAGCCTTGGTAGAAGGCGGGGCAGCTGGATTCAGGGTATGACCGGTATTAACGCGTACGGTCGCATATCACAGCCAGCCAAGGCTGTGACCAACATTGTTCATGTCCGGCAGGTAGTGCAAGTCAGAAGGTGCCGGGCAAGAGGCTACGCCACTGTGGATTTGGTCAACAAAGACGGCTCAGTCAAAAAGCGCGACAAGACGCTGGTAGTGAAATTTCCAGAACATTGCCGCGAGGTAGCCACTGATGGTTCGCTATGGGAAGTCTCTGGTAAGGAGTACGTCAATCAGTTTGTCATCAATGACATCGTCGTCTCAGAATACACCATTGAAGCGGAAAGCATCAATTTCCTGCGGCCCTCGGGACGAATCCTTGCACGGTGGCTCAGCAGCAACATTAGTGGTATCGGCAGCGTCATTGCAAATCGCTTGGTGCGCATAAAAAACCTGAATTCCCTGATCGAAAACCAAGACCGCGTGACCTTGCTTGAAGTGGCGGGCATGTCGCAAGAACGTGTTCGGCGCTTGTTCGAACAGTGGCCAGATGCCAGTTTGTATAAGACTATCGAATGGCTTGAAGTGCAGCGGTTGCCCCTCAATCTCGGGGACAAGTTGGTTGCGGTATTCGGCGCGGAGGCCATCGACAAGGTGAAATCGCATCCATTTTTGTTGATGGCGATGGGCGTTTCTTTTGAAAAAACCATGCAAGTTGCACGTGAGCTGCACCTGTGCATGTCTGACAACTGTGTGGCGGCAGGTGTGGCGCTGCACGTTACCGTTAAACACGGAGCGGAAACCGGTTCGACAGTGATCGATAGTAAAACTCTCGCAAACGTCTGTACTCAGGTGATGACGGCCCCATCTCCTGCCAGGGTGGGTGACATTGCCGTTGAGGAAGGATTGTTGGTTCGTGTGAAAAATGGCTATCAGGTTTACGGCAAGGCGCTTATGGAAGCCGCTGTTGCGCAATTCCTTGTCGATATGCACAAAAGAAGGCCTGGTGACAACGCGCTTTTGGCAGCGTGGGAAAAAGCACTGTCCAAGGAAGTTGTTGCAGCCGCACTTTCGAACTACGAATCGTCACTTGATTTCGCATTAACAGTTGAACAACGGGCGGCTGTTGTCGGGGCCGTGAGTGCTCCTGTTTGTTGCATAGCGGGTGGAGCCGGAACGGGCAAGACCACGATTTTGAGAGCAATCTTGGGTGTGTACAAAGCAATCGCGGACGGTATTCCCTGTTACCAGGTGGCGTTGTCTGGCCGGGCGGCTCGGCGAATGGCTGATAGCACCGGTGATCCTGCTCAGACTATTGCCAAACTCATTGCCATGCATCTTGGCGACAAAAAACCAGACCTGCCGCCACACCTGTTGTTGGTCATCGATGAGGCTTCTATGGTGGATTTGTTGTCGATGTACAAACTGATTGGGATGCTGCCCCAGGCCACGCGACTGCTGTTCGTTGGCGACATCTATCAGCTTCCCCCTGTTGGCGATGGTCTTGTTTTTCACGCACTTGCTGACACGCCGATACCATTCTTCAATCTGTCTCAAGTTAAGCGCCAGAGCGAACAGAGTGGAATACACAGATTTGCGACTTCGATCAGGAAATCGGCACTTGAGTTGCCCAATCGCACGAAAAAAATGCTTCTGGAAAGTGATGACTGTTCAATTGAGTCCAATGCCAGCATTGCAAGACTGATCGAATTGTGGCGTGACGCGGGGGGCATCGGAAATATCGTCTTGTCCCCTGTCAGGAGGGGTGAGCTGGGTGTGGAGAATATCAACACCCAGTTGCAGCTGGCCGTTGGAATGGATCGGCCAGCGCTTTATTACCGCGATGAGTCTCGGGGTTGGATGCCTTGGATTACGCCGACCGGATCACAACTGCTTGAAGGCGATCCCATATTGGTTGTTGCCAATAACTACGATGAGGATGCAGATATCAGGAACGGTGATCTTGGTATCGTCACTGAAGTGTTTGGAAAACCAAACGAGGGAACTGGTGCTGTCGGTGTAATCGAGGTCAATGATGTTGCCATCTTTGTGACGCCTGAGATTCTGGAAAAGCTGCAACTCGGATACGCAGTGACCATTCACAAGTCACAAGGTTCACAGTGGCACACCTGTTTTGTCATGCTGCCAATAGAAGCGTCACGGATGATTGACCAGACACTGATTTACACCGCTGTGACGCGCCCGACAGACCGGCTGGTGTTGATCGGCGATGAGGTGGTGATACAACAGGCAGTCAGGCGTGGATCAAAGGCATTGGAGCGGCAGACCTGTTTACGTGAGCGAATTTTGGAGGCTGATAAATATGCGTGATCGGTGTGTGCAAGTTATAACTTTTGAATAGTTTTCAACGGAGACTTCTGCTTCAACATGGCATCTTCGATCATCTTTTTTAGATCTTGATGCATTGGAACGGTGGGAGTGCCAATTTGATCTAATTCCTGGCTTCGTCAGTAAAATCTGTGGGCGAGTTGCGGCTCAGGAAGCTTGCCAAGCACGTGATACAAGGCGAGCTCAGTGATTCTGAAGGTGCGAAACCCGTAGGATTTTCTCATGGTCACTTTGACCTTG
>Ga0210030_1003660_pt1 | contig 10023 bp, 13 predicted proteins | sample CryGeymeta201523_FD_183986 | JGI IMG/M metagenome (GOLD analysis project Ga0210030, IMG submission 183986) | Groundwater microbial communities from Crystal Geyser aquifers in Utah, USA - Crystal Geyser metaG 2015-23 (SPAdes) (version 2) | ecosystem: Environmental > Aquatic > Deep subsurface >...
GCAAACTCGGAGATTCCTCGTTTCACTCGGAACAAGCTCCGCAATCCCTTTGTGGATAACGATATGAGATTGCTTCGCTGTCGCTCGCAATGACAAACCATAACAACATTATTTGAAGAACGCTCTACTATTTTAATATTAATTTGATATTTTTGCAATTTTATGGTATTCTAACCAAATGTTTCGGAACCTTTCCCGGGGAGAGATAACCGTTATTTTTCTGCTTGTTTTAGTTTTTATCATCGGAGAAGGGGTGCTCTACTTTCGCAGGACCCACCAACCCCGGTATAATTTCAGGAAAATTATTGAAACAACAGTTAAATAATGGAACCACGAATTTATCGAATTATACGAATTAAAGAGTAATAAAAAGAATATGTCATTCTGAAGGAAGTGAAGAATCCGCTTTTCACAGAAGTGAGAGGTTGCCACGCTTCTTTCAGTCCCTCGCAATGACACTCGGTGTCGGTTTTAATTAGAGAAATTCGTGTAATTCGTGGTTAGATAAATATTACAATGTATATCATTATTATTGGATGCGGGCGTGTAGGCGCACAATTGTCCCAACTTCTGCAGAAAGAAGGCCATAATATTGTGGTGGTTGACCAAAAAAAGTCTGCTTTTGACCGGTTGGGTAAAAGGTTCAACGGTTTAACGATTGGCGGCGACGGTTCTGATTTGGCCATTTTGAAGGAAGCGGGGATTGAGAAAGCAGACGCTTTGGTGGTGGTTACTGATTCCGATAAAAGCAATATTATGATTGCCCAGATTGGGCAGAAAATCTTTAAGGTTCCCAAAGCAATCGCGCGAATTTATGAACCTGATTTAGCGGAGGTTTATCGGGGTTTTGGTTTAAACATTATTAGCGGCACGATGCTGATTGCCGCGCGCATCAGGGACCACATTATTGAAAGCCATCTTTCCAGTTATCTTACCGAAAGCGGGTCTTTAGGCGTGCTGGACATTCCGGTGTCTTCCAAATTGGAAGGCAAGAAAGTTGGGGAAGTGAATGTCCCGGGGGAATTTTTGGTGGTTACCCTTCGGAAAAACGATCATCCGGTTATTCCTTCCCTGGATTCTATTCTGGAGAAGGGAAGTTTCATCTTAGGCGTGGTCCGAATCAAGAGTTTGAGGCAGGTAAAGAAAAAACTCGGGGTAGAATAATTCAAATACATAAGAATTCTCTTTTTCTAACCACGAATTAACGCGAATTACTCTAATTCGTAAAATTCGATAAATTCGTGGTTTCGTAACCTATGTATATCATTGTTGTCGGCGGAGGAAAAATCGGCTACTATCTGGCCAAGAAACTTCATCAGGATAATCATACCGTTAGTCTTATTGAAAAAGACCGGGAAATCTGCAGGATGATTACCAATGAACTTGACATCCTGGTAATTAATGGCGACTGGTGCAGTCTTTCTTCCCTGGAGGCGGCCGGAGCAGAACGGGCTGACGTTGTTGCTGCGGTCACCGGAAGCGACGAGGATAATCTGGTTATCTGCCAGTTAGCCAAGGAAAAATTCCACCTCTCCCGCACCGTCGGCATGGTGAATGACCCCAAGAATGAATATAGCTTTAATGAACTCGGGGTGGACGTTGCGGTGAACAGCACCGGCATTATTGCCAAAATTATTGAAGAGGAGGTCTCTTTAGACGATTTTGTCAATTTAGCGACCTTTAAAAAAGGAAAATTGGCCTTAATCAGGATTGATTTGCCTGACGATTCTCCGGTAATCGGCAAAGAGATAAAAAATCTTAATCTTCCTGCCGACAGCATCCTTCTCTCGGTTATCAGGGGAAGCCAGGTTTTAATTCCCCGCAGCGATACAATTTTACAACTGCAGGATGAGGTTGTTGCTTTGACCTCTATTGAAAAAGAACAAGATTTGCTTCATGCTCTCCTGGGGGCTCATTAAAATGACTTTTAAAACTCTTTTTAAATTACCCCAGATTACGGGGAAAGCAATTTTAGGGATATTGACCGAAATTACCTATACTTTTATTCTGATTATTGCTGCCTTCCTTCTTCTTTTATTCATCAAAATTTTCCTATGATTCTCCGGCCGAAAATTGAGGAACTTAAGGTTATCGGTTACTACGTTGGCAAATTAATCATTGGGTTGGGAATTTCGATGTTTATTCCCCTTCTGGTTGCCGTTTACTTCAAGGAGTGGAATCCCGCTCTTGATTTCCTTTTGGCCTCCCTGATTTCATTTACGGCTGGTCACTTCCTCCTTTCCCTGATTCCCCGTTCCAAAGAAATGAATTGGACGCAAGGTATGGTGGTTGCCTCCCTTTGCTGGCTATTGGCGATGTTCCTGGGAGCAATCCCCCTTTATCTTTCCGGCCACTTCGCCAATTTCCTGGATGCCTGCTTTGATGCGATGAGCGGATTTGCCACCACCGGGCTTACCCTTATTCGCGACCTTGACCATCTTTCTTACAGCCATAATATCTGGAGGCATTTGATGATGTTTATCGGGGGACAGGGCATCGTAGTGATTGCTCTTACCTTCTTCGTTCGGGGGGTCGGCAGCGCCTTTAGCATCTACGTTGGAGAGGCAAGAGAAGAAAAGATTCTGCCCAACGTTATTCAGACGGCGCGTTTTATCTGGCTGGTAAGTTTTGTCTGGCTGGTTCTGGGGACTTTGCTTCTAACCGGAGCCGGAATATTTGAGGGGATGAAACCGTCCCGCGCATTTCTGCATGGGCTGATGCTTTTTATGGCGGGCTGGGATACCGGAGGGTTTGCTCCCCAATCCCAGAATATTCTTTATTACCACAGTTCCCTGTTTGAAACCATTACCCTGATTATTTTTATTATCGGTTCCCTTAATTTTGGTCTTCATTATGCGCTTTGGACCGGCAACCGGAAAGAAATCTATCGTAACGTTGAAACCGCTACCTTTTTTATTACCATACTGGTTACTTTTGCTTTAGTGGTGGTTGGATTAGTCAAGACTTCTTTTTATTCCGGGAATCTCGCTCTCTTCCGCAGGAGTTTCTACCAACTCCTCTCCGGGCATTCCGGTACCGGCTATATGACTATCTATAAAGAGCAGTTTGTCCAGGGCTGGGGTCCGCTTGCTCTTTTTGGGCTGATTATTGCGATGGGGATAGGAGGATGCTCCTCCTCCACCTCCGGGGGAATTAAGATTTTGAGAGTCGGAATTCTCTTCCGGGGTTTCTTAAAGCAGGTAAGGGAGTTAATGCTGCCCGAATCCGGCGTAATCGTGCAAAAATTTCATCATTTCAAGGAAAGAATTCTGGAAGATAGCCAGGTAAAATCAGCGGCGCTTATTCTTTTAGCCTACGTTTTTCTTTATCTTTTTGGGGCGGTGGCCGGGATGTTCTTTGGCTATCCTTTTGAACTTTCCCTCTTTGAATCGGTTTCTGCCGGTGCGAACGTGGGGCTTTCCTGCGGCATTACCTCGGAGAGTATGCCGGTTTTGCTAAAAGTGGTCTATATCTTTCAAATGTGGTGCGGCCGGTTGGAATTTATGGCGGTCTTCGTCCTTTTTGGATTCATCGGCGCTTTAATCAGAGGGAAATGATGTTTAATAAATTAACGTACCTTCGGTGCGAACCTGTAGCGGTCGGATTCATCCGACCCGAAAATAACGGGCGTCATAAATGTCGCCCCTACAATTTTGAAATTCCATACAAAAATATAGTAAGCCTATTCTCAATTTTAGTTTTTCTTATCTTCGCTCCTTTACTTTCTGCGACTGATGTGGTTTCCAGCGGTCAATTAATCAAAAATAGCGCTGAATATGACGGAAAAAGCGTAACTTACCGGGGAGAGGTAATCGGCGAAGTGATGGAAAGGGGGAAATATGGCTGGATTAACGTGACCGACGGCGAAGATACCATTGGAATCTGGTGCAAAAAAGAGGACTTAAACAAGATTAAGTTTGCCGGCTCTTATCGGATAAAAGGGGATAAAGTTGAAATTACCGGTGTTTTTAACCGGAGTTGCTCCCGGCACCAGGGAGGACTTGACCTTCATGCCGAAAAATTGGAAGTGATAGAACCGGGAAAGGAGATAACCCTTCCTCTGGACTTTAAAAAAGTAAAATTAATCGTGATTTTCGCTTTCTCGGCTTTAGGCCTCATCTTCCTCTCTTCTCTGCGCAAATCATCCCTTAAAAAGCCCCAGGAACCAACGCCTCCTTCGTCCGTTTAACCCTTTCCCTGTATACCTTAAAGACTTCCTGCAGTCTCCTCTCCTTTTCCTCTTCGGAAACCTGTTCTTTAAAACCACCGGCGGCAGTTTTCGGCCGGTTTGAATACTTAAAGGCATAAATTGAATCAAAACAGATTTCCCGGAGAAGTTTTAAGGTTTGCTGGAAATCCTCTTCCTTTTCTCCCGGGAAACCGACGATAATATCCGTGGAAATAGAGATTTCCGGAATAAATTCCCGGGCTTTTTGGACAATCCTTTTATAATCTGCCGCCGAATAACCGCGGTTCATCCTTTTTAGGATAAAATCAGAGCCGGATTGAACCGGAAGATGCAAACGTTTCTCGATTTTTTTACCGGAAGCGATTACCTCCAGGAGATTTTGAGAAATGTCTTCAGGATGAGAAGTCATAAACTTGATTTTCTCTAAATCTTTTATTTTGCTGACCAATTTTAGTAATCCGGCAAAGTCAATCTTTTCCGCAAGACCTTTCCCGTAAGAATTAACATTCTGTCCCAAAAGGGTAATCTCTTTTACCCCCTGACCGGCCAGATTTCTAAGTTCTTCAATAATCTGGGAGGATGGTTTGCTTCTTTCTCTCCCCCGGGTATAAGGAACCACGCAATAGGAGCAGAAATTATCGCATCCCTGCATAATCGGCAACAATGCTTCCTTGTTTTTTCCGGCCGAAAGGCACCGGTCGTCAAAAAACCCATCCTTCTCATCCAAAGCCGCCGCTTTCTCCCCATTTTTTGCCTTATCCAAAAGAAAATCTATCTTCCCGATGCCTTTTGGTCCGCAAAGAATATTTAAATGGGGAAATTCCCGGAAAAGTTTTTCCCCGTAAAGTGAGGGGATACAGCCAAAGAGACCAATAATTAAATTCGGGTTTTTTCTTTTGTAATGTTTCAGGGAATTCAACCGGGCAAGAGCTTTGTCTTCGGCATGCTTTCTTACCGCGCAGGTATTCAGGATAATCAGGTTGGCTTCTTCCGGCTCTGCAGTCTCCTGATAACCATCCCTTAAAAGAAGCGACTTTATCCTTTCCGAGTCCGCCACATTCATCTGACATCCGAAAGTTCTGATATAGAATTCTTTATTCAATTTCTTATTGTAGTGGCAAAGCTTGCTTTGCTGATGTAGTGGCAGAGTTTACTCTGCCCAGACTGTCAATGCTAATGTAGTTGCCTGATTTATCAGGCGCCTTGTCATTGCGAGACCGAAGGTCGTGGCAATCTCTCATCTCTACCCTTTTTGTCGGTATTCTACATACAATTATATGCATTTTGCAAAAGACTCAAGATACTCCCTTTACACTTCTAAGGAATATCCTTCTTTCGCTTGGTCTTCAGTCGATACTCTTGTATAAATTGCTATTCTTAGCCTTTCATTCATTTTTAATAACCACAATATTATTAGCGTACAATATACTTATTTTAATCCCTTTATTAAACTTTCTATCGTATCAACAAAATCTATTGCATTTTTATAAATCTTTTCGGCATCTTGTTGCGCAATAACTGCATCGGCCTTATACTGCGCTGTATTTCTTTTGGATTTTGTGGCCCACATTCTATTTACATATTTCTCATCAAGCCTTTTTGCAGATTTTATCTTCTCGATGTCCTCTGATTCTATAGCCTTTTCTTTAAAAACAAAATGATATTCTAAACCCTCGATAAGGCTTTCATGGCTTTCGGCTTTTATTCCTATTGCGGCCAACGCAGCTGTTGCGGCATGAAACATTGCATAATATCCACAGCTTATAACCCAATCGTATCCGGCATAATCGGCGCTTACTTTTAGTCTTTTCTTGCTCTCTTTGTCTTCTGAAGCCTCCATTAGCAAAGAACCAGTCTCAATATTGTGCCTTGCCTTATCAATATAATACTTTACTAAGACTGTAATCGTGGGGTCTACTCTTAAATCGCCATTATCAAAATAACCTTTTACTTTAATCTTTAGCATTTCTTTCTTTAAATCGCTCATTTTATTACCTCCAATACTAGTTCCCAGAATTTCTCAGCACCAAAGAGTATTATTTTGTTTTTTAGAATTTCTTTCCCAACATTCTGTTCTTTATCTTTTAACATTGTTAATAGGCTTGTTGGTTCTGCGATTATAGGATTTACTTCGATACCAAAACCTTTTGATATCGCTACACATTCCATCTCAATAGCTTCATCATATTTCTTTTTTGAAGGAATAAGGATAAAAAGATCTATATCGCTTTTTTTAAAATCGCTTCCTTTAGCCAATGAACCGAATAGAACAACAGAAAGTAAATTAAAATCTGTTTTTTTAGATAATACCGAGAGAAGTTTTTCAACTACGAAGAAAATTTTATCTCTCTTCTTTAAAAAATCTTCGGCTATCTGATTCGATATTTTAACAAAACTTGTTTTGACTTCCGGATTTTTGTAGTTAGGCTTACAATATTTGCGATTTGAACGCTGGTCGACAATTATAATATCCTTATCTTTTAATTCTTCGACCTGTCTATATACATAACTGTAAGAAATGTTTGTTTTCGTAGCTAACTCATTTATTGTAAACTGGGCATATACGTCATCATAGAATAGCTTTATTATTTTATCTTGCATTTTAACCTCCATTATCACTTGTGGTGATGATATTATCACTAAAACTAATATATGTCAAGTCAACTAAAATAAATCTGTGAAATTCATTATTTTTAGTTTTAGATTTATCCTTCCGGGGTGCTTTATCGCGAACTAAAAATAACGTTCAGGCGGGGTTATCTTATGAAATAGAACAACTGTTCTATAGTTTCGTACGTTTGGGAATCAGGCCGTTTTTGAAGTGCTTTTCAATCCAGCCGAAAGTCCGGATGAAAATTTTTTATCCATTTTCTTGTCATTGCGAGGGACACATTCACTTCGTTCAGTGTAAACTCCGTCCTGCGGCAATCTCTCACTTCTACCCTTTTTTTGTTTAAATAAGCAATTTTAAATTCATCTTAGAGTCTTAATAATTTCAAACTCTTTAAATTCATTCAAAACATTACTTATTTTTCTTTGCCATTTTTTCGGTATCGAATCAAAAACTTTTTTAATCGCTCCCGTTTCACCTTTGTCGATAAGCGCTCCCAAAATTTTTATAGCTGCGTTTCTATCCTTAGCTATATTTATCGTGCTTCTCTAAATTACATTCTTGGCAAGTAGTAATAAGATTCTCTTTACTATGATATCCTCCTTTATCTAAAGGAATGATATGGTCTACATGTAGTTTGACACCATCTTTAGGAGTTCTTCCGCAGTATTGGCAAGTAAAGTTATCTTTTTTTAATATATCAAACCTACTGAATTTTTTAGAAGATCGCGCAGTGATTCTAAGAGAATATAATAATGATTTTATCTTTGATAATTTTCTTACCAAGTCTTTTCTTAATTCTATTTTCGCTTTTAGACTTTCGGGTATCATTTTTCCATAATATTTAAAAACTACCTTATTTTTATTCCTATATATTAAATAGTAATACCAGTGTCCTTTTATTTTCTTCTTTATAAAAGAACCTTTTGGTAAATTTTCAATTGCCTTTTTAATCTCTCTAAAATAATTTTGATAGTAGTTCCTCCATGTTAAGAATGACTTCCCCCAATCCTGTAGTACATCTTTCTTTTTTACAATCTGTCCGTTGCTATCCCATTCGTTGGTTTTATAATGGCAAAACACACATACGCCATTGGTCAAAACGCAGTCGCTTCTGATATGCTCAAAACACTCTTTGCAGTAACCCATTGTTTATCTCCATTTTCTTATTATATTATAAAATTATTGTATGGTAACTATTGCTTTTAGAATTTGCAAAAGCCTCAAGATATTCTCTCTGCACCTCAAGAGAACCTGTCCTCATATTTAGATTTTGATAAAAATCTATGGGGATATCCTTCTTTGGCTTGATCTTCGGTAGACACTCTTAAATATAATGCAACTCTCATATTCCATCGACTCGCATTCTTGGTGCACTACCTATGCACTTTTGCACCAATTTATTAATTGTATCAGATTTTTCAGAAACAAATACAAACCGCGATGCCGCCAAAATTGTACGTTTATTAATATCTTTAACATATGCGTTTTTCCCTTGGGCATAACCAGAATGTCCTTGCCGCGAGGAAAATAAAGCTACTTCACTTGATAAAGGTAAGGTAACTTCAACATTCTTATTTGCTAACCCCACACCATAAAAAGAATGAGGATCGTGTGTCGGATCACAATAATACCTGAAAAAAGCGTGAAAAATGATATTTTCTTTAGCAACAAATAACTGAATTACCTTGTAATTCTTATGAAAACCGTTCATAATGTTAGTAATAAAACTGCTCTGGCAGAACCCTACTTAAAAAGTAACATTGTGCCCGATGCCAAAAGGGATCAGAATTTTACATATTTCTATTGGAGAACGCAATGTCACTCACTTTGGAGGGATCTTTCTTGTTCATCAGTTTTGCAAGAAGCTGAGACTCAAATGGCATTTGCAGAAAAAGGTTCTTTTTCATCAACGTTCCAGCCTCTATCATCCCGTAGAATTAATCCTGGCCATCATCTATGCTTTGATTGCTGGTATTCATCGTTTAAACAAGACCAAGATTCTTCAAGGCAATGGTGCTTTCCAACAGATTGTCGGGTTGAAAAATTATCCTTACTCCAGCAGTTTAAGACGTTTCTTAAAAAGAGTCAACCCCAAAACAATCCAGGGTATCAACAAGGTTCACGATTACTTAAGGCTAAAGATGTTCTATCTTCCCAAGCCTCGCACCAGTCTTCTCTTCGATTTCGATTCTTCGGTTCTTACCCTCTACGGCAAGTTTATCGAAGGAGCCGAGATAGGCTACAACCCCCGCAAAAGAGGAGCTCGTTCCTATCATCCTTTACTTTGCTTCGAATCTCACTCCAGAGATTTCTGGCATGGTATCTTAAGACCAGGAAATGTCTACACCTCCACTGGTTCGGTAGAGTTCTTAAAAATATGTTTAGACAAACTTCCTCCGTATCTCTATCGTATTCGCCTGCGAGCAGACTCTGGTTTCTTCGATCACAAGTTCATCGAACTCCTCGAAGAAGCAAATATTGGCTACTGTATTGTAGCCAAGATGACTCCTCCTATCAAGAACAAAGTATGGGGTCTTCATTATCACCGGTTCAAGAAAGACTGGGCAGCGGCCGAGTTTCTCTATCAACCGTATCGTTGGAAGAAACCACACCGTTTTGTGGTGATTCGCCGACCTTTACCAGAAAAAGACTCAGAACAACTCACCCTCTTTACTTTAAAGCGCTATGCTTATCAAGTTTTTGTAACCAATCTCCCTTTGAAAGCAGAAAAGGTCTGGTATTTCTACAAACCCCGAGCAACCATAGAAGTCCTTATCAGGGAACTCAAAGAGAGTTATGCTCTTGGCCGAATCCCAACCAACAACTTCCATGCCAATCAGGCCTATTTTTCTTTACTCCTTTTCGCTTACAACATCGTCAACTGGTTCAAGAGACTTTGCCTACCACCGAGATTTCAGAATGCTGCTTTAGAGACTATTCGGACAGAGTTCTTAGTATTGCCCGCGAGATTAGTAAAAACCGACAACCGCAACATACTCAAATTACCAGCAGAATATATCTCCAAACAAACATTGGAACACATTATTCAGAAAATTGAAAAGATAAAATCTTTATGATTTTTTGCACTTTGCTAAAAATTTTAAAAATGAGAAGCTCGAATTCCCAGTGTTTATGCGGTTTTCTTATTTGAGATATCATTTTTCACGCTTTTTTCAGGTATTCTTTTTCATATATCAGAGAAAAAAGTGCTTCACATAAC
>Ga0210030_1003665_pt1 | contig 10016 bp, 9 predicted proteins | sample CryGeymeta201523_FD_183986 | JGI IMG/M metagenome (GOLD analysis project Ga0210030, IMG submission 183986) | Groundwater microbial communities from Crystal Geyser aquifers in Utah, USA - Crystal Geyser metaG 2015-23 (SPAdes) (version 2) | ecosystem: Environmental > Aquatic > Deep subsurface >...
CCGGCATCCGCGATATAAAAGGCGGCGGCAGGAAAGTATTGATAGACCCGATTGACGGCAGCAAGAATGCAATAGCGGGAATCCCGTTTTACTGCACATCTATTGCAGTTGCCGACGGAGATATGATTGGAGATATTGAAACAGCCTATGTTATAAATCTTGTCAATGGCGATGAGTTCTGGGCAGAAAAGAATAAGGGGGCTTTCTTAAACGGCGAAAGAATTTCAACACAGAAAGACAAAGAGATATATCTTGTTGCATACGAGGCGCAGTCTCCGGGGAGGGATATACAGGGGATAATGCCCCTGCTCTCAAAGTCACGAAAAACCCGCTGCCTCGGAGCAACCGCGCTGGACCTTGCATATCTTGCCTGCGGTTCAATCAGTATATTTGTGAACCCTTCGCTTTCAAGGAGCTTTGATTTCGGAGGAGGCTGGCTGTTGGTCAAAGAGGCAGGGGGAATATTCACAGACAGCAAAGGCAATCCTATTGAGGCAGCTGAGATAAGCCTTAAAAAAAGCACATCTCTGCTTGCGTCAGGGAACGAAGAACTGCTTAAGGAGGCATTGAGATTATTAACTCAGTGAAATATCCATACCGAAATCTGCCGATAGACAGGATTGGCTTTCGCTTTCGAAGATATTTTTCTGTCGTTCTAAGGCTCATTCCGCTACAGCCGCAAAACTCACCCTTCGGGCTCAGACAGTTGCGGCTGTTAGCGCTGCATTTCGCCAAGAACGAAAACGAAAAATCTCTAATGTCGCTCAAACCAACCCTGTCTATCGCGACTTTAGGGCTATACTTGGCCATAGCCTTTTTACTGCCGTCTGCTGTTTTGCTTTATGCTGACGAAGGCATAATTGAAAAGGAGATAACTTATACTGTTGTAAAAGGCGATTACGGAGGGGCGATTGAGGGCAAAATTGGGCTTGAGTGGAACCGCATTGCCTCAAGCAATCAAATCAAATACAATGCTCCGCTTGAGGTAGGGCAGAAATTAAATATAAGGTTCAGGCGGATTATTCCTCCACGGGTTGAAAACGGTATTGTCATAAATATACCCGACAGAACGCTTTACAGATTTTATGACGGAAAACTCAAGGACTATTATTTCATTGCCGCAGGGAAACCCACATGGCAGACGCCGCTCGGTGAATTTACCATAAAGGGCAAGGCAAAGAATCCGACCTGGCATGTTCCTCCGTCCATCCAGAAAGAGATGGAGGATAATGGGCAGGACGTTATTGTAGAAATACCTCCAGGCCCTGAAAACCCGCTCGGAAAATACTGGCTTCAGCTTTCACTCCGAGGCATAGGGCTTCACGGCACAAACTCACCCCACAGCATTTATAAATTCAGGAGTCACGGCTGTATGAGGCTCAGGCCCGAGGTTGCAGAGTTCTTATTTAATGATGTAGTTGTCGGGACAAAGGGTATGGTGATTTATGAGCCGGTGAAAGCGGCAAAGGACTCTAACGGCAGGATTGTGGTTGAGGTTTATAAGGATTTCTATAAAAGGCGCATAAATTATGATGAAAAGATAAAAGAAAAACTTAAAGAACTCAACGCGCTTGAAAAGGTTGACTGGAATAAAGTCAAAGAGGCGATAGAGAAAAAAGACGGGCTTGTATGGGATGTGAGCTTATGACCGGCGGAGATTAGAGTTTTTAAATATCAATTTCTATTATCTTCTCCTTTGACTTCTCGCCCCTGATTATCTTCACACTGCTTTTTCTTACCTTGAAATGTTCCGCCAGGACTTTTGCCACAACCTTGTTAGCCTTTCCGTCAACAGGAGGGGCGTTTACATAAACCTTCAGCGTCCCTTCTCCTTCAACAACCGCATTTTTCTTTGCGTTTGTGATGACCTTGATTTTTAGTTTTTTCATTTTTATCCATAATATCATAAAACACGAAATGCCCTCAAAGGCTGCACATTGATTTTCTTGCTTTTTTATCTTTCTTAAAGCTTTGTCTTGTGCTATATTGTTCTAAATTGTCGGAAAAAAGACAATTGAACAACTTGCGTTAATAATGGTAAGTTATAGCATGGCAATTTATAAAGGTAAGAATGGCAATGCAATTAGATATATTGATTTATTCTGCGGCATTGGCGGTTTCCGTTTCGCTGCTGAACAAATATCCGCTGAATTAGGCATTCCGGTTAAGTGCGTTTTTTCGAGCGAAATTGACGAGGACTGCCTAAGGGCGTATGAGGAAAACTTCGGCGAAAGGCCAGCGGGGGATATTAACTCTATCAAAGCTGAGGACATCCCCGACCATGACATTCTCCTTGCAGGGTTCCCATGCCAGCCATTTAGCATAATCGGGCATAGAAAAGGATTTGAAGACATTCGCGGCACTCTTTTCTTTGAGATTGCCCGCATACTTGAAGCAAAGAAACCAAAAGCATTCGTACTGGAAAACGTCAAATTATTAGCAGGTCATAACAACGGCAAAACTCTTAAACGCATAATGACAGCTTTAAGTGACTTAGGATATAATGCTGACTTTCGCATTTTTAATGCGTTAGATTATGGACTTCCCCAAAAAAGAGAGCGCATTTTTATTGTCGGATTTAAGAAAGCCTGCTCATTTGATTGGCCGAAAGGCGGGGTGCCAATGATTCCGCTAAATGATATTTTAGAAGAAAATGTGCCTGAACAATACTATGCATCTGCATACATCAGAAAGAATAGACTAAAAAAACAAAAGCCCACAAAGGAACCGACAATATGGCACGAAAATAAAGCAGGCCACATCAGTGCATATCCATTTTCCTGCGCTTTGCGCGCCGGGGCTTCTTATAATTACTTATTGGTTAATGGGGAAAGACGTCTTACAATGCGTGAAATGTTGCGCTTGCAGGGATTTCCAGAAAGCTTTAAGATTGTCTGCAATTATAGTCAAACCCGAAAACAAGCTGGCAATAGTATTCCTGTCCCTGTAGCGAACGCTGTGCTTAAGAATCTGTTCATCGCTCAGGGATGGCATAACGGTTACGTGGAATATGACTCCAATAATCTTCAATATCAAATGGTTGACGGACAGATTAGAATTTGTGAAAAAGGAAAAAATATGGTAGAAGAGCCAAGATTAAGGACAGTAGAAAAATACAAGCCGCCTTATCCGCTTAATAAATTCCCGAAAGAGTTTGCTTTTAATTTAGGACGCGAGATTGTATATCTTATTGGCTCACGAGGAACATCTCGGCTTGAAGGCGAAGACTGGGAAGAAATTTTTGCTCGAATTGTTGGGGCAAACTGGAAACCCTCAAATGTTGGGTTGGATGATGTTGTGCTTCAACAAACTGCATGGGGCGCAAAAACAGTTAAAACTCAAAGCAAGAAGGGGCCGTCGTCAGTTTCAACGGTACGATTGATTTCAGGTCGTAACTCTCCTGTGTATTCTTTTGGAGATCGCCAAGTCAGCGAATGCGACCCTGATGAGCTTGGTGAGAAAATTCTTTCCATTTGGAATGAACGAGTCGCAGGAATTCGTAAACTTTATAAGCACTTGAGAACGATTGTACTAATTAAATCCGACGACCTGCTGGAAGTTGCAGTTTTTGAATTCGATACAATTCTTTATCCGCCTGAGAATTTTAAATGGAAATGGAACAAGAAAAATAATTTAGAAGGATTTCGCATAGATAGCAAACAGCACACATTTACATGGCAACCCCATGGCTCACAATTTACTATCATTGAGAAAGTTCCTCCTGATAGACTTTCAATGAGAATCAAAAAACCGCCATATCTTGACCGCGATGCATTTCTTAAGGCTATACATTTTGATGCCTCTTGGATAGAAATTATCAAGTGAACAGTGGATACTTTTTCAAAAACGGAACGCTCAAGAATTATGGCGAGCGTAAAGTCCAGGAATACAAAATCCACAGAACTTAAATTTATTTCTATCCTCAAAGACAAAGGCATTACTGGGTGGCGTCGCAATTACCAGTTAACTGGGAAACCTGATCTTGTTTTTCTACGACTAAAGCTATCGGTGTTTATTGATGGTTGTTTTTGGCATGGTTGTCCCAGTCATTGCCGGATGCCGTCCTCAAATATAAACTACTGGAATAACAAAATTGAGAAGAACAAAATTAGAGATAAGAAAATAACAAAGACAATGAAAATGAGAGGCTGGCAGGTAATCAGAATTTGGGAACATGAAATTAAGACAGGAAAACTCAATCGAAAATTGAGACAAATAAAGATTGCACAACAAAACATTTCAGCGGATGGGGAATAGCCTTGTTTGATTTTTAATTGTAAATTCTCCGCTGCTGAATTAGGTCGTAGAATCAAAAAATATTCAGTTGACAACAGGTATAATTAAAGAGGAGGTTGAAATCTATGAAAATAAAAGCTAAAGAATTTGATAAAAAATTTGATGAAGGCGGGGATATTTCCAAATACCTTGATGTGTCAAAAGCCAAACGGCCTGAACAGACACAGAAAAGGGTAAATGTTGATTTTCCGGTATGGATGATTCATTTATTGGACAGGGAAGCGCGGCGTTTGGGTGTGCCCCGTCAGTCAATCATCAAGGTATGGGTAGCAGAGCGTCTTGAAAAAGCATCCTGAAAATATTTGATTTTAAATAACTCTCATTTTAGTTTTCGCTTTGCCGCCTGCAGGAATTAAACTACTGAATGCACACGCTTCTGACTTGTTTATAAGTTGTGAGGCCGGAAAATACCTTTGCTATACCGTCCTGATAAAGGGTTCTCATGCCGTCTTTGATGGCCTGCTGTCGTATCTCTTCCACAGTGCCTCGCTTTGCAATAACCCTCTTTATATCTTTTGTTCCTATTAACAATTCGTATATGCCGGCTCTGCCTTTGTAACCTGAGTGGTTGCACTCATCGCAGCCCTTTGGCTTATAAAGGGCCAGCTTATCGTCATACACTATCCCAAGTTGAGGAAACCGCTCGCCGTAAGATTGAGAGAGAGATTCAAACTCTTCCCTCTCAGGGTGATAAGGTTCCTTGCATTTCTTGCACAGGGTTCTGACAAGCCGCTGTGCCAGTATGCCTAAAATAGAATCCGCAAAGTTAAGAGGGTCTATGCCCATGTCTATAAGTCTTGTAATTGTTTCAGGCGCGCTGTTGGTGTGAAGCGTGGAAAGGACCAGATGCCCTGTCAATGACGCTTCTATGCCGATATGCGCTGTCTCTCGGTCTCTCATCTCGCCGACCATAATCACATCAGGGTTAGCCCTTAAAAATGAGCGCATCGCCCTTGCAAAATCAAACTCTATCTTTGGCTTTACCTCAACCTGACGGAGCCCTTCCTGCGTTATCTCAACCGGGTCTTCGGCAGTCCATATTTTTTTCTCAGGCGTGTTTATATAGGCCAGTGCTGCATGAAGAGTCGTGGTCTTGCCTGAACCTGTGGGGCCTACAACAAGAATGATGCCGTAGGGACGGCTGATTATTTCTTTTAAGTTCGTATAGTCTGACGCTGAAAGGTGCAAGGCCTCCAACGGCATCGCCTCAGCTGAGGCAAGAATCCTCAGAACCACATCTTCACCTGCTACCGTAGGCAGCGTAGCCACGCGCAGTTCAACAGGCTTGTTCTTGTAAATGAATTTAATCTTGCCGTCCTGCGGCAGTCTTCTTTCCGCTATATCCAGGCTCGCCATTATCTTTAGCCTGGATACAACAGGGCTGGAATAGGTTAGAGGAATCTCAAGATGTTTCATACATACCCCGTCCACCCTGTAGCGGACAAAGGTTTTCTTTGCGATTTTGCTCGGCTCAATATGAATATCCGAAGCCCCTTTCTCATAGGCGTCAATAATTATCTGGTTTACCAGGCGCACTATGGTGTTGGACTTTTCGTCGTATTCAGATTCTATTACAACCGCTTCATCTTCTTCCTCTTTTTTGACGTCTATCTCTGCCAGGATGTCTGACATTGAGCCGGAAGCGCCGAAGTCAAATTCAGGAGCTTCAAGGAATTTAATTATATCTTCCCTTAATGCCACCTGAAACTCGTACTCATTTGCCTTAATAAGATTTTTTATATCAAGCACCTTGGCGTCTCTGGGATTATCTATCAGGACGACCGCTTTTCTATCCGAGAGCGAGAGGGGGACCCAGTAAGATTTTTTGAGATAGGCGACATTAAGGCCCTTAAGCAGTTCTCTCTGGATAAACACGCTGGGGCTGTATTCAATAAATTTGCATTTGTAATATATGCCGAGGGACATTCCTATGTCTGATTTTTTGACCTTATAGTTTTCCATAAGGATTGTTTCAATGTCTTTTTTCTGCTCCCGGGCAAGAGCGGTAGCCGCCTTTAACTCTTCATCCGTAATAATATTGCGGCTTATCAGATAGTCAAAGCGGGTGTGAAGCATCCTGGACTGATTCCTGAAGGCAATCCCCAGCACACGCGCCATTTCCCCGATGCTTTTTTCGTCAATCTTTGTAAATCTCGGCTGGGTTTTTTTGTTAATTAACTGTATGACCCCAAGGATTTTATTTTCAAAGAGTATAGGGGACGCAAGAATCTGCTTTGTCCTGTAACCTGTTTTCTGGTCCCAACTGCCGTCAAATTTCAGGTTCGGGTCTATTGCAAAGAGTTCTTTTGCATCATATACATCTCCGATATTTACCATTTTTACGTCATGCGCGGTGTATCCTGCAATGCTGGCATGAGAGATGGGCACCCTTATCTCCTTGATAGCAGAGCCTACGAGGTATTTTGAGATGAGCTGCCGCTTTATGGGGTCTATGAGGTATATGGTAACTCCTTCGGCGTCAAACAGGCCCAAGATGTCATTTTTAAGCTGGAACAGAATCTCGTTAACATTGTTGGCAGCGTGGATTCTATTCGTTACAAATTTCAGCTTTTCAGTGAACTGGAGTTGTTTCTCCAGTATCTGAATCTTATACGCTTCGCCTGTTTTTTCAGCAGCCATCTTGCCTCCTGCCTTATTATCATATCTCTAATACAGGATAGTTTCAACTGCTTTCCCCTATTGCTAAATCCTTCGCCTGCTTTTAAAATGTCTTATGCCTGATATAAAGGTTCTGCCTGTTGACTTAAGAAATAAAATTGCCGCAGGAGAGGTGGTGGAACGGCCTGCCTCTGTTGTGAAGGAACTCATAGAAAACGCAATTGACGCTGAAGGCTCAGAGATAAAGATAGAAGCGCTTTATGGAGGCCGGAGGCTAATCAGGGTTTCGGACAACGGCGCAGGCATGGATGAAGAAGACGCGCATTTGTGTTTTGAGAGCCATGCAACAAGCAAGATTAGAAGCGACGCCGATTTGTTCAATATCACGACAATGGGATTTCGCGGGGAAGCTCTTTCTTCAATCGCAGCAGTCGCAAGGATTAAGCTCATTACAGGATTAAAAGGCGCTGCCTCCGGAATATCAGTAGAAATCTCGGGAGGAGAAATAAAAGAGATAAAAGCCTCCCCTTTTTCAGGGACGTCTGTTGAGGTGAAGGATTTATTTTTCAACACTCCTGCCAGGAAAAAATTCCTAAAGACAAACACCACAGAACTTTTCCATATTATTGACACTGTAACAAAAGAAGCCCTCTCACATTATGAGATTGGATTCAGGCTTTTGACTGAAAATCAGGAGACCATGATTTTTCCAAAGGCGTCAGGACTCAGGGAAAGGCTGATGCAGGTATATGGCGATGAATTTGTAAACGGGCTGATAGAGGTTCATAACCCACCAATTTCCCCAATAATCCCCCCTTGCCCCCCTTTAGTAAAGGGGGGATGGGGGGATTTAAAAGATGGGAGTAAGAGGGGATTTGAAAAATGTGAACATGTTGGAATTATGAAGATGCATACATTTGTCTCTGACATAGGGAATTTCAGGAACAGTAAGGCGCATCAATTCATATGCATAAACAAGCGTCCGATAAAAGACGCTTCGCTTTCCCATGCAGTGTACAGCGCTTACGAAGGAATACTTCCAAAAGATAAACACCCGGTATTTTTTCTTTTTTTGGAACTTGACCCCCGCAAGGTTGATTTTAACGTTCATCCGACAAAGAGAGAGGTCAGGTTTGAAGACAAAGAGGCCGTTTACCGGTTTGTGAATACAGGCATACGCGACGCCGTAAAAGTCGGAAGGGCCGGGCATGTAAAACCATTTACAGAGACCCCATCCATGCAGTATGACTCTGCAAATTATGAAGGAATAGGCGAGACGCCTTCTCATGTCTCGGAGAATTTTGAACTGCCGTATAAACCGTCGCTGCCGTTTGTATATCTCGGCGATACGTTCATCGCTGTTTCAGGCAGAGGAGGGCTGAGTCTTATAGACCATCACGCAGCCCATGAAAGAATTCTTTATGAAAAATTTCTTAAGAAAATAAAGCTGGACTCGCATCAGCTGCTTTTCCCGAGACAGGTAAATCTTTCGCATAAGGAGTACCTGGTTATCCTTGAAAACAAAAATCTACTGAATGAGTTTGGCATTGAGATTGATGACTTCGGGCATGACGCTTTAATTATCCGTTCGCTTCCTGATGCGCTTGCGGGGGCTGACCTGAGAGGAATACTCGCAGATGCCGCATCAGCATTCATGGAGGGAGACAGGCCGGACAGGGCCATAAAAGAGGAAATAGCAGCCAGGATTGCCTGCCATAAGTCAGTGCGCGGGAAAGAGATACTGAACCAATCAGAGGTCTCGCAGCTTCTTTCTGACCTTGAAAATACAGAGCATCCCGACCAGTGCCCTCACGGAAGGCCGACGCGGATTTTCTTTTCACTGGATGATTTAAATAGGATGTTTAAGAGGAAATAGTTTTATGGCCCCGTCTCTTGTTTTTATGTGTACAAAGTGTTAAATTTGGCACATATATAGCGAAGGAGGATTTATGCCTGTAAAAATTCCAGTGAGCGACGCAAGAAAGAAACTGTCGGAAATTTTGAAAGACGTCTCGCTGCACCCTGAACATGTCTATGAGATTACCGTCAATGACATTGTCTTTGGCGAACTTCATGCGCCGTCAGCGATAGGGTTAAGAGTCGGGGCTGGCGATTCATTTTTCAAGGCGGTTGAGCAATTAGGTGAAGGGGAAACAGTCAGAGGCAAACAGAAGACCGCCAGAGAACACAATAAACACCTCTATTCATAATCGCTAAACATGATAGAATCCATAGGCAAGGTCTTTTGCGACACCTCCTTTTTCTATGCAGCGCTTGACGAAAATGATTTTGACCACGACCGCGCAATTTCATTTGCACAATGGATAAAGGAAAACAGCGTTGCTGTGCTCACAACATGGGAAATTGTCATTGAAACTGTAACGCTTTTGCGCTACAGGCTCAACTATAAAGGCGCTGCGGTTTTTATAAAAACAGTTCTTCCAAATCTCAATATTATCTATCTCTCAGACTCTGACAGGGCCAAGGCGCTGGATACATTCCTGAAACTTAGCAAAGACAAAAAGATTTCTCTGTGCGATGCGATTTCTTATACGGTTATCAAGGAATATCTTGAAGGAATCCCGTGTATTGCCTTTGACGCTGACTTTAGGGCAATGGGGTTAAGGGTGATGTGAGATACAGGATTTTTTCTAAGGCTTAAATTGTACTATCAAAAACTTTGACTTAAAGAAACAGTTGTCGCGTCAATCCTTAATCGTGTATTTTAGAAGATGCACAAAGGCTATCTTATCCTTGTCCTCCATGCCCATCTGCCTTATATCAGGCATCCCGAACACGAATATTTTCTTGAAGAAAACTGGCTTTACGAGGCAATTACAGAGAGCTACATACCTCTGATTGATGTATTTGACAGGCTTCTTAATGACAATATTGATTTCAGAATTACGCTCTCCCTGAGCCCAACGCTTGTTGAGATGTTCAATGATTCTTTTCTAAGGGAAAGGTATCTGAGATATATAAACAATCTTATTGAGCTTTCAGAAAAAGAGCTTCTCAGAAACAGAGGTGATATATCCTTTGAGCCTCTTGCAAGGATGTATAACGACCGATTCAAAAGAGTCAAGTTTCTCTATGAAGAA
>Ga0210030_1003670_pt1 | contig 10010 bp, 5 predicted proteins | sample CryGeymeta201523_FD_183986 | JGI IMG/M metagenome (GOLD analysis project Ga0210030, IMG submission 183986) | Groundwater microbial communities from Crystal Geyser aquifers in Utah, USA - Crystal Geyser metaG 2015-23 (SPAdes) (version 2) | ecosystem: Environmental > Aquatic > Deep subsurface >...
CTTCCTTATCTTCCCTTCCTCTGTTACTCTTCCCATCAGTGGCTCCTTCCTGGTTCTTCTAACCATCTCTCTATTAAACCAGTTCCAAGGAGCCTCTTCAATTTTCAACTAAGATTAGCACATACTCCAAGCGATCCCTCAATTTGCTACCCCGTCAGGCGCATTGCCACGGGGCTGTGTCTTCTCCTGTCGGCCGCTCTGCCGTTCATCCGGGGCGCGTTTGCTGACGACGCGGACGATCAGTACAATTTTGCAGCCGGGCTGTATAACGAGAAACTGTACGAAGAGGCGACAAAACAGTTTGAGAAATTCGCTGAAGAAAACCCGAAACACGAGAAAGCCCCGCACGCTCTTTTTGGCGCGAGTCAGTGCTACCAGCTTCTGGGACAGTACGACAAAGCGGCAGCCGTCTATGAGAGGATGGCTGCGCAGTTCCCTGCACACGACCTGATCCCGCAGGCGCGGCTGCAGCAGGGAGAGTGCCACTGGGAACTCAAACAGATCGACAAGGCGCGTGCAGCGTTCACCGCCGCGACGCAGTCCAACGACGAAGCCATCAAGGCCCCGGCAGCTTACTGGGCGGGGGAGTGCTGTTTTTCCGCCTCTGACTTGCCCACCGCCCTCAGGTTCTATCAGCAGGCCGCTGCATTTCCCCAGCATGAAGTCGCCCCCTTTGCGTTCTACTCCATCGGGCTGTGTCAGTCGCAACTCGCCAAACCTGCCGAGGCGGCCGCGGCGTTCCAGAAGGTATACGCGGCCTACCCGCAGTGCGAAGTCGCTCCCGAATGCGAGTACCGGTACGCGGCAGCTCTGAACCAGCAGAAGAAACTGGCAGAGGCTCAGGTTGCGTACAGCGCCTTCGTAGAGAAATATGAACAGTCACCGTTTGCGGGACAGGCTTACCTGGGACTGGGGTACTGCCAGTTTCAGCAGAAGGACTACGCCAACGCGGCAAGTTCGTTTCGTCAGGCGGTTGCCCGGCTCGCCGAGGATGCCGAATTGCGATCCGAGTCCCTTCTTCGGCTGGGAGATTGCCAGTTCAACCTCAAGCAGTTCGATGCGGCGATGGACTCCTATGGGCAGGTTGTCGATGGCTCACCATCGCCGCTGCAGGACCAGGCGACCTACTGGCTTGCCGCTGCCCATCGCGCGAAGAAGCAGTTGGATAGGGCGCTCAGTCTCTACCGCCAACTGCTCACCCGGTTCCCCCAGAGCGCGGTGAGGACGCGGACACAATTGCGTATCGCAGAGGTCCTCACAGAGCAGAAGAAGTATTCCGAGGCGATCGACGCGTACAAGGAGCTCCAGTCACTGAGTCCCGACAAGGAGACAACGGAGCAAATCGACGCGGGAATCAACTACATCGTCTCCCAACAATCGAGTCAGGGTGGCGCAGAGGCGGAGAGGGTTGCGGCCCAATTGAAGGGAGAACCCGCAGCGCAAGCCTGGGCGCAACTGGGCAACGGGGCGTTTGGCAAGAGCGAATTCGAGAAATCTGCGCGCTTCTTTGAGACCGCGCTGCAGCACGCCCCCAAGGGGAGTGAGTGGGAAGAACGCGCGCTGTACGGACTCGCCGCAACCCAGGTGCAACTGAAACAGACGGACAAGGCCCTTGCGAACTATCTCAACCAGCTCAAGGATTTCCCAAAGGGCAGATTGACCGACCATGCGCGCGTCGATGTGGCCTGGCTGTGTCTTACACGAGCGCAACCAGCGCAAGCAGAAGATGTGCTCCAGCCGCTGCTCAAGAACCTGCCGGTGGATAAGATACTTGCCGCCAGCGCTCTCCGGGCCGCGGCAGAGGCAGCGGCGCGCCAGAAGAATCCGGACCGCGCCATCGAACTCTTCCAGCAACTGCTGGCGGGATACTCCGACCAAACAGGAGTCCCCGAAGCCGCCTTGCTTGGTGTTGGTCTGGCGCAGATGGAGAAACAGCAGTTCCCGGAGGCTTCCCGATCATTCAAGCAGTTGCTCGACCGGAATCCCTCAGCGGAGATAGCCCCCACGGCCTATCTGCAATACGCGATGGCGTTGGGCAAGCAGGGGAAGAACGCGGAAGCTGTGGAGGCGTACCGCAAGATCATCGACGACCATCCCACAAGCCCGTGCGTCGAGCGCGCCCTCTATGAGAAGGCATGGATGTACCTGAACGATAAGAAGCCGGACCGATCCCTGGAGTGTTTCAATACGCTTGCGGCCAAGTATCCGCAAGGCGCTTTTGCGGCAGAAGCCTTCTTCCACGTGGGCGACTACTACTTCGATACCGGCGACGTCGCCAGGTCCGCGGAGAATTATGGAATCGTTGTCGAGAAATACGCAGATGCAGGTTTCGTCGACAAGGCGCTGTACCGTCTGGGATCTGCGCTCTACCAGCAGAAGGATATGGCCGGCGCGAGTGAGGCTTTTCGGAAGGTAGCGGATAGATTCCCGAAGAGCGAAGTCGCGGCGGAATCGCTCTACTGGCTGGCCGATTCTCTGGAGCGCACCGGCCGGACCGCGGATGCCACCGCCGCATACAACCGATTTGTGCGGAGCAATCCCGCACACGCATTGACTCCGAAGGCGCTTCTCGGTCTGACGCGCACTCACGTCGCCCAGAAAAATTTCCCCGAGGCGTTGGCGTCCCTCGACAGGATCGACGCCAAAGCTGAAGCACCAATCCTGGCCGAAGTGGTCAAGCTGTCCGGCGACCTGCTCTTCGCACAGCAGCAATACAAGGAGGCGCTGGAGAGTTACCTGAAGGTGACCATCGTCTACGGCGCGTCTGCCGTTGCTGCCGAGTCGCAGTTCCTGATCGGTCAGTGTCAGGAGCAATTGGGGAATGCGGACAAGGCCAAGGAAGCGTATCAGAAGGTGATCGACAGGTTCCCCGAATCCCAATTCGCCGCAGCGGCCAAGAAGAAGTTGGGAGGCGGGTGAGGTCTCGGGTGGCAGGTGTCAGGTTTCAGGTTTCAGGTGTTCAGTGCTCAGTATTCCGTGGCGGTGTCCGCACTGCGTGAAAAGTGGCAGGAGGAACGTCGCCGATCCTTGATATCCGAAACCTGATCGCAAACAAATCATCAACCGGGGGAACGTGACAATGCTGCTCGACATCGTCCTGCAAATAGGGATTTATGGAACCGTCGCGACGTTGCTTGTCGGGTCGATCGTTTCCATTGCCATTATCGTCGAACGCTCCAAGACCCTGAAGCGCCTGCGAGGTGAGACGGAGGCCATCCTGCCCGGGCTGCGGGAGTCTCTTGTCGCGCAGGGGGCGGATGGCATCGCAGAGTCGATCAAAGAGAGCCCCTCGCCTCTGGCGGCTCTGATACTGGCCGGGATGCAGATGCTGAACGGAAAGGCGGGGCACCGGAAGGACGTCATCGCGCGGGAGTTGGCTGTGCAGCAAGAGAGGCTCTCCGGGCGACTGGGTATCCTGGCGACCATCGCCAGCAACGCTCCATACATCGGGCTGTTTGGGACGGTATGCGGCATTATGAAAGCCTTCCGCGTGATCGCTCAACACCAGGGCATGAGCTCCAGCATTGTTGCCAACGGGATTGCGGAAGCGTTGATCACAACAGCGTTCGGTCTCTTTGTCGCAATTCCTGCGGGAATTGCGTATAATACTTTCATCGGGAAGGTGAACTACTTCGTCGTCGAGTTGGATCGCCGGATGGCCGACTTCGAGCCGATGTTGGAGACGGTTCCCCGAACCCTGAACTCTGAAACCTGAACCCTCAACATGCACGGCAAACCTCGACAACCTGGACAACCTCTGGCGGAAATGAATGTTGTTCCACTGGTGGACATCGCGCTGGTGCTGCTCATTATCTTCATGGTGACCGCCGCGTTTGTGAAGGAAGCCGGTCTCAACATGCAGCTCCCCAAGTCGGAGACGGCAGAAACTGAACCGGAAGATGAACGGGACATCAATATCGCTCTCGACAAGAACGCCGATCTGTATGTCGACGGCAGGCAAACTTCCTTCAAGAAGCTGACGGCATTCCTTGAGAGGCGTGCGGAGAAGAATCTCAACACACGCGTCATCGTCAAGGCCGACCGGGCCATCGCGTACGACAACATCGTCCGAGTGCTGGACGTGGTGAAGTTGTCGGGTTTGCACCGCGTCGCGCTCGCCACGGAACCGTTCTCCGAAGGGCCGCCCGCATCCGCTGTGCCAATGCGATACGACGGCGCGACAAAGGCAGGTGGACACTGATGCCGAGTAATCACCCCGATCCGTCGGCAGACATGCTGTTACGGCGATGTTTGATTCTGTCGCTGTCAATCCACTTCATTACCTTCGGCACGGCGGTCCCCGTTGCCTACATCAAGAAGAAACCGAACCAACCTTTAAGCCTCACGATCATTGACCTGAAGGAACCCGTCAAACGGGCGCTCGAGCAGATCGAGCGGGAGACGCAACCCACCGCGGTGTTGCAGAAGGAGAAGTCGGTTGACAGGAACCGTCCCGTGCCCAAGCCGACTCCCGTCGCGGTGCTGCCCATCAATAAGCCGGTTGCTAACGCAGCGACCCAAAGATTGGCGGTGTCTCCCAAGTCGCAGGAGATGGGCTCCAAGAGAGCCGCGTTACCATCTGCATCACCCAAACCCGACGAGAAGCCCTTTAGCCTCCTCCATCTGTCGGACAAGTTACCTGGCGACAAGGCAGTACTCTCACCGACGGAAGTCTCAAGCCTACCGGGCGCGCCGTTGGCGATGCCGCGCATGGCCATGCTGCCTTCGGAATTGGCGACAGACTCTCCCGGACGGCCCAGCCTTCCTGAGGAAGTGCCCGGAGGGGGCGCGAAGGGATTCTCTCCTCAGGGGAAGATGCTGCCGCGCGCGCCGGGACCGCTGCCGTTTGATCCGAATGACTCTGGCGGTGCGAAGACCGCGCCCGGTGGAGTCGGTTCGGGAGCGCAGACCCCGATGGGCCGGGGCGTGCCCATTGGCAAACAGGACGCGGCGCTCCCCTACAACCCTCAACTCGCCTCCCTGCCGATGGGTGGTGGCAGATCGGGACTTGGTATCCTCGACTCCCCGGCGTCCGGCGGCGGAGTCGTTGACCCGTTGCGTCGCGATCTGGAGACGGTGTTTCTCAACGGCGGCGGAGGCGGCAGCAAGAACCTTCCCAAAGCCCGGCCGCGTATCGGCGGCGGCGGTGGCGCCCCGATCATTTTCTCATCCAGCGCCTCCACCAGCAGTTTCTCCGCTCGCAGTGGAACGGGCGGGCGCGGTCCCGGTTCGGGGGGAGGCGTCGGCTATGGCATCGGCACTGGTGTTGGTTTCTCTCGCGGGGCGGGAATCGGCTTGAGTAATGGGCAAGTGCCTCTCGGTGCGCTCAATCCCGGAACGGGAAGTGGCATCGGGCAGGGCATTGGTGACGGAATCGGCATCGGGACGGCGTCTCGCGCCGGCGGTGGAGAGTCGGGTCCCGGCACTGGTGAAAGCGCGGGCTACGGATACGGACGCGGCGGCGGAGTTGGTGTCGGTAATGGTGTGGGAGGCTCGAAGTACCGTCCCAAGTTTGTGGGACTTCCGCTTGGCGAACCTGGAGGAATGGTCGGCGGCACCGGCAAAGGCGGCGGCATTGCGGGAAGTGGACCCGGTGGACCTGGTTACGGAATCGGCGCAGCCGGACTCGGGCGCGGCAGTGGCGGCGGCCGCGGCGGCATCGGCTCGGGGTATGGCGGAGGGATCGGTTTCGGATACGGTGGTGGAGGAGCGGGAAGAACGGGCACAGGAATTGGCTCTGGCATTGGCGCAGGGACGGGCGGCGGGGGGCGCCGGTGGGGGTGGCGGCGGAGGGCTCCCCGGCGCGGGCGAGGTCGCGGGTCTTGGCGGCAACGGTCAGGGCGGCGGCGGAAAGGGTGTTGCCCCATCAAAGAAAACCACACCCGGTCGCGGGGGCGGCGACAAGGGCATGACACTGACGCGAGGCTTCGTGAACCGTGGACTCAAAGGGCAGTATTACGATGACCCCAAACGCAAACCGGGAGACTACCAGATTGATGAGAATCTTCGCCCCGTGTCCGGTCAGCGTATCTCCTGGCCCACGTTCTCGTCACTCAAACACACACGTACCGATGCACACGTCAACTTCCACTGGAACCAGGGAGAGCCAAACGACCGCGACCCGGAATCCGAAGAAGCCAAGAAGTGGTTCAGCCGGATGGAATCTCCCGCGCCGGGAGTCGGTTCCTGCTACTTCAGCATCCGCTGGACGGGCAAGTTCTACGTCCCCGAAGATAACGACTACACGTTCTACCTCGACGACCTCGACGATGGCGGCCGGTTGTGGATCGACGGCGCTCCGGTCATCGACCGCTGGTACATCCAGCGCAGCGACTCCGCCTCACACCCGCGCCACCTGAGCAAGGGCATCCACGACATCAAACTGGAATACTGCCAAGGACCCGAATGGATGAACTCCATCGTCCTGAGCTGGAAAGGCCGCAATTTCGCCAAAGAGGTTATCGGCCCGGCGAAGAAAGTGGCGCGGTAACTCCAAGTCGTTCTAACCCGACCGAACCTGATTGTACGTGGCTGCGCCGATAGAATACTGCGGTCTTCACCCCACCGCCAGCCAGCAGACCAACTGCAACTCCTCTTCCCGGATGCTTTGAGCTGCGGGCAGGATCGGCAGGGAGATCGGGTTGTCCTCGACGAGCTTTCGCAAAGCAGCCAACCGGTCACCGACCTCGCTGGAAGTCTCCCTCCAGAGTTTGCGGAGTTTGGCCAGATGCACCGCCGGCAATGGGTTTGCGAAGTAGCGCAGAGTTTCGCTCCCGTCGCTTTCCGTCGCCTGAGCCTGCAGCCAGTTGACCACTTCATTCTGCGGCGCTTTCAGAGTCGGTGGTTTCGCGGCCTGACGCCTGAAGCGGTTGACCACGTATCGTTTGCAGCGGTCAATGATGTCGTAAACGTCGAAGTCAGGCTCCACCCGTTTGGTCTTCTCCTCGCAGCGGATCAGCTTCAGGATTTCCAGCTTGCGTTCGGTGATTGGATCGCGTTCCCTGGTCAGGTCGTAGTAGCACCAGAAGTCTCGGTGCGGCGGGCTGTCAGACCGCGCCTCATCCTGTTTTCCTCGCAGATATACAAACAGTCCACGCGAGCCTTCTCGCTTCAACCCGCTGCCCACGCCGTTGGGAACGCTGCGCAACCTTTCCCGTCCCATCTTCTTCAGGTAGTCGAGCAGCGCCTGCTTCACAAACTCGCCGACATCCAGTTCCGACAAAGCCTCCAACTCGTCCACGATCTCCTTGTCGCCTTTCTCTATGGCGCGTAGGGCGTTGAAGTCTTTGGGGCCCACCAGTTCCGCGGGGTCGAGCACTTTCGCATCCAGTCCGACGGTGCGGCGGATGTCGTCCATCTTCTCTCCGAGTCGTTTCATGATACCCAGCAGGTCTTCCAGCCTGTCCTCCGGGAAGAAGTTGAAGAGATGCACCACGTCGTGACGCGATCCGATGCGGTCAATGCGTCCCGCCCGCTGGATCATCCGCACGGGATTCCAGTGGAGATCGTAGTTGATGACCGTGTTGGCGTCCTGCAGGTTCTGCCCTTCGCTCAATACATCGGTCGAGATGAGCAGGTCAATCTCTTCCTCTGTGCCTTTCAAGTGCGGCATTTCGTTTGAATTGGGCGAGAAGCGGCGGATGATTTCCCGTCGCTCCTGTGGCTTCACGATGCTGTCCACGATCCGAATCCGGTCATGCCCCAGTTCGCGCAGGAACGCCTCGCCCGAAGGCTTGCGATTGCCGCGGGGATCGGGGCCGCCCAACTCGTGATACAGATACCGCGACGTGTCCTTGAAGTAACTGAACACGACGACCTTCTTGCCCCTTAACTCGCCACAGAGTCGCTCTTTCAGTGCGTGGAGCTTCGCGTCCTTCTTTCCGACATCCTCCCCGAAAGCTTGCTCCATCTTGTTGAGAACCTGACCAAGCGCCTGGACATCTGCCTCAACTGCGGCGGCGACCTCGCTCAGCCGATATGCGTTGGCATTGACCTGTGGCAGAGCGTCAATGAACTCCTCCACCTCCGGCTCGTATTCCCCGCTTTCGTCCGACTGTGTACCTGCGAAAACCTTTCGGTAGTTCGAGCTGTCGAGCAACTTGCCTCGCTTCAGCAGTTCAAGGAACTTCCGCTGGAAGTTGCGTTGCCGTTCAAAACTGATCCGGAGGGCAACGATGCTGCTTTCGAGGCGCTTCAAGTAGAGTATCTGGAGGAGACCTGCGATGCATTGTTGCCGTGCCAAGGCCGAAGGATCGGGGTTGCGTTTGCGATAGCCCTCCAACGTGTAGGGGGCAAGTTGCAGTCCCTCGATCACCTGTGCGCACTCCCCATATAGGCCCACATAAGTGTCCTCGAGCTTGTAGTGGACAGTGTGCAACTCGCGGTCGGGAAACTTGATGCGCTCGCCGTTGATCGTCGCGTCGGGGTAGTTGTGCTTGATGTATTGCCGCGTGCGGCGAATCGTCACCTCCTCCAGCAGATCAAACACGTCTCCTCGCTCAGCATCGGCGCGAAGGAAGTACCCCCAAAGACTGGCAATGCCGGCTTCCGCAAAGTAGTCGTCGCTGTCGCGCGTGATAAACCGTAACTGGTTGTAGAGGTCGAAGATCGAGTTGTTGACCGGCGTCGCGGTCATAAGGATCAGCTTCTTCGGCTTGCCTTGCGTCAGCACGCGCATCAGATTGTCGTAGCGATTCGCCGAGGTGCTGCGGAAGTTGTGGGACTCATCTATCAGCACGAGGTCGTAATCGGCGAACGGCGCCGGATCGAAGTCGCTCTGGCTGATCTCCTCCTGCGACCGAATTTCGGTGTAGATGCGATACTTCGCCAGCCGTGGCTGCCAGAGGGTGTCTCGCAACTGCGCCGGGCAAATGACCAGCGCCTTCTGACGTTCGCGATACGCGTAGTCATCCAGAAACCGCAACCCCAGGTGCGTCTTGCCCAACCCGACCGAGTCGGCGATCATCACTCCACCGTAGCGATCCAAGACCTTCTTCGCGTTGAGATAGCCGTCCTCCTGAAACTCGGTCAGCTCGATGGGGCCGGACGGCAGGTCGCCGGGCTTGGCGACTTCCAACTGGTCTTTGAAGTACTCAAACAGCGCCTTCATGTAGATCAGGTAGGGCGGGTAGTCGGTGGTGAAATGAGTCAGCAGATCGATGAGCGCCTGCTTAAAGTCTTCGCACTCTCCCCAAAAGCCGTTGAACCATTGCTTCAGTTCCTCCACCGCCGCCTGATTCCGTTCAACTGCATTCAGCTCCGAGTTGCCGGTCAGCCCACCGTGAGTGAAGTTGGATGACCCAACAATCCCGACGCTGCCCAACATCGGCACGCCTTGCAGGATATACGCCTTGCCGTGCAGGAAGCCGTTGCGGAACAATCTCACGGTCACGTCTTCACGTTTCAGGAACTCCACCACCGCTCGCACTGCTTCCGGCGTCGCCTTGTGCCCCAGTCCCAACTCAATGTCTCGTCGCAACTGAGAGATGATCTCGTTCGCCGCTTTCGGCTCACTCCCTAACAGCAATCGAAAGCCATTGACTCCCTCCAACGCCTCCCGCACCAGCGCAAAGCCTTCCACGTTGAAGTAGGCCGTAGCGATATCGAGACGACTCCCCTGAGTCAGCATCCTTTGGAGAATCGTCGAGAGCCGCCGGTCATCCGTGCGGTTGTCAATGATGTCGGGAAGGGCAAACAAGGTGGGGTCGGGCATTGGGTTATCCTCCTCCAAACCACGGCAAGTGGGTCACATGTGCGCTGACCTGAAAAAGCGGCTTGACTCTGCGTCTGTGTATTGGCATAATACAGTCGTTCATTCCACTGGTCGGTTCGCTGGCCAGGCGGCGGAGCCATCCCGACTCGTTGGGGTGGCTCCAGCCTTTTCAGAGGTGTCCAACTCGTTGAAGACCAACGTGTTTTGATGGGTTCAATCTCTACTAGTCCTAAAATAAGCGCGTTTGGCTGTAGACTGGATAGTTAACCTCATTTTCTGTCTTTCGCGTGGGTCCATC
>Ga0210030_1003674_pt1 | contig 9999 bp, 10 predicted proteins | sample CryGeymeta201523_FD_183986 | JGI IMG/M metagenome (GOLD analysis project Ga0210030, IMG submission 183986) | Groundwater microbial communities from Crystal Geyser aquifers in Utah, USA - Crystal Geyser metaG 2015-23 (SPAdes) (version 2) | ecosystem: Environmental > Aquatic > Deep subsurface >...
AGTTAATGGGCGGGGCTATTCTACCGTTGAATTACCCCCGCAGTCGGAGAGCCGGGAGTCGAAGAGATAAATCTCTTCTTCATCTTCGCCCGCCTCGGGCGGACTTGATATTTGAACCCGGACTAAACCCCGCCCTTTCTAATTTTCGGGGTGCTGGGAGTTGAACCCAGGTTCCATGCTCCCAAAGCATGCGGACTACCGTTATCCTACACCCCGTTTTTGAAAGGGCGGGGCTGTGCTACCATTACACCACACCCCGTAGTAATGTTATTTTAATTGATTTTCCCCTTTTGGTCAATCTTTAGGGCGAAGAGATAAATCTCTTCTTAACCTTCGCTATCGCTCGGTGGGCGAAGAGATAAATCTCTTCTTAACCTTCGCTATCGCTCGGTGGGCGAAGAGATAAATCTCTTCTTAACCTTCGCTATCGCTCGGTGGGCGAAGAGATAAATCTCTTCTTAACCTTCGCTCGGCTTTTTGCCTCGCTCGGTGGGCGAAGAGATAAATCTCTTCTTAACCTTCGCTCGGCTTTTTGCCTCGCTCGGTGTATGATATAATTGATTAATGTTTCTTAAAGAAATCTTCAGCCAACTTAATATTTTTGCCCAGTGTAAAAAATACGGTCTTCCTCTTTGGCAATGTCCCCATTTTCTCTTTTTGCTCATGGGACTCATTATTATTGGCTCAACTCTTGGCGTTTACCTCATTGGCAATCGCTACGTTCAAGACCCTCAGGTGATGGCCTTAATTACCCTTTTGGTAACAGCGATTTTATTTATTATTGCTTTTATTGTCACTCGAAGTTTCGAAAGATTGGTCGAAGCCAGTCGAATGAAATCAGAATTTATCAGCGTTGTTTCCCATCAGCTAAGATCTCCACTCTCCAATTTGAGATGGGTAATTGAGTTATTAATGTCAGGCAGATTTGGAAAGATTGAAGAGAAGCAGACCGAATATTTCAAAATTTTAAAAGAAAACAATGCCAGAATGGAAGAATTAGTTTCAGATTTATTAACTGTTTCTAGAATTGAAACAGCCGCTCTTCCTTTAAAGAAAAAAGAGATTTCTTTAGAAGAATTAATAAAGGAGTTGATTTCAGAATTTGAGCCTTTTGCCAAAGCCTCAAATGTGGAGATAGAATTTAAAAGCGAGTCGAATTTACCAAAAATCTTTGCTGACCCTTTCCAAATCAGGTTAGTAATTGAGAATCTTTTAGATAATGCCGTTCGTTATATAAAAGATAAAGGAAAAGTAGAAATAAAACTTGGGAAAAAAGGAGAAAGCTTATATCTTGAGATAAAAGATAATGGTGTTGGTATCCCAAAAGAAGATCAAAAATATATTTTCCAAAAATTTTTCCGTTCAGAAAATGTAATGCGTTATCAAACTCAGGGTTCAGGCCTCGGATTATTTATTGCTAAAGCCATTGTCGAAAAATCGGGAGGGAAAACTAGATTTAAATCAGAAGAAGGGAAGGGGTCGACCTTCTGGTTCACTTTACCCATTAAATAACGCAATACCAATATACTAATGCATACGAATGATACGAATATTAGTATAATTAGTATCAATTCGTATATTAGCATCGATTTTCATGAAGAAAATTCTGTTTATTGAAGATGAATCAGCTCTTCAAAAAACCTTTGGAGATATTTTAAGACAGGAGAGTTATAAAATAATTTCGGCTTTGGACGGAGAAACCGGATTAAAACTGGCAAAGAGTCAAAAGCCAGATTTGATTTTGCTTGATTTGGTTTTGCCTAAAATCCATGGCTTTGAAGTTTTAAAGAAATTAAAAGAAGATAAAGAAACTAAAGGTATTCCGGTGATTGTTTTGACCAATCTTGAAGGGGTAGGAGACGTAGACAAAGTCTTGGGATTAGGAGCAACCACCTATTTGGTAAAAGCCCAATATAGCTTGGAAGAAGTCGTCGAAAAAATTAAAAAAGCTCTTATATGAGGGTGGAACCCAAACAATTAAAAGCCTTTCTTTTGGATGCTAATTTAGTTACTGAGGAACACTTTGATGCGGCTCAAAAAAAAGCTGAAAAAACTAACCAAAAAGTTGGCGATGTTTTAGTTTCCGAAGGCTTAATCTCTCAAGAGGAGCTAATTAAACTTGAAGCCTATATTTTAGGAATTCCCTTCGTTAACTTGGAAAAAGAAGTTGTTTCGCCGGAAGCTCTGAAAATTATTCCTGAACCCATTGCCAGAAGTCATAATATCGTCGCCTTTAGAAAACAAGGAAATGATTTGGAGGTTGCCATGTTAGATCCCGAGGATTTAAGAACAATTGAGTTTATTAAAAAGACCACTCCCTTAAGAATTTTACCCAGGTTAACCAACTCAGCCTCAATCAAAAACGTCATTCGCCAATATCAAAGAACTTTGGAGGCTGAGTTTGGGGAGTTCATCAAAAAAGAAGCCGAAGGAATCAAGGTGATTAAAGAAGAAGAAGTTATTGAAGAAAAAGAGGAGCTGAAAAAAGTTGCCGAGGAATTACCGGTGGTCAGAATTGTTGATACGCTTTTAAAGCACGCCGTCTTACAAAGAGCTTCCGACATTCATATTGAGCCAACCGAAAAAGAGGTGGTAGTCCGCTATCGAATTGATGGCATCTTGCATGACGCGATGACCTTACCAAAGCTCGTTGCTTCGGGAATTGTGGCTAGGGTAAAAGTTTTATCTAATTTAAAACTCGACGAACACAGATTACCTCAGGATGGCCGTTTTAAAGTTGAAACCGAGGAATATAAATATTCAATTCGAGTTTCAATTTTACCAGTTTTTGACGGAGAAAAAATTGTCATGCGGCTTTTACCAGAAACTGCCAAGGCCTTTACCTTAGAAGAATTGGGGCTGAGAGGGGGAGCCTTAGAAATAATTCAAGACAATCTAAGAAAACCGGTAGGAATGCTCTTGGTCACAGGTCCCACTGGTTGTGGTAAAACCACTACCCTTTATTCAATGATGGAAATTTTAAACAGCCCGGGAGTAAACATTTCAACAGTTGAAGACCCAATCGAATATCGAATGCCCAGAATCAATCAGACTCAGGTTAATCCAAAAATCGGCTTAACTTTTGCTTCAGGACTTCGGTCTTTAGTTCGTCAGGACCCTAATATCATCATGGTTGGAGAAATTAGAGATGACGAAACTGCTGGTCTTGCCATCAATGCCGCCCTGACCGGTCACTTAGTTTTGTCTACTTTGCATACCACCGATGCTGCAGGTTCCATCCCCAGGCTGATTGATATGAAAGCTGAGCCATTTTTGATTTCCTCAACTCTAAATTGTATTTTAGCCCAAAGGTTAGTCAGGCGACTTTGCCCGGAAAAAGAGAAATATGCTTTGAAAGATTCGGAAATTAAAAATTTAGGAAAATATTGCGATTTAGATAGAATTCTGAAGATTTTAAAGGAGGAAAAAATAATAAAACCGAGAGATGATTTCAAAGATGTTGTGTTTTATCGGCCAAAACCTTCCAAAGACTGTCCAGAGGGGTACCGAGGAAGACTTGGAATTTATGAAGTATTATCGGTTACCGAAACCATCAAAGAATTAATTGTGAAGAGAGCAGCTTCTGCCCAAATTCAAGCTCAGGCTCAAAAAGAAGGAATGAGACTGATGGTCGAAGATGGTTTTATCAAAGCAGCCCAAGGAATAACCTCAATCGAAGAAGTATTAAGAGTAATAATTGAATAGCCGAGCCACCGAAGGTGGCGAAGACTGGAGATGAAGGCAAACCCGAAGGGGCAAACTTCATCGACTAAAATGCCGAAATATTTCTACACTGCTAAATCATTAAAAGGGGAAGAGAAATCAGGGATTTTGGAAGCCAAAAACATCCACCAATTGGCGAAAAAACTGCGAGAGGAAGGTTTTATTTTAATTAAAGCTGAAACCGAAGAAGGGGTGGTAAAGAAAAGAAAGTTTGCAATCTCTCTTCCCTTTGGTGGAGTTGGTTTGAAAGAAAAAATGTTCTTTGCCAGAAATTTGCAGGTGATGGTAGCTTCCGGTCTTCCCCTGCCGAGAGCTATAGAAACTTTGTCTAGCCAGACAAAAAGCAAGAAATTTCAAAAAGCCTTATTAAGCATTAAAGAGGATATCATCAAAGGGAAAAGTTTTTCTGAAACGCTTTCGTCCTATCCCAATATTTTCTCTGAACTATTTCAAAGTATGGTAAAAGTAGGTGAAGAATCCGGGACCTTAGAAGAAATTTTAAAAATCTTAGCTAGTCAAATGGAAAAGGAAAACGAATTAAAATCAAAAATTATGGGAGCGATGCTTTATCCAGCGGTGATAATCTGCGCCATGATTGGCATTGGCATTTTAATGTTAGTAATGGTTGTCCCGCAATTGGCCGCAACTTTTAAAGAGTTAGAAATTGAATTACCGGTTACCACTAAATTTGTAATGGGTTTGGGCACTTTTTTAGTTGAAAAATGGTACTTGGTTATTTTAATCCTGGTTTTTTTTATCTTTTTTTTCTTGCAAACGATGAGGACAAAAAGAGGAAAAGCAGTCATAGACGCTCTTTTATTAAAACTTCCTATTGTTTCTCCAATAATTAGAAAAACTAACGCTGCCCAAACGGTTAGAACTTTAGGTTCTCTTATTGCTTCAGGAGTACCAATTGTTAGGGCTTTAGAAATTGTCTCTGGGACTCTGGGAAATGTTTATTTTAAAAAAGCAATAAGCGAGGCAGCTGAAAGAGTGAGAAAAGGAGAGAAATTATCCGAGGCCCTAAAACCCTATCAAGCTCTTTATTCTCTGACGGTAATTCAAATGATTGCCGTAGGTGAGGAAACTGGCGAAACCTCGAGCATCTTACAAAAACTTGCTGATTTTTTTGAAGAAGAGGTGGAGAGGGCCACCGAGAATCTGGCTGCGGTAATTGAACCTGTAATAATGCTAATCATTGGAGCAGCAGTTGGTTTTTTTGCCGTCTCAATGATCCAGCCAATGTATTCAATGCTGGGAGCTTTATAATGATGGTAAAAAGTTTTACTCTAATTGAATTATTAGTAATCATCGGAACGATGATTATTTTGATGGCTTTGGCTACTCCAGCTTTTCGGATTTTTCAAAAAGAATCAGATTTAAATGATTCGGCTGAAGAAATTATTAATATCTTAAGGTTAGCCCAAAACAAAACTCTGGCTTCAGAAGGAGCTAGCCAATGGGGAATTTATTTTGATGATACAACCACCCCTCACCAATATACATTGTTTAAAGGAAACAATTATGCTGCCCGAGATAGTAATTTTGATGAAGTTCATAAATTGCCAAAGACTATTGAAATTTATGAAATTAATTTGGGAGGAAAAGAGGTGGTTTTTAATCGAGTTAGTGGTGAAACAAACCAAAGTGGAAATATTAAAATAAGATTAATTAGTGATATTAGCAAAACCAAAATTATCTATGTCGAAAATTCTGGCCAGATAGGTTTAACCAGTCCGACCACTCCTTCTGATACAAGTAGGGTCAAAGACTCTCGCCACCTTCACTTTGATTTAGGGTGGTCCATCCAAAATGCTACCTATTTAAAGTTTCAATTTCTCAGTCCAGAACCTGACCAAATAGAGATAATTAATATGGCCAATTATTTTAATGCTGATAAAACTGAGTTTGATTGGGACAATGAAGGCAATCCTTTTTTAGTCAACGGAGTTAATCAAGTTTTCCGGGTTCACACTCATTCTCTTAATCCTTCTAATACTCTTTTGTGTATTCATCGCGACCGAAATGGCGGAAAAAATACTGAAGAAGTTATTATTTATATTGTTGATGGTGGGATAGATAAAGATATTGTCCATTATTTAGCCGATGCTAATGATACTAGCCAAAAAGGTTCATATGTCTTCAATTCAATGGAAAGACAATAAAGGAATCTCGGTGGTTGAGATTTTGGTCATAATTGCCATTATTGGTGTTGCTCTTGGTAGTCTTTTAGGTTTAGCCACCTTTTCTTTAAAAGCCTCCACTTCAATTAAAGAAACCAGCCAGGCCAATTCTTTAGCTCAAGAGACAATGGAGGCAGTTAGAAATTTTCGAGATGGAACAACCTGGGACAGCGATGGTCTAGGAACTTTAACTGCCGGTGTTGCCTATTATCCTCAAAAAACGGCTGACACTCCTCCAAAATGGCAATTGATTCAAGGAGAAGAAACAGTTGATGGTTTTACTCGAAAGATTTTTTTTGAAGATGTCCAAAGAGATTCTAATGATAATATTGTCGAAACCGGAGGAACAAATGATCCTGATACTAAAAAGGTTAAGGTAACTGTTTCTTGGGGAGGAAAGGAGGTAAAAATAATCACCTATTTAACTAATTGGAAATAGTGAAAGTTCTAAATTCTAAAAAAGGTTTTACTTTAATTGAAGTTCTGGTTTATGTTGCCGTTTTGTCAATTATTATCTTAGCTGTTTCAGGTTTTCTGACTTGGACAATGAGATCTAATACCAAAACGAAAGCGATGCGAGAAACCCAAGATAATGCCAGGAGAGCCATGGAAATAATGACCTATGAAATAAAAGAGGCAAAAAGTATTTACACTCCAACTAGTGTTTTTGATTCCCATCCTGGCCAACTTTCCTTAGAAACTACCAAATATTTACCAGGGGGAGAAGAAACTACTTATATTGATTTTTATCTTTGTGGAACTCAGCTTTGTTTAAAGAAAGAATCCCAGAACCCACTAGCTCTAACTTCAGATAGAGTTGAGGTAAATAATTTATTTTTTTCTCAAATCATTACTGGAGGAATCCCTTCAGTTCAGATTGATTTAGGAATTAATTTTAAAAATCCCCAAAATCGGCCAGAATATCAGGCCTCAGTTAATTTAAAATCCACTGCTTCTTTAAGAAGTTATTAAAATGCTAAATTTCAAAAATCAAAAAGGATTTGCAGCATTATTTATTACCATTTTAGTTTTAGCAGTAATTTTCGGAATTGCAGTGAGCATCTCTATTTTAACTTTAGGCCAACAAAAAATTGCCAGAAATATTGTTAAATCCTCCCAGGCTTATTATATTGCTGAAGCTGGAATTGAAGATAGTATTTACCGAATTATCAAAGGAAAAAAATATGAGGCTACCAACAGCCTAACAGTAGGGGAAGGCAGAGCCACTATCAGTATTAGCAGCCAAGATGATAAAAGAATTGTTAAATCAAGCGGGGAAATTGCTCAGAGAGTTAGAATCTTAACCACTATTTTAGGTCCTGAAACAGCCACCGTCGCTTTTCACTACGGTGCCCAGATTGATAAAGGGGGACTTTGGTTAGGTGCTAATGCCTCGGTGGAGGGAAATGTTTATTCTAATGGGAAAATGGAGGGACAGGGAAAAGGTTCGGGTTCTAAAATTAGTGGTGATGCCTGGGTGGCAGGAGCTGTAGCTCCTGAACCCGATCAGCAATGGACTAGCCAGGATTCTGATTTCTCTTTTGGTCTGAAAATTGGCAAAGAATATTATTTAGACACTGCCCAGAGCTTTGTTCCCTCGGTATCGAAAGTTTTAAACATAGTTAGTTTCTACATAAAAAAAGTTGGCGAGCCGCCCGATCAAACAGTTAGAATTTTAACCGATGCCGGTGGTATTCCCTCCACTACCTCTTTGGCTTCAGGAACTCTGAAAAGTTCAAAAGTCACTTCTAATTATAGCTGGATTGATGTTAGTTTTGATCCGCCACCAAATTTAACTGCCGGGAATACTTATTGGGTGATGATCGATGTTTCTCGAGACGATGATGATTATTGGGTCTGGGGAAAAGATAGCACTGATGGTTATACTTCAGGGACTGGAAAATATACAAGAAATTGGGAAAAAGATACTTGGAAAAACGTCGATGGTGATTTAAATTTTAAAACCTGGATGGGAGGGGAAAATCCAACTTATATTGACAGGGTCTGGGTTAGCGAAGATGCCCATGCTAACACCATCACCGAATCTTGGATTGATGGCGATGCCTATTATCAAACCATTGATGACAAGACTACTGTTTTAGGAACAAAATATCCTAATAGTCCTGATCCAGCCACTAAAGATTTGCCAATTTCTTATGCTCAAATTCAGGATTGGGAGGAAGCGGCAGCAGCTGGGGGAGTAATTAGCGGAAATTATGCTCCTCTTGCCGGGACAAATTTAGGTCCAATCAAAATTGAGGGTGATTTAACTTTCCCTCAAAACAGCACTGATAACCCGGTAACAATTGCTGGACCTATCTGGGTAACTGGAAAAATTTTGGCCTCAAACAATGCCGGAATAAAACTCCAGGCTGGTTTAGAGTATGGTTATCCAATCATCGCTGATAATCCTTCTGACCAGATAAATTATGGCAAAATAGAATTAAATAACAACGTTATTACCACTGATAGTCCTCAGGGTGGTAGGCTTCTTTTTGTTTCCACAAATAAATCTCTCGACTCAGCCAACCCAGCAATTCATCTATACAATAATGTTAATGTCAATAATCCTCAGTCAATTATTTATAGTCTTTACGGAAAGATAGTGGTTGAGAATAATGCTGAATTTATTGAAGTAACTGGCTACGCCATCCGTTTGGAAAATAATGCTAAAATTGTTTATCAAGAAGGTTTGATCAATTCTAATTTTTCTTCTGGACCTGGCGGAGGTTGGGAAATAACTAGCTGGAAAGAGACAGAATAAAAGTTTTTGCAGAGATTAAACCTCTGCAAACCTCGGCACTGAAAAAGAGATACCCAAACCAAAAGAAAAAAGGAAAAGAAAGAAATTCTATTCTCCTCTGCATTAGACTATTTCTTAGAAAAAAGAAAAGCCACTGGCTTAAAAATTAAAAACTTGGCAGTGGCTTTTACTTTAAGTTTTCCCTCATTTTCTACCTCTTTCAGCCAGTTTTTTGATTTTCTCAGGAATATCCTCTCTTTTTTCTTCCCTCCAGGCCAAAATTGCTTCGGTGATTGGCGGAAAGAAGAGACCAACTTCTTTCCTTCTTTCTTCGATTTGGTCTTTGATTTCCCTATCAATTTGGTCACTTCTAGTACTTAAAAACTGGTAAATCAAGGCAGTGGCGGAGACTAAAATTTGCTCCTCCTGATTTTTAACCTTTCCTCTCTTGGCAATTTTCTCTAAGCTCTTTTTGACTTCCTTTTCCAGATCAATCTCAATTAGCCCTTTTCCATTACCGTTCATTTTTTACCTCCTAATTTTAAAATGGCACTATTTTTATTTTAGATAGTTCTAATTAAAAGTCAAACACTCAACAATGTCTATTACTCGGTGAGTTACTATCGGAGTTTTGGGTTTGGTTTGAAACCCGATAATGTCACCAACTTTAATATTCTCGAGTTTCTCTGGCTTGGTAACAATTAGTCCTCCGACTTTCAAAGCCGGCTCCATAGAACCTGACAAAACGGGATGAGTCTCACAACCAAATCTGGGACCAATCAACATAAAACCGACTAGCCCAATCGCTATTATCAGAATTGCTGTTCCAAATATTTCTCCAATCTTTTTTGCTATTTTCAAGGTACCCTCCTTTTTTAAATTTCCTACCTTGGTAGGATTTTCTATTTTAATAAAATTTCAGAAATTTGTCAAGGATTTGTACTGGATGAGGAGATCGGTAACACTTTTCTTATCTCAGAAGATTTCTTTTTGCAAATCTTAATCAGACTTAATGATTTGCCATGGCCGAATTATTAAGTTTTTTAGTTTATTGGAAAGTTCACCAGGTTGCCAGCAGTCCATTTATGGAAGTCGGACTTCCATAATTTTGTTTAACAAGAAATCGAAATTTTTCACTTCCAGCATTTCTAAAGTGTGCTATAATTAAAAAAGATTTTAAATGTTAGACTACAACCCACTGCCCTTTAAGGAAAATGCTTAAATTTTTAACTTTAAAACCGGAGGCATTTGGATTAGATATTTCCGATTTATCTTTAAAGATTGTCAAACTCAAAAAAAAGCGAGGGGTTTTCAGTTTAGCTTCTTACGGAGAAGAAAAAATTAACCCCG
>Ga0210030_1003679_pt1 | contig 9992 bp, 10 predicted proteins | sample CryGeymeta201523_FD_183986 | JGI IMG/M metagenome (GOLD analysis project Ga0210030, IMG submission 183986) | Groundwater microbial communities from Crystal Geyser aquifers in Utah, USA - Crystal Geyser metaG 2015-23 (SPAdes) (version 2) | ecosystem: Environmental > Aquatic > Deep subsurface >...
GGTAAAGCTGTCGTTCATGAATGTGGCACACAGCATCAATACCTTACAACGCTTCTCGGGTCAGGATGCCTATGGGGGTATCCGTCTGTATATGTGGCATGAAGCATGGCTGATGTTCGCTGGCGCGCCGTGGCTGGGGATAGGTTTCGGCCAATTTTCCTGGCAGCATTTTCAGTTGGGGCCGCTGTTGCAGCGCACCAATCTCAGTGGCTTGTACAACAACTCGCATAATCTGATTTTTCAACTGGCAGCAGAGGCGGGTATCGCCGGATTGATGGCATTGTTTACTTCGCTGGGTGTCTGGTTATACGGCCTGCGGCGTACCACCCCGAGTGCCGCGCACTGGTGGGGTTATGCTGCGCTGGGAGTGCTGGCTATTCACAGCCTGCTCGAATATCCCTTGTGGTATGTCTATTTTCTGGCAATCGCGGCAGTCTTGCTGGGCGCGTTGGATGAGACTCGCTACCGCATGGTGCAAGGGAAGGGAAGCCACGTTGGCGGGCGCGTCGGGATGGGAGTGATTTTGTTATTCGCCTTGCTTGTATTGATACCGTTGCATAGTGCTTATCAACTGTTGGAGGGGGCGCTGACGGGGCGAGGCGTTTCAGGCAAAGCCGGCACCACATCGCCCCTGGCTCAAGGACAGTTGGCTGATGTCCAGCGCATGCCTTTGTTGTCGTCTTACGCCGAGTTGTCGCAGAGTGCATTGATTGAGGTGAATGCGCAGGGGCTTAAAGACAAGTTGGCGTTGAATTCTAGAGTGTTGCGCTTTACGCCCATCGTGTCGGTTGCCTATCGGCAGGCACTGTTGCTGGCGCAAAGTGGCCAGCAGCAACAGGCGCAGTTGGCCTGGGAGCAGGCTATCTGGTCCTATCCGACAGGCATCAACGAACGCAAACAACTGGAACATTTGGCGGAGAAAGATCCCGCACACTTTGCTGCTCTGCTAGAATTCGCCCTCCAGAAAGAACAGGAGTACGCCCGTGCAGTTCATAACCAGTAATTTTTTGCCGATTTCCCTCGCTTTTGCCAGCGGGTTAATGTTTATTTGGTCGGTGTTTGGCAATCGTATTCGCGGCATCAAGGAAGTGGATATTCATGCTGCCTTGCAACTCATCAATCACAAAAACGCCTTGGTGCTGGATGTGCGTGAACCCAATGAATTCAAGGCGGGGCATCTGTTGAATGCGCAACTGATCCCGCTGGGCAAACTCAAAGAGCGCATCGGTGAACTGGCAAAATACAAAGATCAACCCGTGCTGGTCGTTTGCCGCACCGATAATCGTTCCGGCATGGCATGCGCTACCTTGAACAAGCAGGGTTTTACTCAGGCGTATAACATGACCGGCGGCATGTTGGCCTGGCAAAAAGCCAATCTGCCAACCCAGAAATAACGGCAAGAAATAATGGCTAAGGTATTGATGTACTGCACGGCGGTGTGCCCTTACTGCATTCGTGCCGAGCAATTGTTGCAACGCAAGGGTATTACCGAAATCGAGAAAATTCGGGTGGATTTGCAACCCGAATTGCGCGTCGCCATGGTGGAAAAAACCGGACGGCGCACCGTGCCACAAATTTTTATTGACGGGCAACACATCGGCGGCTACGACGATCTGGCAGCATTGGATCAGGCCGGCGAATTAAACACCTTATTGGCTAACTAATCTCAAAGGATAAAAAATGACTGATGCAGCAACTACTCAACCCGTGTTCAACATGGACAAAATCTATGTGAAGGATATTTCTCTGGAAATTCCTCACGCCCCGCAGATTTTTTTGGAACGTGAAAATCCGCAAATCGAAGTGCAGTTGCAAACCTCGGCAAGCACGCTCGATAACGGAGTAAATGAAGTGACTATATTGGCAACTGTGACCGCCAAGATCGGTGAAAAAGTCATGTTTCTGATCGAAGCCAAACAGGCCGGAATTTTTACTTTGCGCAACCTGCCCGAAGCTGAAATGGAACCCGTGCTGGCGGTAATGTGCCCCAATATTCTGTTCCCCTACTTGCGCGAAGTGGTGTCTGACGTTTCGGTGCGCGCCGGTTTCGCGCCCGTGATGCTCAACCCGATCAACTTTGAGGTGCTGTATCAACAACAGAAACAACAGCAGGCCGAAGCTGCTGCCGCCACCACACACTAACGGGTAAACATTTACCCTGATATGAAACCTGTCACCTTTATTCCGAACGGGCGTATTCGTTCCTGCGCAATCGCACACTAATGAAACGTCTGATTCCATCGCGCCTCGTTGCGTTGTGCGCACTGTTGTTGAATGTGGGTGCAGCCTTTGCGGTGGATTTTGTTTCGGTCGCCGAAAGCACTGCGATTCTTTACGATGCGCCTTCGCTGAAGGCGAAAAAACTCTTCGTGGTCAACCGCTACATGCCGTTTGAACAGGTTGTCACGCTGGATAACTGGGTCAAAGTGCGCGATCGTTCGGGCGGTTTGTATTGGCTGGAAAAGCGTGCCTTGAGCAACAAACGCTATGTCTTTGCGCTCGAACCGCTGGTAGATGTGCGGTCTGAAGCGGATTTCGGTGCGGCTCGTGTGTTTCAGGTGCGCCAGCAAGTCGTGCTGGAATACCTCGAAAATACCGGTACGGGCTGGGTGAAAGTACGTCACAGCGATGGAGATGCCGGTTATGTGCGTGGCACAGAGGTGTGGGGCGAATGAATATTACCGTTATTGGCGCAGGGGCATGGGGTACGGCACTTGCCATCAGTTTTTCAGCACAGCATTGCGTCACCTTGTGGGCGCGTGATGCCGCACAGGTCGCCTTGATGCGTGATACGCGCTGCAACCGGCGTTATCTCCCGAATGCGCCGCTCCCCGAAAAGTTAACCCTGAGCGCAGATTTCTCCGCCGCCTTGGCGGGCGCGGAACTGATCGTGGTGGCCGTACCTACGGCGGCTTTCCGTAATACCCTGAAAATGATTGTCCAATCAGGACGTTGCGCGTCCACTTGCGGCGTAGTGTGGCTCTGCAAGGGCTTCGAGCCGGAAACCGCGTTGTTGCCGCATCAGGTAGCCGGGCAGGAATTGCCGTCGGGCTGGTTGCGCGGCGTGTTGTCCGGCCCCAGTTTTGCACAGGAAGTCGCGTTGGGATTACCGACCGCTTTGGTGCTGGCAGCTAATGACGAGGCCTTTGCTCAGCGTACCGCGCAAGCGCTACATCACGCGCGCTTGCGCGTTTATGCCAGCAACGACATGGTGGGCGTGGAAGTTGGCGGCGCGATCAAAAACGTCATGGCGATCGCCTCCGGGGCCTGCGACGGCATGAAACTGGGCAATAACGCGCGCGCTGCGCTCATCACCCGTGGGCTGGCCGAAATGACCCGGCTGGGGCTGCAACTGGGCGGTCGTCAGGAAACGCTGAGCGGCTTGTCGGGTGCGGGCGATTTGATCCTGACTTGCACCGGTGATATGTCACGCAACCGTCGGGTCGGGCTATTGCTGGCGCAGAATCAGGGGCTGGAGGAGATTTTGCACCAGTTAGGCCACGTCGCCGAAGGCGTGTATGCCGTGCGCGAAGTGCATCAACTCGCAGCGCGTCTCAACGTCAAAATGCCTATCTGCGAGGCCGTTTATCGCGTGCTATACGACCATATTCCTGTCGCCGAGATGGTCGCCGAGCTACTAAACCGCACCGCAAGCCAGGAGTTTGGTCAGTAAGCGCTGGGTTGTGGGCGGTTTGGGGACGCACTGATTTATTCGTCACGCCAGCTCAGCCCGGAATCCGATTTATTCGTCACTTCAGCGCAGGCAAGAATCCAGTGCCTTCATTATAAAAAGGTTTCTATTTTTGTAAAACGACAAAAACCGAATAAATCAGCACTTACCGAGAGCGTTTTGTTAACCCCGGCTTCACTTTTTATGCCTGTTAGTCAGCCGTTTTCAGCGCACCTTGAAATGCACATTGTCGCCACGCCTCGAACACCGCGACCGCTGCCGTATTGGATAAATTCAGGCTGCGGTTGTCGGGCAGCATGGGCAGCCGCACGCGTTGTTCTTGCTTGAATTCATTGAGTATTTCCATGGGCAGGCCGCGACTCTCAGGACCGAACAGGAACGCATCGCCCGCCTGATAACGGGCTTCGTGGAAAGGCTGCGAACCTTTGGTAGTGAGCGCAAACACCCGCGCCGGATCAAACGCCGACAGGCAATCCGCCAGCTTGTCGTAAACGCGCAGCGTGGCATATTCGTGATAATCCAGCCCCGCACGTTTGAGCTGCTTGTCTTCCAGCGTGAAGCCCAGCGGTTTGATCAGGTGCAACTGGCAACCAGTGTTGGCGCACAGGCGGATGATATTGCCGGTGTTGGGCGGGATTTCGGGTTCAAAAAGGATGATATGAAACATCTGTTGGTCCTGTTTAATAGCCGCTTGCTTTAGCGGTCAAGCCATCGGCCATGAGTTTTGGATTATCGCCTGCGCCGAAACAATGCGTCCAGGCAATTTACGCAGGGTGAGACGGGTCGTGCGGTAAAGTCCTCGCCACCACCCATGCGCTGATGTCGGTCGCGCCGCATTGCCTGACCGCTGCGGCGAGTGCGCCGAGGCTGGCACCCGTGGTCAGCACGTCATCTACCAGCGCTACGTGTTTGCCGGTTAAATCCTGGGTTAAGTTCGGGTCGCACTGAAAAGCGCCGCGCACATTTTTGTTGCGTTCCTTCCAGGGCAGTGAGGTTTGCGATGGCGTGTCGCGCAGCCGGTGGCAGGCGTGAGTGAGCAACGGGATATGGAGTAAATCGGACAACCTTGCGGCGACCAGCAGCGCCTGATTGAAGCCGCGTCGGCGCAGTTTGGCAGGATGTAGCGGCATGGGAACCAGGTAATCGGGCAGGCTGGAGCGGTCTATGCGCTCTGCCAGTCTGGAGGCGAATATCTGTGCCAGGGCGAGTTGTTCGTTGTATTTCATCGCCCAGATCAACCGATCCAGGGGGAAACGGTAGCTGAAAGCCGCAACGGTGCGATTAAACAAGGGCGGTTTTTTCAGGCAATGGCCGCAGATTTCGCCCCGCGTTGTCGGTAGCGCGCAGAGCGGGCAATGCGGCATGTCGTGATAGGGCATGGCCACGTCGCAAGCTTCGCACCATAACCCGTGATGGCTCATGCTGCCGCACAGCACACAGGGTTGCGCGGGTAAAATCCGCCTGATTTTTGCGCAGATGTTCAGTTTGGCGCGGTTGAAAATTGACAAGGTGTCATCCTTTCCATGATGATGCACGGCAATTCGCATTCTACTGATAAATCCGACATGAACAGCCAAACCATCAAATTTCATCAGCCCGTCAAACGCGACCCGACCCCGCAACGCTGGAGCGTCGGGGAGGTGGAAGCCTTGTTCGAGCTGCCGTTCGCCGATTTGCTGTACCGCGCGCAACAGGTCCACCGCGAACATTTCGACCCGAACCAGGTACAACTCTCTACTTTGTTGTCCATCAAGACGGGCGGTTGTTCCGAGGATTGCGGCTATTGCCCGCAATCGGCGTTTCATTCAACGGGCGTGGAAGACCGCAAGATGCTGGCGCTGGATGCGGTGATCGCGGCGGCAAAAGCCGCACAACAGGCGGGAGCGGATCGTTTCTGCATGGGGGCGGCGTGGCGCGAACCGAGTGAAGAAGATATGTCGAGCGTGGTCGAGATGGTTCGTGCGGTGCGCGGGCTAGGCATGGAAACCTGTGCCACGCTGGGGATGTTGAACGACCAACAGACCGAGCAACTGAAACAGGCCGGGCTGGATTATTACAACCACAATCTGGACACTTCGCCGGAGTTTTACGGCGACATCATCAGCACCCGCGATTATCAGGACAGACTGGACACTTTGGCGCGGGTGCGCCGTGCCGGGATGCACGTTTGCAGCGGCGGTATCGTCGGCATGGGCGAAAATTTGACGCAACGCGCGGGGCTGGTCGCGCAACTGGCGAACATGAACCCATATCCTGAGAGTGTGCCGATCAACAATCTGGTCAAGGTCGAAGGCACGCCGCTGGCGGATGCCGCCGACCTCGATCCGCTGGATTTCGTGCGCACCATTGCCGTCGCGCGTATCACCATGCCGACCGCGCGGGTGCGGCTTTCCGCTGGACGACAACAGATGTCCGATGCGGTGCAGGCGCTATGCTTTCTGGCGGGCGCGAACTCGATTTTCTACGGCGAACAACTGCTCACCACCGGCAACCCCGAAGTCGAGCGCGACCGCGCCTTGCTGGACAAGTTGGGCATGTACCCGTTCGCCGAGCAACACTGACAAAAATGTTGGGTTGCGGCACACCGCCTTTCCTATCCCTTAATGCCATTTTCCCAACTTCAACTTGAACTCGACGAGCGTGCAGCAGCGGGCTTGTTGCGTCAGCGGCGCACGCTGGAGCGTCCACAACAGCCGCATATCGTGGTCGAGGGCAAGCCGTACCTTTCTTTTTGCAGCAACGATTATCTGGGGCTGGCGAACCATCCGCGACTGATAGCTGCGTTGCAGGAAGGCGCTCGGCAGTGGGGCGCAGGCGCGGGTTCGGCGCATCTGGTGAACGGGCATTTTTCACCGCACCAACAGCTCGAAGACGAGCTGGCGGCCTTCGTCGGCAAGCCCGCCGCGCTGCTGTTTTCCACCGGCTATATGGCGAATCTGGGCGTGATACAGGCGCTGACAGGGCGAGGCGACACGGTGTTTGCCGACAAGCTCAACCACGCCTCGCTGAATGACGCGATGCGCTTGTCGCGCGCCCATGTCAAACGCTATCGCCATAACGACCTCGTGCAACTGGCGGCTTTGCTGGCCGAGACGCATACCGGGCGCAAACTGGTTTGCACCGATGCGGTGTTCAGCATGGACGGCGACGCTGCGCCCTTGCCGGAATTGCTGGCACTGTGCGAACAATACGATGCCTGGCTCTATGTGGACGATGCCCACGGCTTTGGCGTACTGGGAGAGCAGGGGCGCGGGTCGCTAAATCCCCCCCCCGCCCCCCTTTTTCAAAGTGGGGAGCATGATACTGACGTTGATATTTCAAAGGTGGAAGATGGTAGGTTCGTTGATAACTCTTCTTTTTCAAAAGTAGCAGATGACGGTGAAGTTGATAACCCCCCTTTGAAAAAGGGGGGTAGGGGGGATTTAGGGGATTTTTCGCGCATCATCTACATGGCGACCCTGGGCAAGGCCGCCGGCGTGTTTGGGGCGTTTGTGGCGGCGGAGCCGGCGGTTATAAATTATCTTATAAATCAAGCGCATAGCTATGTCTATACGACAGCGGCACCGCCTGCCCTGGCGGTGGCAGTGCGGGAGAGCTTGCGTTTGATCGTCGAGGGCGATGCGCGCCGCGCGCATTTGCAGTGTCTGATTGCGCAGTTGAAAAGCGGGCTGGCGGGGCTGCCCTGGGCGTTGATGCCTTCCGCTACGGCCATTCAGCCTTTGCTGGTGGGCGACAATCAGGCGGCGTTGGCGCTGAGTCTGGCCTTGCGTGAGCGCGGGCTGTGGGTCGCGGCGATTCGCCCGCCCACCGTGCCACAAGGCACGGCGCGCCTGCGCATCACGCTGTCTGCCGCGCACACCGCACACGACGTAACCCGTTTGATCGAGGCTTTGCATGAACTTGCACGTTGACGACTACGGCGGCAGTGGCGCGCCGGTGTTGTTTCTCCACGGGTGGGGGATGCACGGCGGGATGTGGGGCGGGGCGCTGGCCGAATTGGCCAAACAGACTCGGGTGCTGGCGGTGGATTTGCCGGGGCATGGATACAGTGTAGGTCGGGATTTATCCCGACACGGCGGCGATGTCAGGATAAATCCCGACCTACATGTCCTCGTTGACCAGCTCGCCACGCAATTTTCCGGCCTCGAACCTTTAACCGTCTGCGGCTGGTCGTTGGGCGGGCAGTTGGCGTTGCGTTGGGCGATGCGCTACCCGCAGCAAGTGCAACGCCTGGTGCTGGTGTCTGCCACGCCCTGTTTCGTGCGGCAAGCCGATTGGCCTTGCGCGATGGCGGCAGCAACCCTGGCGGCTTTTTCGGAGGCCTTGCAGCAGCATTATTTGCAGACTCTGCGCCGCTTTTTATCGCTGCAACTGCGCGGCAGCGAGCAGGAACGCGAGTTGCTGGCAGCGTTGCGCGGCAATCTGCTCAGTCGCGGCGAGCCTGACTTGTCGGCGTTGCAAGCGGGGCTGGCCATTTTGCGCGACTGCGATTTACGCGCCACTTTGCCGGATATCCGCCAGCCCACGCTGGTGATTGCCGGCGTTCGTGATACGCTCACGCCTTTGCCCGCCGCGCAGTTTCTGGCTGCTTCGATGCCAAATGCCCGGCTGGCGGCAATCGAGGGCGCAGCACATGCGCCGTTTTTGTCGCACCCTGAAACCTTTGTGAAACTGTTGGCGGATTTTCTGCATGAATGAATTTTGGATAGACAAGAAGCTGCTGCGTCGCGCCTTCAGCCGTGCGGCGGCAGATTACGATGCGACGGCGGTGTTGCAGCGCGAAGTATGCAAGCGCATGTTGGAGCGCCTGGATTACATCAAGCTGACCCCTTTGCGATTGTTGGACGCGGGCAGCGGCACGGGCTGGGGCGGTCGCCAGTTGGCGGAAAAATATCCGGCGGCGCAGGTGATTTCGCTGGACATCGCCATCGGCATGTTGCAGGCCGGGCAAGGCCGTTCGGGCTGGTGGCAAAAGCTGTTCGGCGGCACAAAACAATTACCGGTGTGCGGCGACCTGGAAGCCTTGCCGCTGGCGGCGAACAGCGTGGAAATGGTGTGGTCGAATCTCGCCGTGCAGTGGTGCAACGACTTGCCCGCGACGTTTGTCGAATTGCACCGCGTGCTGAAGGTGGACGGGATGCTGATGTTCAGCACCTTCGGTCCTGATACGCTGAAGGAATTGAGGCAGGCGTTTGGCGGTGTGGACGGGCATAGTCACGTCAACCGTTTTGCCGACATGCACGACATCGGCGACATGCTGGTCGCTGCCGGATTTTCTGCGCCAGTGATGGATATGGAACACATGACGCTGACTTACGACGAGGTGCGCTCGGTGTTGCAAGACCTCAAAGCCATCGGTGCGCACAATGTCACCGCCGGGCGCGGGCAGGGCTTGATGGGCAAGTCGGCCTACGCTAAGCTGCTGGAAAATTACGAAAAATTGCGTCGTGACGGCAAGCTGCCGGCGACTTACGAAGTGGTCTATGGTCACGCCTGGAAACCGCAGCCGCGCGTGACGAGCGATGGCGCCGCAATCATCAAGACCTCGTTCAAAATAAAATGAGTTACTTCGTTACCGGCACGGACACCGATGTCGGCAAGACGCTGATCAGTTGCGCGCTGCTGCATGGTTTTGCCGCAGCGGGCAAGCGCGTGGTCGGCATGAAGCCGGTGGCGGCGGGGTGCGACGAGCAGGATCACAATGACGATGCCCAGCGTTTGCGTGCGGCCAGCAATGTGCTGGCGAGTTACGGGCAGGTCAATCCTTATTGCTTCACGCAGGCCGCAGCCCCCCACCTGGCGGCGCGCTTTGCCGGGGTCAGAATCAATCTGGAGCGTATCGTCACCTCCTGTCGGGAGTTGGAGGCCCAGGCGGATGTGGTGATCGTCGAGGGGGTCGGCGGCTTTTGTGTGCCGTTGAACGACGAGCAGGACAGTGCAGACCTTGCGAAACTGCTCAATCTGCCCGTCATTCTGGTGGTCGGGATGCGGCTGGGTTGCCTGAATCACGCGCTGCTCACCGTACAGGCCATCGCCGCCAGCGGGCTGACCCTGGCGGGCTGGGTGGCGAATGGGGTGGACGGACAAATGATGATGCTGGATGAAAACATCGTCGCGCTACGGCAACGCATAGACGCGCCTTTGTTGGGCATCGTGCCGTATCATCAATCAGCGCCTGATGCGTGCAAAATTGCGGAATATCTGGATATAGCCCAGCCAGCCCGTTAAACTTCGGCACTAACCACTAACCACTAACCACTAACCACTAACCACTAACCACTAACCACTAACCCCTTATCCT
>Ga0210030_1003685_pt1 | contig 9984 bp, 6 predicted proteins | sample CryGeymeta201523_FD_183986 | JGI IMG/M metagenome (GOLD analysis project Ga0210030, IMG submission 183986) | Groundwater microbial communities from Crystal Geyser aquifers in Utah, USA - Crystal Geyser metaG 2015-23 (SPAdes) (version 2) | ecosystem: Environmental > Aquatic > Deep subsurface >...
CCTGCTTGATGGCCCGGGCATGGGCGGCGTTGTAGGCTTCCTGGGCGGGGCTGTCGATTTTCTGACGCGCTGGAGTTAAATCTCCGGCGGCGCCTGTGCCCGAGCTGACCTCGATGGCGTCAATTCCCCAACTGTCGAGTTGCCCTGCTACCGTCAAAGCATCTGCGAGCATAAATCCGCCGTCGATGTTGTCGCTCGCGGTTAATTTGATGGTCACTGGATAATCAGGCCCGACCGCGGCGCGTACCGCCTGGTAAACCTCGCTTAAAAAGCGCGTGCGGTTTTCGAGGGAGCCGCCATACTCATCCTGACGCTGGTTGGTCAGGGGCGAAAGAAACTGATTGATCAAATATCCGTGGGCCCCATGCAGCTGCACTCCGTCGAACCCCGCGCCTTGGGCGCGTGCGGCGGCGCTGGCAAAGGCGCTGACAATTGCGGCAATATCCTGCGGGGTCATGGCGCGCACATTGGGTTTTTCCGCCAGACTTGATGGCGCCAGGGGGGCGGCTACCGTCGCCAAGCCACCGGCGTGCACCAGCTGACAAAAGGTTTTCCCGCCCGCTTGGTGTACTGCCGTGGTCAGCTTTTGCAGCGCTGGAATCAGCCTGTCCTGATCCATTCCCATTTTTCCGGCCAGTTGCTTGCCGTCGGCCCGCACATAGCTGTAACCCGAAATCAGCAAACCAACGCCGCCGGTAACAAGCTGACGATAAAGATCGATCAGACGCGCGGTTGGCTGGCCCTCGGCGTCACACATGCCTTCCCAGGTTGCGCTGCGAACGATGCGGTTTTTTAAGCTGAGTTGATTTATCGAGGCAGGGCGGAATAACTTCATGGGTGAAACCTCCTGATGTGGTTTGATTTTTATCGTCCAGCGGCAATCGGTCGCGCCAGGGGCACGCAGTCTTCCTGAGTTACTGCGGCCGGTGTAGCGCTCATTGCCCAGGATGTCAAATTTTTCTTTGACTCTTTTTTTTCTTCAGTCCAAATTAAGCCTCCATTGCCAGCGAAGAACAAAACAACGTCAACAGGGCGGTCTCACTCTTATGAAAAAACCTGATGCCATTTATGCCACGCCCCTGGACGAAATTATCGATTTTCAGTTCGATGAACGGGTGGTGGCGGTCTTTCCCGACATGATTCAACGTTCGGTGCCCGGTTACAGTTTGATGATTTCGACCCTGGGAATTCTGGCGGCGCGTTATGCCCAGCAGGACAGCTTTTGTTATGATCTGGGCTGCTCTCTGGGGGCGGTCAGCCTGGCCATGCGTCAACGCATTGTGCAACCCGGTTGCGAAATTATCGCGGTGGATAATTCGCCGGCGATGATCGAACGTGCTCAGCAGCTGCTGGCGCGTGCCGCTGAATCAAGGGTTAAGGTCAGCATGCGCTGTGCCGATATTCTAGACGTCAAAATTGAAAACGCCTCGGTGGTGGTGCTGAATTTAACGTTACAATTCATTCCGCCCGCCCAACGCCTGGCACTGCTGCGGCGAATCTATGCGGGTTTGCGACCGGGGGGGCTGCTGGTGTTGTCCGAAAAAATTGCCTTTGATCAGCCCGCCCGCCAGCAATTTCACCAGGATCTGCATCACGATTTCAAACGTGCCAATGGTTACACCGATCTGGAAATCAGTCAGAAACGCTCGGCCCTTGAAAAGGTCATGATTGCGGAAACCCTGGCCTGCCATCAACAACGCCTGCACGCGGCCGGTTTTGGTTTTGCCGAAGTCTGGTTTCAGTGTTTTAATTTTGTTTCCCTGGGGGCGCTAAAGTGAAGCCCACGGCGGCCCTGTTGGCCGAGCTCGACGCCCTGGGTCTGTCAGGCTGGGCGCAACAGCTGCCCAGGATTCTGGCGGAAAGATTTGCGCCCACCCGCCACGGTACTCTGGCCAGCTGGCAGACGGCTCTGCAGACCCTGCCCCTGATCGAACCCACGCATATCAATTTAACAACCCAGGTCGAAATTGGTCGGGCAACCGATTTGAACGACCAATTTCGCGAGGATTTTATCCGCCGGCTGCGCGCTTTTCACCCCTGGCGCAAGGGCCCCTACCAGCTGTTTGGCGTGCAGATTGATACGGAATGGCGTTCCGATTGGAAATGGCAGCGTGTGCTGCCCCATATTCAGCCCCTGGCGGGGCGCCGGGTGCTGGATATCGGCTGCGGCAACGGTTATCACGGCTGGCGCATGCGGGGTGCGGGTGCGGATTTTGTCCTCGGGATTGATCCAACCCTGGTTTCGGTGATGCAATTTCAGGTGATGCAGCGCTATCTGCGCGACCCGAAACATCATCTGCTGCCCCTGGGGGTTGAGGATCTGCCCGCCAATCCGGCGTGCTTTGACACCGTTTTCTCCATGGGGGTGCTCTATCATCGCCGTTCCCCCCTGGATCACCTGCTTGAACTCAAGGGCTGTCTGCGTGCCGGGGGCCAACTGATTCTTGAAACGCTGATTGTCGAAGGCGATCACAACACAATATTCATGCCCCAGGGTCGCTACGCCAAGATGCGCAATGTCTGGTTTCTGCCTGCGGTGGCGGCCATGCTGCTGTGGTTGCAACGCTGTGGTTTTACCGAGATCGCCTGCGTCGATACCAACCGCACGACAATTGAAGAACAACGCCGGACGCAGTGGATGACCTTTGAGTCCCTGGCCGATTACCTCGATCCGCAAAATCCCCACCAGACCATTGAAGGTTATCCGGCCCCCCTGCGGGCGATTTTTATTGCGACCAAGCCCTGAAGGGTTGTGCAGCAAGCCCTCCCGCCCGTGCGAATTTTCAGCCTTCAGGTTCGACAATCGCGAGTCTGGCCAGCTCAATAACTTTGTTAATGGGCAGGCGGGTGCGGGTTTTGGCGAGGAAGCCGTTGGCGTGGACGAAGCTGATGTCGGCCTGATCTTTTAAACGCAGAAAATCGACGGCGGCGTGTTCTTTAAGGCGCAACAATTCCCAGCCTTTGCCGCGAATCGCCGGGGTGATACTCATGACAATGCGGGGATCATCGAGTTCACGCAGATAAAGCTCAATGGCCAGTTTGGGCGCGTCTTCAATGGTGCTGACAATAGCGCAGTAGGGTCCGAGTTCGACTTTGGTGGCTTCGTGTTCCAGCCGTTCGAGACGTTCTTTCTTGCGATCAATCAGCTGGATCAGATCCTGGCCCATGGCCTTCATGAACTGGTAAAGCAGATCATTGCTGGTCAACTGCTCGTGGCGCGAAAAAAGCGCGAGAATATAGCCATCAATCGGCGAAGACGACGCGAAGAGTATGCTGGAATCAATCCCCAGATCCTGGGCGGTGCGGTAAGGGCCACGCACATCCATCATGCTCATATGCGGATACCAGGCAAAAGAGAGGGTCGCAGCTTCATGGTAGTTCAGGTGCTGCATCACCAGGTGAAAGGCGCAGGGCAGGGCGGTATTCTGGTGATGGTCGAAGTTATGTTGCAGCGGGTTATGCTCCATGCCGACATCCACTACGTAGGTGTCGGGATCGTCCAGTTCCGCGCGGCTGGGATCACGGCGCAGAACCAGGGCGTCTCCCAAGGTGGCCAGCAGCACGCTGACAGCCATAAAGTCATCCTTGTGGGCGCTGCCGGGGTGGGTAATAATTTTATCCATGATCCATTTCTCTCCAAGCGGTGAAGACGACATCGCAGGATACCAGTTCATCGAGCCGTTTGTCATACTCTGTGACTAATTCTTGCCAGTCGTAGCCGGAGACCTGGGTGCGCAGTTCTGCTGGTGCCGGTCGCGGGTTGTGCAGCAACTGCCGCAGGCGCTGAAGTAAATCGTCAAAATTTTCATAAAGATAGGCCTGCTGCAAGGCTGGTGGCAGATGCTCCGCATAGGCAAGGCGCTGGGGTAACAGGGGAGTACAGCCACAGTAGAGCGCCTGCACCACGCTGGCGCCAAAAAAATCGTGCAGTGACGTCACGGGGAGAATATCCGCCCGCCACAGCCAGCGGGCATAGGCGGCAAAATCTTGGGCGTAGCCGAACTGAACCACCCGCTTGCCCAGCCGTTGTCGGGCTTCGGTGAAGATGGCCGGGGCCTTGCGGTAAGATTCCCCTAAAATAGCCACCTCAAAAGCGTAGCCTTCCTGTTGCAGTAAAAACAGCGCCTCAAAAAATGGCTGCGGATTCTTGTCGTATTCCCAGCGATGATTCCAGAGAATCAGTGGTGGCGACTGGGGGTGCCGTGGTTTTGGGGGTTGGTACTGGTCAAGATGTTGCAGATCAAGCCCCAGGGGTAAATGCCCGCATTTGTCCTCCAGCGCCGTCAACCCCTGCTCTTCCCGATGGTCGGGAAAGCTGCGCAAAAATTCCGGCAGAGCACTAAGGAAACTGTCGCGATGATAGCGCGAATTGAACAGCACCCTGTCGGCGGCCAGGGCACTGGTGTAATTGATGAAGGCATAATGGGCGTCGCGTTGGTGCTGTCGATCGGCATCGTCGGGTGACCAGGGATAGGTGAGCTGGTTTTCGTGGAAATACAGGGCCACCGGCAGATTGGCGGTTTTTTTACGCGTCAGGGCCAGAAAGCTGGTGAGATCGAGCATGTCGGTGGCCAGCAACAGGTCGGGATCTTCGGCGGTGCGCAGAAACTCTTGCGCCAGGGACACCGCGCCGCCGTGCATGCGCCATTTCCAGTAGCGGCCCTCCAGGGCTAAAATCTGCACCTGATGGCGGCTGAAACGCGCAAATTCTTCGGCCCATGCGGCATGGGAACCGGCATAAAATGGTTCAATTAAACAAATCTTCACGGTGTCTTCAAATCTTCTTTGGCTTTCAGCGTTTGCAGCAGATTATCATCGACACTGCGCAGATGCAGGTCGCGTTGCGGAAAGGGAATTTCAACCTTGGCCTCGCGGAAACGGCTGTCGATTTGCTGGAGAACTTCGCTGCGGATGCGGAAACTTTTATTGATGTCGTTGATGTACATACGAATTTCAAAATCGAGGGAACTGGCACCAAAACCCATGAAAAGGATTGCCGACTCCTGGGCTTTATTGTTCTCGGGGTGGTTGGTGGCAATTTCGCTGAGAATTTTCATCACCAGGGGTACATCACTGCCGTAGGCGACGCCCACCGGTACTTTAAGCCGGGCCATGCTCGAACTATGCGTCCAGTTGGTGACCTTTTCGGCAATCAGCTGCGAGTTGGGAACAATAATTTCAGCATGTTCAATGGTCTTTACGACGGTAGAGCGCAAGCCGATTTTGCTGATCGTGCCCCATTCGTCGTTGACGACAATCAGATCTCCTACCTTGATGGGCCGTTCAAACAACAAAATCAGTCCCGACAGGAAATTGTTAATAATGTCCTGCAAGCCAAAGCCGATGCCAACTCCCAGGGCTCCCAGCACCACCACGAAATTCTGGACACTCATGCCCAGCAGGCTGAGAACGCCGAGGAATCCGAAGGTAATAATTCCGTAGTGAATCAGTTTTTTAATTGCGTCACGCACCCCGCGATCAATTTCTTTGCCCGATGACATCTGGGCCTCGACCAGGGCTTGAACCAGCCAGGAAACCTGAATTGCCAGGTAGGATGCCACGGTGGCCAAAAATACCATGGTGAGGCTGATTCTCAGGGGCCCAATTTCAAGAGCAAGCTCGCCCAGGCTTGACCAGGCCTCGTCGCTTGAGACATACAGATGCCAGAGCGGCAGCAGGTGCAAAAGACAATAGATGGCGACGCAGACTTTCAGAATAAATTGAAGCCTCAGGGCCAGCTCTGACGCAAAATTTTGGAAAAAACTCTTTTGAATCAGCCGGGGATGATGAAGGAACAAGCTGATAGCACCCTGACCCAGACGCAGAATGATAGCGGCAAACAGCAACAGAAAGCCGCTTTCAAAACCGGCGCGCAGCAGCCAGTGGGATAAATTTGTGTAACCAGCAAATTGCGCCAGGAGCGTTATCAGCAGCAAGCCCATGAACAGACGCAGCAGATAAACAAAATTTCTTTCCGTCGCCGCTTTTCGCAGTTGGCTGAATAAAATAACCAGCAAGCCCACACAGAGGGCGGTAATTGCCAGACGATACAGTGGCAGGGGCAAATTTGTCAGCCTCAGGCCTGTGGTAACAATGTAAAAAAAGGTAGCCAGAACCAGTAAATAATAGTGTTTTCGACTGGCGATGAGTTTTTCCAGCAGAATTATAACCGCCACTCCTCCCGCGCCATTGAGGACAAAACGCACCAGAGCCGGTGGTGCCGGCAGCAGGTTGGTGCCGATGAGTACGGCAACAAAGATCGCGGTGGCAAAGGGATGCAAGTAGACAAACAGGCAATTTTCGGTGTTTTTCAGATGCTGCCGGTAGCGGAAAATTCCCCAGGGGATCAAACAGAGCCCCAGCAGCATCAGGGCGAAGACCCAACTCTGCTGTTTAAAGTAATGGGTGTCCAATTGGAGGATGTCCGTCCATCCTTCGCGGATATTGGGCCAGGAGTTGGCGCGCAGTTCGGAATGAAACTCCGGGGAAAAAAGCATGGGTGTGGTCTGTTGAAAGGTTGATTTACGCTGGGTTTTCAGAACCTGATCCAGGCCTTCCAGTTCATGGATCACCTCTTGCTGCAGGCTGCTGCTACGTTCCTGTAGCCGGAGAATATCCGGGGCAATGGCTTGTACTGATTCCTCAAGTTGGTTTAGTTGAGCGCTGATGCGTGTTAGCGTGGCGGCGGGCAGTTGAGCACCTTTATTCTGGGGTTTTTTACGCCAGTCGCGCCAGAAAGCAGATTCCTGGTCTAGGCTGGCGTTGATGCTCTCAAGCTCGGTCTGCTGTCGCGCCATTTGTTCTTGCAGATCATCCAGACTGTTTTTTAGTTTTACATAGCTGTTTCTGACCCGGCCAAGACGATCCTCGTACCAGGTTTCCGGTCTGCCCAGGGTCTTGGTTCGGTCGCGCAAGGTTTGCAACTGCTGTGACAGGCGCAGGTAGTCTTTTTGCGGCACGCTTAAATTTTCCAGCTGTTGCAGGCGTTTCTGACTTTTTTCGACAAAGTCATTGAGCATCCCGAGACGTGAGCCCAGCTCGCCAAGGCCTGGTGATGCTTCAGGGGAAGGCTCGGTGGTGGCGGCCAGGCCCGGCAGACAAAGGGTCAAATTCAAAATCAGGATCAGGCACAGACACAGGTTGCGTATCAGGGGCATTTTTCTGTTCTCCAGCCAAGGCGTAAAGCAGGGCTTCAAAGTCTAGCATTTTCTGTGCGCCCGGCGAAGTATTATGTCGCGCTGAAGGTGACGTCGGTGATTGTGTCGATGACGCGGACCCTCCGCGTGGGGACAAGTGAAAAGGGACAGTTAATTAAGCCACTTATTTATTCGCGCCAGCTCTGTATGGTGAATAATTCCGGAGAATTTTGTGCAAAAATTGGGGTTGTTTTGCTCGCTGTGAATTTTTCTTCACAACCACGCGCTAAAAAATAAATTAATTTATCTGGAACGGGTTTTAACGTCTGGTTGATAGTGACAATGATTTCAGACGCGAAAATATGCCGAAGGAACAACTCAAAAAGAAGGTAAACGACGAACAACACAGGAGGTTTCATGCTAAAGAAAAGGAACATTTGGAAAAATCTGGGTTTTATGGTGCTGGCGGCAATGGCTGCGCTTACTCTGGCGGGGTGTAACAACAGTTCTTCATCCCCTCCGATTGTCCCGGTTGAGCCGATTGCGCCGACAGTGCTGGTCACCGATACCGCTGGCGTTGTTGTTGAAGGTGCGACTGTGTATGCCATTCCGGCGGCGGACGTTGCCGCGATCTCAGCTGAACCCTTGACTCTGACCGCAGGCATGTATGATGCCGCTGCTCTGGCCGCCGATGAGCCGCTTGAGGATTTGGTCAATGGCAATTTTACCCCCGCAGGAAGTGGCGTAACGACCTATATCACAGCGACCACCGACGCGACTGGTAAGGCCGTTTTGACCGGGTTACCGGTGGCTGCCACCGACATGTATTTCATCTACGTTGCTCCCGCAGATACGGATACGGGCCATCTGCCTGGCGGCAGCCTGTGTCGCAACGCCGTAACCGGCGCGTCACTCGATAACACGGTCACCGCCGTTACCGTTTCCACAACCCCGTCGGCGACGGCGAGCTATATTGGCTCAGCTACATGTTTGACCTCCTCTTGCCACGCCAGCTATTCGACCCAGACTCAAACCGCTCATCGTCACGGCATCATGGTGGCCGGGTCCCCTGGCCCGTTGCAGGACGTTGACGCGCAGTTCGGCGCGACTGACGGCATTTATGAGTATATGGCCGGTTTGAACCTGTTCACCGCTGGGGATGCTACTTCCGGTGGTACAACCGTCTGGTTCTACGATTACGATTCAACCCGCGGCTTTGACAAGTTTAAGACCCTGACGACGGCACCGGCCACAGGAACCATATATGCGACTGTTCGTGCCTACAAAGATACCGCTGACAACAAGTACAAAATGCAGTTCACCAATATCATCAACCCCTCAGACCCGAACAGCGGCATGATTCGCGAAACACTCATGAACTATGGCGGTGGCGTCTACAAGCAGCGCTATCTGACCTCTTTTGACACGAGTGAAAGTCTTTACATGCTGCCGTTGCAGTTTAACGCTTCCGGTGACGATGCTTCTGCCGACCGCACTCGCAAGGTGTTTCGCGATTATCACCTGGATTTCTGGATGAATGGCCTCACCGACCCGGCTACCAGCACGTTTAAAAACCTTCCAGCTGTCGGCAAGAGCTTTGATATCAACTGTGCGTCCTGCCACTTCACCGACTACAACGTGACCAAGAACGAGACCACCGGAGAATACAGAGCCACGGGCACAGCCGTCACTGCCGGTGGTGAAATCCATCCTTTGACTGGAACTCAGCAGGAAATGAACATCGGTTGCGAAACCTGTCACGGTCCTGGTTCTGAGCATGCTGCTGCGTCGGGTAATGGCGTGGCGATTGTCACTCCGGGCAACCTCTCGACCGAGCGGGCCAGCATTATCTGCGGCCAGTGTCACAGTCGGCCACAGGGCATTACTAACACCTTTGGCGTTAGTAATGATCAACCGGTCGATTTTGATGGCAAAATGATGCGTCCCGGCACCAGCCGTGCGGATTACCTGGCCAACAACACCGGTCGTCACGATGCCAAAACCAGCGACTTCTGGGCTGATGGCCTGCATTCAAAATCGCACCACCAGCAGTACACCGACTTCATTGCGAGTGTGAAATACCGCAACGGCAGTGCGCTCAAGACCTGTACCGATTGCCATGACGTGCATGCTCCAGGGACTGATCGCCATCAATTGAGCGGCACTACCGATAACAGTCTGTGTATCAGCTGTCACGCCGCCAAGTCGGATGTCGTTGCACATATGACAAGCAAAACTGGTGTTTCGATGGGGGCGGGCACCCAGTGTATCGATTGCCACTTCACCAAAACTGCAAAATCCGGTGCCGGCGAAACAACCGGCAAAATCGGCGGCACCTCTGGGGTGACTTATTATCGGAATGATATCAGTTCCCACCGTCTCGACGTTCCTTCGAAATCTGACACTTCGCCGACCAATGCGATGCCGGTTCCTTACACGAACAATTGTGGTGGCTGTCATAATGTCAGTGCGATGTAATTGGACATTTTCCCGGGCCTAAAGACCCATTGAACGCCTGCAGCGCCTCCAGAAAACCGGAGGCGCTGTTTTAATTTTCTGTAAACTGCTCACCAGTCACGGCTGAATTTATCTCCGCCCATTTCAAGGGGGGAGGTTGGGGGCGGACTGTGAATTATTTTTAAAGTGCCGACGTGGCTATATTGTTCGCTGCCATTCAGGTAATAATAGAATCTCAGCGTAACAAATTTCCCCTTCAGAAGAACAGACGGTGATATCTCGATGATCGAAGACGCAGGCTTTTTTGTCATGTATCTGTTTTACGGGCTGGTGTTTTTCACCATCGGCGCGGCGATCATCTCAAAGAACCTGCGTCTCAGTAAAATAAGGG
>Ga0210030_1003688_pt1 | contig 9979 bp, 9 predicted proteins | sample CryGeymeta201523_FD_183986 | JGI IMG/M metagenome (GOLD analysis project Ga0210030, IMG submission 183986) | Groundwater microbial communities from Crystal Geyser aquifers in Utah, USA - Crystal Geyser metaG 2015-23 (SPAdes) (version 2) | ecosystem: Environmental > Aquatic > Deep subsurface >...
GCTTGTCGGTGGCCGTGGGTATTTCTGCGAGCCGCGCGCCAAGCTGTTGCATGGGCAGCAGTTGCGCGCCTTTGGCCACGCCAGTGGCGTGCTCGTTGGGCTCGCGGATGTCGATCAGAACGACGTGACCGGCTTCAAGCTCGGCGCGGGCAAAATCCAGTGTCACCGAATCGATTTGCGCTGCGTGCAAGCCGCTGGTGCCCAAGGTGAAGGCAAAGCCCAGCAAGGCCACTGAAGCGCTGCGCCGTGTGAGGATGAATTTAGGATGTGTATGGGCCATGTGGTTGATGTGGTTCATCTGAAAAATGGGTGGTTGTAGATTGATGAAAATGATTATTCCACTCTGCCAATGACCTTGAATGACACCTGGGCGCGCAAAAAAGTGGCTCAGTTACACAGTCACACTGGTTTAAGCCTGATCTTCTCAACCCTTCTGGTGTCACAAAATGCAAATCAACCATCTCACGACGCTCGTTCTATCGACGGTTCCTTTGCGCTGGCGGAAGTGGCCAATGGCTACAACAATTTGCAGCAAACATTTTCAACGCCGTCCTTGAGTGTTTCAGCAAACTACGCGGGCGAAGCTCGCACACGGACGCTGTCTGGTTTTCATGCCACGGCAACCAGAACCCCCGGGGTCAACTATTCCTATGCCACGAGCTACAGCCTAAATGGCGCAGTGACCAGTTCGGCAATGGCATCGCAAACGCTGATGTTCAACACCATCACGCCGTTCGTTGAGTTTTCTGATGATCTCTATCCTTCAAGTGGTGTGCTGCTGATCACCGGCGCAGCCAACGCGCAGCTCAGGCTCACGGCCATCAACAGCTCGCAAGTCACGCAAGAGCTTGATGCCAACGGCGACGGGAGTTTTGAAGGCAACAAAACTGTCTATTGGTCTTCTCTGCTGTGACGTTTGGCTGGCTGATAAATTTGGCCTGTCGCCGAGCAAACCTGCTGAGGTTGCTCGGTTTACTGGCGATGGCCTGGTCTGCCGTAGCGTCGGCAAATTGTGTTGATGCTGCCCCGTCGCTGCAAGCTGGCGGCGTGCGCATTAACAGCGTGTGGCGTGAGTTCAACCCGCAAGGCGAAGAACTGGTGCGCGAATCGGGCACTTTGACCGGATCCGAAATCACGGCAGCTTACCGATGTGACCGCTGGCATTTGGGTGCGCGTCTGTCTGATTTGGATGGTGTGCGCCACTACGACGGGCAAACCTCCAGCGGGCGACCTGTTTTGTCCCAATCGGCCATCCGACAGCGCCAGGCAGACCTTCAGGCGATGTTTGCGTTGTCAGATTCATGGCGTTTGGGTGGGCGAGTAACCAGGCAACTTCTGTGGCGCGACATCGCATCGGCAAGCGGTGCTTCCGGCTACCCTGAGCGCTTTGACTGGAGCTTGCTGTCTGCGGGCGCGCAATGGCACTCAAATTTTGGGACTGGACAGCTCAGTCTGGCGTCTTGGGCTGGCAAGCAGTTGAGTTCACGCATGGCGATCACCTTGCCGGGGCGGGATCAGGCAACGCTGAAGCTTGGTGCGCTTGCGCAACTGGAGTTTATTGCCAGTTGGCGCACCCGAGTCAGGTCAGCTTGGTTTTTTCAGGCAGACCTTGGCTACCGACGACTTGAAATCGGGCAGGGCGAGCCGTCCATCATTCGAAGAAGCGGAGTGCCCGTGGGTGTTGCCTCGCAGCCCAAGTCGGTCATGACGGAAAGACCTATTGCCATTCATTTGGGTTACGATTTTTAGTTCCTGGCTATCATTCTTTCACGATGTTCACCACCCATTTGCTCTACCTGCACGGTTTTCGCTCTTCGCCAGCTTCCAATAAGGCACGTCTGATGGCTGCAGCAGTGGCCAGCCGCCACCCGGGCGTGACCTGGTGGTGCCCGGCGCTGGCGGCGTCGCCCAAGCAGGCGATGGACGAGGTGCTGCAAGGCATTACCGATTGGCCCAAAGACAGCATGGCCGTGATGGGCTCGTCGCTGGGCGGGTTTTATGCCAGCTGGCTGGCCGAGCGCCTGGGCTGCAAGGCGGTGCTGCTCAACCCGGCCGTGCACCCGGCGCGCGACCTGGCAGCCTACATTGGCAAAAATGAGATGTGGCACGACCCCGCGCAAAGCTTCATGTTCGACCCGGCGTTTGTCGATGAACTGCGGGCGCAGGAAGTCGCCCGCATCAGTCATCCCGAGCGCTACTTTGCCATCATTGCCCGTGGCGACGAGGTGCTCAACTGGCGCGAAATGACCGGCCATTACCCTGGCGCCGCCATCAAGCTGCTTCCCGCTGGCGACCACGCACTGAGCGACTTTGAGCAGCATCTGGATGACATATTGAAATTCTTGGCACTGGTTTGAGTTCTTTCACTTGCGTGCCACTAATGGACAAGGTGGAGGTCACTTCTCTTCTTCTTTGGATATTCTTTGTTCGCATATGATGCAAAAAGTATAAGAAAGGCTGGGGCGGGCATGAGTGAGGTAGTGCGTCTTCAACGCTACAACGCGGAAATTTCTGCGGGCTCACTGATGGCGTCCGAGAGCAGGCGTATTGCTGCTTTGCTGTTGACGCACCCGGATCAGGCTGCCTGGCAGCACGCCATCGAGCTTGAAAACATTCTGCAAAAAAAGACGGTTGCCACTGCTCGGCGTCAGGCCAGATTGATTCGACGGCGGCTAGACACCCTGAACGACGAAGCCTGGCAAATGCTCACCGAGCGCGAAAGCGAAGTCGTCAACCAGTTGCTATTGGCCGCAGCCGTCAAGCACAGCCAGTTGTTGGGTGATTTCCTGCGCCTGGTCTATGCCAACCGTCAACGTCGCCTGGAGCCAAATTTGGCCCCGTTGGATTGGCATGATTTTTTGACTGAATGTGCCCATCATGATGCTGCGGTGGCAGATTGGTCAGAATCCACCAAGGCCAAGCTGTTTCAGGTCATTGTTCGTATCCTGGCTGAAGCAAAATACCTCGAAAATCCACGCAGCATGAAGCTCACACCGCCATCCCTACACCCCGCCGTGCGTAGCTATCTGCGCAGCCACCATGAAGACTACGCGCTCGAATGTATGGAGCGTGCCATATGACACTGAGCCTTGAAGAGCGCCTGAACCAGATATTGCCCCGCATCACCTCGCGTGATTTTCTGGAAAGCAAGGGTTTAGGCAATGAGATTGGTTTTTGGGTTTTTGACTATCCCGCGGAGCGCGAGCTTGATGTGCGTGACTTTGTTTCGGGCACGGTATTGCCCGCTTTGACCAAGCAGACGCCACCCATTCATGCGGCCACGGTCAACTTGCTGCAACTCGTCACCGACTTGCTCGAGGGGCGCAAGCTTCTTGACAAGACCCTGGATATGCAACAAAGCAAGGGTGATGACAGCACCTTGGCCGCCTTGCGCTCGGTGCTCAAAGAAGACAAGCTGGCGCAAAAAATCGCCAGTCAATTCGACATCGTCGCGCTTGATCTTCTGATTTTGACGGGCGTGGGCGCGGTCTACCCCATGCTGCGCACGCACACCTTGCTGTCAGCCTTGCACCCCATCATGGGCAATACCCCCTTATTGATGTTCTTCCCAGGCCGTTACGACGGGCATTCTCTGCGCCTGTTCAACACGCTGACTGAAGACCACTATTACCGCGCCTTCCGGCTGGTGCCGGAGGCCACATGAACATGAGTATTTGAGACAAACCATTCACCGCATTCAAGGGACAGGAAAACAATGAACATCAGCGAACTCTTCATCAAGCCCATCGACCGCCCCATCAACGGCGTGATCAAAGCCGACCAGATGGATGCCGCCAGCGTCTGGCAAGAGCTTGAAGAATATGTGGTTACCCAGCAAATCAAGGAGTACCTCGACAAGTTCTTTGATGCTTACCTGGCCGCCATGGACCGCCCGCATGACCCGGCCATCACCGACCGTATGGGCGTTTGGGTGTCTGGCTTCTTTGGCTCGGGCAAGTCGCACTTCATCAAAATCCTCTCTTACTTGCTGGAAAACATTGAGGCGCACAACCCGCAAAGTGGTGAAGCGCGCCGGGCGGTTGCTTTCTTTGATGATCAAAAAATCAAAGACCCCATGTTGCTGGCCAACATTCAACGTGCTGTGCAAGGCAGTGCCGATGTCATGCTGTTCAACATCGACGCCAAGGCCAACAAGTCTGACCCCGATGCCATCCTGCAAGTGTTCTTGCGGGTGTTCAATGAAAAGCTTGGCCTAGCGGGTGATGCACCGCACATTGCCAACATGGAGCGCCACCTGATCAGTAAAGGCGCTTTTGAAGCCTTCAAAGCCGCATTCGTCAATGCCAACGGTAGCCCATGGCAGGAGCAGCGCGATGCTGTGGCTTTTTACCGTGACGACATCATCACCGCCCTGGCGCAGTCGCTCAAGATGTCGGCTGATTCCGCCGCCCAGTGGTTTGACCGTGCCCGCGAAGACTACCGCATCACCATCGAGGGCTTTGCCAAGCTGGTCAATGACTATCTGGCGACTTGCCCCGCGCAGCACAAAGTCATCTTTTTGGTCGATGAAGTGGGTCAATTCATTGGCACCAGCTCACCGCTGATGCTTAACCTGCAAACCATCACCGAAGAACTTGGTGCCAAGTGCAAAGGCCGGGCCTGGGTTATCGTGACCAGCCAGGAAGACATTGACGCCGCCATTGGCGAGGACAACAAAGCCAAGAGCCAGGACTTTTCCAAAATTCAGGGCCGCTTTCACACCCGCCTGTCTTTGGCCAGCAGCAATGCCGACGAGGTGATTGGCGTGCGCCTGTTGGCCAAGACCGATGCCGCCCAGGCTGAACTGAAAGACGTGTTTGCGGCAAAAAGCGATGTCATCAACAACCAACTCAGCTTTGTTGGCAATGCGGTCAGCCTGCGCCACTACAAGGATGCGGCCGAATTTGCCGCCACCTACCCGTTTGCGCCTTACCAATTCACCCTGCTGCAAAAGATATTTGAGACCATTCGCAAAGTGGGCGCCACTGGCAAACATTTGTCCAAGGGCGAGCGTTCCTTGTTGGATGCCTTTCAGTCCGCTGCCATGCGCAACGCCCGCCGCAGCACCGATGTGATGGTGCCGCTGTACGACTTTTACCCGTCCATTGAGTCCTTCATCGACGGCATGGCCAAGCGCTCCATTGACCAGGCACCCGAAAACCCTGGCTTGCAGCCTTACGACACGCTGCTGCTCAAGGCGATGTTCCTCATCCGCTACATCCCCGACATCGTCAAACCCAACATCGACAACCTGGCCACGCTGTGCATTGACCAGATTGATGCCGACAAACTTGCCCTCAAGCGCAAGATCCAGGAGAGTCTGGCCCGCCTGGAGCAACAACGCCTGGTCAGCCGAAATGGTGACCTGTGGTTCTTTTTGACCAATGAAGAGCGCGACGTGGCCCGCGAAATTGGTCATGTCGAAGTCTCTGCCGCAGAAAAATCCCGTTTGCTGGCTGAAATCATTTTTGATGAAATTTTCAGTAGCCAAACCAAGGTTCGCCACCGCGACACCAAGGGCGACTACGAATTCAACCGCCTGCTGGACGGCGCCCCCTGGCGGCAAGCCAGCCACGCGCTCAGCTTTGAGGTGCTCACACCTTTGGGTGATGACTACGACAAGCTGCAAGCCGCCAAGTGCATTCTGCGCAGCAGTGAAGGCAATGGCAAAGCCATTGTGCGCCTGGCAGAAGGCGAGCGGCTTGACATTGAACTCGCGCTCTACCAGCAAATAGAAAAATACATCGTCAGCCCCAAAGCCGACCAAGCCACCCCCTCGCTCAAACGCATTTTGAGCGACCGCAAAGACGAAAACCGCCAACGCCGCGTTCGCTTGGTCAGCCAGCTGAGTGAACTCATCACCAATGGCGAATTCTTTGCACTGGGCCAGGTGGTCCCCATCAAGGCCGCTGGCCCTGACAAGGTGCTTGACGACTTGCTCAACTACCTCATCACCAACACCTACAGCAAGCTGCCGTTTTTAAAAGTGCGCCAGGCCGACCCGCAAGCTGAAATCAAGGCCGTGCTCAGCGCCGACAACCTCAGCACGCCCGGTCTCGGTTTGAACGGTGACGAGGGCAACGCGCTGGCCATCAAAGAGTTGCGTGATTACCTGAATCTGGCCGCCAGCCAAACTCGTGTCATGTTGTCTGATGTGGTGGACCGCTTTGCCGGTATTCCGTGGGGCTGGAAGCCCGAGTGGGAAACCGTGCTGCTGATTGCCCGCTTGTTCATGGCCGGTGAAATCAAACTCATGCTCGAAGGTTCAGACCTGGACCCCAGCAGTGCCATTGAGCCCCTGACCAAGTCCAACCGCTTCAAACAAGTCTCTATCCTCAAGCGTAAAACCCCGCCTCCAGATGACATCAAGCGCGCCCGTGAGCTGTACAAAGACCTGTTTCAAAAGCTCGGCCGCGAGGAAGAAGACGCATTGGTGGCTGATTTTCGCGCCCGCTTGACCGAGTGGCAAGCCGAGCTCAAAGGCTTTGTGTTAACCGCCAATACCACACACCACCCCGGCAAAGCCGACATTGACGCAGCCTTGGCGCGCATCGCCCAGCAGCTCGGCACGCGCGACAGCTTTGCATTTATTGAGGCCTTGCTGGCAGCCAAAGACGACTGGCTCGACGCAGCCGAAGACATTCACGACCTGGTCAACTTTTACAAAACCCAAATCACGGCCTGGCGCAAGCTGCTCGACGGTTTGCGTGCCTTTGCCGACAATGCTGAAGCGTTGAAAAAAGTACCCCAAGCTGCCACAGCCCTGACTGATCTGGAAAAAATCCGCGACAACCCCAAGCCTTACAGCCAGGTCAATCGCATCGAGCCTTTGCTGGCCACCGTCACCAGTGTCAACGAAGCCTTGGCTGCAGAACGTCGCGAAAAAGCGCTTTTGTCCATTGACAGCAAAATCGCCGAGGTTCAAGGCAAACTCAATGCGGTCGCTGCCACCCCCGATGTGAGTAACCAGGCGCTGCATGTGCTGCAACAGCTTAAAACCAGCATTGCCAGCCAAACCAGCATCGCCCAAATCCTGTATTTGCAAAATCAGGGCGGCGATGCCATGGACGATGCCATCACCCTGATTGAAGGCGCCACAGCCAAGGCAGCGCACCAGGTAGCCGACAAAGGCGACACTGCCAAACCCGTGCAAACCGGCCATCCCAACGTGCCGGTGCCAGCCGCCAAACCCACCAAGGTCATCCGCGCCGCCGACTTCTCTGCCAAGAGCTACCTGGAAACCGAGCCCGACGTGGAAGCCTTCATCACCAAACTCCGGGCAGAGTTGCTAAGTGCAGTGCGAGCTGGACAAAAGGCAAGGTTGCAGTAGCCCGGCAAAACCGCTCGACAAAGCCCCACAAAAATAACCTATTTGCCTAAAAATAACTTATTAGGTTATATTTGACATGGAAAAGAAAACCCCGCATTACAAGTTGACCCGCGCCCAGGCGTTGATCGTGCAGGGCGCGTATCGCACCACCATGAGCGCCAGGGTGGGTGCGGCGGCTCTTGGCTTGGGGGTTGATGAGATGTTGGCGGTAGTGTTGGCGTTGACGCGTGCAGATTTCGACAAAAGCATGACCACCCACGCCGACCACACCGTGTGGCAAGACGTGTACAAACCCAGCACCGCAGTGGGGCCGGTATACCTCAAGCTCACGGTGATTGACGATGTATTGATTGTGTCTTTTAAGGAGCAATGAACATGAAATGTCCTACCTGTGGTGGTGCAGAACTGGTGCATGACACCCGCGACATTGCCTACAGTTACAAAGGCGAGACAACCACCATTCCTGCGGTGACCGCGGACTGGTGCCCGGCCTGCGGCGAGTCTGTCACAGACGCTGCCGAGACTCGCCGCACCATGGCGCTGATGCTGGAGTGGAACAAGGGCGTTAACGCCCGCCACATCGATCCGATGTTTATCACCATCGTGCGCAAAAAACTCAAACTCGACCAGCGTGAAGCCGCCGAGATTTTTGGCGGCGGCGTCAACGCTTTCTCGCGTTACGAAACGGGCAAAACCAAACCAGCATTGGCGGTGGTGAAACTGCTCAAAGTGCTCGACCGGCATCCCGAATTGCTGGACGAAGTCCGTGCTGCCTGAGGCATCGTCACTGCCCATGCAATAGTTGCTGGCGCGTATCCTGAAGGCGCCAAAACACATTTTTCAAACCAACCCCCATGAACAAAGCCGCCCTCAAGTCCTACGCCCCCCAAGCCCGCAAGGACTTCATATCGGCGGTTACCGCCCGTGCCAACCTGCTGGGCCTGTCTGAAAAAGCCGGTGTGCTGGATGTAGCCCCAGCCCAGCCGCAAGGCGACGTGGTGGTGATTGCTGGCCAAGCCTGGCCCATCAAAGTGCAAGCCCAGCGGGAACAACTCATCCGGCGCATCCGCAAAGACGGCTTTGCCCACACCATGGAAGCGGTGGCCTACACCTGGTTCAACCGCTTTGCGGCACTCAGGTACATGGAACTGCACGACTACCTGGGCCACGGCCACAGGGCGCTGTCCAGCAGTGCGGGTGGCTTGCCCGACATTCTCACCCACGCCACCGATCTGAGTAACGCAGGTGCGGCTAACGCCCTTCCAGGCTTGAACGCCGCCAAGGTCACCGAGCTCAAACTTGCAGGCAACCGCGATGGCGAGCTGTACCGCATGCTGCTGGTGGCGCAGTGCAACGCCTTGTCGAAAGCCTTACCCTTTTTGTTTGAGCGCATTGACGACGACTCCGAGCTGCTGCTGCCTGACAACCTGCTGCGCAGCGACTCGGTCATTGCCAAGTTGGTGGCAGAGATCCCGGAAGAAGACTGGGCCGAAGTCGAAATCATCGGCTGGCTGTACCAGTTCTACATCAGCGAAAAGAAGGACCAGGTCATCGGCAAGGTCGTCAAAAGCGAAGACATCCCTGCCGCCACCCAGCTCTTCACTCCCAACTGGATCGTGCAATACCTGGTGCAAAACAGTGTGGGCCGCCTGTGGCTCATGGCCAACCCGCAAAGCACCTTGGCCAAAGAGTGGCCGTACTACATTACCCCCGCCGAGCAAGCGCCTGAGGTCCAAGCCCAGCTTGATGCCCTCATCCAGACCCGTGTGCGCGAAGATGGCGACACCCTCAATCCCGAATCCATAACCGTGCTCGACCCGGCCTGTGGCAGCGGCCACATACTGGTGGTGGCCTATGACGTGCTCAAGGCCATCTACCTGGAGCGCGGCTACCAACCCAGAGCAATTCCACGCCTGATATTGGAAAAGAATCTGTACGGCCTGGACATTGACGACCGCGCCGCCCAGATGGCTGGTTTTGCCTTGCTGATGAAAGCCCGCGCTGACGACCGCCGCCTGTTTACCGCCACGGATGATGCTGGCAACTTGCAGCCGCCCAAACTCAATGTGTTGAGCCTGCAAGAGAGCAAGGGACTGAGCGTTGACGAGCTCGCCACCCACCTGGCCCCGTTTAAGGTGCAACGCGCCACCATTAGCGCGTTGGTGGAAACCTTTGAACATGCCAAAACCTTTGGTTCGTTGATCCAAATACCTTATGCGCTCAAGACGCATCTGTCGGTGTTGCCGCAGGTGCTGGCCTTGGTGAAACAGAGTGGGGATATGTATGCCAGTGCGGCGGCGGGTGATTTGCTGCCGCTGGTGGAACAGGCGCAGGTGCTGGCGATGCAGTTTGATGCGGTGGTGGCTAATCCACCGTATATGGGTGCTACATACTTTAATGCTTCGGTAAAAAGCTTCTTGAGGGAAAAATACACTGAATTTGATAAGAATCTATTCTCCGCCTTCACGGTGAGGTGTATTGAATTCGCTGCTGCATCTTCAAAAATTGGGCTAATGACCCCCTTTAATATCAATCACAAGGTTAAATCCACCGGCTTCCAGCCGGTCAGCTTCAGCTAGGAAAATGAGGGTGCTGGAGGGCTGAAATGGACTATAGATACGGGAGTCACACTGTATTTCAAATTGAGTA
>Ga0210030_1003698_pt1 | contig 9967 bp, 7 predicted proteins | sample CryGeymeta201523_FD_183986 | JGI IMG/M metagenome (GOLD analysis project Ga0210030, IMG submission 183986) | Groundwater microbial communities from Crystal Geyser aquifers in Utah, USA - Crystal Geyser metaG 2015-23 (SPAdes) (version 2) | ecosystem: Environmental > Aquatic > Deep subsurface >...
GTGGAAGCCGATTCGCCTTAATCCCAAAGCGTTTCAGCTCGCGGTTGTCAAACATATACTGGGTGCCAAGGCTGCTGACCACCGGCAGGTCGCCGACTTTTTGGCCGTTTAAAATCGCCAGGGCCAGTTTGGCCGCCTCAATGCCCTGTACCCGACCATTGATCAGTTTGCCGCCGACAATGCCGTGGCCAAGAAAAAAATCCCAAGCGCCGTAAAGGGGAACGTGCAAAACCGCGCGCAGGCGGCGCGTGGCTTCGGCAAAACCGTAGAAACGCCCCTGGCGGTCTTTTATCGTCAAGGAGGTGAACGCCACCTGACCTGGATGCAGGGTTGCCAGTTGGGGCAGCAGATCTTCCATGACCAGATCGTTCAGGTAGGTAAACTTCAGCTGCGGGTAGTGTTTCTCAAGCTGGGTGAAAGCGGCATGGTTGCGCTGTCCGGTGGCATCTTGGGTTGAACCGATAATAACCAGTTCGCGGGTAGAGGGATGTAATTTCCTGATCAGGTCAATATTATCTTTTAATTCAGCGGTTTCGGCGACACCGGTGATGTCGGTCAGCCCTTCAATTTGCTGCGCCTCAAAGCCGTTGACGCCACAAAAAACAATCGGCTTGCCGACCAAAAGCCCCTGGCGATGACGCAGGGCAAAGTTGAAGGCATCGTTATCAGAAACCATCAGCAGGTCGAACTGGCTTTGCTTCAACTTATAGCTGAAAAACTGGTCGACATACTGTGCGAGATATTCTTTTTCCGGGTGACGTTTGCTGTCGAGGTATTCGACCTGGAGATTGATCTCCTGTCCCGGTGCTTGCAGGGTTTCCCGTACTCCCCTGGTAATGTCGTCGGTCCAACTGAGGCCGGGATTGTAGGAATTCAGCAGGAGCACTGATTTTTGCGGCGCGGCCAGTGCTCCCGGAGCCATGAACCCTAACAAGGCACCAATGAGCGCCAGCTGGCGTAAGCGGCCATCGACTCTTGTTAAAATGCGTAAAAATTTCAGCATGATTGCTTTTATTTGTCCTGAAATCCGGCATCGATGGTACGAACGTGAATCTGACGGAGGTTTTCACCCGGCCCCGTTGAAAAAATTTTAGTCCGCTGGCGTGCCCTTTGTCATGAGTCGTAGTCGTGGTCACCCTTGGCAGTCGCCTTGAGCATCCCGAGAATCAGCAGCGCAAAAGGACCGATCAGCAGCCCGATGATCACCCAAATCAGCGGCTTGCGCCCCTTGGTTTTCGCCATGGATGCCGCTGCCGCGCCGCAGACAAGCCAGAGGAGGATGAAGCCTTCCATTTAATGTTTTTCCTTCCAGGGCCCTTGGTTCCCTATCATCTCATCATCCAGGACTTGAGCTCCAATACTAAACCAGTTCTGCTGCTTGTAAACCTAAAAGAGGGAAAAGAGTCCCAATATGTAAAAAAATCACTGCTCGCAGCCCGGCTTGACACTGCACCGGCGGGCGGACAATGATGACCACTGGGGTTTTTGTTTGGGACGATCGTTAACCTTCTGGTTTCACTGTAAACACAGTCTGGGGGTACCATGACAGCACCCGAAAAGAGTTCTCTGATCGAAATTGAAAACCGCGAGTGGCGCGAATCCCTCGATTATGTGCTACAGAGCACCGGCCCTGAGCGGGTTCAGCAACTGTTGCGCCTGTTGCAGGTGCGTGCCCAGGAACAGGGGGTGAGCGTCCCCTTTACCGCCAATACGCCCTATATCAATACCATTCCGCGCAATCAGCAACCCCTTTACCCCGGAGATCGGGAGCTGGAGCGGCGAATCAAGTCGATTATCCGCTGGAATGCCATGGCGATGGTGGTGCGCGCCAATCAGGAGTCGCCCGGCATCGGGGGCCATATTTCAACCTTTGCCTCAACCGCGACCCTGTGGGAAGTGGGGTTCAATCACTTCTGGCGCGGGCGCACCCATGAATTTCTGGGGGATATGGTCTATTTCCAAGGCCATGCTTCCCCAGGGGTTTATGCGCGCGCCTTCCTGGAAGGTCGCCTGACCGAGGACGATCTCAACGGCTTCCGGCGTGAACTGCGCCCCGCCAAGGGCGGGCTTTCTTCCTATCCACATCCTTTTCTGATGCCCGATTTCTGGGAATTTCCCACGGTTTCCATGGGGCTGACGGCCATTTCGGCTATTTATCAGGCGCGTTTCAACCATTATCTGGTCGATCGCGGTCTGCGGGACAAAAGTGGCCGCAAGGTCTGGGCAATGCTGGGCGATGGCGAAATGGATGAACCCGAATCTCTGGGAGCCATCAGTCTGGCGGCGCGCGAAAAGCTCGATAACCTGATCTTTGTCATTAACTGCAATCTGCAGCGCCTCGACGGTCCGGTGCGTGGTAATGGCAAAATTATCCAGGAACTCGAAGCCGACTTCCGTGGTGCCGGCTGGAACGTGATCAAGGTCATTTGGGGCGATGACTGGGATCGGCTGCTGGCCGAAGACCAAAGCGGCAAGCTGGTGCAGCGCATGGATGAAGTGGTCGATGGCGAAATGCAGCGCTTCACCCTGAGCAATGGGGCCTATGTGCGTGAACATTTCTTCGGTAAATATCCCGAACTGCTTGAACTGGTGAAGGATTACACTGATGACCAGCTGGGCTATCTGACCCGCGGCGGCCATGATCCCGACAAGGTTTATGCGGCCTATCGAGCTGCGGTCGAACATCAGGGCGCACCAACGGTGGTGCTGGCCCATACCATTAAAGGTTACGGTCTGGGCGAAGCGGGCGAAGGTAAAAATATTACCCATGCCCAGAAAAAGCTCAATGAAGACGAGCTCAAGGCTTTTCGCACCCGCTTTAATATTCCAGTCAGCGACAAGGAAATTGTTGAAACGCCCTTTTACCGGCCGGCCGCCGACAGTCCCGAAATGCTCTACCTTAAAGAGCGCCGCGCCGCTCTGGGTGGTCATCTGCCTCAGCGCCACGACGGCAGTTACCCCATGGCCTGCCAGACCGAAGAGGTGATCCGTGAATATTTCAAGGGCTCCGGCGAGCGGGCCCTGGCCACCACCATGGCCTATGTCCACCTGCTGACCAAGCTGGTGCGTGACCCCGAATTCGGCAAGCTGATTGTACCGATCGTGCCCGACGAAGCGCGCACCTTCGGCATGGAATCCCTGTTTCGCGAGGTGGGGATTTACAGCCATACCGGCCAGCTTTACGAACCGGTTGATAAAGGCAGTCTGCTGTTCTACAACGAAAAGAAGCAGGGCGCCATTCTTGAAGAGGGTTTAAGCGAAGCCGGTTCCATGGCCAGTTTCATTGCCGCAGGCACCGCCCATGCCAACAACGGGGTGCAGACCATTCCCTTTTACACCTTCTATTCCATGTTTGGCTTTCAGCGGGTCGGTGACCAGATCTGGCAGGCCTGCGACAGCCGTGCGCGTGGCTTCCTCATCGGGGCCACCAGCGGGCGCACGACCCTGGCCGGTGAAGGTTTGCAGCACCAGGACGGCCACAGCCAGGTTCTGGCCCTGACGCCCCCGCGGGTCAAGGCTTACGATCCGGCCTTTGCCTATGAACTGGCAGTGATTATTCACGAAGGACTGACGCGCATGTACTGTCACCAGGAAGATCTTATTTATTATCTGACGGTGACCAATGAAGCCTACCCCATGCCGCCCATGCCCAAGGGCGAGGCGATCCGAGAGGGGATTCTGAAGGGGATGTACCTTTATCGTAAATCGACACTTAAGCAGGCCAAAGGCCAGGTGCATCTGCTGGGCAGCGGCGCCATCCTTAACGAAGTCATCAAGGCCCAGCAGATACTTGAACAAAACTATCAGCTGGCCGCCGATATCTGGAGTGTTACCAGTTATAAAGAACTTTACAGCGATGCGGTCGAAGCTGAGCGCTGGAATCTGCTCCACCCCGAGCAACCGCCGCGGGTTCCCTACCTCCAGAGCCTTCTGGCCGGCAAAAAGGGGAGCTTTGTCGCCGCCAGTGATTACATGAAAGTGCTGCCTGCCAGTATCGCCCAATGGTTTCCCGGGCCGCTGCATTGTCTGGGAACCGACGGTTTCGGCCGCAGCGACGATCGCGCCCATCTGCGCGATTTCTTCGAAGTCGACGCACGCTATATTGTGCTGGCCGCCCTCAAGCAGCAGGTCGAAGCCGGCGCGCTGAACAAGCCGATTCTGGTAAAGGCGTTGACAGACCTGGACATTCAGGCCGACAAATTAAATCCGCATGTCGATTGATTTTTTGCCGACACAGCACCTAAGAGGGAATTGCGATGAAAGAGGATATTAAGCTGCCGGAAGTGGCCGAAGGGGTCAAGTCAGGGACGGTGGTTGCATTATTGGTGGCGGCTGGCGACCGGGTTGAAGCCGATCAGACGCTGCTGGAGCTGGAAACGAACAAGGCGGTGGTGACGATTCCCGCCCCCCGGGCCGGAACTATCGGCGAAATTCTCATCGCTGAAGGGGACAGGGTCAAAGTGGGCCAGAGTCTCATGTCCCTGGAAACCGATCCGGCGGAGGATGCCGGTTCTGACGCAACGGAGGAACCCGCGGGGCAGCAGGCGCCTCAGCCTGAGGAGCCAAAGACGGAGCCGGAACAGGAAAAAGAACCTGAATCTGAGCCCAAAGTTGCGGTGCAGCCAGCAGCCAATGCTGTACGCGCAGACAAGCCTGCTGTTACCCAGGATGAGGGCTCTTTTCAGCCCCTGACCGGGGAGCAGCAAGTCGCTCCGGCGGCACCTTCCGTGCGCCGTCTAGCCCGGGAATTGGGGGTGGATATTCTTCGAGTCGAGGGCAGCGGCCCACGGGGGCGCATCAACGCGGGCGATATCAACAAATTTGTCAAAATCAGTCTACAGGGTCAGGCGAGCGGGGTCGGCGACAGCACCCTTGCTTTGCCTTTGCCCGATTTCAGTCGTTTTGGCGAAGTCCGGCGGGAAAAATTGTCACGGGTACGTGAACTGACGGCCGAATCTATGGGACGGGCCTGGACACATATCCCCATGGTGACCCAATTTGATAAGGCGGCGATTGGCCCCATCGAAGACTTTCGTCAACAATTCAATCAGGGCGCACAGACGGACACTAAAATGACCATGACCGCACTCTTGGTCAAAGTCTGTGCCTGTGCCTTGCAGACTTTCCCGCAGTTTAACAGCGTACTCGATCTCGCCCAGGGTGAACTGGTGTTCCAGCAGTACATCAACATCGGTGTCGCCGTCGATACCCCCAATGGCTTGCTGGTGCCGGTATTGCGCCAACCCGAAGACAAGGGGCTGGGAAAAATTGCCAATGAACTTAACGAACTCGCCGAACTGAGCCGAACGCGCAAGGTCAAGCCGCAGCAGCTGGAAGGTGGCACCTTTACCATCAGTAATCTAGGTGGTATCGGCGGCACGGCCTTCACGCCGATTGTCTACCCGCCGCAGGTGGCAATTTTAGGCGTGGCCGCGAGCGAAATACAGCCGGTGTGGAACGGAAAGGAATTTACCCCGCAACTGATGTTGCCCTTGTGTTTAACCTATGACCACCGGGTGATCGACGGGGCTGATGGCGCGCGCTTTTTACGCTGGATCTGCCAGGCGCTGGAAAATCCTTTAAAACTGCTGCTCTAGTACCCTGTAACGCATAGGATTTCGTAAGATTGCGCAGGGATTTTTCGTGTCAGTAAGGCAGGATGATCGCCAGTACCGGGTACGAGTACCCGTGCGAAGAATCAGATCTGGTAATCGGGTACAAAGATCCGCATATTAGTCGGGCGGATAAAGACCTTCTCCCCGATTTGCAGCCCCAGTTGCCGGTACTTCTCGCGGGGGAGGTCGGCATGTACGGTTTCGCCGTTATCGAGACGCCGCAGTTCGACCCGCGGCAGAGCCCCGGCCCCCTGGATGAAAACGATTTCGGCAGGGTAGTCTTCGCTTGTTGCCGCGCTGCGGCTGATGCGGATATCACCGGGGCGCACATAACCGATGGAACGGCCCTCCACGCGAGTTGGACTGGCGATGGCCCCGGCCGGATGATCGCCGCTACGGCAGTGAAACAGATTGACATGGCCAAGAAAACTGAAGACAAAGGGGCTGGCCGGGTGGTCATAGACCTGCTCCGGGGTGCCAACCTGCTCGATCTTCGCCTGGTTCATCACCACCACCCGGTCGGCCACCTCCAACGCTTCTTCCTGGTCGTGGGTGACAAAAACGCTGGTGACATGGATTTCATCGTGCAGATTGCGCAGCCAGCGGCGTAACTCCTGACGAACCTTGGCATCCAGAGCCCCGAAGGGCTCATCGAGGAGCAATACCTTCGGCTCGGTCGCCAACGCCCGGGCGAGGGCCACCCTCTGGCGCTGTCCACCGGAAAGCTGCGCCGGATAACGATTCGCCATATTGTCGAGCTGGATCAGCTGCAACAGCTCGTTCACCCGCCTTCGAATGCGTGCCTTGTCCGGGCGCTCGGTTTTTGGCTTGACGGTCAGGCCGAAGGCGATGTTGTCAAAGACCGTCATGTGCCGGAAGAGGGCGTAGTGCTGAAAGACGAAGCCGACCTGGCGTTCGCGCACCTTGCGCTGTGTGGTTTCTTCGCCATCGAAATGAATGCTGCCGGCATCCGGGGTTTCGAGCCCGGCAATAATGCGCAGCAGGGTGGTCTTGCCCGAGCCCGACGGGCCGAGCAGAGCCACCAGCTCCCCTGAAGGAACTTGCAAATCAACATGATCGAGGGCGGTGTAGGTGCCAAATTTTTTTGAAATCTTCTGAACCTGAATTCCCATGTGACTTATTCCATTCCAAGCGGTTTGACGGTGGCTTTCACCTCCTGACGAACTTTCTTCTCCAGCAGCGCCTTGGCCGCCAGAGTCAAAATCGCCAACAGGGCCAGCAGCGTCGCCACGGCAAAGGCGGCGACAAAATTATATTCGTTGTAGAGAATCTCGACATGCAGTGGCAGGGTGTTGGTGAGCCCGCGGATATGACCGGAGACCACCGAGACGGCGCCGAACTCCCCCATCGCCCGGGCGTTACAGAGAATGACCCCGTAGAGAACCCCCCAGATAACATTTGGCAGGGTCACGCGGGAAAAAATCTGCCAGCCGCTAGCGCCTAGCACCAGCGCCGCCTCTTCTTCCTCGGTTCCTTGCGCCTGCATCAACGGAATCAGCTCGCGGGCGACAAGGGGGAAGGTGACAAAGATGGTCGCCAGCACAATGCCGGGAACGGCAAAAATCAGCTGAAGGTCGTGGGCCTTTAACCAGGGCCCGAGCCAGCCCTGAAGACCAAAGACCAACACATAAATGAAGCCGGAAATCACCGGCGACACCGAAAACGGCAGGTCAAGCAGGGTGATCAGAAACGCCTTGCCCCGGAACTTGAATTTGGTAATGGCCCAGGCGGCAGCGATACCGAAGACCAGATTGAGCGGCACGCTGATCGCCGCCGCGATCAGGGTCAGGCGGATCGCCGCCACGGCGTCCGGTTCGATGATAGCCGCCCAGTAGGTCTCAACCCCCTTTTCCAGGGCCTGAACGAAGACTGCAACCAGCGGCACCAGAAGAAACAGGGCGAGAAAGGCCAGCGCCAGGCCGGTCAGCAACCAGCGCACCGCCCTCGGTTCGGTCAGGGCGCCTGAGGGTTGGGAAAGAGTTTGCGTCGTCATGGTTTTTCCCCTCAGCGCTCGGCGTGGCGGCGCGCCCGCCACTGAATCAGATTGATACTCAACAGGATCAGAAAAGAGAACAGCAGCATGACCGTCGCAATGGCGGTGGCGCCGGCGTAGTCGTACTGCTCCAGCTTGGTGATGATCAGCAGCGGCGTGATTTCCGAGACCATCGGCATATTGCCGGCAATGAAGATGACCGAACCGTATTCGCCGATGCCTCGTGCAAAAGCGAGGGAAAAACCGGTGAGTAGCGCCGGAATGACCGCGGGCAGGATGATCCGCATGAAGGTCTGCCGACGGTTGGCGCCAAGACAGGCTGCGGCTTCTTCCAGCTCTTTCTCCAGATCCTCCAGCACCGGCTGAACCGTGCGTACCACGAAAGGGAGACCGATAAAGGTCATCGCCACCATGATCCCCAGCGGGGTGTAGGCGATCTTGATGCCGAGCGGTTCGATAAAGCGGCCGATCCAGCCGTTGCTGGAGTAGAGTCCGGCCAGGGTGATGCCGGCTACCGCCGTTGGCAGGGCGAAGGGGAGATCGACCAGCGCGTCGATGAGCCGCTTACCGGGGATTTTGTAGCGCACCAGCACCCAGGCGACCAGCAAGCCGAAGACGCTGTTGACCAGCGCGGCAACCAGGGCGGCGCCAAAGGTCAGTCGAAACGAGGCAAGCACGCGCGGCGAAGCAACTGTCCCCCAGAAATCAGCCCAGGAGAGGCTGGCGGTCTTGAACAGGAGACTCGACAGCGGGATCAGCACGATCAGGCTCAGATAGAGAAGCGTGAAGCCCATGGCCAGGCCGAAACCGGGCAGAACGCGGTGTTGTTTGATATTAACCATGATGGTTTCCTGTCGGGGCGGCCCTTGCGGTCGCTCCTTAAATAGCGGGCACCCCCAAGGGGTGCCCCTACAGCGAACGGGACAAATTACTGCGCCGGGACGTAGATCTGATCAAAGGTGCCGCCGTCGGCAAAATGGATCTGTTGCGCCTTTTGCCAGCCGCCGAAAACCTCATCAACGGTCAACAGCCTGACCTTCGGGAAACGTGCGATGTCGGCCGGATCAGCATATTCGGGTGCGACCGGGCGGTAATAATGTTTGGCGGCCAGCTTTTGTCCGACCGGGCTGAACAGGTAGTCGAGATAGGCCTTGGCCACCGCGAAGGTGCCATGTTTCTGCGCCACCTTGTCGACCAGTGCCACCGGCGGTTCGGCGAGGATCGAAACCGAGGGGACGACGATCTCAAATGTGTCGGAGCCAAGTTCATTGAGCGCCAAAAAGGCTTCGTTCTCCCAGCAGAGAAAGACATCCCCGATGCCGCGCATGACGAAGGTGGTGGTCGAACCACGCGCGCCCGAATCGAGGATCGGCACATTTTGGTAAAGGGCTGTGACGAAATCGCGCGCCGCTTTTTCATCGCCGCCGCTCTGTTTCAGGGCGTAGCCCCAGGCGGCCAGAAAGTTCCAGCGGGCGCCACCGCTGGTCTTGGGGTTCGGGGTAATGATGGAGACACCCGGCTTGACGAGGTCGTCCCAATCCTTGACTCCCTTGGGGTTCCCCTTGCGCACCAGAAAGACGATGATTGAGGTGTAGGGGGCGCTGTTGTTCGACCGCTGCGACTGCCAGTTTTTGCCCAAAAGCCCGGTCTTTTCGGCAATGACGTCGATATCATAGGCGAGGGCCAGGGTAACCAGATCGGCTTCCAGGCCGTCGATGATCGCACGGGCTTGCTTGCCGGTGCCGCCGTGGGACTGATAGATCTTCACCTCGTCACCGGTCTTCTTTTTCCAGTAATCGGCGAAAGCCTGATTGTAGTCCTTGTAGAACTCACGCGTCGGATCGTAGGAGACATTAAGCAGGGTGACCTCTTTTGCCCGGGCCGGGCTGAAGGCGAAGAGGCTGAAAACGCAAAGAACGAGCGTCAGTTTTAAACCGGACCGCCTGTGGTACATAATAAATTCTCCTTGGGGCTTGTCGGTCGCATCCCGTCGCTCCGTGACGAACAGACAATAGTATTTCGTTGATCTTTTTAGGAGACCAATAAGGAATAAACCGCCCTACTCTTTGATTCCTTGCGGTTCTCCTCAATTTTCACCGCCCGCGACATCCAGACGGTTTTGTTCAGATCTGCCATTCGAGGGGCTGATTGCGCTCAAACACGTGCTCGACAATCTGCAGGGCAATGTCTTCCACCCCCAATAAGCCACCGTCGAAGTGCAGATCGGGATTTTCCGGAATTTCATAGCGGCTATCAATGCCCGGAATATGGGTTAATTCGCCGCTACTGACCCGCCGATAAGCCCCGCTCTTGTCGCGCTCTGCGCAAATATGCTGCG
>Ga0210030_1003717_pt1 | contig 9938 bp, 10 predicted proteins | sample CryGeymeta201523_FD_183986 | JGI IMG/M metagenome (GOLD analysis project Ga0210030, IMG submission 183986) | Groundwater microbial communities from Crystal Geyser aquifers in Utah, USA - Crystal Geyser metaG 2015-23 (SPAdes) (version 2) | ecosystem: Environmental > Aquatic > Deep subsurface >...
AAAGGGGACGATGTCCCCGTTGGGGTGCTGCTTTGGGTGAATCATTGACGATTACTCGTCTTCCGTTTGTTTGAATTGGTCGGATGCCAATATCAGTTCGAGCAATAAGCTGCGAAGTAGATGCGGCAAAAATACCGCGTCCTAGATTCACTGTCAATCATTCAGCGCGCTCAATACTTATAGGCCGATACGCTGAATATTCCTCACATGCTCCCCAGAGCATCTACAGCACGCCTGCGCTTTGAAATCCTCAGAAACATCCTGAAGAAGTTGCAAAAATGCGGTTCAAATTTGGACCGTATTTCGAGGATTTTCTTGAGAAGCCGTGGCAAAGTCATGCCGATGAAAACTTTCAAATCCCTTAATTCGATTGAAGCATGGCTATGGTGCATGGCGCGTCTTGATGCGATGCACGCGCACCTTGTTCGCTACGGCTATGTCTATATTGCCCTGCTTTTCGGGTACTGGGCCTTCTCGATGAAATATGAGATGAACATCAACCTGAGCAACAGTCTGGGTGGCACTGTGTATCTGGTAGAGAAAGGAGCGCTGCCGTCGCTCAATGACTATGCAGCTTTCTACTACCCGAGCGATTTCATCTACCCGAAGCATGCGCGATTCCTGAAGCGTGTGGTTGGTGTAGCCGGTGATACGGTTGAATCAAAGGGGCATCAATTCTTCGTGAACGGGATGACGGTAGGAGTGGCCTTGCCCGTCACATCTGACGGAAAGCCCATCGAAGAAAACGATTTCAAGGGCGTCATCCCTGCCGGGCATTACTACATGCAGGGAGACCATCCAAAGAGCCTTGATTCTCGCTACAAGGTCGTGGGGCTTGTATCTGACCAAATGCTCATTGGCCGCGGATACCGCTTGTTCTAATGACCACGCTTGTCGATCATCTGCTGGTGAAGTTCGGCTTCTTGCCAAAGGTGCATGCCACCAAATCGGTTGCTGTCGCACCTTCCCCGCTCAAAACAACGAACTCGCTTGGCGACTTGAGCAATGTCCCGCGCTACCCCCCATTCATGGAGGGCCTGCCGATATTCCAGCCAGCCATCCTGCTCGCCACTCAGAAGGAATTGGTGGACGGGGTTCGCCAGATCATCGCCAACGAAGCGCTACTGAACGAGCATTACATGCCTGCGATGATGCGCCTGGCTGCGCTGGTCCAGATGCTGCCAGCGTCTCAAGCTCATCATCATCGCGGTGGTGGTGGCATGTTGCGCCACTCGCTTGAGGTTGGCCTCTGGGCCCTGCAACAAACTGAAGGGAAGCTGATCCGTGGTGTCGTCACCCCACAGAAACGGCGCGTCATAGAACCGCGCTGGAAGCTAACCGTATTCCTTGCAGGCGTCTGCCATGACCTTGGCAAGATCGTCACTGACGTTTCCGTTACCGATCGCGCTAACGCGGTTCGGTGGCGTCCATACAAGCACGGATTGTATGACTGGGCTACCAGTCACCATATCGACAACTACTTCCTTCACTGGAATGATGGCCGAGGCAAGAAGCATGTCACCATTTCCAGCACTCTCATGCATTTGGTGGTTGGCCAGGAGTCCATGGATTGGATCAGTGATGGCAGCACTGATGCATGGGTGTGGCTGAACGAGTCTCTGAACAACAATCCTGGCGCAACCAACCAGATTCACAACTTCGTTGTGAAGGCAGACCAACTGAGTGTCGAGCGAGATTTGAAGGGCATGGGCGTGGCCATGGCCGGCTACGAGATCGGTGTACCTGTCGAGCGCTACCTTACCGACATCATGCGTCGGCTGGTGCAGGAGGGTATCTGGCGCATCAATGAGCCTTCTGCCCGAGTTTGGAATCTTGATGGCACAACCTATCTGGTCTGGCCGTTGGCCGGCGAAGAGATTGCGCGCCGCACCAAGGACGAAGACATCCCGGGGTTGCCCAAGACGGCAGACGGCATCCTGGACATGATGGTTGAGCGAGAGATCGCCTTCCTGCGCGACGACCACGATGATCCGTTCTACTACATTTCCCCGAACGTCATCACCGAGAAAATTCCCAATATGCGGATGAAGGCGATTCGCCTCCGCGACCAGGCCCTGATCAGCTCGATGCCGATTGCTCCAATTCCAGGAAAGATTCATTCCAGTAAAACAGGGGGGACAACGGAGCGCGCAGAGGTGCAAGGCGAATTGCCGCTGAATTCTCAGGACGGCTCCAGCGCGGCTGTGGAGCGTGTAGAAACAGCGCCCGCCCAGGCCGCACCGCGGCAGAACGTCCCCAGCACACCTGTAGAACATTTGCCCCCAATCGACGCTACTGATGTGGTCGAGGAAGAATCACCCTCGTCTCCCCCTATCGAAGCGTCGCCCCCGCCCACGACCGAGCCACCACAAGTCTGTGAGCCGCTGGCCTTGGACGCGCTGGATGGCGCAATGGGGGAGTTGCTGCGAGTCCTGATCGCCGACTTCCAAAACGGCAAGAAATCATTTGCGAGCCTTGCAGCCAGACATTCCGATGGAACTGTCCATCTCAAATGGCCGGATGCTTTCGCCACCTACGGTTTCAGTGGCAAACAGATCCTTGATGAACTGACAGAACTGGGCTGGATGATCCCCGCCAGCGATGTGGCCAAGGTGGGCGATGCGGAGTTTGCTGACGGCATCGCCAAGTCAATCAAATTGAGCCCCGTTGTCGGTCATCTGTTCGGTTCAGGCAGCAAGGCATTTGAAAGCGTCGCGCGTGGATTGAATGAGGCAATTTCGCCTGTGAAGTCCGAGAAGTCCCCAATCACCGCTTCGAGTTTCGAGGAGGTCTTCCAGATCCCGGATTCAGGACAACCCTCGCAGACGGCCAAGAAATCCAGAAAGCGCGCGGCGAAGAAGAAGGTGGCCACCCCGGAGAGTGCGGCAGTCGGTCAACCAAATGCAGCGAAGCTTGGGCGCAACTGGCTCACCCATTTGTATCAACACAGTAAAGGCAAGTCCATTGTTAAAAGTGAATAAAGCGGAAGTGATCGACGTGATCGTTGGCCAGTACGACAACGGCTTATGGTACGCCACGGCCCCTGCCATCCCATGGCTGGCGGCTGAAGGTGACTCGCAGGGCAATGTGATGGAGACCATCGAAAGCATTGCGCCTGCCCTGAGAGGCCGCTTGTGCCTGGACATCCCATTCGAGTTGGATTGGCTTGTTATGGATGCGGACAAATGAGGCGAAAGATCATTTCATCGCTACTGCTGGTTGCGCTTCTTCCCGTGTCCTCTGGTGCCGGCGCAGATGATCTCGGTGTCGTCGGCCCGACCTACAAAATCACAGAGCGTGATGCACTCGAATTGATTACATCGAAGCTCAAGCAGATGGAGCAGTCGGGGGAATTGGCCCGGTACCAGGAGGACTACAAGAACAAGGTCATCAACAGTATCGAACATCCGAGGACGCTGGCTGGATTCAAGTCCACCGAAACAGCATCCACGCACTACTACGACCCTTCAATGGTGACAGGCAAGGACATCGTGGATGCGGCAGGTAAAGTCATTTATGCGCGCGGCACACGGGTCAACCCGCTCGATTATGTCGGCTGGAACACCTATCTGCTCTTCGTGGATGGTCGCGATGAGAAGCAGCTCGCATTCAGCAAGAAGGTCGTAGCCTCATCGGATAGGCCGGTGAAGGTGGTGTTGGTCGCCGGTGAGCCGATGGCTTTGATGCGCAAATGGAAATCTACCGTCTATTACGACCAGGGTGGAAAGCTGACACGACGTTTTGCCATCACTCAGGTTCCGGCCATTGTCAGACAAGAAGGAAAGAGGCTTCGCATCGATGAACTACGCTACTAAATCACTATTTGCATTTTTGATGTTGCTGGCCAGCATGCAAAACGTATCTGCCGCGCTTGATTGTCAGGGCAAATTCCCCAACCTCGCGACCGATATTTGCTGGAGTTGTGCATTCCCGATCAAGCTGGGCGGCGTACCACTTTCTGTCTTCGGTCAGGAGGACACTCCAAGCCCGGGCGGCGCGCCGACCTGTGTGTGTGGAGTAAATCCGGGTCTGAAAGTCAGCTTCTGGGAGCCGATCCGCCACGTTGATGTTGTGCGTAAGCCGTTCTGCATGACAGCCCTGGGTGGAATCGACATGAATCCGGGATTTGATGCGCCGCACGGGACTCAAACGAAGCTTGACCACTCCGGTACCAGCTCGTTCTACCAGGCTCACTGGTATGTCGATCCCATCTTTGTTTTACTGCAAGTTATCGTCGACAGCCCATGCCTTGAGCAAAACGTTTTCGATGTTGCCTACATGACTGAACTCGACCCTCTGTGGAATGACGATGAGCTGACCAGCATTCTCAATCCAGACTCTTTTCTGTTTGGCAACTTGATCGCCAGGCTCGCCTGTGCGGCGGATTGCGTCGCATCAACCGCCGGTTTTCCATTGAATACACTGTTTTGGTGTGCGGGATGCCAAGGGTCGATGTATCCGTTGAATGGGCATGTCGCTTCGCATATCGGGGGGGTGCAGGCCTCCAGCCTGATCGTCTCTCGCCTGATTGCCAAGATGCACCGGGAGGGTTTGATGTGGGCAGCATCCGGGGATAGTGGAATGTGCGGGTACTACCCGCAACTGCTCATGGATAAGACGGGCTACAAATTCCAGATGCACTTCCCTGTCGCGCAAAACAAGATCGGTGGAAAATGCTGCCAGCCGCTTGGGCGCACCTCGATCTTGTGGGGTGCCGGCAAGGAGATCCCTGGTGTTGGCGAAGACTTTGCATACATGATCTTCCGCAAACGTGATTGCTGTCAGGGGGCGTTCTGATGTCCTGCAACCGTGTGAACCCCCTACTCGTCTTGTTGCTCTCGCTTGCAGTGGTGCCATTGGCTACAGCGAATGAGCCTGCAGAAACCCCTTTGGAAAAATCGAACAGGGTTTTGCAGGAGTTGAATGCGCAGTTTGCCCAGCATCGGCGACCGGAGGCTCCCAAGCTCGACGCGCTACCGCAGCCATCAACCACCGTTTCACCATCAGACCTGGCTCAACAGTTCAGCACCCCGCCCGTCTTGCCAATCAATGCGGCCGCGCATGAATTGCTCGTATTTGTCTCATTTTCAATGCCGCGAGAAGGCTTGTTGCGCATAGTAGAGCAATCCGAAAAAACAGGCGCAAAGATGGTGTTTCGCGGCATGGCCGGCGACAAGCTCACCAGTATGTCGCGGAGTGTTGCCGATATTCTGGGCAATCACCGTGTTGAGGCGCTGATTCATCCCCAGGCATTTACCCAATTCAAGGTGGATCGGGTTCCTGCGCTGGTTCTTGCCAAATCGGATGCCGGCAATCATCTGGACAATGGTTGCGTTCAGACTGGCAGCTACATCAAGGTGACGGGGGACGTTGGGCAAGATTATGCGCTTGATCTGATCGAGCGCACATCGCCGCAATGGGCCGCCACCGCCCGTCAATTCAACAACAAACTTGCGAGGGGGTTCAATCAATGAAAAGGGTGGTTTTGATGATCGGCGTGTGCCTGGCTGTCGTTCAGTCTCCTGCGTGGGCGGCGGCGCTTACTCCGGCTGAACAGGCGGCTGCCGCACAAAAAGCGTTTTCCGATGCGCAGGCACTGGCTGGAGGAGCCTCCGCCAGCGCGGCTGCGGGTCTCTCCGGCAACGCCGCGGCAAACACCGTCAACGGTTTCAATTCGACGTACTACCAGTATTCAAATACCGCGCCGGAAGCTGCTCTATTTCAGGGCGGCAATGGCAGCACACAGGCCCCGGCCCTTAATAAGATCACAAGCTGCGCCAATGATCCGGCAAACCCGGACAAGTTTTTGCAGCAAAATTGCGACGCCATCAACCTGATGGCGAAGAACCCCAGTACAAGGCCGCAATTCCAGATTACCTACGATCCGTCGTTCACCAAGACGCGGGCAATCGAAGCGAACTCATCAACCCTTGCCGCAAATGCGCTTGGCTTTGTCGATCAAAATGCGATCGGCGCATTCACCGGATGCACAACCCAAAGCCAAACTACGCCAGCGACTCAAACGATTGAAGTGTGTCACGAAGGACCAACCGGCTCCAACCAGACATGCAGAATCGGACGCTCTGTCGTTGTGTCCGCCAACACCAACTACCAGTGCGACCAGACCACGAGGAGCTACGAATCCTTGAAGTGCGGCCGTATCGCGACCGCGACCTGCACAGGCGGGGGGGATGGTTGCGATCGGGGCGGCATCGTGCCAAACAGTTGGGGTGGTGACATGTCCACAACATTCACGCCCGACGGAGCAGGCAACTACATCCTCCAGTTCGGCACCATTGCCGATAACTATTGGGGTGGATGGGGGGCGGTGTACGACCGCACCATGACCTTCACCATAAAAGATGTGGCTCTTATTTCCATGTTTAGCCTGGTGCGCGCCGCGTTTGACGATTGGCTGCTGGTGAGTATCAACGGTACGGTGGTTTATGTGGGGCCCAAAGGGGGCGACCGCCTGGAGACCTTCTATAGAAAATGCACAGGCACAAGAAGAGCTTGTGACGGATTCGATCCTGGGCCATTCGTCCGTTACTGCGCCACCTGTGAAGGCTCTCCCGAACTCAGCACGAACTGGAATATTGGACTGAATATCAATCTCAAACCGTTCCTCAAGACCGGTGCCAATACGATTTTCGTGCGCACAATTGTAGCCGGGTATGGTGAGGGAGCCATCCAGATCAGAACGCGGCAGCTTTGTCCGATCACTTGCACTGCATCCACCGACAATCAATGTCAATCTCTTGAGGCTCGTGCGTTATGACCAGAATTTTTTTCTCCTTGGTGTTGCTCTTGCTTTTCTCGCACCCGGCGCTGGCGGCGAGTTGCCAGAAGACGGGGTCGGTTTGTGTGGATTCAACTCCTTGCAAGATGGTGGGGAGCAATAAGGTATGTCTGGATCAGCTTGGTTTGTCTTGCTGGAATTACGAGGATACCTACACCTGCCTCAAGCCGGACGCGGTCGATTACTGCGCTGCGATCTCTCAGGTGCCCGGCTGCCGACAGACAGGTTCCGTGTGCAGCGCAACGGATACCGTTTTGGGCTCCGGTTGCATGAAGTGGACGAACACATGGCAGTGCGATGCCGGTGTCGGCACGCCAGCCAATACCGTCGCGCTCGACACAACCTACACCATCACGTCCGACACCATCAATGCTTCCGCATGCAGTTCGCTTTCTGCAAATCCATCCTGCAAGCTGGCGTCACACACCTGCGTCGAGCCTGCTGGAACGCGCACAATCAACGGCCTGCCTGTCTACAAGGATTGCTGGGCGTGGCAAGACGACTATTCGTGCCTGGGGCCGATCAAGTCTGATTGTGCTGTTCTGCAAAACAGGGGATGCACACTCAGCTCCTCGAAATGTGTCAGCTACGGCACCAACAATACCTGCACGTTGACGGAGCACGTCTATTCGTGCCAGGACAAGCCGGCCTCCACGTCCAGTATCATCAATTGTGGCGGCAGCCAGTATTGCACCGGCGGGAATTGCTTTGGCGCCGGTCATATACCCGACCCCGACCTGGCAAAAGCGGCGGCAATGATGGAGGCCGCGCGCCAGTCCGGCAACTACATGGATCCGGGAAGTTTGATTATTTTTGGTGGTGAATCGGGAAGTTGCAAAAATAAATTGGGCGGTCTGTCGAATTGCTGCAACGCGACAGGTGGTGGGGCCGGGCTGAACAACTCCAGCACGATGGGGGGAAAAATACTGACGACGGCTGGCGGGCAGGCGATCGTGGCCGGCAGCGCGTATATGTACGATGTGATGTACAACAGCTATGCAGCATATCAGGCCATGGCGGCAACGGCGGCCACTGCTGGAAGTGCCGGGGCGGCGGCGACGATGGCGGCTACGGCGACTACCTATGAAGCGTCTGCATATGGCGTAACCATGTCGTATTCTGCTAATGCTGGATTCACTTTTGGTTTCGATCCAACAAGTCTGGCAATTTCTGTCGCAATCATGGTTGTGATGGATTACATGGCATGTGACCCGCCAGAAAAAATGCTCGGCATGAAAAAAGGGCAGAACCTGTGCCGCTTTGCAGGGAGTCATTGTTCAAAACGTCTTCCGTCTGGTGTATGTATTGAAATTACGGAAAACTATTGCTGCTTCAACTCGCGCCTTGCAAGAATCATGAATACAGCCGGGGCCGCACAACTCGGGAGACCGGCATCGGATTGTTCCGGGTTCACGCCTGCCGAATTTACATCCATAGACTTCTCGAAAATCGACCTGTCCGAGTTCGAAGCGGAAATCATGGCCAACGTGCAACTGCCGAGCGCTAATGCAGTCGAAACAGATTCCGCATCTACGATTCAGCAAAAACTCAACAATTACTATACGAGGGGCAAGCAATGATTCGAATTGAAAGAAAAGCATTACTCGGTTGTTTGATGTTTCTGTTGGCTGATGTCGCCAACGCCGAGATTCTGACGCTCGTCAGGAATGCGCCTGCCGAAGCTGCAACGTCTATGGCTGGCCCATCGTGCCATCTGAGCCCGCGCGCGTTGAGCGATCTGTTTGCAGAGGCCGGGATAAAAATCGCCGATGCAGCAGACAAAACCAATGTCAACGATGCCTGCAGGGCTGATGTAGACGGATTCATCTCTGTGGTTCTCAATGGCAACGACTACATATCCAAGATGCCTGTCGATTGGTTCGCAGGGCATCAGGACAATCCGGAGTATGTTGAATCCGCACTACCAAAATCCGCCAATGATGCCTTGCTTGCCCTGAACAAGCTGGCCGATGAATATGATGTGGCAAACGTCGAAGCGAAGGCTGAAGACAAGATGTCTGATGCAGAAAGACATGCCAAACATAGTCGTGGGTCGGACGCTGGTGCGGCAGTGGGTGGCTCTTCTTCTTGGGGGCTGGTCGGTGCAATTGGAGGAAGCCTGATCGGATCCTTGTTTGATTCAAGAAAAGGGTACGAACCACCGGCTGGGCTTCTGCGCCTCAGCGTCGATATTTCCAACCAGACTGCCGCTGGTCAGCCGCAACTATTCAAGATCGTGATTTATGCGGCTTCAACCGCCAAAGAACGCCCCTTCGACTTGTTGCGCACCGCCACGAAGCGTGCTGTCGCCGAGATTCAAACCCGGCCGGAAACAGAAAACACCGCCAGTGCATCCGCACCGGCTATCCAAACCCGGGAGGTTCACTGATGAAAAAGAGGGTACTTCCCCTGGCTTGTTTGGCCATGCTGGCCAGCGCCGCCCAGGCATCCGAAAGCTACAGCGTCAAAGATCTGATGTTGCATGCCCTCAACTCGATTGATGGCAAAGCCTCTGGCATCGTGGAAGGCAAAGAGGCCGACAAAATCCATGAAACCACCGGTTCATACGACCCATTGCGCGGCGAAGTGTCCACGATACGGCGCTACAAGGAGGCTGGCTGCAGCCGCCTCTCACTGAAACTGATTCAGCCCAATACGCCGACGAAGGAAGGCCCTAAAACGGACTTCGCCATGAACTATGAGCTGGATCTGTGCAAGAGCGGTATGCCTCCAAGCAGTACGGCTCACTGACGGTAGATACCTATGCTGAATTTCACGATGGAGCAGTTCATTCTGGTGGCGGTCGGAGTCCTGGTCGCCTATGTGGCGTTCAGAATACTGGCTGGATTGTTGAGAATCGCCGCATTCGTCGCTGTCATCGCAGGTTTGTTGGTTATCGTATTTCAACCGAGCTTGTTGAGTGGTTCCCAGATCAACGGACAGCTTGCCGAACTTTCACCAAAGGCCCAGTTGGCGGTTGCAGAGTTCAACCGGTGCTTTAGCCAGGTCGTCGCATCGATCGGCCGTGGCGGTGAATCCGAATGCAAGCAGCGCGCGATGGCTGTGTTGCAACAAAGCGGCGGTGCGGAATATGCGTCTGAAGCATCGCGTGCGATCGAAATGTATCTCAAAGACTCTC
>Ga0210030_1003719_pt1 | contig 9934 bp, 9 predicted proteins | sample CryGeymeta201523_FD_183986 | JGI IMG/M metagenome (GOLD analysis project Ga0210030, IMG submission 183986) | Groundwater microbial communities from Crystal Geyser aquifers in Utah, USA - Crystal Geyser metaG 2015-23 (SPAdes) (version 2) | ecosystem: Environmental > Aquatic > Deep subsurface >...
TGAATAATCTGAATTTCTGACCAAAAGGGCGGGGCTGGGCTGGATACGCGTTATTTCTCGTGCAGCGGTTTTGGCGTATGCGTGATGCGCTGTCGTTTTTCACTTTTGATTGCTTGTTTTTGCGTGCGCGCCATTTTTTTCTTTACGGTCGCATGCGCCGCTTGAGCATACGCGCTCTTTTTCAGTTTTGCCTGAAACTTTTCCACGCGGCCGGCAGTATCAACAAGCTTTTCTTTTCCGGTATAAAGCGGATGGCATTGCGAACAAATTTCCACTTCCATAGATTGTTTTGTCGCGCCAATTGTAAACACATGCCCGCATGCGCAGGTTATTTTCGCGTTCGGATAATACGCAGGATGAATATCTTTTTTCATATCAATACATTACATATAACGAGAAAGGATTCGTAAGCCGGATTCTGTTTCCCCGCCTGCATCCCGCAAATGGCGGAAAGCATTGCGGCAAGGTATCCGATCATTACTCTAGGCCCTTGATTACTCTCGGGCTCAAGCCCTTCGACAAGCTCAGGGCAAATTGCGGCACTCCAACCAATGCTCCGCATTGGAAGCACGAAACTCGAAGCACGAAACAAATTAAAATATTTAAATTCTAAACGTTTCGGATTTCGAATTTCCAGTGCGGAGCACTGGAGGCACGGCCTTGTACCCCGTAAGGATTTAGCCGTTTCATCGCAGCCCTAGACAAAGACCCACCAAAGTTTTGATAATGATGAGCCTGCTTTATAGCTGCGCTCGCCCTCCTACGCATAAAGTCACCGACGCTTCATAGCTATGGCGACGAAACGCTTCGAAGGGCGCCTCGGCGCTTTCGCGACTCGGCGTCTCTGTTCGCACCTCTACCGCTGCTCCGCATTGGTAACTCATAACTCACAACCAACAACTAATAACGAATTTTATTGTTAGTCTTTAGTTATTTGTCATTAGTCACCAGTGCGAAGCAACGGTGGCGGGTGTTACCCGCTACGTTGTTGATTTTGCCTACCTGAGGTAGTTACAAAATCAACAGGTATCCGGACTTTCCTCCCCGCTCCAATTTTGCTCCCGAGTATCACTGTGAACAATAATATTTTTATATTACCGTGGATACATCGCGCGGCACTGTTCCCGAATAGGGATCCCGCATTTACGGGATGTGCCGCTTGATAACTCAAAGGCAAAATTGGGGCGGGGCGATCGGACGGTCCCTTCTCGAAACATAAGTATAACAAAAAACAGCGCGATATGCAAGTTGCTTGCCAACGCGCCAGTCCCGTCTGACAAGATAGTCCATGAATGACTGGAATATTTGATGTTCTTTCTTTTTCAAGAGTTTGCCTTTTGCAAAATGGAAATTTGTTCTGCGTAATAACTTACGCGTTCCATCACCCGTGCTCCGTACGAATACAGATAATACCGCCACCTGCTCCCCGCGTAGTATTTTGCCGCTGCAATACGTTCAGACGCATACGTCTGGTCTCGCGCTCCTGCGTCAGCCAAATACAACGCAGTAGCCAAAAACGCATCGCGCGGATTCCATGGTGAAGGATATGAACCGGTAATTTTCTGAATTCGGTCTTTATACAACATCCATGTGGAAGGCAAAAATTGCGCAACCCCCATAGCTCCGCCATACGACCCATCGCTGAGAATCGGGCACGAAACAGGCATAGAATCCGGATTGAGCCCCAATGCCTGTGTAATTTGCGCAAACAAAGGCTTATCGCGCGTAGGATGCATTGCGGTTTGCCATGAGCACTTGCCTACATTTTTCCCCAAAGCGGATTCTCTGTCCAGAACAGCCAAAATCAGCGCGGAACGCACGCCTGCTTGCCCGGACGCAAAATCAGCATATTTTAAAGCATCTTCAAATTTAATCTCTCCTCCTCCCAATAATTCATATAACTGCGCCCGAATTTGCGCAGCGGTCTGCTTGGACTTTTGGAGCAAGCTCTGATACGCGTTCTCTTTTCCTTTTGTATCAGCCAAAAGTTTGTTTTTTGCTGCGCCCTGATTCGCTAACGCTTGACGCTGATTTGCTTGCAACTGGCGCAAACTTTGTTGGTCTTCTCGCCTGCTAACTAAATCTTCTTGCTGTGTTTCTAAATTTGTTTTCAGCACCTTAATCTTGTCCAGTTGTGCTTTTGCCTGTTCTTGAACTACAGTTTGGGCATTTAATTCATCAAAAAATGTTGAAATAGTACCCTGTGCCACAAGCATTTCAAGCAATGATATGCGGTCCATTTCATATAAATTATTCAAGGAACCTGCCAACACTTTATGTGCCGTGTCGATTTTCGATTCCGAATCTTTGATATCCAATCCCACGTCCGTAACGCGTAAATTTAACCGTCGAATTTCTAAATCAAGCGATTTGATTTGTAAATTTATGCTGGCGATTTTGGCGTTGAACAGTTTAATTTCATTGGCGAGCGTCTTTTTCTGTCCTTGGATATCAGCGATGTTTTTTTCGTATTGGTCAATCTGATTTTGGATTTGAGTCAGCTGATTTTCAAGATTCTGCCGTTCTTCAAATGTATCAGCAAACAATACGGACGGTCCAAACGAAAACGAAACGGGCGCATTCGCAAAATCGGTGCGAAGATTAAACACCATTATACACGATGCAAATATACATAACCACAATGCAAAACGGCCGTATGCTTTGATACGAATATGGTGTATTGACATCGCAACATGCCTGCACACCGAAGTGCGTTCCGGCACGCAGGCGTGCCTGCCCGCATCCTGCAAACAGCGGGGGACGACACAGGCAGGCCTGCCGTACGGTATCTGCTTTTCCACCAACACCGTGACGCGACGCGCTCTTTTTTTAATATCCTCAATCATACGCATTGAGAATAATTACGCTTGAAATATCTTGATGTCCCCTGTATGAACGCGGCCATCTTTATTTCTTTTCTTGCTTGGATTTTTTTTCTTGCTTGGGACGCCTGGCGCCCCTTGGAACGTCTGACGATTGTTGTTTGTCGTTTTCCCCTTGTTCCTGCTCTTCAACTTCTTCTTTTATCTTCCCCGCTAATTCAGGCTCTTTCATGGACTCTGTAGAAACTGCTTCCATCGCTGCAAGCTCTTCTTCGCTTACCGGCGCAACTGCGGACACCACAGGAGTACTTAGGTCAATACGGCACACAATACCTTCGGGCAATTTCAAATCTCGGATATAAATGGTTTGGTCAAAAGAAACCAAGTTGGAAATGTCAATGGAAATGTTCTCCGGAATATGAAGCGGCGAGCATTCAACACCTAATTCTTCAATATTTTTCATCATCAAGGCGCCTTCTGCTTCAAGCGGAGATGTGCCGAACAAGACAATTGGTAAGTCCACATGGACTTTTTTCTTCGCGCTGAACGCATATATATCAACATGCATAATTGTTTCCTTTATCGGGTCGCGCGAGATTTCATGGATAAGAACTTGATGCGTTTCCTTTTTGCCTTCCGTGTCTTCAATATCAAGCGCCACCACTTCGTTTGGTTTCATGAAATGCAAAAATTTTTGCAGCTGGACCGCATCAATTTCAATAACACGGTTTTGCTTCACATCCGGACCGTATACCACTGCGGGAACCATGCCAGCTGCGCGGTTTGAAGCAACGCGCTTGCCCGTTACGGTTCGCACATGTGCTGATAATGTCTGTGTCATATGAAACTAAGTGTACCACAAAAACGTGGGAAACACAATTCCTGCATAAAATAAACGAATAATACCATTATATTTCACATGCGCCACCGCCGCACGCATACTCTTTTGCTCCGCTTGTTTCGTCTTGCTTTTCGTATAGATATAATTTCGAGAAATCAACGTGTTCGTAAATTTTTGCCAATTTTTCGTATGTTTCTTTATCTATTTCTTCATACGGCGCGAGTTGATACACATGATTATCGCGCGGCAAAAAAGTCAACCCACCGACAATTTCCCAGTTCCGATAGATCCAATCCGCTACTTCTATCCATTCATTATCCCCTACATAAATAGTTGCTGAAGGATTATGTTCGGTAAAGTGTATTTTCAATAACTTCCATTGTTCAAGCAACTCTATCGCTGAAATATCATCTTTTACTATTGATCCTTCCGGCGATTTAATTGGAAACTCAACAACAAACGTTGTCGCATTATCCGCGCGTTGACCAACTTCTGGATACACGGGTACCCCTTGATCGCGAAGCATTTTCAATATGGGGTCGGTCGTATTTATTCTGACGCGACGAATATAATACTTCGAAAAACGGGGATGCATACCAGAAGCGGTATCCAAAAACTGGGAAGAATTGCCCGATGGTTTTACGCACGTTACACACGTTGATGGACGAATTTTAGACCGTTTTGCGTACTTTCTATTGGTCTTAATTGCTTCTTTGCGCATTTCTTCAAGAACTTTTGCATTCCGCACCACTACGTTATCCCAGTATCCAGTCAAAGAAACTCCAAGCAACATTTCTTCTTTGCAATTTTTCTGCCAATCAGACGACAGATACGGAAAATACGTCAGAAGAGCCTGGTATGTTCCCAGAATAGTCGCGTATTTTATTTTCTCCAAAAGGGTTTTTCGTGTATCTTCGGGACGAATAACAATGCCGGACAAATTGCAAAATTGTTTTGAACGTAAAATAATCTCTCCGCATGGGTTAACGCCCGCCGTATCTAAATACTTTTTGAATTTTCTCCAGCGGCGTGAAGGGAGCTGTTTTTCAAGACACCCTCTATTAAAAATACCCCGTTCCCCTGTACCGCTCTTCATAAGCGCAACCCATTCGTCAAGAAACTCAGCTGTGGTTGGTTTTTGCGTATAAACCGCAGAGTTATTCGCCATGCTTCGCTGCGGCTCAGTAATAAAAAACTGACCGGCCTTCGCGTTTCGCATTTCGTTATCGTCTAAATCCGACAAAGAAATAATCGAGCTTCTACGCACACCTCCAGAAACCACAACCTCTCCGATTTTACAAATAATATCGTGTACATCAATGTTGGATAAACGTCTGCCCTGTTTTGCCAACATTTTTTGACGCGCAAAAACGAGCAAACTCTTCAATGGTTCTGGGCCAGAAGCTCTGCCACCCATAGTCTTTAACCGCGCTCCTGCTGGACGGACTTTTGAATAATCAAAGTCAATATCTTTACCCGAAGCCCATGCTGAAAGCCCAAGCGTAATTGCATTTGCCCATCCCTCCTTACTGTCCGCAACGACATGCGTTTTCAATTTCTTACCAGATTGTTTTGCTATTTGCGGTAACCCTTGCACCACGTGACTCTCCACCGAAACGCCAACTCCGGCGCCGCACATCAAAATATATGCCATTTCACCAAAATCCCTCCAGCAAGAAGGAGCAACAAAAGAACAATTATAAGCAGCCACATTGGTTTTCTTGGCCGCATCTCCGGCTGCCCAAATCAAGCGCATTGAAGGAATAATATCTTGCTCAAGAATCATCAGGTGGATTTTTTCATATTCTACATCAGTCAATCTTTTCTTCATCTTATTTTTCATAAAAACCATAAACCGGTCAACTGTCTCTGGCCATGTTTCTCTGCGTCCCTCTTTTTCAACCCAACGCGCATATGATTTGTAATATACCAATTCAGACAAAGGGTTTTTAAAATATTTCTTGCTTTCATTGAATTTCTTTCTCACGTCGTCCGGCACACCCAACCCCTTTTTCCGTAAATCAGTATGTTGTTGACGATACAATATGTACGCCTTTGCGGTCTCCGGCAATTTATGAAGCATGAGGTTTTTCTCTACCAAATTCTGAATGCCTTCTACGGTCGGTAAAAAATCTTTTTGATCCTTTGCTATAGCCAGTAAATCATTTAACACGCTATCCGCAACGCGATGAGCATCCGCTTCTGTTCCTTCCTTGGTTGACAATAACGCTTTATAAACAACTTGAACAATTTTGTCCAAATCAAAATCTTCGATTGACCCATCTCGTTTGCGAATTTTGGTTACGGCGTTTTGCTGATACATAATCCTATGAATCTTGATTAAATTTATGGCTGGATTGTATCACTCGCGCAACAAAAAACAGTGGATAAAAACTAACCGTCCCATACGGGTTTTGCCGATTTACGGCATCATACAAATTACACCAAGTCAACACATCGGCAACACAACAAAAAATCAGACATTATTTTCAAAACATTGTCAAAACACAACGCACCAAAATCAAAAAAAACGGGCGTACGCCCGTTTTTAGTCCGCATAACAAGATAAAACCGCCCCAGTACCAGACCCGCGTTGCGGGACAGTAACGGGGTTTCAGCTCTTGAAATCCAAAATGCGCAATGCCACGAATGCCAACGTGGAATACCTTATGCGGCATTCAATCAGCCCGTTGAGCTTCGCTGGGTTTTTTTCTTCGCAAAAATGCCGGCTCTTCCAAACCTTCAAACTGCTTCATCTTTTCGCTCAACATATCTTTGTGCGATTGCGATTCCTCTGTTGATATTTCCGCAATGTGTTTTTGTTCGTATCCCAATGGCAGCGCGCGCGACGCAACAGACCCGCTGTCCTCGCCAAATCCGGTTGCAATCACTGTGATTTTCATATCGCCTTTACCCAATCTATGGTCAAATGTCGCTCCGAAAATGACGCGCGCGTCTTGCGCGATGGACGCAGTAATCGTTTGCGCAGCTTGTTGAACTTCTAACATTGTGAGGCCTTCGCGGCTAGAAATATTCAATAGCACATGATGCGCGTTCTCCATAGTCATGTCCAGCAGCGGCGACCCAATCGCACGATTTGCCGCGTCGTGCGCGCGGTCTTTTCCTTTTGCCATACCGATGCCCAAAAGCGCAGGACCAGAATTTTGCATAATAGTTTTTACATCTGAAAAATCAACATTGATGAGCCCGGGTTTCATAATAATATCGTATACCGCTTGCACGCCTTCGCGCAAAATTTCATCAATATGCCAAAATGCTTTTTTCAAAGATGTATCCTGTGAAATAACATTGAACACACGGTCATTGGAAACCGTAATCAACGCGTCAACGCAGTCGCGAAGCATAGCCCACGCGCGAGAGGCAATGGCGTAACGTTGCGTACCCTCAAACGAAAACGGCATAGTCACGATTGCCACGCACAAAGACCCTTGACTGCGCGCAATTTGGGCAACCACCGGCGCGGCGCCAGACCCTGTTCCTCCGCCTAATCCGCATGTCAAAAAAACCAATTCCGAACCCTCAAGGGTTTTTGCGATTTCTTCTTTATTTTCTTCGGCAGCTTGCCTGCCAATTTCGGGGTTCATGCCCGCCCCACGACCATGCGTCAGGTGTTTTCCAATCTGAACCTTTTTTGAAGCGCGGCACATTTTCAAATCCTGCGCATCGGTATTGAACGCAATTGTTTCAATACCTTTCATAATCCCTTCCATGCGCGTCAATGCGTTTCCACCCGCGCCGCCTATGCCGACAATTCTTATTTTGGGCAAAAAAACGTTTAGCTGTTCCTGCTGACGGGAAACCAACAATTCATGTATTTGTTTTGCAGCATGTTTTTCCCGCTTCTTTGACGCTTTGTTTTGCGTTTCCCGCTGCAAGGATTTTGTCCACGCGCGAGGAGACTGCTGGTTTACCCGTAGATGAATGGTCTTCTGGCGCGGGATTCCGCGCACGGAGGACTTCATTTTGTTTTTTTTCTTCATGGAAGGAAGTTTTCAATGATTCTTTTCACAAATCCTATTGGCCCTTTTTGATACATCTGACGCTGTTCGCCAACAACAGAGTCAAAGTACCATACTACCATGCTATACACGCCGTACAGCGCAGGCGGAATTTCTTCAGGAAACAGCCGATTGTAATGATTCATATCAGCCCGGCGCACGGACATTTTCAGTTCTCGTTTGACAATATTCTTCATATACGGAAGTTCGGCTCCGCCGCCGTACACAACAACTCCAGCCGGGAGTTTGCCCGCTCTGCCGAGTTTTTTTAACTCATCATTCACAAACCCCAAAATTTCAGAAAGCCGCGCATCAATAATGTCCGCAATATATTTTTTCGAAACCGCTTCTTTCTCTCCTTCAATGAATTGCGACAATTCAATCATATCTTTCTTGCTCACTTTAGCCGCAAGCGCAGACCCAAACCCGACCTTGATGCGCTCCGCGCTGTCAAAATGAATACGAAGCGCATTGGCAATGTCGTTGGTGATATTTTGCGACCCTAACGGAATCACGACAATGTGTTTTAATTCATCATCTTCAAAAACGGTAAGTGATGTTGTTTCTGCTCCGAAATCAATCGCGCACACGCCTTGCTCGCGGTCCCGCTTGGGCAGAAGCGCCTTTGCGGTTGCGAGCGGATGCGCAACGGTCTGAACAGACCGCAATCCGACAATATTTAAAACTTTATGCAAACTAATGAGCGCTTGATTGAAAATATCAATAACCGTAGCTTCCAAACTCAACCGGCTGCCTTGCATATCAATGGGGTTTTTCACACGGTCAACCTCATCAATCACAAAATTCTGCGGAATAACATGCAAAACCGTCCGATTCTGCGGAGACGGCAGCGCCTGCACCGTATCATACATACGGTCAATATCTTCTTGTCCTATTTGTTCGTCCGGACGCGATACGATAATATTTCCTTTGGCAAATCGCGTTTCCAAATATGGACCGCCAACCAACACATGCGCCTCGGTGATTTCATGTTTATACGTCGTTTCCAATTCATTGATAAGCTCGCTTACCGCGCGGGCGGCATCTTCAATGTCAAAAATGATTCCGCGCCGAATGCCAGATGATTTTACTTGAGCGCTTGCGCAAATCGCAACCGAACCTTTTTTCACATTCACTTCGGCGATAATGCCTTTCAGCGTTGAACTTCCAATGTCAAGTGCAAATAGCGTTTTTGTGCTCATAATGATTAATGATTTATGCGCCACATAATTTATGCCACAACGATTGCTCTTTTTTCTCCATGCGTTTTCGCCGCACTTCCGAACCTTCGTGGTCGTACCCGATCAAATGGAGCAACCCATGTAGTATATAGTATATCAAAACAGGATAAAAACCAACGCGCGACTTGTGCACAGCGTACCCCGCACCCCATACTGACGCACTGGGCCTTGCGGGGCGCGGGTTGAATGTCAACCCCTGTTTTTTCATGTCTGAAACACACACGTATATTTCGCCCAGATGCCTATGAGGGCCGGTTACAAACCTTTTTGGAACTGAAAAGCTCAATACCGTGGTTGAATAGCGTTTAAATCCATACGCCGCATTGATTGCACGCATGCGCCGAGACCCGACCACAATCACCTCGCACGTGGACATTGCAGGAATATGCAATAACGAAAAAAGGATTCCCATATCGCGCTGTATGCGTGAAACGGGAACCCGAAATTTCGTTGTATTGATAATTTCCAGCATTTATCGCGCCTGCATCAATTCGCGGAGCACAACAGACACTTCGCTCATATCAGCTTTACCCCGAAGGTTCTCGGAAATTTTTTGCATCACTTTGCCGAATTGCAATCGGTCTGTCTCCGGAACTGATTCGTACAACGCCTTCACCGCAAAACGAAGTTCATCGCCATGCATGCGCTCAGGCAAATACATTTGCAAAATCTTTGCTTCCGCAAACTCTTGGCTGCTGGCGTCAGGTCTTCCCGCTTGTTCGTATCCCATAGCGACTTCTTTGCGTTTTTTTGTTTCGCGGTCAATCACAGCCATAACCTCTTCATCGTTTAAGGGTTCGGGTTCTTTCCCCGATTTGACCAGTTTCGCATGTTTTTCAATTTCCTGATTTTGCAATGCCGCAACAAGCATACGCAATACGCCCAAACGAAACTCGTCCTTTTGTTTCAAGGCATTCGTCATATCCTGTCTAATCGTGTCGTATAACGCCATATCGAGTTTGAGTAATCGCTAATAATGCTAATGGTATAAAAAATAATGCGAATACTGTT
>Ga0210030_1003721_pt1 | contig 9933 bp, 7 predicted proteins | sample CryGeymeta201523_FD_183986 | JGI IMG/M metagenome (GOLD analysis project Ga0210030, IMG submission 183986) | Groundwater microbial communities from Crystal Geyser aquifers in Utah, USA - Crystal Geyser metaG 2015-23 (SPAdes) (version 2) | ecosystem: Environmental > Aquatic > Deep subsurface >...
AGAGGTCATCAAGCGGGAGCGCCCATTCAATCCCTAGAGGTACATATGTCCCCAGCCACGCTCATAGAGGTCTCCCAAATGCTCTCCAAACTACATGATACATCCTACATCAATATACGTGCCACGCCGGAGCCTGCCCTGAGCGAGATTCTTCCCCTTCACTTCGTTCAGGGTCAGAATGACAAAAGGAAATTAGGGGTCAGAATGACAGTAAGCGAAGGGGCTCGCAATGAAGTGGGGAGGGAGAACCAGGGAAGAGGTGTGTGGTTAGCTATAAATTATCTGCTCACATTCAGGATGGTGAGTATATCTGCCAGGGGCAGGGTATTCAATATATGTTGTGGTTCACACCAGGCTCGCCGCGCTACGCCGACTCCAAACCTCATAAAATCAAGATGGGAAACATCATGGGCATCGGTCCCGATAGCAAGTTTTACTCCTAGTTCTCTAGCTCTGAAGGCATGGACATCGTTCAAATCAAGTCTGTCGGGCATGGCATTTATCTCCATGATTTTGTTGTTTTTGGCAGCAGCGCGAAAAACAGCCTCCAAATCAATGGCTATAGGTTCACGCTCACCCAGAAGACGGCAGGTAGGGTGGGCAATAATGTCCACATCGGGATTACCCACAGCGCTTAATACTCTCTGGGTCATTTTTTCCTCATTTTGGTTCATCGCAGAATGCACTGCAGCGATAACTATATCCAACTCTGCCAGGATTGCGTGGGGCAAATCCAAACTGCCGTCCGCTCGAATATCAACCTCGATGCCACTGAATACTTGAATGCCATCTGTGTGTTCATTGACCTTTTTGATTTCCTCAATCTGTTTCCTTAGCCGTTCAACATCAAGCCCGTGAGCAATGCCCCGTCCGCCAGAATGCTCGGTGATGGCAATATACTGATAGCCTAATTTTTTTGCCGCTAGAGCCATTTCCTCGATGGAGTTATGCCCATCGCTCCAATCGGTATGTATGTGGAGGTCTCCCTTTATATCGGACAGCTCTACAAGCTTGGGCAAAGTTCCTTGCTCTGCCTTTTCTATCTCGCCTTGAGCTTCTCTGAGCTCAGGAGGAATATATTGCAGCCCCAGTCGGCGGTAAAAATTCTCCTCATCAGCGAATTTCTCCAGCTTGTCCGTGGTAATATCGGTGATGCCATATTCGCTCAATTTCAATCCTTGTCTTCGTCCTCGTTCCCTCAGAGAGATGTTGTGTTGTTTGCTTCCCGTGAAATACTGAAGAAGCGAGCCAAAAGCCTCGTGTTCCACCATCCTCAAGTCAACTTGCAAGCCACCAGAGACAATGACGCTTGATTTAGTTGGTCCCTGGACTAAGACCTGTCCCACAATAGGCAAAGAGACAAAGGTATCCATAACTTTCTGGGGGTTCTCAGCGGTGCCCATAAGGTCGATGTCGCCTAATGTTTCTCGAAAACGGCGCAAGCTTCCAGCGTAAGTTAGATTTCTCACCCCAGGAACGGAGTTGAGAGCACTGAGTATTTCTTCGACAGTGGGCAAAGCTTCACCAATGGGAATGCGTTGGTCTTTGCGGCGTGAAGCCTCGATTTGCTGGAGGATATTATTGGCGGTCTTTTCACCAAGGCGAAACAGCTTAGCCACGCTGCCATCCTTTATCGCTTGTTCCAGGCTATCTACCGAGGTTATCCCCAGTTCGGAGCAAAGTTTGTTAGCTGTCTTGGGTCCAATCCCGGGTATATCAAGGAGGTTAGTTATCCCCTGGGGAAACTCGGCTTTAAGTTTCTCATAGTATTCCAGCTTTCCTGTCTCCACCAGTTCAGTGGTCTTTTTGGCTATTGCATCTCCTACGCCGGGGATACTCTTCAAGTCCTCCCCTTCGTCAACCATAATTCTTATTTCCTTGGGGTAATGCTCGATAGCCCGAACTGCCTTCTGGTAAGCACGGATCTTGAACTGGTTCTCGCCTTTAAGTTCTAAGAGGTCGGCTATATCGCTGAATACCTTGGCAATAGCCGTGTTTTTCATCGGTTCTTAATCTTCTTCCTTATCCACTCCCAATCAGGCTCGCCATGGTCGAAGAATGACTTGAAGTTATCCTTCAGCCACTCATGATAATCGTCCTCGATATATTGGCAAAAGGCTTCTACAAGCTGTTCCCTGGAAATATCCTCAGGAATGTCGATGTCTTCGAGTTCACAATCAAGGAATTCTTCAACCACATCTCTATCAAGCATCTTTAGCTTCCTTTTTACGCTTATAAGTTTTTCCTTGCTCTAGCAATTGAACTTGCGGAACCTTCTTTATCTTTTCCTTAACACGTGCATGTTTTGCCGCTTTTGTGGAAAAGAGTTCACTTACCTTTACCTTTTTCCCTGTCCTACTTGATGAGAAAGGAAATTCTTGAAGCATACGGGCAGTTTCTAGCCTTTGTCCAGCTATCTCGCAATATTTTGACGATATATCAATATGAATGAAATGTCGCCCTGTTTTTTGAGCTACTACCGCCACTGTTCCCGTTCCTCCAAACATATCAAGAACAACATTCCCCTTGTAGGTGTAAAACTTTATAAGCCTGTAGATTAATAGTTCAGGGAAGGGAGTAGGATGCCCTCTGCGCTGTGACTCTGGCGGAATATACCAGAAACCATCAGAAAACCGCATAAACTCATCATTTGTTATGTCTCTGTCTTTCTTATTACCATCTAGTGTCCAAGAATCCTTACAAAAAACCAAGACATATTCCCAAGAAGGCACGATGTGAGGATTTGATGGGCTTTTCCAGCTACCCCAAGCAGTTCGCCGCCCCATAGTCTGCTTATACCAAATTATTTCCGTTCTCATTGTCATACCAATTTCCCTTAGCTGGTTAGAGAAATCATGATGAATAGGTCTAAAATTCTTTATGCTGGTGGGGGCAATGTTTAAGGCAAACCTCCCTCCAGAAACTAACACGCGCTTTGTTTCAATCCAGACCTTTTTCATCCATTCCAAATAAGTTTCATAAGCCAGATTATCATCATGGTTATCATAACTTATGCCTAAATTATATGGCGGTGAGGTTATTGCCAAATGAACTGTCCCATCTGGAATCTGGCTCATGACCTCTAGGCAATCACCACATATTATTTGGTCTAGGAAATCCATAAGCGTGCTCTCACTACTGTTCTTTAGTATAGCGATAAGCTGTTCGACCTTTCACAGGTAAGATTTTCTTGCCAGTTCTTTGCCTTATTCTGCGTAAAGCCCTTTGCCAGTCAAGTGCTCCTTTTGAAACCAGTTGTATCATTGTTGACGGAATATCCTGATTTGAGAACTTGTCAAATAATGACTCAATTCTTTGCTCAACAGTTGATTTACTCATAACTTCTTTCATAATCTCAGATGGTGTGCTGTCAACCCAAGCTTTCTTACCCCTGTTACACTCATCACATAAAGTAAGGAGGTTTGACATATCGTTTGTACCACCCCAATCCACTGGTATTACATGGTCAACGGTAAGCTTTACGCCATCATCAGCACCATGCCCACATGCTTTGCACCTGAAAGCATCCCTGCTAAATACTTGGTATCTTATCTTCTCGCTTATAGCCTTTCTTACCCCGCGAGCAAGACCTTTTCCCAAGGAGGTTAGCATTATATATCCATCCCCACGGACATCTATTTTCCAGCCTTCTTGCCTTAAAAGACGGACAGTCCTTGGTACATCATTCAATCCAGAGAGATTTCGTAGCTCTTGGTTATGTATCCACTGGCCAATATGTTCCTCAAGATATTCCAATACCTGTTGTTTCTTGCTAGGCTTTTTCATCTTCCCCTCCCGCAGCAGTGTTTGTATTTCTTGCCTGAGCCGCAGGGGCAGGGGTCGTTGCGTCCCACTTTCTTACCGGCGATTACCGCCTGCTTTTTGCGGGGTGGCTCTTTCTTAACCAGGTTAACGTGGTAAATGTTGCGGGCGACATCATGCTGGATGCTGGCTAGAAGACCATCAAAGAGAGCGCGCCCTTCCCTTTTATAGACCATCAGCGGGTCCTGTTGTCCAACAGCTCGCAAGCCAATTCCCTGGCGCATATCCTCCATAGCGGTAAGGTGCTCCATCCATAGCTTATCAATGACTCGAAGCATTACCACACGCTCGATAAGGCGCATGTTTTCAGAGCCTATTTCCTTTTCCTTCTGCTCGTAAAGTCCGACGGCGTAATTAGTTAGTTTTTCGGTAATTTCTTTGCCGTCAATCTGAGATTGCTGCGCTGTCCCTTCGTGGAGTTTACCCTGAGCGCTACGAGATTCTTCGCTACGCTCAGAATGACAAGAGGCGAAGGGCTCAGGGGTTCGGCTCACCGCAATGAGAGAAGAAAGGCTGGCAATGTCAGGTGGGGAAGGGAAGATGGTGGAAATGTCCTCACGTAAGCCTGTTGCGTCCAGTTCAGCCTTAGCATGGTCGAAATGAGCATCCACCAGGCTTTGAATTTCATCGGTAATCATGGACATTATATTTGCCTTGAGGTCAGCGCCGCTCAGTATTTTCTTCCTCTCGCCGTAAATCACCTCACGATGCTGATTGACCACGTCGTCATACTCCACGAGATGTTTACGAATATCAAAGTTATAGCCCTCCGTCTGCACCTGGGCATTTGTTATTGCCTTACTGACCATAGGATGTTCAATGGGTTTATCCTCTCCCAAGCCGGCCCAGTGCATAAGCCCCCCGATGCGTTCGCCACCGAAGCGGCGGACAACTTCATCTTCTAAAGAGGCGTGGAAGCGTGAACTGCCGGGGTCTCCCTGTCTTCCCGCTCTGCCGCGAAGCTGGTTGTCAATACGCCTTGCCTCGTGGTGCTCAGTGCCGATGACATGAAGTCCACCGAGCTCGACTACCTTGTTGTGCTCTTCAAGCCATTCCTGCTCATCCCGCCCCTCAGGATTGCCGCCAAGGATGATGTCCACGCCGCGTCCTGCCATATTAGTAGCTACAGTTACTGCTTCTAAACGACCAGCCTGAGCAACAATGGCAGCTTCCTTTTCATGATGCTTGGCATTTAACACCTGATGTGGTACGCCTTTCCTGGTTAGTAAATCACTTAAATGCTCCGATTTTTCAATAGAGGTTGTGCCAATGAGCACTGGTCTCTCCTGTTTATGCCACTGCTCAATTTCCTTAGCGACAGCTTCAAACTTGGCTTTCTCGTTCTTGTAAATCTGGTCAGGGTGCTCGGTGCGAATCAGTGGCTCGTTAGTGGGTATAACCACCACTTCCAATTTATAAATCTTGTGAAATTCCTCAGCTTCAGTGGCGGCGGTGCCGGTCATGCCTGCCAGCTTTTGATACAGGCGGAAATAATTCTGGAAGGTAATGGTGGCTAAAGTAATGCTTTCCCGCTGTATCTTTACCCCCTCTTTAGCCTCGATAGCCTGATGCAAACCCTCAGAATATCTTCTACCAAACATCAATCTGCCGGTGAATTCATCAACGATGATGACCTGTCCATCCTTGACCATGTAGTCTTTGTCCCTTCTGAACAATACATAAGCTTTAAGGGCATTTTCTAAATAGCGGGTAAGGAAATAGTTAGAGGGGTCATAAAAGCTGGGAGCCTTAAGCAATCCCGCGTTTCTAAGCATCTGCTCCATTCTGGTGGTGCCGTTTTCGGTGAGGGAGCATGCTCGTGTTCTTTCGTCAACAGTGTAGTCCTCGTCCTTCTTGAGACGGGAAACCAGTTGGGCAAAGGTGTAGTACTTTTTGGTGGCTTCTTCAGCAGCTCCGCTTATAATCAGGGGGGTACGAGCTTCGTCGATGAGGATGCTGTCAACCTCATCCACGATGGCATAGTTAAGCTCCCGCTGGACACACTGGGATAAGTCCAGAACCATATTGTCTCTGAGGTAATCAAAACCGAACTCATTATTGGTGCCGTAGGTTATGTCTGCCTCGTAAGCCTGACGGCGGGTAATGGGACGGAGGTGTTTCCATTTCGGGTCTTCAGAATCAAAATCAGGGTCATAGAGGAAAGAAGGTGAAGGTTGGTCTGGAGATTGCATGGCATTGATGCATGCCACGCTTACTCCAAGGGCATGGTAAATAGGACCCATCCAGTTACAATCTCGCTTGGCTAAATAATCATTAACGGTGACTAAATGACATCCTTCTCCGGTAAGGGCATTGAGATAAAGTGGCAATGTAGCCACCAGCGTTTTTCCCTCTCCAGTTGCCATTTCAGCTATTTTGCCCTGGTGAAGGACAATGCCACCCATTAATTGAACATCGAAATGTCTTTGCTTTATTGTTCGTTTGGCAGCCTCTCTCACTGCGGCGTAAGCTTCAGGTAAGAGCTTATCCAGACCCTCGCCATCCTTTAGCCTGGCTTTAAACTCATCCGTCTTAGCTCGAAGCTCAGCATCGGTGAGCTTTTCAAAGTCGGACTCGAATGAATTTGTCCGGTCAACCAAGGGCTGAAGGCGGTTCAGCTCTTTTTCGTTGGAATCGATTAATTTAGTAAGCCAGCCCAACATCGTCTGTAAATCCTTAATTTCTAAGCTCTAAACAAATTCAAAATCTCAAGCTTTGGGCTTCGATATTGTTTGACATTTCGTGCTCAGGATTTCGTATTTCTTCTTTGACTTTCAGCAAACTTCTTACTCAAACATAGCACCGATAGATGAGCCGGTGTGAATGCGGTGGATGGCCTCGCCAAGGAGTGGAGCCATAGACAGGATGGTGATTTTGTCTAATTTTTTATTTCCGGTAACCGGTATGGTATCGGTAACCACGACCTCTTTTACCGGGCTGGAGGCAATTTTCTGGATAGCTGAACCGGAAAAAACAGGGTGAGTGCAGCAAGCATAAACCTCGTTAGCGCCATGCTCTAAAAGGGTATTTACGGTATTAAATAAAGAGCCAGCGGTATCGATTTCATCATCAACGGTTAAAGCACACATCCTCTGAACCTCTCCGATAACGTTGAGGGTCTCGGTGGCATCGCCATTGCCCAGGCGTCTTTTTTCCATAATAGCCAGCGGGGCATTAAGCTTGGCAGCGAAATCACGAGCCCGCTTGGAGATGCCAATATCAGTGGCTACCACTACCAGATTGGCGATATTTTTCTTCTGGAAATATTGACAGAGAAGGGACAAAGCGGTTAGCTCATCCACGGGCATGGTGAAGAAGCCCTGAATTTGAGGGGCATGCAAATCGATAGTGAGCAACCTGTTGGCTCCTGCGGTAGCAATCAAGTCAGCGATTAAACGGGCGGTGATAGGCACTCTTGGCTGGTCTTTCTTATCGGTGCGTCCATAGCCATAATAGGGCACGACGGCGGTAATCCGCCCTGCTGATGCTCTCCGAAAGGCATCGAGCATGATTAATAACTCAACCAGGCTTTTATTGACCGGCGAGCAAACAGGCTGGACGATAAATACATCTCGCTCGCGCACATTCTCAAGGATTCGGACAAATATGTTCTCGTTGGAAAATTCGGAAACATCGACTTTGCCTAAAGGGATTTGTAGATAATCGCAAATAGATTGTGCTAAAGAGGGATGGGCATTGCCACTAAATACCTTTAATTCATCCATTGTTGCTTTATCCCTGCATTGCCGGGGTGGGAAAATGCTGACACATTTCCACAACTTCCTGGCGAGTTTTGGTTATAGTATGTTCATCGTCGAGATGAGAAAGGACATCTGAGATCCAGAAAGCGGTGCGTTTCATCTCTTCGGGCCCAAAACCTCTGGTGGTCACCGCTGGTGAGCCTACTCTAATGCCGCTGGCAATTCGAGGTGGCTTGGGGTCGAAGGGAATGGCATTTCGGTTTACCAGAATATGGGCCGATTCCAGCGCACTTTCAGCATCCCTTCCCGTTATTCCCTTGGAGGTAAGGTCTACGAGGGCAAGATGGTTATCGGTGCCCCCAGAAACGATACGGAATCCATACCGTTGAAGCTCAGAAGCTAATATTTTAGCATTTGTGAGAATTGATTGTTGATAAGTGATAAAATCGGGCTGCATGGCTTCAAAGAAACACACTGCCTTTGCCGCAATAGCATGCATTAAAGGACCTCCCTGAGTTCCCGGGTAAACAGCGTCATCGATGACTGAGGCTAGCTCCTGCTTACACAGAATAAAGCCACCTCGTGGACCACGCAGCGTCTTTTGAGTGGTTGCGGTGACCACGTCAGCATGAGGAATGGGGTCAGGGTGAAGTCTGGCAGCAATTATGCCCGCTGTGTGGGCCATATCAACCAGGAATTTGGCACCCACCTTGTCAGCAATGTAGCGAAAGCGCTCAAAATCAATGATTCGGGGGTAAGCACTAGCTCCAGCGATAATAAGTTTAGGCTTATGTTCCAGGGCAAGTTTTTCTACTTCATCGTAATCAAGCATCTCAGTGTCGCGTTTCACGCCATAAGAGATAAAGTTATATAATTTTCCAGAGAAACTGACCTTTGAACCATGGGAAAGGTGCCCACCCTGGTCGAGTCTCATGCCCATCACGGTATCACCGGGCTGAAGTAAAGCTGAGTAGACTGCCATGTTAGCTTGAACGCCGCTGTGAGGCTGTACATTGGCGTGCTCGGCATCGAACAGTTTTTTCGCTCTGTCAATGGCTAATGTCTCCACGGCATCTATATAAGTGCAGCCACCGTAGTAGCGGCGTCCCGGGTAGCCTTCAGCGTATTTATCGGTCATCAAGCAGCCTTGAGCTTCGAGTACAGCAAGGTCAGCGTAATTTTCGGAAGCAATGAGATTTATGTGGCTTGCTTGCCTCTTTTTCTCCTGCTCCAGAATCTGAGCTACCTCAGTATCATGCCGGGCGATATGGGAAGTTGTTTTGAGTTTCATGTTTGGTGTTATCATACTATCTCTCTTTGCCTTAGTCAATTTGGGTCGAACTTGGTTGACAGCCCAACCTGGGAGTGGTATATTTCAGCTAAATTAGCAATCTCATTGGGGAAGTGCTAAATGAGTTTGATAGAGGAAAGAAGAGAAACTATTTTGAAGATAATAGTTGGTGAGTATATTTCCAGGGCAATGCCTGTTGCCTCGAGGACCATCGCTGAGGATTACGCTTTGAAGGTAAGTCCAGCCACCATTCGCAATGATGTAGCTTATTTGGAAAGCGAAGGATACATTACTCATCCTCACCACTCTGCGGGTAGTGTTCCTACTGATAAAGCTTATCGCTGCTATGTAGGATTGCTGGGGGATGCGCTTGGTCTTCCCGAGGATGAACAATACTTTTTTTATCAGCTATTGCGGGAGGCGAGGGACAGGATTGAGCAGCAGCTAAGGCTAGCGGTGTTTTTCCTGGCCAGATTTGCTCACAATCTGGCAATAGTGACATCGCCAAGGGCGCCGGAAAGCCGGTTTAAACACCTTGATTTAGTGAGCTTGCAGGATTTTGTAGCTTTGCTAATCTTAGTTTTATATGGCGTGGGAATCAGACAACGAATTTTATCTTTTGATGAAGCAGTTTCTCAGGATGAATTGACTGCCTTGTCCAACAAGTTCAATGCTATTTATGGGGGGATGACGGGCAATGGAATTTTAGCTAGTGAGCCAAAGCTTCCCCGTGAGGAAAGGATAGTAACTCAGGCGGTAGTGGATATAATGGAAACGGAAAATAGGCTGGAATATGGTAAGCCTTGCATCGAAGGATTGTGCCTGTTATTGAACCAGCCCGAATTCTACCAAAGCCCCAGGATAATCACTATATTAGAGCTGTTAGAGAAGGAAAGTTGGCTGGCAAACGTGCTTGGACAGCGAGCTTGCATGGGAAAGGCAGAGGTAATTATTGGTGAAGAGAATAGGGAGGAGGTGTTACAGGATTTTAGCTTGGTGGTCAGCCAATACGGGGTTTCCGGTAAAGCAAGTGGTGTCGTCGGTGTGCTTGGTCCCAAGCGGATGGATTATTCCCGAGTCATTTCCTCAGTAAATTCTGTTTCCACATTATTGAGCGAA
>Ga0210030_1003723_pt1 | contig 9933 bp, 7 predicted proteins | sample CryGeymeta201523_FD_183986 | JGI IMG/M metagenome (GOLD analysis project Ga0210030, IMG submission 183986) | Groundwater microbial communities from Crystal Geyser aquifers in Utah, USA - Crystal Geyser metaG 2015-23 (SPAdes) (version 2) | ecosystem: Environmental > Aquatic > Deep subsurface >...
CCAGGCCGTGGCTGATTTGCCTCAATATATTTCCAGTCCGGAAATTAAGATTGGCTGTCCTGATGAATTAAAAGTCGGGTTGATGGAGAAAATCGCCGATAAATTGCGTCAGGATTTTTCCCGAGCAGAAATTATTGACGATGAAAGAGCCGGCGACGGTGTACGTCTGGAAACAAAAGACTCAATGTTTATTATCCGTTATTCCCAGAATGGTCCTTATTTAACCATTAAATTTGAAGCCCGCGACCAAGAAAAATATAATCAACTGAAGAATTATATTAATCAATTACTTCAATCCTACGGCGAAATTGACTGGAGTTTTGGAGTCAATGTTGAGAGTTTAAGATAAAAAAGGGCGTTAAGCTGAAAATAAAAGCTTAAACGCCCTTACGTCTTTGCCACCTTTGCCAATAACCTTCCAAGCTTTTGATAGCCAAACCAATAGCCCCAATCAGAAACAAATTGATTAAAACATAAAGAGTGAAAAACAATATTTTTTCAGGAAAATATCGGTCGAGAATTAACAGCAAAAACCAAGCCAAAACAGCTGCTGCCTGCAAAACCATCTTTGCCTTGCCCCATTTATTTGAAGAGACATCCAATCCTTTTATTGCCCCGAATAGGCCACCACTCAACAAAATAAGCTCCAAAGAGATTACCACCGTTACCAAGCCCTCAGTTAACAACTTAAAAGATAAACTAATTTCCAGTCTTGGCCAGTAACACCAAGCTAAAATAACAATCACCGGGCAGATAAAAATTTTATCTGCCAAGCGATCTAAAAAAGCACCGATGGCGGTTTCGGCATTAAACCTTCGAGCTGCCCAGCCGTCTAAGGCATCAAGAATACCGCAGCCAAGAACAATCAAAAACATTAAAATCAGCTGAGAACTGTAGAGGGCTAAAAATACTAGCCAGGCCGCCAAAATCAGACGGGCAACGGTAAAAATATTTGCCAAATTCTTTTTTAAAAGAGCAATCATTAGCCACCTCCTTATAGACAGAATTTCTTCAAATTAAACACCTCTTTTCGTAAAAAGTCAAACTTTAATTCGTTGATTCTTATTTGAAAGTGTTTTAAAATTAAGAATTATAGATAAAAATGTCAAAGAAGAATCATAGGAAGAAATATAGAGAGAAATGGTTTGAGGAAAAACCCAAAGAGCCCCGGCTTCATCCAGAGACCAAAAAAAGCATCTGGGCCATAGTTTTTTTGGGCATTGCCGCAGTTCTGATTTTGGCCAGTTTTAAGAGCGCTGGACCATTCGGCAATTTCCTCTATCTTTTTTTCGAGAAACTTTTCGGCCGGGGCTATTATCTTTTGCCGGCGATTTTTCTGGTCTTAGCCGGCGTGTTTTTGACTTCCGAGCGCCAGCGAATTTACCAAATCACTTTTTTAGGAGCCGGACTTTTCACTTTGGCGGGCTTGGGTTTAATTGACATTATTTTCCCCGACAGAGGCGGATGGGTTGGTCGTATTGTTGGATTTTTAGAAATCCCTTTTGGTTATACAGCTTCAATCATCATTGTTATTATTGTCATTATCATTTCTTTTCTTGTCACCCTTAATTTGCCCATTAAAATAAAAAAGCCGCAAAAAGCCCTTGAAGTAACCGAGCCATTAAAGGTGAGCGAAGTGGTTGGCAGTCCGGTTTCGGTTGCCGAACCGACACAAACAAAAGCCGAGAGTAAAGCCGAGGAAATTCAAGAGAAAATTCAGGAAAAAATTGCCAGGTTTTCAAACAGACCAAAAACAGTGGCTCTAAAAACTCTCAAGGGCTATGTGGCTCCGCCTTTGGGTTTGCTGAGATCCTCTATTGAAAAGCCAACAGCAGGTGATTTGCGGGCTAATGCTAATATTATTAAAAGAACCCTGGAGAGTTTTGGCATTCCGGTGGAAATGGGAGAAATCAATATTGGGCCAAAAGTAACGCGCTACACCTTAAAACCAGCTGAAGGCATTAAACTTTCGCGCATTACGGCTTTAAATCAGGATTTGTCTTTGGCTTTGGCCAGCCATCCAATCAGAATTGAGGCGCCGATTCCCGGCAAATCTTTGGTTGGTATTGAGGTACCGAATAAAGCCAGCGCCTTGGTCAGATTGGGCAGTTTAATGGCTTATCCGGAATTTTCCAGTGCCGGTCTCTTGGGCTTTGTTTTGGGCCGGGATGTCAATGGTGAACCGATTTTTACCGATATTGATAAGATGCCGCACATGCTGATTGCCGGCTCAACCGGTTCTGGCAAATCAATAATGATTCATTCGCTTTTAATTTCCTTGCTCTATAAAAATTCACCAGCCACGCTTCGTTTAATTCTGATTGACCCTAAGCGGGTAGAACTTTCTATTTATAACAATCTTCCTCACCTTGTTTCTCCGGTAATTACCGAATCTAAAAAAGCCTTGGCAGTTTTCCGCTGGGCCATCGAAGAAATGGAGCGTCGCTACGAACTATTGCTTCAAGCCGGTTCAAGAGACATTCAAAGTTATAATAAAAAATATCCTGAGGAGCCCCTGCCTTACATATTAATCGTAGTTGATGAATTGGCTGATTTGATGTTTTCTTACGGAAGAGACGTGGAGGGATCGGTGGTTCGTTTGGCTCAGATGGCCAGAGCCACCGGGCTTCATCTGATTCTTTCCACTCAGCGGCCATCGGTTGAGGTAGTGACCGGCTTGATTAAGGCCAATATCACTTGCCGGGTGGCCCTGCAGCTGCCCTCTCAGGTTGATTCCCGAACTGTTTTAGACAGCGCCGGCGCGGAAAAGTTATTGGGCGGCGGCGATATGCTTTTTGTTTCATCTGAATCTTCCAAGCCGAAAAGAATTCAAGGCGCTTACATTCCCGAAGAGGAAGTCAGAAAGGTGACTGATTTTATTAGAGAAAATAATAAGGATTTTTGGGAACAGGGAGAGCAATTGGTTTTTGAAAACGGGGTTTCTCCGGTGGGTCCGATTTCTGAAGATGGCTTGGATAAATATTCTGGCGACGAAGAAGACGAACTGTACGAAGAAGCGGTTAGGGTGGTTTCCGAGGCCAAAAAAGCTTCTGCTTCATTGCTCCAGCGCCGACTGAAGGTCGGCTATGCCCGGGCCGCTCGATTACTTGATATAATGGAAGCCAGAGGAGTAGTTGGTCCCGGCGAAGGCGCCAAACCCAGAGAGGTTTTTATTAAAGAAACGACTAATAATTATGGCGGATAATCAAACAAAAAATTCAAAATTTTTTGACGAGGGAAAAAATTTAAGCGAACTTTTTAATGAAGCAATGAATCTTCGGGGCTTGGATGTGAAAAAATTATCTGAATTGACCGATATCCCAGTCCACTATTTAGCGGCCCTAAGCGATGGCGACCCTGCAAAACTTCCGGCTGTTCCTTATGTCCGGGGCTATTTGATAAAAACCGCTGAAGCCTTGAGAGTAGATGCCGACTTGCTTTTAAGGGCCTATAAACAAGAAGTTTTATTTAGGGCATTAAAAACCTCAGGGCCAGAAGATAAATTACCGTCTAACCGCTTTACTCTCGGGACTCCTTCTCGTAGAAGAACCTTTATTGTAATCGGTATTATATTGATTTTGGTTGTTGTCTATTTTATCTGGCAAATCGACAATTTTTTAGGAACTCCAAAAATCCAAATTTTCAGCCCGGCCGCCGATAATCTTATCGTTAATAGCCCCTCAATTAAGCTATCAGGAGAAGTTAATTCCAAGGATAAATTAACCGTTAATGGTGAGGAAATTTTGGTGGAAAAAAATGGACAATTTCAAAAAGATTTTTCCCTTCAGCCGGGCATTAACACGATTGAATTTAAAGCAAAAAGATTTTTAGGTAAGGAAGTAAAGGTGATAAGGCAGGTGATATACCAACCGTAAACCCCGTTAGAAATAATATTTCTAACGGGGTAAATTGACCAATGACTATTGACCAAATAATTTTTCAGGCGATTAACGACTTAGTCCACAAGCACTGGCTTCTGGATTGGCTGGGAATTTTTTTAGCCAGTTATCTTAATTATTTTTTAATTCTCATCGCTATTTTTCTTTTGATAAAAGAAAAAAATCGGCGGCAGCGAATTTATTTTTTTTGTTTAGCGGCTCTTTCCGTAATTTTAGCCCGTGGTATTATTACGGAAATAATCAGACTTTTCTATTATCGGCCAAGGCCATTTTTAGTTTTACAAATTCAGCCGTTGGTCAATCATGATATAACGGCTTCTTTCCCTTCGGGCCATGCCACAGCTTATTTTGCCTTAGCTTTGGCGATTTTTTATTTTAATAGAAAATGGGGCTGGCGGTGTTTAATTTTGGCTTTGCTGATAGGTTTAGCTCGGATTTTTGTCGGTCTTCATTGGCCATTGGATATTTTAACCGGCGCTTTAATTGGATTAGGAAGCGCGTTTTTAATTAGAAAACTTATTCCTCAAATACCGAGAAACTCTTAATATTCCAAAATTAAGCCCCGTACTCTATTATTAAACGATCGCCAGATATTAGAGTAATGATAAAAACTATTTAAGCTTCAAAATAAATTTGGCCTGCTTACTTTCCTTATTATAGATAAAGATTTCAGCAGGCTTCGTTTTTTAGCGTTAGTTTCGCTAAGGAGCGACATTTTCTTTCTCCTTTCTTTTTTTCTGGATTGTTGCCAACCATTCAGAAGGTTTCTTAGTTCTCTCTCGATGTCTTCCAGCGTGTGAGCATACCGAAAACTATAATAATAGTTATTGTTTCTCTCGTAGACTTTTTTGAGAATCTGAATGACCTGTTCATCGAGCACTTTTGGGAAGCCGTGTTGCCGTAACTTCTCAAAGACGTCGCGGTCACTGATTACCCTTAAGCGAAACTGCGCTAAGATGGAGCGAATAGACTCTGCCATCGGCCTCACCTCCTTTCTTTAAATTTACTAATAAGAAATTAAGAAATAATAAAGCGTTAGGGGAGTTTGTCAAATCCTTTCAATGTTCAGCTCTTTTAAATAGATAGAGCAAAAAGACCATCAGGCCTTCTCTCGTAAAATTTGAACCTCGTGTGACAGATAAACAGCGGTCTAACGCGTTAGATCAGGTTTCAGTCAACATCTATTCAAATCCTGGATGGCTAAGATTTTGACTGCACTTCAGTTAACTGAAGTGCGCTTTCCCGTAGGAAAGCGCCCAGACCGCTCTAATGTATTAGGGCGCTATGCTATAGCATAGCAGGAGTTGATGTTTCTTTGAGGTTTTGTATAAGTCCGCAACACATCTGAAAATCCAAAGGTGTTAATAAAATATTTTAGGAGTGGGATATTGTTTAAGGTATGGTGAGGTCTTTTACAAACACCACCAAATAAAAACCGCTTCTTTAGAAGCGGTTTTTATTTGGTGGACCTAGGGAGAATCGAACTCCCGTCTTGGCAATGCGAATGCCACATCGTGCCACTAGACCATAGGCCCTTTTATTCTACTGTCACTGATTTTGCCAAATTTCTCGGCTTATCTACGTCCAAGCCCCTGAACACGCTACAATAATAAGCAAAAAGTTGCAAAGGCACAACTGATAAAATCGGCGATAGCATTTCCAATGTTTTGGGAATATAAATTACATCGCTGGTTATTTTTTTGATTTCTTTATTGCCTTCGCCCCGTAAACTCAACTTAGTTGAGTTGCGGGGTTCGGTGGCCAGAGCTAAAATCGGACCGCCACGGGCTTTGATTTCCTCTAAGTTGGAAATCATTTTTTCATAAACGCTGTCGGAAAAAGCAAGGCCAAAAGTAGGGAAATTTTTATCAATTAAAGCCAAGGGCCCATGTTTCATCTCACCGGCCCCGTAACCCTCGGCGTGGATGTAAGAAATTTCTTTAAGTTTCAAAGCTCCTTCCAGAGCAATCGGGTAATTATATTTTCGGCCCAGAAACAGAAAGTTCTTAGATTGGTAATATTTTTTGGCTAATTTTTTAATTAGGGCTGCTTGTTTTAAAACTTTTTCCACTAAATCCGGCAGATTCTTTATTTCTTTGGCAATTCTTTGGCCCATTACCAAAGACATCTGACGCTGTCTGCCTAAAAACAAAGTCAGTAAAGCCAAAATAATCAATTGGGAAGTGAATGCCTTGGTTGAAGCCACACTAATTTCCGGACCAATATGATTATAAACACCGGCCTCGGTTTCCCGGCTAATGGTTGAGCCGACTACATTAACGATTCCTAAAGTTAAAATCCCTTTTCTTTTGGCTTCCTTTAAAGCAGCCAAAGTATCAGCGGTTTCCCCGGATTGAGAAATGCAGAGCAGGGCTGTTTTTTTGTCTAAAATCGGTTTGCGATAACGGAATTCAGAAGCAAATTCTACTTCCACCGGTATTCCCGCGTACTCTTCCAGCATATATTCACCCACCAGTCCGGCAAAATAAGCAGTGCCGCAAGCCACAATAATTAATCGCTCAATTTCCCTTAATTTATCTTGGACACTTTCCAAACCGCCCAGTTTAGCCAGACCTTCTTTTTCAATCAAGCGGCCAGCGAGGGAATTTCTCAGGGCCTCGGGCTGTTCAAAAATTTCTTTCAGCATAAAATGCGGGTAACCGGTTTTTTGCGCCTTTTCTAAGTCCCATTCCAAGGTTTCGGTTTTCTTGAGTAATTTTTCCCGGCCTAAATTGGTAAAATTTATTCCTTTTGGTGTAATAACTGCAATTTCTCCGTCGTTTAAATAAACGACTTTTTTGGTATGAGCCAAGATTGCCGAAGCATCAGAAGCCATAAAATATTCATCATCACCAACGCCGATTAAAATTGGCGAAGAATTTCTGGCCACAACAATTTTTTCTGGGTCTTTCCGGCTGATAATCGCCAAGCCATAAGTGCCTTTGACGAGTTTGAGAGCTTTAATGACTGCTTCTTCTAAATTGCCCCTAAAAAATTTCTCAATTAAATGGGCTAAAACTTCAGTATCGGTTTCGGATAAAAATTTATGTCCCTCTTTAATTAATTTTTCTTTTAACTCTCGGTAGTTTTCAATAATGCCGTTGTGGACGAGAAAAATATTTTTGCGGCAATCCCAGTGAGGATGAGCGTTTTCTTTGGAAACCCTGCCATGAGTTGCCCATCGCGAGTTGTGGGTAAAAATGCTGTTGGCTAAGAAATTATGGTTACCCTTGATATCTAAATCATAAACAAAATCTGTGTCGGATAATATTTTTTCTATTGATTTTACTCGTGAAAGAATTATGTTTTGAGAGGCGTCTATAAACCTAAAACTAAATCGTTTTGAACCAATGCCTTTAATCAACACCGCTAATTTGTCCGATTTATTTTTGCCGCCGAAACAGATACTGTGTTGGAATTGAAGCATAGATTCGCGGTTGCTTATTGATAATCTATAAGTTTTGTTAATTCTGTTATTTTTTAGGTCTGGTTTTTCTATGCGAATTGATGAAAGAACGCCGAATCGTAATAGCCATAATTGCAAAGATCTAATGATGAATTCATCTGTCATGGCTATGACCAATTGTCGCGCAGTTAATGCGACAAAACCTTCGGCATCGAATAATCCTTTTATAAAAGCTGCAAGCTGGTCATCCGGCAATCTGCCGATTTGGGAAATAAATTTATATTTATCTTTAACAACGTTCTCTCTGAGCCATTGAGACAGATACGTGCTATTAATTTCTAAAAGTTTTGCTGCGGTATCATTCATTAAAGCAATTCGTCCATCAAGATTAAACTGATCCTTAATAAGTTTTTTATAAACCGTAAGAGTTTCATCTTCACAATCTTTGAAACGTAATGACCGCTCACCGGCATAACCATCGCCAATAAAATATCCTAGTATCTGCATGAGTGAGGAAGAGCTTAATTTCGGCAAGCGAATAAATTTACCGTGAATGGTATTTGTAGGTTTTAAATGTTTCTTTGATAAACTACTGAATTTTTCACCAAAAAAACCGTATAGTTGTTGTAGCTGATCTTCTCTGAAATTTCTGTCATTTTGAACAATATGACCAAGATAAGCGCTTGATACGCCGGTACGGGCCGCAATTAAGGCGGTCGGGTATGACTGAATTTTTTGTTTCAAAAAATCATAACCTGCTTCGTTAAAAGCGTAATATCTTTTATAAGGAACTGAAACGAAAGAAATCGGAGTAGAATTTACAATATTTATTTTTCTTGGTAACGGCAACAAATCGCCTTTAGTAAGTTTGTTAATTTCTTTTTCTTTTATTGCGCCTTTTTCATACACTAAAGTTTTGTGATTTTCGGTTGCCACAAAATCACTTAGAGGCGTCCGAACTCTATAAATATAAGGCGGGGCCAGATGTCGAAAAGTAGAAACTAGGCCGGCATCGAATGTAAAATTTCTACTATTGAGATTAACAACTTTCTCGCCATCTTTTACGTCTTTAATATAAAGCGTCCTGCCATCATTTAATTGAACAACTGTTTTGGGGTGTAAACAGTGACCGATGCCCCAACAACCTTTTGGCTCCTTCTTTTCCAATAAATTTACTAAAACATCAATTTTACCTACCGCTTTCAGAGTAGTAATTTTATTTTTGTCATCAACTACGCTTATGCCGGCCGAATCATATCCTCGGTATTCCAATCGCCGTAAGCCCTCCAAAAGCAAGGGAGCGGACTGTTTTTTACCTAAATAACCAATAATGCCGCACATGCCTAATAATAAAAACTCGATATATAACTTTTCGGGCCGCCGGGAATCGAACCCGGTCTTTACGCACCCGAAGCGCACGTACTACCGGTATACTACGGCCCGTTAAATTGTTAAATCTTTATTGTTTCTATTTTAATGGCTACGTCGTAGAAAAGCTCTGCTAAAAACTTAATCCTGTCAGAATCTTCTGTTGTCAGAAAAATTCTCTTACCGGTTTTTGAAATTCTACTGTCTATTTCTGGGTGGCGGATTAAATAATTCTTCAATTTCTCGGCAATAATCGAGCCCTGAGAAACAATTTTGACGCCTTCCGGCAGATGTTTTTTGATTTTTTCTTCAACAATGGCGTAATGGGTACAGCCCAAAATAATAGTATCAATTTTATCGCTTTTTTGGAAGAGTTCGTTTAAATATTTTTCAATCGCCAAATCCAGTCCTGGCCAGCCAATTTCGCCCGCTTCAATAATCGGAACCAAAAGCGGACAGGCCTGCTGATAAACTTTTATATCCGGATAAATTTTATTGATTTCTTTCGGGTAAGCCAGAGAATTAACCGTTGCCTCGGTGGCCATGATCCCTATTTCTTTTGAGTGGCTGAGTTTGTCAATTTCTTCGGCCGTCGGAATAATAATACCCAATACCCTCTTGCTGGGAAAATTACGGGGCAAAAATTCCTGTTGGATTTTTCTTAGAGCCGAACTTGAAGAAGTATTGCAGGCCAAGATTATTAATTCAGCTCCTTTTTCAAATAATTTTTTGACTCCCTCAAGAGTAAACTGATAGATTGTTTCCTGATTGCGGTTGCCATAAGGCGTCCGGGCGTTGTCAGCCAAATAAATATAAGAATACTGAGGTAGAATTTTAATCGCCTCTCTTAGTACTGTTAATCCCCCAAGTCCGGAGTCAAAAAATCCCAGCATACCCAGTAGTAGAAACTCGACTTAATTAAATTCTTTTTTGATGACCTTTAGTTTCATTTATGACTTAAATTGATGTTTTATTTAAATCCAGTAGTGAAAATCTTGGAATTTAATTCAAAAAAGCTGTCGAGTTTTCACTACTGGGCATATTATTTCACATAATATTTTTTCTTCATTTCTTCTTCTATCCCGCTTTCAAATTCTTCTTTTCGCTCTTTTGCCTGTTTAGCTAATTTTTCAAGTTCAGCGTCTGATAATTTTCCCAAATCTTTAATTCTTAATTCTAAATTCTCTTTGGTATTTTTCTCGGGATTTTCTATAACTTCGTCCAATAAAATGCTCAAGATTTGGCCAACTTTCGGGCCAG
>Ga0210030_1003725_pt1 | contig 9929 bp, 7 predicted proteins | sample CryGeymeta201523_FD_183986 | JGI IMG/M metagenome (GOLD analysis project Ga0210030, IMG submission 183986) | Groundwater microbial communities from Crystal Geyser aquifers in Utah, USA - Crystal Geyser metaG 2015-23 (SPAdes) (version 2) | ecosystem: Environmental > Aquatic > Deep subsurface >...
TATCTTAAGATGCTGTAAAAAGTTTAATCTGCTTTTAACTTGTGCAGCGCAAAGCAATATTTTGTTTTTCATTCTAATGTTCTTTCTTCAAAATATTTATTCAACAAACAAATTATTTAGTTTCTGCAATACCGCCCCGGTGTTTTTTTCATCAAACAAAAAAGTAATAACTTTTCTGCCAAGGTTAACAAGCGCATTTCTATCTCCGAATGCTTGCGCGGTAATCAATGTTCCGAAAGACATACTTGATTTTTCTTCCCCGGCATTATCCGGAATTGCGGCATCCTTTTCACTTCTTGAAATTAGTTGAACAAACAAGCCTTTGCCTGCATCGCCTTTGTGAAGCTGTCCTGTCGAGTGAAGGAATCTCGGTCCGTAACCAACAGTTACTGCGGCTTTGTATTTTTTCTGTAATGAAGTTCGAAGCGAATGAAGATCATTATCTATCTCTCTGTTAGGTTTCGAATATGCATGAATGGAAATGTAGTTTGAATCTGCTGCTCTAAAAGATCGATCGTTTTTTCCAAAATATTGTGCAATCAATTCAGAAACATTATTTTCATTTTTAGGCGAATAAACTTTAATGCCGTCTAATTCAAAAGTTGCCTGCGGTTGCGGAAGTTTGCCGTCTTTCGAATATTGAGCAAGCAACTCTCTTGCAAGAATTTTAGCGGCTTCAACATTCGGCTGATCAAAGGGGGTTATCCCTGTTTTCCAGCTTGCAATTGCTGTAGCCATTTCCCATTGGAAAAACTCGCCGCCGAGTTCGTTAATGTTTTTTAAAACAATTTCTACAAAAGGGTGCCCTGCTTTAATTAATTCTTGAACGGATGAATCTTTTGAATGATCATTTTCCAAACGCAAGTAAACAAAAAATCTGTCGTCTGAATAATCAGTCGGCTTTAAAACTTCCTCGCCAACCAAAGGAAGAATTCCTTTGCCTATTTTTCCTGTGCTTTCGGCAATTAATTGTTCAACCCAATTTCCAAAATATTGCAACTGCTCGGAAGTTATAAATGTGATTTTATCTCTTCCTTTTTCTGCCAACACTCCCATTACCACACCCAACTTTGCCGGAGTATTATCTCCGTGGATAGGACAATTGCTTCCCTCACTGTTGCAGACCATTACTTCTGCATTGTCAAGCAATTTCTTAATCTCGATTCCAAGCAAAGCTGCCGGCACAATTCCGAACAAAGACAACGCAGCATATCTTCCGCCAATGTTGGGATCGTTCAAAAATATTTTCCTAAAGTACAATTGCTTTGCGGCAGTTTCCAACCCGCTTCCGGGATCGGTGATAGCGATGAAATGCTTTCCAACATTTTCTTTGCCGACTTTTTGCAGAGTTTGGTTATAGAAGAACTTCATAAAAGAAAATGTTTCAACCGTCCCGCCTGATTTTGTTGAAACAATATAAAGAGTTTTTGAAGGATCAAATCTTTCGGCATATTCAAGAACTGCCTCCGGATGAGTGCTGTCAAGAATTTCTAAATTTAAATAACCGTCCTTTGTTCCAAAAGTTTTACTTAATACTTCTGGTGCCAGACTTGAACCGCCCATTCCAAGTAGCAAGGCATTTGTGTATCCATCTTTCCTAACAGACTCAACAAACTCAATAATATCATCAGACATTTCTAATGAAACATCCGGACTTGTTAACCAGCCAAGCCGGTTGGAAATTTCCTTTGGGTTATCGCTCCAAACCGTAAAATCTTTTTCCCAAATTCTTTCAACAATTCTTTTTGATTTCAATTCCATCATTGTGTTATCAATCGAAGACTTGTAATCATCAGCATTAACTTTGAAGAAAACTTCTTCTTTTTTCAAACCTTCAATTTTTTCTTTTAATGAAGTCATTATTGCTTCGAATGATTTTGAAAAAGCAGCTACGCCGTCTTTTTGTAATTGATTTGTTATTCCGTTCAAATCAACGCCGAGTTTTTTTAATTCATCAAGATGGTTAAGCGCTTCTTTCAACCCGGAGTCTAAAGTAACGGCAACAATACCGTGATCCATGAAGTCATTAAATGTAGTTGGCGGCACAGTGTTAACGGTATGTTTGCCAATCAGTCCGTCAACATAAATCGTATCAGGGTAAAGAGGATTTTTTGCACCGGTGCTTGCCCAAAGTAATCGCTGAGTTCTAGCGCCGCGCTTTTCAAGACTTCTCCATCGCACCCCATGGAATAATTCATTAAAAATTTTATACGAATACTTGGCATTGGCAATGGCAATTTTTCCCTGTAAATTATTGTTGCCAATTTTCTCAAGTTCCTTATCAACGGCAGAATCAATTCTACTTATGAAAAAAGAAGCCACCGATGCAACTTTTGACAAATCACCTTTACGTTGAAATAATAGTTCCAATCCATTAATGTACGCTTCCGCAACTTTTTGGTAATTGCCTGAATTAAAGATTAAGGTTACATTAACATTAATCTGAGAACCGATGAGTTCGGTGATAACCGGAATGCCCTCTTCGGTTGCGGGAACTTTTATCATAACATTTGGCTTATTAAGAATTGAATATAACCTTTTTGCTTCTTGTATTGTTTCTTTGCTCTTGTGGGCTAATTGAGGATTTACTTCGATACTTACAAAGCCGTCTAACCCGTCCGTTTTTTGATAAACCGGAAGCATCAAATTGCAGGCAAGTTCAATATCCTTCAAAGCTAATTTTTCGTAAATCTCCGTGAGGGATAAATTTTTATCAATCAACCCTTTTATATCACCATCATAATCGCTGCTGCCCGCAATAGCTTTTTCAAATATAGATGGATTTGATGTAATGCCTCTCAATCCTTGATCAATTAATCTTTGAAGTTCGCCTCCCGTAATAAATTGACGGCGGATATAATCGTACCATACTGATTGACCAAGCGAGGCAAGTTGATTTAGCTTTAACATTTTAATCTCCTATAAATTTTTATTTTTATTAATAACTTTTTTGGCGGCTTTAACAACATATTCGACCGTCAATCCAAATTCTTCTAACAGATTATTGAGTTTACCGGATGCTCCAAATGTTCTCATCCCAAGCACTTCACCATCTCCATGCAAGCCGACAAATCTTCGCCATCCCAAAGTCGAACCGGCTTCAATTGCCACACGTGCCTTGACTTTGTTTGGCAAAACCGATTCCCAATATTCGGGAGTTTGTCGTTCGTACAAATTCCAGTTTGGCATGCTCACCACTCTTGCTTTGATTCCTTCTTTCTTTAATTCTTCAAATGCATCAACTGCAAGCTGAACTTCCGAACCTGTTGCAATTAATATTACATCCGGAGTTCCGTCGTTGTCAGCTAAAACATATCCTCCTTTTAATGCGCCTTCGGCAGAGGAATATTTTGTTCGGTCAAATACCGGCAAATCCTGTCTGCTTAATATTAATGCTGTTGGAGTGTTTTTCGATTTCATTATGTACTTCCACATAACAGCAACTTCATTTGCATCTGCAGGACGAATAACTTCTAAGTTAGGGATTGCGCGAAGTGAAGCAATATGTTCAATGGGTTGATGTGTGGGACCATCTTCGCCGACGCCAATGCTATCGTGAGTGAAGATGTATGTTACAGGCAAATTCATCAAAGCGGAAAGACGAATTGATGAACGGCAGTAATCCGAGAAAACCAAAAATGTTGACCCATAGGTTTTTAATCCGCTTAGTGAAATTCCATTTATTATTGAGCCCATAGCGTGTTCACGAATTCCGAAGTGTAAATTTCTCCCGCTGTAATTTTCTTTTTCAAAACTCTGTGCGCTTTTTATATTCGTCAAAGTTGATGGATAAAGATCTGCGGAACCGCCAATCATAAAAGGAAGATTATCCGCAATTGCATTTAAGACCCTACCGCTTGCAGCTCTACCGGATACTTTTGTTCCAGATTCAAATTTTGGAATACTGCTGCCCCAATTATCCGGCAGTTCGCGATTCCGAATCAATTTTAATTGTGCAGCAAGTTCCGGATATTCCTTTTCATATTTTGCGAAGAGTTGATCCCATTCTTCGTTTTGCTTTTTACCCCGCTCAATAATTTGTTTAGAATATTCTTTCACTTCATCCGGAACAAAAAATTTCTTTTCCGGATCCCAGCCATAAAATTTCTTTGCGGCTTTAATTTCATCTTCGCCAAGAGGAGCACCATGAGCGCCGTGCGTATCCTGTTTGTTTGGCGCGCCGTATGCAATGTGGCTGTCAACAATAATTAAGGATGGTCTCCCTTTCTCTTTTTTTGCATCTTGAATTGCACGACTTAACATTTCCAAATCGTTTGCATCACTAACATGTTGAACATCCCAGCCATAAGCTTTAAAGCGGGCAGCCACATCTTCGCTGAATGCTAAACTTGTGTTCCCTTCAATCGTGATATGGTTGTTATCGTATAACCAAATCAAATTATCTAAACCAAGATGACCCGCAAGCGAGGCAGCTTCGCCAGAAATTCCCTCCATCATACAACCATCACCGGCAAGGGCAAATATTTCATAATCAATTAAGTTGTAATTCGGTTTATTGAAATAAGCAGCAAGCCATTTCTGTGCGATTGCAAATCCCACGCTTGTTGCAACTCCCTGTCCAAGCGGACCCGTAGTAGTCTCAACACCCGGAGTGTGTCCATATTCAGGATGTCCCGCACATTTGCTGTGAAGCTGGCGAAATGTTTTTATGTCGTCAAGCGAAACATCGTATCCGGTAATGTGGAGTGTGCTGTAAAGAAGCATTGAAGCATGTCCGGCGGATAAAATAAATTTATCTCTGTTAATCCAGTTAGGATTTAGCGGATTGAATTTCATAAATCTATCGTAAACAGAATAAGCCACCGGAGCCAACGCCATTGGCGTTCCCGGATGACCGGAATTAGCTGCTTGAACAGCATCCATTGAAAGTGTACGGATTGTATTAATGCAAAGTTGATCCAAATTTTGTTTCATTATTTTCTCATTTCTCTTTTATTAATTCGTATGCAATTTTAGCGGCGCCATTTAACGCAGCGGTATTATGGTTCAATACATAGATCGGAGTTGATTCAACGATCTCTTTTAATCTTCCTTTATTATTGAAACTATCTGTGAATGTTTTTGTTTTAAGTTTAGGCAAAATTTTAATCGGGATTCCTCCGGCAAGATAGACTCCGCCAGTTGCAAGCAATGTAATCACCAAATTACCACAATGAGCGCCAAGCACCGATATAAAAATATCAAGAGCTTTTTCACAGACTTTATCGCTCCCATTAATTGCCAGTTCAGAAATTACTGCGGCTTTGTCTTCCGTTTTCATTCTTTCGAGAGTTTCATTTCTCGGTTTTGCGTAGCCGCTCTCAACAAGAAAGTTAAAAACATTGGGAAGCCCGCTGCCGGAAATGATTCTTTCGTAACTTACACGATTAAATTTTTTGTAAAGATACAGAAAGAGTTCGGTTTCAATTTGATTTGTCGGCGCAAAATCCGAATGTCCTCCTTCAGAAGGGATGACAATCTTTTTGTCGTTCTCACAAATTAAGAATGCTTGTCCCAATCCGGTCCCCGGAGCAACCACAACATAATTATTGGATTTGTTTTCCTTCTTTCCTCCTTTGATCAATATAACTTCGTCCGGTTTTAAGTATGGAATTTCAAAAGCAGTTGCAGTCAGGTCGTTTACAATTTTAACTTTGGAAATGTTAGCATTCTTACTTAAAACCTTTTCATCTATAATCCATGGAAGATTTGTTGATTTGACTATCCCATTTTCTACAGGTCCGGGAATTCCGAAAGCAGCGCTTGCAGGCGCAGCCTGTTGACTTGCCAAAAAATCCTTAATAATAATTTCAAGACTTTTATAATCCCTACTTATATATCGTTTAGATTTTAATTGAATTAACTGCTCGCCGCTCAATTCGAATAGAGCAAGTAAAATTTTCGTACCACCGACATCGCCGGCTAAAATTATTTTGTTACTCAATATTAATTCCCTTTCAACAAACTTGCAGCGTCCTCATCAAGCAGCCATATTAAATTGCCATCAATAGGGTTGATAAAACCTGCGGGATATTTTGCCGCGTTGATATTTTTGTTAAGTATTTCATTTACAATTTTACTTTTAGCTTTACCTGTAACGATAAAAGCTACATTGCGGGCATTGTTAATAACTTCGCCTGTTAAGGTAACACGTTTTTGTTTTGATTCGGGATGAATGGCGACTTGACATATTTTATCGGAAGCGAGTAAGTTCATCTGATTTGGGAAGATCGAGGCAATGTGTCCGTCTTCGCCTAAACCGAGCATTATAAAATCGAAACGCGGAAAATTATTTTCAACAATAACTTTGGCTCTTAATAAATTGCTATACCGTATGGCTTCGTCCAAGGGATTCGCTTCGCCTTTAATTCTAAAAATATTTTCTTTAATAATGGGAACTTTAGACAGCAAAGTTTCATAAGCCATCTTATAGTTACTTTCATTATCAATAAGCGGAACACATCTTTCATCTCCCCAGAAAACATTTATTTTGCCCCACCGAACTTTCGTTTTATCATGAGCAGCTAAATAATTAAAGATATATTTTGGAGTGCTTCCACCTGAGAGAGCCAAATTGAATTTTTCTTTTGCTGCATTTACCAAGCTCCCAAATACTTCAGTGAAATATTCTGAAAGTTCATCAAGGCTGCTGAAAATATTTAAATCATAATTCACAATAAACTCCATCATCGGCAAGATTTTTACAAGGATAACGCCAGCGCATTTCTTTTTCTTCAATTAAATCATCAGCATGCTCGGGTCCCCAGGTGCCTGCAGGATAACCAAACAGAGGAACATCCTCATCATTTTTCCAGCACTCAATTATCGGCGTTAAAAATTTCCAGGCTTCCAAAACTTCTTCAGTTCTTGCAAACAAAGTTGCGTCGCCTTTCATCGTATCGTAAAGCAGCCGTTCATAAGCTGAAGGTATTCTTTGGTTTGTAAAATCGGAGTAATGAAAATTCATATTCGCATTTTGTACTTCAAAGCCGGCGCCAGGAGTTTTCATACCAATCTTTAACAAAATTCCTTCATCGGGCTGAATTCTAATAACCAACTGATTACAATCATCGCAAAGTCTATTTTGAGCAAAAAGGAAATGAGGTGTTGGTTTAAAATGAATTACAACTTCCGTTACACGCGTAGGTAATCTTTTACCTGTGCGAATGTAAAACGGAACTCCGCCCCATCGCCAGTTATCAATATAAAATTTTAATGCGGCATAAGTTTCAGTTACCGATTCTGGACTAACGCCATCCTCCTCTCTATAACCGGAAACAGTTTTTCCTTTTATCGATGAGGAAAGATATTGCCCTCTAATTGCGATGTCTTTTACATCTTCTTTTTTAATTGGTCTGAATGATTGGAATACTTTTAATATTTCATTTCGTATCGCAATCGGCTGCAATGATGAAGGCGGTTCCATAGCAGTTAAACCGACAACTTGCAGAAGATGATTTTGCACCATATCCCGCAACGCGCCTGAAGTATCGTAATAGCCGCCCCGCTTCTCAACTCCAATATTCTCAGACGATGTTATCTCAATGTGATGAATAAAATTTCTATTCCACAGTGGTTCGAAAATTCCGTTTGAAAATCTTGTTACTAAAAGATTCTGAACCGTTTCTTTACCGAGATAATGATCTATTCTGAATAGCTGCTCTTCATCCCAATCTTTAAGTAGTTCGTCTTTTAATTTTAATGCTGATTTCAAATCATAACCAAATGGTTTTTCAATTATTAACCTCTTCCAGCCGTCATCTTGTTTGTTCAATCCAACCGCAGCAAGATTTTGCGGAATTAGTCCATACAAACTTGGCGGAGTAGATAAATAAAATATTGTGTTGCCGGATATGTTCGTGATTTTTCTTAGCCCGATTATCTTTTCGTTCAGATTTTTATAAGAAGCTGTTTCATTAAAGTTTATTGAAGTGTAAAACATTTTTTTTATGAACTCATCAACCATGGAATCATCGTCAATCTCTTTAAATTCTTTTATTGCAGATTTCATTTTCGCTCTGAATTCATTATCGCTAAACTCTGTCCGCGAGACCCCAAGCAGTGCAAATTTTTCAGGCAGAAGATTTTGAACAAAGAGAGAATAAATAGCCGGGACTAATTTTCTCTTAGTTAAATCTCCTGAAGCACCGAAGATAACGTAGACTTGATTTTCCGTATTGTTCATATTGTTCCTAATTGTTTTTTCTTTGTCATTCCCAATCTCTTGCTTTCCGTTTCATTGTCCGTTAGCTAACGGATCTTCGAGTGAAGCAATCTATTACGTTTGTAGAGATTGCTTCGTTCTTCGCAATGACACATAACTACTTTGTCTTCACTGCATGTCCGCCAAACTGATTTCTAAGTGCCGCCAAAACTTTCATTGCAAAAGATTCTTCCTGTCTGGATTGAAATCTCGCAAATAAAGAAGCGGTTATAACATTAGCAGGCACATCAAAATCCATTGCAGTCTGAACAGTCCATCTTCCTTCGCCGCTGTCCTGTACATAATCTTTTAGCTGCTCTAACTTAGGATCATCTTTGAAAGCGTTAACTGCTAATTCAAGCAGCCAGCTTCTAACTACGCTTCCGTATTGCCAGGCATCGGCAACTTTTGTTATATCTATGTTATAAGGAGACTTTTCAAGAATTTCAAAACCCTCTGCATAAGACTGCATCATTCCATATTCAATTCCGTTATGAACCATCTTAACTAAATGCCCTGTGCCGGACGCTCCGCAGTAAACATAACCGTTTTCCGGTGCGAGTGATTTGAAAATAGGTTCAACATAATCTGCAGCTTCTTTAGCGCCGCCATACATAAGGCAGAAACCATTTTGCAATCCCCAAACACCGCCGCTCGTTCCGCAATCAAGATAATGAATTCCGGAAGCAGCTAACATTTCTGCGCGCTTCTGTGTGTCTTTCCAATAAGAGTTTCCGCCATCAATGATGATATCGTTTTTCTTCAAATGCTTTGTTAGTTCTTCGATGCTTTCATCAACCGGTTTGCCTGAGGGAACCATCAACCAAACTACTTTACGGTCGGGAAGTTTATTGACTAAATCTTGGATTGATGAAGAAGCGATTGCTCCTTTTGATTCAGCTGCCTGAATAGCCGGGGAAGTTCTGTCCCAAACTGCAACTTCATGCCCGTTGTTGATTAAACGCTGAACCATATTAAAGCCCATTTTGCCCAAGCCGATAAATCCGATTTTCATTTTGTCTTTCCTTTTTTATTGTAAAATTATGTTTAATCTTATTGAAACAATGTCAACTTATTGACAAACGTCATATTAAATAAAGAAAGCCGGGGAATAGGAGAAGTTTAAACAGACGCATAATTTTTAAAATTGTCAAGTACTTGACAATTAGTTCTTCGATTACACAATAAATTTACGATAGAAATTTTATAACGGAAAGGCGTTTACGCCCCGGTATAGAAAAATTATTTAATTATTACAAAGGAGATCCAAATGAAACACACAGCCCGAATACTCAGCCTTGCTCTTGTTTTTGTCTTCGGCTTCACTTTAGCCGTAAATGCACAATCAACAAAGAAACATAAAAAAGAGGTTGCTCTTCATCAGTATTGTCCGGTGGCATATACCGCCATGAATAAAGCGGTAAAAGGAGATGTAAAATTTTCTTCAACTTATAAAGGAAAGACATACTACTTTGCAATGGCAGACGCAAAAAAAATGTTTGACGCTGATCCGGTTAAATATTTACCCAAATATGATGGTTACTGCGCAACTGCATTAGCAATGGGAAAAAAGATAGAATCAGATCCTGAAATATTTTCCGTTTATAAGGGTGATACTTATCTATTCTCAAATAAAATGGCAAAGGAAGGATTTGATAAAGATCCCGAAATGACCATCAAGAGCGCTGATAAAAATTTGAAAACACTTTCAAAAGAATAATCGTTT